>Ga0315289_10001998_pt1 | contig 31649 bp, 19 predicted proteins | sample YL17G11_40_MG_FD_203452 | JGI IMG/M metagenome (GOLD analysis project Ga0315289, IMG submission 203452) | Sediment microbial communities from Yellowstone Lake, YNP, Wyoming, USA - YL17G11_40 | ecosystem: Environmental > Aquatic > Freshwater > Lake > Sediment | place: USA: Wyoming | collected... | reverse complement strand
TTCGGGTTCTACCTTCCGTTCAACTGGCGTGGCTTCTACGACTTTGGCAGCAGCCTGATCGGCGATTGGGGAGTGCACATCCTGGGTCCGGCGAACTGGGCCCTGCAATTGGGACCCGAGTATCTGATCAGCGTGGAATGCATCAAGAAGGATTCGCTGCCGCCTTTCACCTTCCCTGACGAACTCGCGATAAAGTACGAGTTCGCGGCGCGCCCGGGCATGCCCCCGGTGACGGTCTACTGGTACCACCACGCGGGTGGCGATGCCTACCTGCCGCCGGGAATGACGGCCGAAGAGGCGCGAAAAATCGCTGGCCAAGGCCCGCAAGTCGGCCCCCTTCCCGGGCGGGGCGGCTTCACCCCGGGCTCGGGCGGCGGCGCTCAGGCTGGCCCCGCCGGGGCGCCGGGCGCTCCGGCTGCTCCGGGTGGTGGTCCGGGCGCTCCCGGCCCGCAAGGTGGCCGCGGTGGCTTCCGACCGCAGGGCAGCGGGTACAACTGCATATTCGTCGGCGCGAAGGGGTATCTGGGCACCAGCGGCCGCGGCGAAGGCGTGGGTCTGCTGCCGGGGTCGCGCTGGGCCGAATACAAGCTCCCGAGCGCGTACCTGGCGCGCTCGCCGGGCGCCAGCACCGGCGACAACCATGCTGCGCACTGCCGCGACTGGATCCGCGCCTGCAAGGGCGGAGCGCCGGCCTGCTCGAATTTCAGCATCGGCGGGCCCTACACCGAGTGGCTGGTGCTCGGCGCGGCTGCCGTCCACTACGAGGGCAAGCTGTTGTGGGACAACGCGAAAGGGCGGTTTGCCAACAACAAAGACGCCAACCAGTGGGTGAAGCCCGCTTTCCGCAAGGGCTGGAAGCTCGCCTGACGCGCCCTGGGCGGAGCCTGGCGTACTGCAAAACGCTCCAAGATTCACTTGACACCGTCCAGAGCCTGTGCTATGAGGAGAGGCGGGGTCAGTGAAGTCTCCCCGACAGAAGCAGGTTAGCAGACACCGCGGTGCGGCGGCCTGCGTCAAAACCGCCTTCCGCGACGAACAGGTCAACTTGAGGAGGGTCTACCAATGTCAATCCAAACGACGGTGCGGGTTCTCTGCGCCCTGACGCTCCTGTGCGCGGGCGTTTTTGGCCAAGCGGTTTCCAGCAACATCATAGGAACGGTGACGGACCCTGGCGACGCCAGTGTTCCAGGGGTGGTGGTCCAGCTCCGGGAACAGGGAACCGGCATGACCCGTACCTTCACCACGGGCCCCGAGGGCATTTTCCGGTTCACGAACCTGCCGCCCGGGACCTATGCGATAACCGCCACGGCCCAGGGCTTTAAGACCTACACCCAGGAAGGGATCAACCTCGCCAGCCTCGAAACCCGCGACCTGGGGAGAATCAAGCTGGTGCTGGGCGCGCTGAGCGAACAGGTGACCGTCACTGCCGAAGTCACGCCGGTGCAGACGGCCTCGAGCGAGAAATCTTCGCTGATTGACCTCAGCCAGCTCAACCGGGTTTCCTTGATTGGCCGCGATCTGATGGGTATGCTGAACATGATTCCCGGCATCACCAGCACCAGCGTGGGCGCAACCACGACGGAAAACTCGATTGGCGGGGTCAACGTCAACGGCATGGGGACTGGTCGCGCCAACTTCATGGTGGACGGAATCGTGGACCTGGATACCGGCTCGAACGGCACGACCCACTTCGAGCCCAACATGGATTCCGTCGCCGAGATCCGGGTGCTGACCAGCAATTACCAGGCCGAATACGGCCGCTCGGCGGGCGGCCAGATCAGCGTCGTTACCAAGAGCGGCAGCCAGGCGTTTCATGGCACCGCCTGGGCCACCAAGCGGCACGAGATGTTCAACGCCAAGAACTTCTTCGATAATTTCAACAACCGCCCGAAGAGCATCTACCGTTTCTTCATCGGCGGCTTCGGAGTGGGCGGTCCGGTGTACATTCCCAAGGTGTTCAACACGAGCAAGCAGAAATACTTTTTCTTCGTGTCCCAGGAGTACACCAAGCAGAGGCCGACGACCACGGTAGGCTACTATAATATGCCCACGGCGCTCGAGCGCGCCGGCGATTTCTCGCAGAGCTATGACCAGAACCATCGGGTGATCCCGATCTACGAGCCGACCTCAAGGACGCAGTTTGCGGGCAACGTCATCCCGAAGACGATGTTCAACTCGGCGGGCCTGGCCATGCTGAACTTCATGCCCATGCCGAACCGCTGCGGCGCCAGCGGGGCGGATGCTTCCAAGTGCTGGCAGGAAACCGATGCGACCCAGCTCGACCGGCGGAACTACCGTTACATGTTCGACGAATCGCATCCCCGGCGTAACGACGTGGTGCGCTTCGACGCCATGCTGACTCCCAAGCTGGCTACTTGGTTCCGCTATGTCAACGACTACGACTTCTGGGTGACTTCGGGCAACTTCGAGATGTTGAACTCCAAGAACGCGTGGGTACCCTATTCGGAAGATCACCCCAACCCAGGGCACGGTTCGGGCATCGGCGTCACCTACACCATTACCCCGACCATCGTCAACGAGTTCACCTTCGGCAAGAGCTGGAATAGTTGGGACTACTATCCGACCGATCCTTCCCAGCTCGACCGGTCCCGCATGGCCAACCCGCCGCACTGGTTCGACGAGAAGGATCCCAGCTTCAAGAACGACGGGAAGCGGCCCGGCCTGCCGGCGGGCAGCCAGAACTTCTCGGTGTTCATTCCGGGGATCTACTTCGGCGGCGGCTCCACGGTGGGGCAGGTGAACGGCTTCAACCACGGTATGCGGCCGTATACGAACTTCAACGACATCTGGACGTTTGGCGACAACCTGAGCATCGTCAAGGGCGCGCACAGTTTCAAGATGGGCTTTTCCTACGAGCGCACCGGCAAGTGGCAGCAGGGCGGGTCGGGATCGTACCTGGGGCAATACGTCTTCAGCAGCAGTTCGGCCATGCCGCAGGACACCGGGAACGGGTACGCCAACGGTTTAGTGGGTAACTTCCAGACTTACAGCGAAGGCTGGCGCGTCATGGGCGACTTCTGGTTCACGAGCGTCGAGGCTTTCGTGCAGGACAACTGGCGCGTCAACCGGCGGCTGACCCTCGATTTGGGCGTGCGGTTGTACCACCTGCCGCCTCAGGCGAACCTGAATAACTCCTCCGCCGCGTTCGTGATGGGCACCTACGATGCTTCGAAGGCGGCCCGGCTGTATTATCCGGGCTACGACGTCAACAAGAAGCAGGCGGCAGTCGATCTGAAAACCGGATACACGACGTACCCATCTTTGGTCGGCACGTTCGTCCCGTGCTCGGTGGGGGGATATGCCAGTTGCCCGACTTACACGCCCGGCATGGTGGTGATGGACGGCAAGGGACTTCCCCAATCGGGGTACACGGTGCGGGGGCTGGTGCCGGCTATCCGCCTGGGCCTCGCCTGGGACGTGTTCGGCAACGGCAAGACCGCTCTGCGGACGGGCTTCGGGCAGTTCTTGCACCGCGGCGACGGCAACCAGATCATGGGCATGAACGGCCAGCCGCCCATCACTCTCAACAAGACTCTGTACTATGCGCCCATCAGTTCGGTAGTGACGCAGGGCGGCGCCGCGGCGGTCTCGCCGATTGCCCCTACCTACAACACCATCGGCGAACAGAAGTTGGAAGGGATCATGAACTGGAGCTTTGGCCTCCAGCAGGCGGTCGGTTTTGGGACGGTGGTGGACGTTTCCTACGTGGGGTCCGTCCGCCGGCACGTGCAGCAGACCCGTCAGATCAATGTCATTCCGATGTACTCGCGCTACGATCCGGCGAACGTGAGCCCCTGGAACGCCAGTCTGCCCGCCCACGCCAACCGGTCCTACGCGGAGAATTTTTTCCGTCCGCTGGCGGGTTTGGGCGACCTGCAACTGCGCAATTTCGAACGCAGCTCCAATTACAATTCCTTGCAGGTGGCGGTGCGGCGGGGCATGAGGCGCGGGCTGTCGTATGGGCTGGCTTACACTTTCTCGAAGGTGATGGAAACCACCGGCGCCAGCCCCTACTGGCCGGACAAGTACCGCAACTACGGACCATTGGGGACTGCGCCGCACATCCTCGGGGTCAACTACATCTATGAGCTGCCGAAGCTGGGGAAACGGCTGGGCAGCAGTCTGCTGGGTCTGGTGACGGACAACTGGACCATCTCCGGCGTCACCTCAATCCAGGGGGCGACCCGGACGTCGATCGGTTGCTGCTCCTTCACTGGGACGACCGCGACCAACCCTGGTCCGGACGTTACCGGCTCGGCTGAAGGCGCCAGGATGATCGTCCTCGGCAACCCCATGCTCCCCAAGGACCAGAGGACGTTCTTCCGAGCGTTCGACACCTCGGCGTTCGTGGCACCGGCCTCCTGTAGCTGGACCGACAAGAACATGGCCTGCTTCGGCAATGCCGGCGGGAACCAATTCATGTTCCAGCCCACCACCATGAACAACTGGGATGTGACCTTGGCCAAGTTCTTCCCGCTTAAGGGCGAAAGGCGGGGCTTCACCTTCCGGGCCGAGATGTACAACCTTCCCAACCACACGCAGTGGAGCGGGATCAACCTCTCGCCCACCTTCGACCTCAGCTCGTACTTGCAGGGCAAGATCGCGCAGACCAATGTACAGTACGGCCGTTACACCTCGGCCCGCGCGCCGCGGCAGATGGCCATGACGCTGCGCTTCCAGTTCTAGGGTCGCGCGGGGACAGGCTTCAGCCTGTCCTCCGAGCCGCCTGCGGCGCGCCGCAGGCGGCTCGGCGCCATGGGGTCGCGGCCCGGCAACGTGCAGAGATCCTGACCGAGAGGTGCTTCAAGACATGGATAGCGGTTTCACCAGACGACATTTCTTTTACGGCTCTGTTCTGGCCGGCGCGGTTCCGGCCGGCGGGTTCGGCAGTGTGCCGTCGCTGAAAGCGCTGGGCTACAAGTCGCCGAACGAGAAACTGAATATCGCCGCCATTGGAGCTGGCGGCCGGGCGGTGCCGGATATCAGTGGCTGTGCGGGCGAGAACATCGTGGCCTTGGCCGATCCCGATGAAAAGCGCGCTGAAGCGACCTACAAACGCTTTGAAAAGGCGCCGAAGTACAAAGACTTCCGAAGGATGCTGGATAAGGAAGCCAACCACATCGATGCCGTAATCATTGCGACTCCCGACCACATGCACGGGACCGCCGCCATGTGGTCGATGGAACGCGGCAAGCACGTCTTCGTCGAGAAACCGCTGACCCGCACGGTCTGGGAGGCGCGCCAGTTGACCAAGGCGGCCGCGCGCTACCAGGTGGCCACGCAGATGGGCAACCAGGGCTACTCCAACGATGGCGCCCGCGTGGCCTCTGAGATCATCTGGTCGGGCGAAATCGGCCAGGTGACCGAAGTGCACGCCTGGACCACGCGTCCCATATGGCCGCAGGGCATGGTGGAGGTGCCGAAAGAAGAGCCGGTTCCTTCCCCGCTGGACTGGGACGCCTGGCTGGGCATTGCCAACCTGCGCCCTTACACTTCCGGCGGCTTTGATTCAGCCGCTGCTGCTCCCGAGCCGGCCTCCGGTGCGCCTGGGTCTCGCAGCCCACGCTACGGGTTCTATCTGCCCTTCAACTGGCGCGGGTTCTTTGACTTCGGCTGTGGCCCGCTCGGCGATATGGCCTGCCATATTCTGGGAGCGGTGAATATGGCGCTGCTGTTGGGAGCGCCCACCAGCGTCGAGGTGGTCAAGCAGGAAGGCAAGAGCAGCTTTGCCTTCCCCAAGAAGTCGGTCACGGTCTTCGAGTTCCCGGCGCGCAAGAACATGGCGGCCGTGAAGGTCTACTGGTACGACGCCGCCACGGGGCCGATGTACCGGCCGCCGGGCATCGCTGAGAGTGAGCCGCTGATTGGCGGCGAGGGCGCCTTTGGCAGGCGGCCGCCGATGCCAGGCATGGGCCCGGGCGGCGTCCGGGCCGGAGCACCTGCCGCAGCTCGGCCGGGAGCGGGCATGCGCGGCGCAGCGGCCGGCCCGGGAGGCGCGGGTACCGCCCCCGGTGCCGGCGCGCGCGGCGGCCCGGGCGGCTTCGCCGGACGGGAGGGAGTCGTATTCGTAGGCGACAAGGGTGTCCTGACTACCGATACGTACGGCGCCAGCGTCCGCCTGCTGCCGGAAGCCCGTCACAAGGAGTACAAGCTTCCGCCGGAACTCTTGACGCGGTCGCCCGGCCACTACCGCGACTGGATCCGCGCCTGCAAGGGTGGGGAGCCGGCGTGCTCCGAATTCAGCGTCGCCGGGCCGTTCACCGAATGGGTCGTCATGGGCGTGATCGCGCTGCATTTCGAAGGCAAACTCCGGTGGGACAGCGCGAAGATGCGGTTCACAAACAACCAGGAAGCCAACCGGTACGTCAAGCCGGCTTTCCGCAAGGGCTGGAGCTTTACTTAGAGACCAGACCGCGCCCGCGGATATCGCCACTCACAAGGAACACTATGCTCTACACCAGACGAGACGCAGGGAAGATTGCCGTGGCCGCCCTTCCGTTGGCCCGGGCCTTGGGCGCGCCCAACTCCAGGTTCAATGGCGTACAGATCGGGGTGATTACGTACAGCTTTCGCGGTATGCCGGATCTGGACGAAATCATCAAGGCCATGGTTCAGATCGGGCTGAACGAAGTGGAACTGATGTCCAACACCGCGGAAACGTTCGCGGGAGCGCCCAGCACGGGATTCGGCCGTTTCCCCGGCGGACCGGGACGCGGCCCCGGCGCGGGGCCGGGTGGCGCCCCCGGCGCAGCGCCGGGCGGACCTCCGGGTGGCGCGCCGGGCGCTGGACCGGGCGGCCCGCCGCCCGCTGGACAGGCGCCCGGCAGAGGTGGCGGGGGCCGCATGCCCATGACTCCGGAACAGCAGGCCGCGATGCGGGCAAGGCAGGAGGAACTTCGCAAGTGGCGCCTGTCGGCCCCGATGGACAAGTTTAAGGCCGTGCGCCAGAAGTTCGACGACGCGGGCATCCATCTCAGCCTGCTGTGCTTCAACATGCGGGACGCAATGAGCGACGAGGAGGTCGATTACGCCTTCCAGATGGCCAAGGCGCTCGGCGCCAAGGGGCTCACCAGCAGCACCACGGTGAGCATGTCGAAGAGGATCGCGGCCTTGGCCGACAAGCACCGCATGCTGGTCGGCTACCACGGCCATGACCAGACCTCCGATCCCAATGAATTCGCAACGCTGGAGAGCTACGCCACGGCGTTCACGTATTCGAAGTACAACGGCGTCAATCTCGACATCGGCCACTTCACGGCATCCAACTACGATGCCAGCGCATTCATCAAAGAACACTACGGCCGCATTACCAACTTGCATTTGAAGGACCGCAAGAAGGACCACGGCCCCAACGTGCCCTGGGGGCAGGGCGATACGCCGATCAAAGATGTGCTCCAGTTGTTGCGGAGGCAGCAGTACCCGTTCCCGGCGAACATCGAACTGGAATACCCCGTCCCCCAGGGGTCGGGCGTCGTGACCGAAATAGCGAAGTGTCTCCAGTATTGCAGGGAAGCGCTGGCTTAACTGCCGCGCGCGGCTTGCAGCCATCCCCGGCCACATCAGGCGGTGGCCCCGGCGTTGCCGATCACGGCGTCGTCCGCCGCGCTGCGAAGCGCTCGGTGCGAATCACGCCGGAACCCTCCCGAATCACCACGAGTTGATCGGCGCCCAAATCCGCGATCTTCTCTTGTCCTCCGTTGGGCCAGCGGATCTCCAGGGTCGCCCTCGTCGCGGCGCCGAGCCCGAAATGCAGCCTGCGATCGTTGACCGACAGGTAGGAAGACTGCGCCAAGACCGCCTGGGCCTGCCGCCGCTCGCCGTAGGTGGCGACGACCTCGGCGCCGATGGCGCTGCGGTTCGAGGCGGCGCCGATCAGCAGCGCCTTGAGCCAGTGATTGGCGCCGCTCACATCGTTGCGCAGCAGCGACGGCGGCTCGTTCATGTTGATGACGAGGATGTCCATGTCACCGTCGTTATCGAAGTCGCCGAAGGCCACTCCGCGGCTCGAATGCGCCTCCGTGATGCCGGGCCCCGCCTCATCCAGCAATTCTTCGAATTTCCCATCGCCCAGATTGCGAAATACCACGCTGGGCGTTTTGTAAGGCGTATCGGACAGCTTCTGTTCGGCCTCGGGATAGACCATGCCCGTCGCGAAGAAGAGATCAGGAAGGCCGTCGTTGTCCAGGTCCACAATTCCGGCGCCCCAGCCCACGAACCGGGTTTCTACGCCGAGGCCGGCCCGGAGCGTCACGTCCCTAAAAGAGCCTTTGCCGTTGCCGCGGTAGAGGACCGGAGTGTCGTCGCGGAAATGCGTCTTGAGAATGTCCAGGTAGCCGTCCGGGTTGAAATCTCCGATGGCCAGCCCCATGCCCGCCTGCTCCTGCCCGTCCTCGCTGAGGGAAACGCCGCTCTCGAGACCCTGCTCGGTGAACGTGCCGTCGTGATTGTTGCGGAACAGCAGGCTGGGCGTCGTGTCGCACGCGACGTAGATATCCGGCCAGCCGTCGCCATCGAAGTCGGCCGCGGCCGCCGTCAGGGCATAGCCCGGCGTGACGGCCGAGATACCGGATTTCTCGCTCACGTCGGTGAAGGTCCCATCTCCGTTGTTGTGGTGCAGCCGGCAGCTCTCCTGCCGAAGCCCCCCCGGCCCGCAGTAGATCGGAACACCCCGGTAGCTGCAGGAGGGATCCTTGCCGCGAGGCGGTATCTTGCCCCGGTCGAAGACGTTGTAGTGCGAAACGAAAAGATCCAACCTGCCATCGCGATCGTAATCGATCCAGGTGCAGCCTGTGCCATAGCGCGTTCCCGGATGAATCAGCCCGGCCTTTTCGGTCACGTCCGAGAAAGTGCCGTCGCCGTTATTGTGGAACAGAATGTTCTGACCCCAGCAGGTGATGAAGATGTCGTCGAAGCCGTCGTTGTCATAATCGCCCACCGTAATGCCGGCTGCCCACACGCTGCGGCCCAGCCCGGACTTCGCGGTGACGTCGGAAAAAGTGCCGTCCCGGTTGTTCCGGTACAACCGAATGATGGCCTCGGCGGGTGTGGACTGCCAGCGGCGGCCGGTCAGCAGCACGATGTCCAGCCAGCCGTCGTTGTCGTAATCGAGGAAGGCCGCGCCGCATCCCATGGAGTCGAGGATGTAATCGTGATGGCTGGCGTCTCCGTAGATCACCGGCGATCGCAGGCCGGCCGAGCGGGCCACGTTCACCAAACGCGCGTTGAACGGTCGTCCCGAAGGTTTGCCGCGGGCGACGGGCGCGACGCCTCGCGAGGCCATGCCGCGATACTGCGCGCGGGCCCGGGGAGCCATGGTGGCAAGCGCCCCAAACGGCAGCGCGAGCACTTGTCTGCGGGTCATCAGTGTCAGGATACCCGATGTGGTAAGCTGTCCACCGCGAGCTTCCATGCGCCCTCCGGCAGCACCCCCCGTTTGCCTCCTCGCCGTCTTCTTTCTCGGCCTATTGGCCGGCCGAGCGGAAGATGAGCGGGCCACGATCCGCGAGGCCGCGGCGGCGCTGGAGCGCGGGGTGGCGGAAGCTCTTCCGTACCTGAACCGGCTGTCGCCCTATTCCGCGGGCATGATCCTGGCGAGGGCCGGCCACTATGACCAGGCCGAGGCGTTCCTCGCGCGTGCGCTGGCGGCCGCTCCAGGGGATTTCAAAGTGCTCTACAACCTGGGGGTGGCGGCTTCCTTCGCGGGCCATCCCGAGCGGGCGCGCGAGGTCCTCGAAACGGCCCTCCAGCAGCAGCCGCGGAACGTGGACGTGCTTTACAGCCTGGCGTACGTGGAGGTGGCTTTAAAGCAAAAGGAGGCCGCCTTGCGGCGGCTGGCGCAGGCCGCTCCACTCGCCCCCCAGCGCGCGGACATACAAAAGTTGCTGGCCATCGTCACCGGCGATCTGGGGGCCTTTGCGGATTCCCTGGCGGCGTGGGACCGCTATCTAAAACTCGAACCCAAGGACGATTCCGCCCGCCGCGAGCGGGGCTATGCGGCTGCCTGCCTGGGGCGGTTCGAGGAAGGCATCGCGGAGCTGGAATGGTTTCTCGCGCGGCATCCCAACGACGCGGTCGGGCATTACGAGCTCGGGCTGGCCCAGAGCGAGGTCGATCCGGCACAGGGGCTGATACACCTGGAGAAGGCGCTCGCCCTGAAACCGGATTTCGTGGAGGCGCGTTCGGCGCGTGGCGGCCTGTACTACCGGCAAGGAAAACCCGAGGCCGCGGTGACGGACCTGGAATTCGCCGCCGCCCGCCGCCCCGACGACCCCATCGGCCTGGACCGGCTGGGGCAAACCTATCTGGCTTTGGACCGGCCGGCCGAGGCGGTCCGCGTACTGCGCCGAGCCGCCGAACTAGCGCCCGAAGAATCCAGAATCCAGCTTCATTTTGGCCGCGCCCTGGCCGAAGCCGGGCAACCGGCCGAGTCCAAGGCGGCGATGGACCGCTTCCGGCAACTGGGCCCCAGCAAGAAGCGTATTGTTCCCGCCGGCCTGGTGGAGTATCTGAGCCTCACGCCCGACGAGCAGCGTGCCGACTACCGGGCGCGCGTGGAGAAGGCCGTCAGCAATAATCCGGGCGATGCCGCCGCGCAGGTACGCTATCTGCAATTGCTGCTCGAGGACGGCAATCTGGACCAGGCCGCCGCCACGGCTCGCCGGATCGCCGCTCTGAAACCGGGCGCGGTCGTACTGGCCAGCGCCGGGCGCGCGCTCCTGGTGTCGAAACAGCACTCGCTCGCCAGGGAACTGCTGGAACAGGCCGCGGCCGAAGGTCCATCCACCGACGTGGAACTGGACCTGGCCATCGCGACCTTCCACGCCGCGGGCGCGAGCGTTGCGCTCCCGTACCTGGACCGGGTGCCGGAATCCGAGCGAAGCGGCGATTACTACCTGGCGCGCGTGCAAATGCTCGAGGCGTCGGGGAGGTCTCCAGAAGCCGTCGCGGCCTTGGACCAGGCGCTGCATCGAGCCCCCAAGCGCCCCGATTTATACCAGCAAGCGGCGGCTTTCCTGACCGAGAACGGCCGGACGCCCGAAGCGTTGCGGTTGCTCGATCAGGCGGCGCGGATCCTGCCGCAGAACCGCGAGATCCTGCTGATGAAAGCGACCACGCTGGAACTCGCCCGGCAGACCGATGATGCCGAACATCTGCTGAACGAGATTCAGAACCGCTGGCCGGAGTGGCACGCCGGCTGGGTGGCGCACGGGATCATTCTGGAGACCCATAAACATTTTGAGGAGGCGCGTCAAGCGCTGGAGACGGCGGTCGCGCTGGGGGCGCGCAGTCCCGAAGCCTACTACTACCTGGCCGACTGCACGCTGCGCTCGGCGCCCCAGCGGATCGACGCCGCGCAAGCGGCTATTCGGCAGGCTCTCAAACTCGCGCCCGACGACCCGTGGATACAGTCTCTGGCCGGGCGCCTCGGGCAGGTCAGAACGATCCAGCGGGACCCGTCGGGTACCGAGAATGAGCCGCCCTATACGACCCGGCTCTTCCTGCTAAAGCCGCCCCGGGATTGGTAGTTGTTCGCATTTCGAGGCGGCGGGGCCGAAGATCAGGCGGTTGGCGAAGTGCCCGGCCTCGGCTGCTTCGACGAGGACGACCTCTAGGCCGCCCGGGACGATCCGGAAGGCCAACCCAACGCGCCGGGCGATTTGGGCTGCCACCGCGACGGCCAGCGCGGCAAACTGCAGATCGTCATTGGACGGCTGGCCGACGCGATGGCAGATGCCGGGAAGACTCCGCCCCAGGGCTGGGGGAAGATCCGTCCGAAGACACCTTCTTCAGCCTGCCGTAGTGGTACGTCTCTCCCCAAGCCATGACGATGAACGGATACCGGCTGCCGTGCAGGTGATTGTAGGTCTGGGTGTAGTCCTCGCGGTGATCGACGGTGTGGGCCATTTCGTTCTCGTGTCCCGTGATGATCAGCTCGGGATTCACTCCGCGCGCGACGCGGCCGATGTCGGTGGTCCAGCAGTTCGGCAGCAACACATCGACGTGGTGGTTGGCGCCGATCTGGGCGATCCAGTCGAAGTCGCTGCCCGGGCCCTCGGGACCGGATTGGTCGCCGGTCTGGACGACCGTGAAACCCTCGGGCGTCGTGACCAGATGGACGTTGTTCGTCACGGACGGCCCCTGGTGGCCAGGATAGGCCACGACTTTCAGGGTTTGCCGTCCGTTCTGGATGGGAAGGGCCTGGACCGTGGTCACGCTCCGCTTCGGGAACGTCAGGCGCGACGCGATCTCTTGCCCGGCCCAGAGGCCTTCGGGCGCGATGACCGGCTTCCGGCGGTCGAGGAAAAGCTGGACGACCTCCGGGCTAGCGTGGTCGCCGTGCAGGTGGCTCACGAAGAGCGCGTCCGCCTGGTCCGCGAGGCGCTCGAGCACCTGCCGGTCCACGGCCAAGCCGGGCTCGCGCGTGCCCGGCACGATGTCGAAGGCAACCGACACGCTGGGCGTGCGCACCAGGAAGCCGTGGTTGTACAGCTTCCATATCCGCAGGCCGCTGGCCACGCGGGTGTTCTCGATATCTTTGACCGCCCGTTCGATCCGGGCGCGGTAGAACGCCTGCACCAGCGGTTTCTTCGGCGCGGATTCGATGTGCAGCACATCGTCGAGCCGGATCAGCGCCGCCCGGCGCACGGGATGCTCGATGAGGTCGGGGGCATACTCGTTCAGGATGTCGCTGGCCCACTGGAACGAGCGATCGATCCACTCGTCAGGCGCGTCGCGCAGTTCCGGCGCGGTCAGCGCGCGCCGGGGAAAAGACAGATACGGTTTCGCCGCAGGCGCAGGCTGAGCCCAGGCTGCCATGGCCGGCAGCAGCGCCACCACCGCGAGTGATTTCAGCATCATTGGATCTCCTCGAAGCGCTTTTCAGTATTCGGTTAGGGCACGTAGTAGATGTGGATGGAGTAGCCGGCCTTGGCGACGGGCTCCACTGGAGGCCGTGCTCCGGGCCGCCCACCCAGAGATTGAAAAACGAGATCTTGATCCGCGGGGGCATGTCGCCGGGCTGTTGCTTGTCGGCGCCGCGCCAGTACAGGTGGGCCGACAGCAGGTGCGACGGCCCGTCGATGATGACTGCGGTAACCCCGGCTTCCCAGACCAGCGCCCCCGCCAGGCCCAACAGAATGAGGGCCAGGCAGAGCTTCTCGTAACGCGCCACCGCCGCGGGCTGGCTCGTGTACCCGTTCACCGCACTTCAAATCATACGCCCATCCGGACTGATCGAGCACCATGCCGGCCGGCGCCGCGCGGTTGCGGAAAGGGAGCCGTCATCTTCCAGGCCGGCTCCGGTCGCTAGGTCTGCGGGCGGAGGGGCGAGTAGCGTGACCGGCTGGCGCGGTCCCCTACTGCGTCAGTTCGACAGTCAGGGTGGCGCCGCCCATTTCCGGCATGGAGGCCGAGATCTTGACGGGCTTGCGTGAGTCTCTGGCGATCCACATGGTGACCTTCTCCGGGCCGCCTTCCGCCGAAGAGATCTCGACCTTGAATGCGTCAAAGGCGCCCGCGGGAACGGTCACCTTTTCGACTCCCGCGACCTTCAACTGCATTAGCTTAGGCTTCTGTTTCCGCACGTCGAAGTTGCGGAAGGCCGTGGAGTAACCGTCGCCCAGCGGCAGGCAGGCGATGGAGAACGCTGAACCCGCGGCGTCGGCGAAGAGCGGCCCGCCGAGGTCGGCGTTGATAGGACGTTCCTGGGCGCTGATCTTCATCGAGCCGGTCGCCTGGTGGTCCTTGAACTCGACGTCGATAGCTGCGGGGCCCTGTCTGAGGGAGCGTCTGCGCAAGATCAGCGTTCCCTTCTCGAGGACGGCGGTATCGATCGCTTCGCCGCCGGGAGTCTGCGTGGTGTCGGTGACCGTCCAAGCGCCGCTTTCCGCCTTGATGGTGGTGGTCAGTTCGAGGTTCATCGAGTTGGCCCCCATCTGGAGGGTGGCCTTGTAGCGGTAAGTTCCCGGCGTGAGGTCAGTGGCGGGCTTCGGCGCACCGACACTGGCGGCCTCCAGCTTCCGGGCCAGGACGACGGTCTTCGGATCGACCGAGATCTCCTTCAGGCGCTGTGCGACTTCCGCCGGCATGTCCTCCTGATAACGCCCGCCGAGGTATTTGGCGAGGAACTTTTCGGCCGCGGCGAAGCAGGCCATGTTGTTCACCGGGCGCGCGAACCCGTGACCTTCATCCGAAGCCACGAGGTACTCGACGGGGAAGCCGCGGTCGCGCAGGGCGATGACGATCTGGTCGGACTCAGCCTTGTTGACGCGCGGGTCGTTGGCTCCCTGGATGACCATGAGCGGGGTCTGGATGCGCTGGGCGGAGTTGAGCGGCGACTGGCGTTCGAGCTGCTTCTTCCCCTCGGGCGTGGTCGGGTCGCCCATGCGCACGTGGAACATCTTGCGGATCATCTCCCAATAGGGCGGGATGGATTCGAGCAGCGTAAGGAGGTTGGAGGGGCCGACAATGGAGACGGCGGCGGCGTAGACATCGGGCGTGAAGGCCACGCCGGCCAGGGTCGCGTAGCCGCCATAAGAGCCGCCCAGGATGCCGACGCGCTTCGGGGCGGCGACGCCCTGTGCGACCAGGTGCTTGACGCCCCAGGTGATGTCGTCCTGCATCTTGTCACCCCACTGCTGGTTGCCGGCGTTGATGAACTTCTTGCCGTAACCGGCGGAGCCGCGGAAGTTGGGGCTGAGAACGGCGTATCCACGGTTGGCCAGGAACTGGGCAAACGCGCTATAGCCCCAGGAATCGCGGCCCCAGGGCCCGCCGTGCGGCACCATCATCAGCGGCAGGTTCTTGGCCGGCAAGCCTTTGGGGAGCGTGAGGTATGCGGGTATCTCGAGTCCGTCAGACGATTGGTAGCGGATGGGTTGCATGGAAGCCAGATGCTCCCGCAGGAGCTTCTCGCGGATGCGGTACTGGAGGGTCAGCCTGCGCGTCTTGCGCTCGAACAGGTAGGTCTCGCCGGGCTCGGTATCGCTGAAGGCCGGGACCAGCCACAGCCGCTCGTCGCGTGTCGCGGAGCCAAAGCGGAAATCTTTGCCCGGCAGTTTGCTGCGCAGCCACTGGTAGTCGGACTCGAAGCTGGGGTCCTTGAAGTAGACGCGCAGACGCTCGTCATCGTAGAAGGTGGCGATGATCTGGTCGGTGACTTCGGAGAATCTGGCGCCGCCGAAATCCACCTTCTTCCGAGGGTCTGACTCGCAGGGCGTGGCTTGCCGGGTTGCGGGATCGAAAAGCTGGAGGCTGGTCAGGTCGGCATCCGCGCCCTTGTTGGTGATGAGGTAGAAGCGCTGGTGGTCCTGGTGAAAGCGGACCGGGGCGCAGGTTTCCAGCACGTCGCAGGAATAGATCTTGGTGAATCCATTCGCGTCCACGCGGAGGATTTCCGTATCGCCGTTCTCGGCCGACCGGGCGGCCAGGCGAAGCTGGTCCTTGAGGTCGAAGATCCACGCGGTGAGGCGTTCGGCGGGATTGGCCGCGTAGACGTTATAGTTCTCGTCGCCGGCCTGGTCCTGGACGAACAGGATGTACTTGCTGTCGCGGCTCCAGAAGTACCCCGGGATCGGGCGCTTGGTGTCTGCGGTGACCAGCTTGGCGGCGCTAAACGCCTCTTCCGTGCGCTTCACCCCAAGGTTGCGGGTCTTGTTCCAGGGCTTCATGAAAGAGATGTACTGGCCATCCGGCGAAAGCTGCGCCCCGGAGATTTTCGGATCGCCGAAGAAGAGTTCCCGATCGAGGATCGGGGGTTGGGCGGCAAACGCGGGGGCCAGAGCGCACCACAGCAGCAGGGACTGGGCGAAAGGTCTCATGAGATGACCTCCGCTAATACTCCAGGGTTCCTTGTTCCGGGCCTATGGCTGGAGGACCGGTAGCGGGCTGGGCGGACGCGATACGCGACCGCGCACGGCTTCATCCACGACGATGCTGTTGGTCTCCAGCGTCTGGCCCGTGGTCATGTCCAACTGCACGCGCGCCTTGGCGTACGTGCTGGCGGCGGCCACCTCGGCCGAGCGGGCTTGCGCCAGGTCGCGCTGCGCCTGGATCACGAAGAAGATGGTCGAGGCGCCCAGGGCGTACTTCTTCTGCTCGGCGTCCAGGGTCTGTTCCTGCAGGACGCGGGCCTTGACCGCGGCGCGGTGCGCCGTGCTGGACTGCTGCAAGGCGATCAGAGCATTGCGCACGTCCGCGCGGATCTGGTTGATCTGCTGCTGCTGGCGGAGCTCCTGCTGCCGCAACGACAACTGATCGAGCACCATGTCGGCCCGCGCGGAGCGGTTCCGCAGCGGTACTGTCAACTGGAAGCCGATGGAGTAGTCGGGGAAGTTCCGGGCGAACAACTGCGTAAGCACTTTGCCGTAACCGCCGAGGAAGAACGGATCCACGCTGGCGGGATTCCGCACCTGAGTGGGCCCCGGAGGCGCGCCCTGAATCGGCGGGATGGGCAGGGCGTTAATCTGCCCGGCCAGGCCGTTGTTCTGGAAACTGGTCACCAGGTCCAGCGAGGGCCGCAACTGGCTCTGGGTGCCCTTGAGCCCCAGCTTGGTGTTCTCGATCTGGATGCGTGTCTGGGCCATGTCGGGCCGGCTGTCCAGCGCCTTGGCGATCAGATCCTGGACCGGCCGCACCGCTTCTACTTCCGGCACCCGGATCTGGTCGGTGGGCACGATGCTGGCATCGGCCACCGACGGGCTGGCCACCCCGGTGCGGCTCAAAGCGTTCTTGAGCAACGTTTCCTGTTGCAGCAGTTGGGACTCGGCCTGGGTCAGCGCCTGCTGGGCGCTGGCCACCTCGGCCTCGGCACGCACGATCTCGATGGGCGCCAGCGTCCCGATCTCGACCTGCTTCTGGTTGTCGTCGTAGAGCTTCTGCGCCAGCGTCAACGCCTGCTGCTTCACCTTGACGTTCGCGTTGAAGCTGACCAAGTCCCAGTACGCCCCGATGATGGCCGACACCGTGGTGATCACCTGCTGCTGGAAGACCAGGTCGGAGACGCGCCGGTTGTTTCTGGCGATGTGGATGTTGCGGCCGTTGACGGCCAGGCCGAAGCCCTGGAGCAGCGGCTGGTTGATGTTCAGACCGAAGCTGCCCGACATCGACGGGTTGAAGTCGCTGCGCCCGGCGTTGGTCCGCAGCCGGCTGTTGTTCCAGGCGAAGCTCACCACTGTGCCGGTGAGGAAGCCCTTCTGAATCCCGAAGTTGGCCACGTCGTTCCTCATGATCAGCGAGTTGGTCCCGGTGTTGAAGGAGTTGCTCTGCGGGCTGGTACGGTGGCCCCAGCTGGTTTGGACAAAGGCCGCCGGATCCAGGTTGGGGATGGTTGTGCCGGTGGCGGTGATGATGGTGCCTCCGGCGCCGCCCTCGCTGCCGCCGCTCACCATGCCGCCGCCACCGCCCCCGGTTCCGGCGGTTCCGGTCGCCTGGGCCAGGGCGCTGACCGTGGCGCGCTGCACGGCGGTCGGCACACCACGGAGCAGGCCGCCCGCCTCGGCGCGCTCGAGATTGGCCGAGGCCCCCAGCGGGCCGTAGCGTTGCAGGGCGATGTCCAGGTTGTTCTCCAACGCCAGCGCGATGGCATCCTGCAACGACAGATACAGCTTGCCCGCCCGCAGCAGGGCTTCCAGCCGGCCGGAGTTGGCCAGGTCCACGGGGGCCAGCTCTTCAAAACGGTAGGGCTTGGCGATGCCCGCGAACCGGTTGCCCTGCGTGGTAGTGCGGACAGCGGGCGCTTGCGCGGCCACGGTCTGGACCAGCAGCAGGAAGGCACACAGCACAGCAAGCCAGCGATGCACACGTTTCATGGATTCACACCTCGATGGGGTTCAATGAGCCTCAAAAACCATATGACGGGAGCGCAAACCTCTGTGTTCCCTGAAACTTAAATGGTACCGCAGGGCGGGTGGCACAGAAAAAGGGCTCAGCCTGATGGGCCCGGTTTTCTGTGCGGGCGGCGGGGAACCCGGTGCTCGCCTGGGTGGTATAGTAGCCTTCTGTGACGCCTGAACCCGACCCTGTCCTGGAGCTGTTCTACGCCACCGGGGCCTACCTGCGGGGGCATTTCCGGCTGACCAGCGGCCTGCATAGCCCCGAGTACCTGCAATGCGCCCTGGTGCTGCAGCATCCCGCCCACGCCGAGCGCCTGGGAATACGGCTGGCGGAGGCGCTGGGCGGGCTGCTGGCCGGGCAGCCCGCGCCGGACCTGGTGGCGTCGCCGGCCTTGGGCGGGGTAATCATCGGCCACGAGGTGGCCCGGGCGCTCGCCTGCCGCTGCATCTTCACCGAGCGCGACGCCTCCGGCAAGATGATCCTCCGCCGGGGCTTTTCGGTGACCCCCGGGGAACGGGCGGTGATCGTCGAGGACGTGGTCACCACCGGCGGCAGCACCCGCGAGGTGGTCGAGGAGCTCCGGGCCGGGGGCGTCCGGGTGGCCGCGGCCGGCTCGATCATCGACCGCAGCGGCGGCCAGGCCGAGGTCGGCGTGCCCCGCGTGGCGCTGGTCACCCTCAGTGTGGTCACCTACCCGCCGGAGGCCTGCCCCCTGTGCCGGCAAGGCGTCCCGGTGGTCAAACCAGGGTCGCGGGCGACAGTGGGATAAGCTTTAGCTTGTCCTGCGCACCGGACTGACCCCATGCGCCGCATCCGAATAACGCTGGCTTACGACGGCACCGACTTCCACGGCTGGCAGCGCCAGCCTGACGTGCCCACCATCCAGGGCTGGCTCCAGCACGTGCTGGGCGCGATCGAGGGCCAGCCCGTGCGCGTGGACGGCTCCGGGCGCACCGACGCCGGCGTGCACGCGCTGGCGCAGGTGGCGGCCTTCCACCTGGCCAACCCCCTGCCTCTGGAAAACCTCCGGCGGGCCATGAACCGCCTGCTGCCGGCGGCCATTCGGGTCCTTTCGGTCGAGGAAGCGCCCCCGGATTTCCATCCGCGCTATCAGGCCCGCTCGAAGATTTACGAGTACCGCATCTTCCGGGGCGAGGTCTGTTCGCCCTTCGAACGCCGGTACGTCCTGCACCATCCCTATGCGCTGGACGTGGACGCCTTCGTGGCCGTGGCGCCGGTGCTCGAGGGCGAGCACGATTTCTCGGGCTTCGCCGCGTCCGACGAGAGCGACCGCGAGGGCGGATCGAGCGTCCGCACGATCTTGTCCTCGCGCGCCGAGGCCGCCGGCGAGCGCCTGATCTACCGCGTGCGCGGCAGCGGGTTCCTCAAGCACATGGTGCGCAACATCGTGGGTACGCTGCTCGAGGTGGGCAAGGGCAACCTCGACGAAGCCGGCCTGCGGGCGCTGCTCACGCCCGGACCCAAGGCCCGTGCCGGCCCCACCGCCGCCGCTTCCGGTCTCTTTCTGCTCAGCGTGGAGTACTGAGGCGCGCCTGGCTGCGGCCGAAGTACCGGTCCGGCAGCAGCCGGTAGATCAGCGCGATCGACAGCGGGTGCATCAGCCCGGCCACCAGGAAGATGGGCGCGTAGGAAAAGCGCCGTACCACCCAGCCGGTGCCCAGGTTGGCCAGCGCTCCGCCGATCGCTCCCCCCATCCCCGAGAACCCGGTGGCCGTGCCCACCTCCGGCCCGCGGAACAGGTCCAGCGGCAGCGCCTGCAAATTGGCCACCCAGAAAGCGTGCCCGAAGGTCACAAAGCAGGTGGCGGCAATGGCCATCCAGGCCGCCGGAACCAGAGGCGCGAAGATAGCCGCCGGCAGGCACGCCGCCCCTACGAGCATCACAAACTTGCGCGCCCTGGGCAGCGGCCAGCCCCGGCGCATCAGGTGACCCGACAGCCACCCGCCCAGCACGTAGCCGATGTCCCCGAAGATGAACGGCACCCAGGCGTACTTGCCCACCATGGCCAGGTCGAAACCGCGCTCCTTGCGGAGGTACTCCGGCAGCCAGAAGATGACGAAGTAGATCACCGGATCGGTGAAGAAGCGCGCGATGATGAGCGCATAGCACCCCCGCATGCCGAGCACCTTGCGCCAGTCCAGGGCGCCGCGTCGGGCGGGCAAGGTCTCCTCGGGCGGGAGCACGCGGCCCTTGATCTCGGCGTGCTCCACCGCGCGCAGCCAGCGGTTGCGGTGTGGCGGTTCGTACAGCACCAGCCACGCCAGCAGCCACACCAGGCCCAGGCTGCCGGTGAACAGGAACGCGAAACGCCAGCCGTAGTTGAGGGTCAGGAAGGCCACTACCGGCGGGGCCAAGGCAGAGCCGAGTGAAGACCCCGCGTTAAAAATGCCCACGCCCAGGGCCCGCTGCTCCGGCGGAAACCATTCGGAGACGGCCTTGGCCGCCGCGGGCCAGTTGCCCGGCTCGCTCAGCCCCAGCAGGACGCGGCACCCGGTCAGCGACCACTTGCCCCGGCTCAGCGCGTGCAGCATCTGCGCCAGCGACCAGGTCCCGATGAACACCGCGAAGCCGCGCCGCGTCCCCAGCCGGTCCACCACGTAGCCGGAGCCCGCGTACATCACCGCGTAGGCCAGCATGAACAGCGTCAGGATCAGCGCGTAGTCCTGCTCGGTGAGCGAGAACTCCTGGCGCACGTCCACCGAGACCACCGAGAGCGTCAGCCGGTCGGCGTAGTTGAGCATGGTGGCCAGCAGGAGCAGGCCGGCAATCACCCAGCGGAGCTTGGGAATCGTGATCATGGTCCGGGCTCCTCTGTGAAGCCGAAGGCGGCGATGGGGATGCCCAGCGGCGTCTCCTGCGGCGCCGGGCGGAACTCGGGCGTGACGCGGAACTCCACGCGGACGGGCCCCGGCTGACCCGGCGGCGCCGGCCAGCGGAGGGCTTGGATCCGAGCCTCCGTGAACTCCTGGCGGCCCAGAAGCCGCCCCTCCAGGTACACCTCCACTGTGGTACGCCCGAGAACCCGTATCTGGTCCGGGCCGATGTGCGCCACCAGCTCGAACGTGCGCGCGCCCGGCGGGCGCCACAGCCGCGCCCGCGCGTAGGGCCGGATCCAACGGAAGCTGTACTCCCAGGCGCGCCAGCCTTCCTCCAACTGCCAGGGCGGATGGTGGCGCTGGCCGCGAATCTGGATGTAGGCAGAATCATGCGCTCCGGGCTGGGGAGCCAGCAGAGAGAGCTCCCGCCTGCCCGGATCCCAACCCAGCACGGCGAACGAGCCGCCGTCGAAAGCCTTCCGGGCGCACGGGTCCTCCACCGGGCAGGCCTCGATGTCTTGCCGCGGGCCGATGTACCGCAGGGCGCCCCGGATGCCCCAACTTTGCAGACCCTGCGGGACGCCGTCATAGACGAAATCGCGCGTCCGCCAGAGGACCTCCTTTTCTTTGAGCAGCGTCGAGACGTAGGACCGGTTTTCTTGGGCCACGGTCAGAGCCACGCGCCGGTTGGCTCTGAGATGCGCGTAGTTCCAGGGGATCCAGGCCAAGAAGAACAGCGCCACCAGCGCCACTGTCTTGGGCGTCTTGGCCCGCCCCGCCAGGGCTGCCAGCGCGACGGCGGCGCCCGCCAGAGGCAGGTACAGATAGGCGCCGGAGAGGCGCCCCGGCAGCAGCAGCATGGGCGTCAGCAGCAACCCCAGCGCCGCCAGCCCGAAATGCAAGCGGCGGTCCCGCAGCACCAGCGGCAGCGCCACCACCGCCAGCCCGGCGTACGGCAGCAGCAGTTGGGAAGAGTAGAAGGTGACCGTCTTCCACAGGTCGCCCGGCGAGAAGCCCAGGGCGTAGTCGGTCCCCGCCTCCGGCGTCATCAGCACCTGGAGGCCGAACCACAGGGATACGGCGAAGAACGGCGCCAGCCGCTTCCAGCGCTTCTCCCCGAACCAGTACTCGTACAGTGCCAGCACCGCCGGCAGCATCACCGCCACTTCCTTGGCCTTATAGGCCAGCCAGAAGAGGACCAGGCTCACCACCCACCCGCGCCGGGCGTACGCCAGCAGGCTCAATAGGCACAAGGACGCGCACAGCACGTCGAAGACGTACATCGGCTTCCACAGGGCATCGAAGACGCCCATGTGGAACGCGAAGAACAGGCCGCCCGCGGCGGCGGCCCAGGGCCCGAGCCCCAGGCGTCTGGCCAGCAGCCACACCAGCCACACGTTGGCGAAGTGAAGCAGGTGAATGGCGGCCACGTACCAGCGGAAGTCCAGTCCTGCCGCCCGGCCCATCAGGGCATAGACGAGGTGGCCGGTGGGGCGGAAGTTGTTGGTGAAAAACTGCGGAGAGACGAAGCCCTGCGCGAAGTCCGTGGCGGTCAGGTGCCGGGTCCAGCTCAGGTTATCGAGGTCGTCGCCGTGGAAGTAGCCCTGATAGGCGCCGCGGTTGGCGATCAGGAACAGGATGACCATGGCGGCGAACAGCGCCGCGCCAACCCGTCGGTGCATAGCCGATCATTTTAGCCTGAACCGTGGGGCAAGTTGGCGGGCCTGGCTGGGGGAACCTTGCGGCGCAGCCGCGCTAGGTCCACGTGGCTGAGACACCTTCCGGTAGCCGACGGAGTTTTCGGCAGGGACCCATCACCGTTGCGAGCTGGACGGCCGCCGGTGCGCGAGAATCGAGTCGAGCCGCGCGCGCAGCCGCGTCTTCACGTCCTTCCCAGCGCCGTCCCTGGCAAGGTTCTTCAGCTCGCGCGGATCGGTCCGATAGTCGTACAGTTCCTCGCCCTCGCGGCTTTGGTCCCACATGGTGTAGCGGTAGCGCTCGGTCCGGAGCGAGTAGCCGAAGACCCACTTATCCCGGTCGCCGCGCCGAACCTGCGTGACGGCCGGCCGGTCCCATGGTCGCGCCGGCTCATCCAGCAACGGCCTGAGGCTCGCTCCGTGCAGGTTCTTCGGCGTTCCGCTCAGCCCGCAGAGGTCGGCGACGGTGGGGTAGATGTCGAGGAACTCGACCGTGCGGGCGCAGGCTCTTCCTCGCGCCTTCACCCCCGCGCCGCCGATAAGCAGCGGCGACCGCGCCGAAGGCTCGAACAGCGTCTGTTTCATCCACTGCCCGTGCTCACCCAGTTGATAACCGTGGTCGCTCCAGAAAACGACGGTGGTGCGTTCCTGAAGCTGCAAGCGCTCGAGCGCATCCAGCAGCCGCCCCACCTGCGCGTCCACGAACAGGATGGAGGCGTAATAGGCCTGCATCACTTCCAGCCGCTGCTTTTCGTTCAGCCCCCAGTTCGCCGGCCGCGTGAAGTAGGCCCAGTGCGGAGCGATAGACATCTCCCAGTCTTCGAAAGGAACAAGCTTCACCTTTTCCAGGGGAACGCGATCGAAGTACTTCGCTGGGGCGATATAGGGGCAGTGCGGGCGGTAGAACCCCGCCCCCAGGAACCACGACCGTTCGCGGTTCTGTTCCATCAAGCGGATGGTTTCGCTGGCTACGATGCCGTCGGTGTGTTCTTCGTCGTTCGCGGGCGAGGCGTAGAAGCAGAGGGCGCTGCCGATGCCGCGTTGGGGCGTGTAGTTGATCAGCTTCGGCTCCTCTGTCTTGTCGATGCCTTTCGGGTTGACCTTCGCGTTCCACGAGGGCGGATCGTCGAGCCCGTCGGTCCCGATCTGGCCGGGATTGCCGTAGTGATAGATCTTGCCCACACGCGCGGCGAAGGCGCCGTTCTTCTGGAACAGCTGCGCCAGCGTGACCACGTCCGGCACGCTTTCGCGGAAGTGTTTCCGCAGATCGTACACCCCGGTGGCATCGGGCGCGAGCCCGGTCATCAGGGAGGTCCGGGACGGGCTGCACAGCGGGAACTGGCAGTAGGAGCGGTCGAAACGGACGCCCGCGCGGGCGATCCGGTCCAGGTTCGGCGTGTGGACCACCGGATGGCCATAGGTGCTCATGCAGTGGTTCAGGTCGTCGGAGGCGATGAAGAGAACGTTGCGCGGCTGGCTCGGCCGAGCAATCAGGGGGGCAATCGTCCTGCCCGCCGCAGCGAGGAGAAAGTATCGTCTGGATGTCGATAGACTCATCGTAACCGCCATTGTATGATCATCGCGGGCGTGCCATGCAGGGTCGCGCTCCGCGTGAGATCACGGCGCGCCGCGCCCGCGGGCTTGGCCATAGCCGATCATTCTAGCGCTTCACCGCTCGCAGAAAGTCGAAGTCGCAGCCGAGCGGGGCCTGGGTGACGTGCTCGAGGAAGAGTTTTCCGTAACCGCGGTCGTAGTGCGGGGGCGGGGCAGAGAAGGCGGCCAGGCGCCGGGCGATCTCCTCGTCCGGCAAACACAGCTCGAGCTTCCGGCTCTCCACATCCAGCAGGATCTCGTCGCCGGTCCGGACCACGGCCAGCGGCCCGCCCACGGCGGACTCGGGCGCTACGTGCAGCACCACCGTGCCGAAGCTGGTGCCGCTCATGCGAGCGTCGCTGACGCGCACCACGTCCTGGACGCCCTGCTTCAGCAGCGCGCGCGGCAGCGGAATGTGGCCCCATTCGGGAAAACCCGGCGCCCCCTTGGGACCGCAGTTTCTCATCACCAGCACCGTGTCCTGGTCCAAGGGCAGATCGTCGCGGTCGATCTGGGCGCGCATCTCGGCGGCGTTCTCGAAGACGTAGGCCCGGCCGCGATGGCGCAGCAGGTGCGGAGAGGCGGCGGTCTGCTTGAGCACCGCGCCGTCCGGCGCCAGGTTGCCGCGCAGAATCACGGTGCCGCCCTCCGGCGCCAGGGGCTCAGCCAGCGTCCGGATCACGCGGCGGTCGTAGCAGGCGGCCTGCGCGACGTTTTCGCGCAGACTCTTGCCCGTCACCGTCAGGCACTCGCCATCGAGCAGCTCCAGGATCTCTTTCATCAGGGCGGGAACTGCCCCGGCCGCGAAGAAATCTTCCATGAGGTACTCGCCGGAGGGCATGAGATTCAAGATCCACGGGGTGCGGCGCGAGATGCGGTCGAAGGCCTCCAGCGGCAGGTCAATGGCGAGCCTTCCGGCGATGGCGATCAGGTGGATGACCGCGTTGGTCGAGCCGCCGATGGCCATGTCCACCGCGATGGCGTTCTGGAAAGCCGCCGGGGTCAGAATGCACGAGGGCCGCAGGTCCTCGGCGACCATCGCGACGATGCGGCGCCCGCTCGATTCCGCCAGCGCGAGGCGGCGGGAGTCCGGCGCCGGGATGGCCGCGCAGCCCGGCAGGGTCATGCCCAGGGCTTCCGCCACGCAGGCCATGGTCGAGGCGGTGCCCATAACGGTGCAGTGGCCGGTCGAGCGCGCGATGCCAGCCTCGATCTCGTTCAGCTCCTCCTCGGTGAGCTGCCCGGCGCGGTACAGGTCGAACAGCTTCCTCCCGTCCGTGCCCGCGCCCAGCCGCCGGTCCCGCCACTGCCCGGCCAGCATCGGCCCCCCGGTGACCACGATGGCGGGAATGTCCGCGCTGGCCGCGCCCATCAGTTGCGCCGGCGTAGTCTTATCGCAACCGCACAGCAGCACCACGCCGTCGATGGGGTTGGCGCGGATGGACTCCTCGACGTCCATGGCCATGAGGTTGCGGAACAGCATGGTGGTGGGGCGCATGAACATCTCGCCCAGCGAGATGGTGGGGAACTCGAGCGGCAACCCGCCCGAGGCCCACACGCCCCGCTTGACCGCCTCGGCCACCTGGCGCAGGTGTACGTTGCAGTTGTTCAGCTCGCTCCAGGAATTGCAGATGCCGATGACCGGCTTGCCCTCGAAGATGTCCGCGCCATAACCCTCGGAGCGCAACCACGCCCGCCGCGAGAACCCGTAGTAGCCGGGCTCCTGGAACCACTGCTGGCTGCGGAGTCTCCTCGACATGCTGTCCTCCTCTACCGGTCGCCGCCCTGGCGCCGGCGCTTGGCCTCCAGCATCAGCCGGTCGGCCTCATCCAGGCTCTCTTGCAAGGGGCGGCTGGCGGTGGCCGCCATGCCCCAACTGAAGCGGATGGGCACAGGGCCGTGGTTGCGGATCTGGAACTTCACCAGGCGCTCCTCGAGCTCCTGCACGCGGGTCTCCACCACCGCCCGCTCCGAGTTGCGGAAGAAGATGACGAATTCATCGCCGCCCCAGCGGTAGCCCCGGTCCTCCTGCCGGATCGAGGCGCGGATGAGCTGGCCGACCCCGTGCAGGATCTCGTCGCCCACCAGGTGGCCGTAGCGGTCGTTGAGCGCCTTAAAATCGTCCAGGTCGCACACCACTACCTGCCCCTCAAACCCCCGCTCTTCCTCGAGCCATCGCGCCAGCGCCGCCCGGTTCTCGAGCCCGGTGAGCGTGTCCAGGTCCATCCGGCCCGCCTCCTGGCGCAGGCGGTCCAGTTCCGCCTCCAGCCGCCGCAGCTCCGCCCGCTGGTGAAAAGACCTCCGGAAGAAGAACACCGCGGCGGCGCACAGCAGTGCGATCGAGATGGCGGCGGAAACCGTCACGGCCGTCATTGCGACTCAGTCCTGTTCCAGCATCCGGCGGCGAATGGCCCGCGCCCGCCCCGTGCTGTCGTCCACCTCTATGATGACGGAGTGGAGCTCGACTCGCCCCTTGGCCGGGTCCATGCGTACCGGCAGGTAGGTCAGGAACCGGCGCAGCACGATGTCCTTCTCGACCCCGATGATCGAGTCGGCCGGTCCCGTCATGCCCACGTCGGTTTGCAGGGCAGTGCCGCCGGGCAGAATCCGCGTATCGGCTGTGGGCACGTGCGTGTGAGTGCCGCAGACGGCCGACACCCGCCCGTCCAGGTACCACCCCAGGGCTACCTTCTCGCTAGTGATCTCGGCGTGGAAATCCACCACCCGGACCTTGACCGCCGGCTCGAGTGCCTGCAGGATCTCGTCGGCCTTGCGGAAGGGGCAGTCGATGGGCAGCATGTGGGCCCGCCCCTGGAGGTTGATCACCGCCGCCTCGACGCCGTTGCGGGCCCGCACCGTCAAGACGCCCCGCCCGGGCGAGCTCCCCGGGTAATTGGCGGGCCGCAGCAGGCGCGGCTGCTGGTCCAGGTAGTCGAAGATCTCCTTCTTGTCCCAGATGTGGTTGCCGGAAGTCAGCACATCCAGGCCCTGCGCGAACAGCTCCTCGGCCACCTGCGGGGTGACGCCGCGCCCGCCGGCGGCGTTCTCGGCGTTGCCGATCACCAGGTGGATGCGCTCCTCGGAAATCAGGCCGCTCAAGCGTTCCGCCAGGATGCGCCGCCCCGGTGAGCCGATGATGTCGCCGACGAAGAGGATATTCATGGAGCGGGCGAAAAAAAGAGAGGAGCGCACCCCTCGACCCGGAAGCGACCCTTCATTGACCCCTGTTTGCTACATGGGGTGGGTGTCCCCCGAGCGCCTTTAGGCTTCTCCTTGGCCCTTGCGGGACCGGAGCTTGCTCACCGGCGCCAAATCCGAGTCGGACTCCCAATAGTTGACTGTTGGATCAAGTTTTGGTGTCCGCCTCCCGAGCCTTCGAGATACGCTCCGAGACGATCATAGCAGAATTGGGGCGCTCACCGCTCCGCTCCCAGGCATTCCCGGATGTCCTTCGCCGAGATGGCGCCTTCGCGGATGAGCTTGCAGTCCGGCTCGGTGATGTCGATGGTAGTGCTGCCGGCGCCGCCGCACAGCCCCCCGTCCAGGATCAGGTCCACCCGGCCGTCCATCATGCCGAACACCTGGATGCCGCTTCGGCAGGTGGGCTGCCCGGAGATGTTGGCGCTGGTGGCGATCAGCGGCTGGCCGAGCTTCTCGAGCAAGGCATTGGCCACCGTGGCCAGGGACTGCCTCAGCGCCAGCCGCCCCGTGTTGCCGGTCACCTTCAGCGGCACCCGGGCCGAAGCGGGAACGACCATGGTCAGCGGCCCGGGCCAGAAGCGCCGCGCCAGTACGTAGAACCGCGCCGGCAGGTCCTTGGCCAGTTCCTCGGCCATCATCAGATCGGTCACCAGCAGGGGCAGGGAACGGTGGGGCTCGCGCCCCTTGGCTACGAAGACCTGGCCCACGGCGTGCAAATTGAACGGATCGGCCACCAGCGTGTACAGGGCGTCGGTGGGGACGGCAATCACCTTACCCCGGCGGAGCGATTCCGCGGCCCGCTCGATCACGCTCCCGGCGGGCTGTTGCGCGTCGATCTCGATCAGATCCGTGGTCATGTCAACTGGGCCCGATGGCCTGCGCCACCTCCAAGGCCGTTTGGTAGCGCCCGAACGGGGCGCTGAGCTGCACCCCCGCGACCAGCCGGCGCACGCGCGTCACCATCTCCTGCGCGATGGCCACCCCCTCCTGGCGCGCTGCCTCGGCGGTGGCGGCCTTGCGCATCCGCTCCATTTGCTCCCGGGGCACCGGCGCGCGTAACTCGTTTACCATGAACTCGGCGTTGCGGAAGCTGGCCAGCGGCCAGATGCCGGCCATCAACGGAATCTTGACGTGCTCGATGCGCTCGAGGAACCGCTCCAGCAGCTCGAGGTCGAAGACCGGCTGCGTCACCACGTACTCCGCCCCGGCCTGCACCTTCCACTCGAAGCGCCGGATCTCCTCGTCCAGGTTCAGCGCGCCCGGGTTGGCGCCCACCCCGATGACCAGGCTGCTCTGCGAGCCCATGGGGTTGCCGCCCAGATCCAGGCCCCGGTTGAGGTTGTGGACAATGTTGACCAGCCCGATGGAATCGACGTCGAAGACCGCCGTGGCCGTCGGGTAGGCCCCCATGCGCGGCGGGTCCCCGGTGATGCAGATCAGGTTGCGGATCCCCACCGCCTGCACCCCCAGCAACTCCGACTGGATGCCCAGGATGTTGCGGTCCCGGCAGCAGAAGTGCAGCACCGCCTCGATGCCCGCCTGCTGCTCGATGAGTTGGCAGGCCACCTGGGCGCTCATGCGCGCGCTGGCGCGGGGGCCGTCCGGCACGTTGATGCAGTCGATGCCGGCGGCGGCGCACAGCCTGGCCCCGGCGATCTCCCGCGAGGCGTCCACCCCGCGGGGCGGCAGGATCTCGACGAAGGACACGAACTGGCCCGCAGCCAGCTTGGCGCCCAGTCGCGATTTCCCGGCCAGCGGGACCTCCGGCAGCGCCTGGGCCTTGGCCTCGGGCTCCTCGACGCTTACGTGGAACTCGGGGTGCCCCGGCTCGAGCGACCGCGCCTCGGCCCGGATCAGCCGGATGTGCTCGGGCGTGGTGCCGCAACAGCCGCCCACGATCCGCGCACCCGCCCACATGAGCCGCCGCGCGTACTGCGCCATGTACTCCGGCGACCCCAGGTAGATCTTGCGGCCGTCCACCGTGGCGGGGTGGCCCGCGTTGGGCATCGCGCTCAGCGGCTTCGCCGAGAACTCTACCATCTTCTCGAGGGTCTCCAGCATCACCTTCGGGCCTACCGAGCAGTTCAGCCCGATGACGTCCGCCGGCCATTCGTCCAGCTTGCGGGTGAAGGCCTCCGTCTCGGTGCCGTCCGGCATGCGCCCGAAATCGTCGATGGTCACCTGCGCGATGATGACCATCTCCGGCCCCGCCGCCTCCCGCGCCCCGGCCACAGCCTCCCTCAGTTCGCTCAGGTCGGCAAAGGTCTCCAGGATGAGCAGGTCCACGCCAGCTTCGACCAGCGCCTCGACCTGTTCACGGAATGCCACCCGCGCCTCCACGAAAGAGGTCGGTCCCAGTGGCTCGACCCGCACGCCCAGCGGCCCTACACTTCCGGCCACGAACGCCGCCTCGCCCGCCGCCTCCCGCGCCACCCGCACCCCGGCCTGATTGATGGCCTTCAGTTTCTCTGCCAGCCCGTGCGGACCCAGTCGCATCCGGTTGGCCCCAAACGTGTTCGTCTCCAGGATCTCGGCGCCGGCTCTGACGTACTCCTGGTGGATTGCCCGGACCAGCTCCGGCCCTGACAGGTTCAGCTCGTCGTAGCAGCGGTTGATGAAAACGCCCTTCGAGTAGAGCATGGTGCCCATGGCTCCGTCGGCCACTAGCACACGGCGGGTAAGCTGCTGGCGGAACTCAGCGGCTCGGGTGATGGCGGGTGGGGCGGCAGCGCTCATCTCGAACGGGCCCTGACAAGTGTATGCAATGGTAGCAGATTTTGCGGCTCAGAGAGCCCGCAACGCCCTCAGTATATCGTCAGCTCCACCGGCGCCCCCACGCCGCAGCCCAGGCGCTTGGCGGCCGAGGCCTGGTTGGTGACCACCTCCAGGTAGCCGGAGCTGCCCTCGAGAAGGCACAGCTCCCCCTGCGGGCACTCGGCGAAGGTGGCGGCCAGCAGGGTGACCCGCTCCGCCCCGATGGACGCGAAATCCGACTCCGCCGTATCGCCACGCCCACCCGCTCGCAGCAACTCGGCCTCCGGCTGCCTGAACGCCTCAGCCTTGATCAGGAATGTGGTGCAGACCCGGCGGTAGCCTGAGCTGATTCCCAAGGAGTGAGATCAATCCTAGCCGCCTTCGTGGCGGGGTTGGGGCTAGCGCTGGAAGGGCAGGACTGCATCGGCTTGGGTGGAATAGCCGCCAATGGTAAGAACCAGCGGCAGATCTCCCTCCGGGAGGCCGACGGGCGCCTGGATGTTCACCTGGTACAAACCGGGATACGTCATGCCCGCGTACTGAACTCTCGCCGGTACTCCCCCGATGGTGACACGGACTTGGAGGAGGTCGGCGATAGGAAAGTCGGCCGTGAACGGCCGTCCAATCGGATAGGGCTGCTTTGTGGGACCGAGACCGTTAGCATACAACTGCAAATAGTCGCCCGGCCTCGCCGGCCGGCTGATCTCGGGCAAAAGCGCACCGACTGGCGCCACGTACACACGCTCGCCGGCCAGCAGAGCGATGGGATGCACTCTGCCCTGCAACGTGTATGTGAAGAAAGCCGGCGAATAGGGCGCCATCACGACCGAGTAGGTAGCGGTTCCTCCGGCGGTGATGACCTCGACTGGAACGCTTCCGTTTGCATCGTCCGGCGGCGTCAAAACGTTGAGCTGGGTCGGACTCGCATAATAGACAAAGCAATCCCGCTTGTTGATGCGGACCTTGACCCCGCCCAATTCAGGGGGCAGTGTGCCGGCATCCGCAACCACCCCATCCCACCACAATTCCTTGTTCGTGAAGTGCTCACCGTAGATCGTGACGAAGCTACCGGGCGTGATCGGGGGCCGCGAACTGGCGGCGTTTACCACGCCGCCGGCGGAAATTTGCGGCCGGGGCAGTGCGACCGCGACGCCAGCCTGGCTTACGAGATAGGTCAGTCCGGCGAGGGCGATCCTTCCGCTGCGAGGAAGCGTGGAAGGGTTGGCGGGAACATCGTACATGATGGCACCGTAGCCGGCGCCCTTCCCGCCGGACCGGATCGTGATCCAAGGGCTGTCACTCTCCGCTGTCCAGACGCAGCCCGCAGCAGATGCCGTGACTTGCACGGCTCCGCTGCCGCCCGCCGCCGTGAAGTTGCCCGTGCTGGAGCTCAGGCGCACTGTGCAGAGCCCCGAATCGGCCGGACTCACTCTGCGAATGCGGTGATTGGCCGAATCGGAGACATAGAGGTTTCCTTCCGCGTCGAGCGCCACGCCACGCACGCTGTATAGCTGGGCCGCCGTAGCCGGCCCCCCGTCCCCGCTAAAGCCAAAACTGCGTGTACCTGCCACCAGAGTGAGCGCGCCTCTTGGGCTCACTCTCCGAACACTGGCGACTTCGGCCACAAACAGGTTGCCCGCGGCGTCCAGCACCATCCGCGAAGGCGAGCTCAATCCGCTCACCAGAGTGGAGATGGTTCTCTCGGCGCTCACTT
>Ga0315289_10001997_pt1 | contig 31650 bp, 18 predicted proteins | sample YL17G11_40_MG_FD_203452 | JGI IMG/M metagenome (GOLD analysis project Ga0315289, IMG submission 203452) | Sediment microbial communities from Yellowstone Lake, YNP, Wyoming, USA - YL17G11_40 | ecosystem: Environmental > Aquatic > Freshwater > Lake > Sediment | place: USA: Wyoming | collected... | reverse complement strand
CGCAATGAAACAAGATCACACAATCCACAGTTGCGCAACTGCCCTTCGGGAGACATATCCTTCGGGATCTTGTTTCATTGCAACCGGAGGGCAGCTTTTTTTTCAGGAGGCCATGGTATGGCACCACACGTCGCAAACCAAAGAGTCCTAACCCCGCCCACCGTCGCCCTCATCGACCCGCCGGGCGAATCCGCCGAGAAGATTTCGGACCTGACCGAGCAGGAGCAGCAGGAGGTCGAGACCCTGGCCGACGAATTCCGCAAGGCGCAGCAATCCTGGAACGCACCCGCCCGGCACAAAGCCTTCACGCAGCTCCTCGATGCCGCGCTGACCGAGAAGGACCCGGACCGTGCCCATGTCCTGGGGGCGTTGTGGCACGAACACAAGAAGATGGAGGAAACCTTGCATCCGATCGCGTGTCGGATTGTCGCGCCCAGGATTGCCGTTGCTGCTCTGCGGATCGTGGCTGGCGAGACCCGCAAGATCCTCGACATGGCCGGGGAACTCAATCGGATGGAGCCGGAGATTCGCGCTGCCCTGGACCGGCTCTTGGGCTTCAAGGGCAAGGCCGTCGTCGGCATCCTCGAGGAGTTGGCTTCGCTGGAGGGGCTTTCTCTCGGAGTCGATTTCGGCAACACGCTCCTGTACGAGGAACTGTCCAACTCCGACACCACCAAGTCAGCCTGCCGGGAATTCGCCGGGGACCCGGACATGCAGGTTCTCGCCAAGGCATACGCGCTGGCGGGGCAGATCAGAGAGGCCGAGGAAGGCAAATAGGAAACCTGAGTACATCGGGGCCGGTGCCACACGGGCCGGCCCTTTCAATGAACGGGAGTCAGACCATGAAACTCTTCAAGCCGACTTATCCTGACAAACAGACCGGCAAGACGAAGCGTTCCCAAAAGTGGTACATCGCCTTCACGGACAACCAGCGTATCCGCCGGCGCCTGCCCTGCTTCTCGAATAGGGCAGCCACTGAGAGAGCCGCCCTCATGCTCGGAGAGTTGCTGTCGTGCGGCGGGAACCTCAGTCCCCTGCTGCAAGGGTGGCTGGAGGAGCTACCCGCGGCTCTGCGGGGCAAACTCGCGTCCTGGGGGCTGCTGAGCAGCCGGTGCCGATGGTCCGCGAGCCTGGGCAAGTCCCTTGCCGAGCACTTGGCCGACTACCTGGAGGCAATGCGGGCCGATGGCCGCAAAGAGACGCACGTCCGGGACACCGGGGCGGCCGTGCGCTCCATCCTGGAGGGCTGCCAATTCCGAACGGTCTCAGACGTCGACGGGCACAGCATCAAGGTCTTTCTGGCCAAGGGCCGGGGGCCGGACGGCTACGGCGAAGGGACGTACAATCACTATATCGTCCTGTTCAAGAGCTTCATCAACTGGCTGTGGCAGGAGCGCCGGGGCGTGGGGCTCAATCCGATGGCTGACGTGGGCAAGATGGAGCAGACCGAGTTTCGCAAGAAGCGCCGGGCGTTGACGGATGATGAGATGGGCCGGCTCTTGGCAGCGGCCGGGAACGGTCCGCGCCACCGGAATATGTCCGGGCCGGAGCGGGTCCTGTGCTACCGCCTGGCCGCGACGACGGGCGCCCGCGCCAATGAGATCCGCACCCTGACTGTCGCGTCCTTCGATTTCTCCGGATCGCCCCCTACCGTGCGCCTGGAACCGTGCGACACCAAAGGCAAGAAGGCGGCGGATATGATCCTTCTCCCGGACCTGGCACGGGACATTCAGGCTTACGTACAAGGCAAGCTCCCCGCAGGCAAAGCGTTCCCGATGCCTTCGCCAAGGAACATCAGCAAGATGCTCCGCATGGACCTGGCCGCCGCGGGAATCCCCTACACCGATGCCGCCGGCAAGGACGTCGACTTCCACGCCCTCAGGCATACCTTCATCACCAACCTGAGCCGGGCCGGCGTCCATCCGGCGGTCGCGCAGAAGCTCGCGCGGCACAGCAGCATTGAGTTGACCATGCACTACTACACGCACGTTTTGCGCGAGTCCGAGATTGACGCCATGAAGCGACTCAGTGACATTTCCGGCTTGTCGCCGGCTTGTCTTTTTGGTGCACCACAGCGGACTTCTGTGGACGCCGGTGGACGGAAGATCGGCCTTCCTGAGCCAAAAACCGCGTTATCCGCCTGAAAACGAAGGCGCCAAACGTACGCGGAGTTGGGCGTCGATCCTTTTTGGGCGACCGCCCGGTCCAAGCAACGCGATCATTGACAACCACCCCGCGAACGGGTATTCGATGGCGTTGCCGCCTGGCTTCGGGCGACGAAGAAACGATACGACCAACCACATCCCGGAGGCGTATATGAAGCAGCATTGGAAGGTCTTGCTGGGCGCGATCATGACAGTTTTGCCGATGGGTACAACACAGGCCGGCCAGGAGGCGGACCCTTATCTCTGGCTGGAGGAAGTCCGGGGCGAGAAGCCGCTGGAATGGGCCAAGGCCCACAGTGAGGCCACGCTGTCCGTGCTCAAGACGCAGCCGGGATTCGAGGAGACCTACGCTCGGACGCTGGAAGTGCTCGACTCCGATGTCCGCATTCCCTACCCGCAGTTCGAGGGCAAGTACCTGTACAACTTCTGGAAGGACAAGAACAACGAGCGGGGCCTCTGGCGGCGGACGACGCCGGCCGAGTATCGCCAGCCCGCACCCAAGTGGGAGGTGCTGCTCGATATCGACAAGCTCAGCCGCGAGGAGGGCGAGCAGTGGGTGTTCAAGGGGGCCGAGGGGCTGTATCCCGAGTACCGGCTTTTCATGGTCCATCTCTCGCGCGGCGGCGGCGATGCGGTCGTCATCCGCGAGTTCGACGCCGACACGAAGCAATTCGTCAAGGACGGCTTCTCCCTGCTCGAGGCCAAAGGCGACGTCTCCTGGAAAGACCGGGACACGCTGTACGTCCAGACCGATTTCGGTCCCGGCAGCCAGACGGACTCGGGCTACCCGCGCATCGCCAAGCTCTGGAAGCGCGGCACGCCGCTGAGCAGTGCGACGACTGTGTTCGAGGGAGAGGCCAAGGATGTGGCGGTGGGTTGCGGCGTGATCAACAGGCCGGAGCGGCAATATGACGTGATCCATCGCGGCATCACCTTCTACACATCGCACACCTACGTGATCGAGGCAGGCCGGCCCGTCAAGATCGACATCCCCGACGACGCCGACTTCGGCGGCTTCTTCAAAAATCAGATGCTTGCGCGGCTGCGGTCGGATTGGACCCTCGGCGGCAAGACCTATCCGCAGGGCGCCCTGATCAGCATCGACTACGATGGATATCTCAAAGGCGACCGCGCCTTCACCATCATGGCCGAGCCGAACGAACGCTCGAACATCCTCTCCTTCTCCAACACGCGCAATCTGCTCCTCGTCCGCATCCTGGACAACGTCAAGAGCGAACTGTACGAGTACCGCTTCCAGGACGGCCGCTGGGACCGGAAGAAAGTGGATGCCCCGCCGCTGGGGACGCTGGGCATCGCCACGGCGGACGAGCAGTCCGACCAGTACATGTTCACGTACGAGGGTTTCCTGACGCCGACCAGCCTCTACTACGCCTCGGATGGACAGGCCGGTCACCGTATCAAGAAGCTCCCGAACTTCTTCGATCCGAACGGCCTCCAGACGGAGCAGCTCGAAGCCGTCTCGAAAGACGGCACGCACATCCCCTACTTCGTCGTCCATTCCAGGCAGATGAAGCTGGACGGTTCCAACCCGACACTCCTCTACGGTTACGGCGGCTTCGAGATCGAGATGCTGCCCGGCTACTCTCCTGCCACCGGGCTCGCGTGGCTGACCAAGGGCGGCGTCTACGTCCTGGCCAACATCCGTGGCGGCGGCGAGTTCGGTCCGCGCTGGCACAAGGCAGCGCTCAAAGAGAACCGCCAGCGGGCCTACGACGACTTCATCGCCGTAGCGGAGAACTTGGTCCGGCGCAAAATCACCTCGCCCCAACACCTCGGCATCATGGGCGGCTCCAATGGCGGCCTGCTGATGGGCGTGATGTTCACCGAGCGGCCGGACCTGTTCCACGGGGTAGTCTGCATGGTGCCGCTGCTGGACATGAGACGCTACAACAAACTGCTGGCCGGCGCCAGTTGGATGGCCGAGTATGGCAACCCCGACGTCCCCGAGGAATGGGCCTACATCAGCAAGTACTCGCCCTACCAGAACGTCCGCGCCGAGGCGAAGTATCCACAGGTTTTCTTCTACACCTCCACGGCGGACGACCGCGTGCACCCGGGCCACGCCCGCAAGATGGTCGCCAAGATGGAGGGCCTCGGCCACAAGGTGTATTATTACGAGAACACGGAAGGCGGCCACGCGGCGGCCTCCACCAACAAGCAACTGGCCCTGCGCACCGCCCTCAGTTACAGTTATCTCTGGATGCAGCTCAAATAAGGCACAGGGTCATCACCCCGGAGAGTATGGGAAGCCGCCGAAAATCCCTGTGAACCGTTGCCTAGATCTGCGGATTCCGAGCCACTTCCTCGGAGCAGGCATAAGACCCTCGCAGGAATTCCTCTCCCAATCCGGGCGATTAGTCTTCATACCATGTGCGGCCGTTCCACACGTCGGTCTCAACCTGGGGCAGAAAACGCAGCGTGTACGTCATCGCCTCGCCTCAATCCTCCCACGCAGATCGTCCAACGTCAGCAGTCTGCCGGGGTCCTTCTCGTATTCCGCCAGCCTCCGGTCCAATTCTTCCCGATGGCTTTGCGGCACCGGAATGCTCGACTCCTCGGAAGCGATACCGTCCCACAAGTCTTCGAGAAGTAGAATCTCCTCCGGGATTGTCAACCGTGCGATTTCAGGGATATCATCGACACGCATCCATCATACTCCTATTGGACCGACGCCCTATTGCAGCACTCCATCGACCGCTCTTTTCCACGCCCTCTATCATACCCATGGTTCAAACCACCGGCAAGCTCTTGCCGGATGTAGCTCTCAGGCGACAAATTCTGCCCTTTGTGCTATGATCGGCCTCGTTATGAATCAACGATTCACGGATCAACTGGCCCACTGTGAGTGTTGCCCGCGGAAGTGCGGCGTCGACCGGCTGGCCGGCCAGACGGGCTTTTGCCGGATTGCCGCCGGAGCGCGGATCGCCCACGCCGGGCTGCACCACGGCGAAGAGCCGCCGATCTCCGGAACGCGCGGCTCCGGGACCATCTTCTTTGCCGGCTGCAACCTGCGGTGCGCCTTCTGCCAGAACTACCAGATCAGCCAGGAATTCCAGTCGAGCCAGACGAGGACCCTGACGGCGGACGACCTCGCCGACGAGATGCTGCGCCTCGCCGACGCCGGCGTGCACAACATCAACTTGGTCTCCCCTTCCCACGTGATCTTCCAGGCGGCCGACGCCATCGTCGCGGCCAAGGCCAAGGGTCTGGCCATTCCCATCGTGTACAATTCAAACGGCTATGATTCCGTGGACGCCCTGCAGCAGGTGCGTGGACTCGTGGATATCTATCTGCCGGACATCAAGTACCTCTCCAATGACTTGGCCCGGCGCTACTCGGGCGCAGGCGACTACGCCGACATCATTCCCGCCGTGCTCCGCGAGATGCTCGACCAGGTCGGCCACCTGGACTTGGACGACCACGGCATCGCCCGTCACGGCCTGCTGGTCCGCCACCTGGTCCTGCCCGGCGGTGTGGCCGACAGCCGCCGGTGCTTGGCCCTCCTGGCCGACGTCTCCCCCGCGACGCACGTCAGCGTCATGTCGCAGTACTCCCCCCAATACCGCGCTGCCCACTGCCCCGAGATCAACCGCCCCCTGACCGCCCGCGAGTACGACGAGATCACCGATTACGCGCTGGAGTTGGGTCTGGAGAACGCCTTCCTCCAGGAGCTCGACAGCCACCACCGCTACCTCCCCGACTTCGACCGCGACCACCCCTTCGAGTGATCCCGTCCGCAACTGCGTTAGGGGATTTCCTTAAGAACGCCCAGGCAATTCCCGGGTAGCATTATCAAGGAGTTGGCGTAGAGGGAGTTTGTTCTGAGAAGAAGATCCCCTTTCTTGCTCAGCGCTCCGTGAGACTGTGTTATGGCCAAGAGCCGAAAGGGTAGAGTGATCGATGATGTGCACCGGCCACGCCGGAAGGAAGAGCACTTGCCTTCGCAAGTGCCGGCGGACCGGGCGACCGAAGAGTTGACGCGACTGGCCCGCATTCCCGAGGAGAATCCGGACCCCGTCTTACGCGTTTCGGCCGAGCACGTGCTGTTGTACAGCAATCCCGCCGGGGAGGAGCTGCGCCGCGCGTGGGGCTGCCGCCTCGGGCAAAAGGTGCCGACGGCCATTCAGACGATCGTCTCGGCCACCCTGGCCGAAGGAGCGGTGGCGCGGCACAAAGTCGCCTTTGATTCTCGCACCTACGCGCTGACCGTGGCGCCCTCCGTGGCCGACGGTTACGTCAATATCTACGCACGGGACATCACGGGCTATGAACAGGCCGAGGAAGCGCTGCGGCAGGCGGAACGAAGATTCCGGGCTATTTTCGACAACACCAGCGATGGGATCTTTCTTCTGGACCTGGAGACCCGAAGATTCGCGATGTGCAACCACTCCTGCGGGCAGATGCTCGGTTATACCGAGGAAGAATTCCTGCAACTGGGCATCCCGGATTTACCCCCCCCGGCCGACCTTCCTTTTGTCTATGCGCAGATCGAGGAATTCCTCAAAGGGGGCAAGCCGATCCGTCATGATATCCGCTTCCAGCGAAAGGATGGGAGCATCCTGTTTGCCGATGTGAGCCCCGACTTGGTACAGCTCAACGGAAAACAATATATGGTGGTCGCCCTGAAGGATATCACCGAGCGCAAGCGGGCGGAAGAGGTGCTGGCGGCCAGCGAGCGGAAATACCGTTCTCTGGTGCAGAACATTCCCGATGTCACGTGGACAACGGATCGGGAAGGACGCACGTTGTTCATCAGCTCGAACGTGCGGAAAGTCTACGGGTACTCTGCCGAAGAGATTTGCGCCGGGGGCGACACCTGGCTGGGAAACGTTCATCCCGACGACCGGCCGCGGATCGAGAAAGCCTTTAGCGAGCTGTTCACCAGGAAGACGCCGTATGACGTCGAATATCGAATTCGGCGCAAGGACGGGAATTGGATCTGGCTGCACGACCGGTCGGTGTCGACCTACGAGAAGGAGGGACAGTGGTATGCCGATGGCTTGTTTTCCGACGTCACGGAGCGCAAGCGCCTGGAGGAGGAACTCCGGCAGCACACGGAGCATTTGGAGGAACTGGTGGCAGCCCGAACGGGCGAGCTGCAGGAAAGCGAAACGCGATACCGGAGTCTGTACCATACGATCGCGGACGCTATTTTTGTCGTGAGAGCGGAGGGACAGATTGAGGACGTGAATGATTCCGCCTGTGCGCAACTGGGGTACACCCGCGAGGAGTTGATCGGCATGCCGCTTTCGGCTGTGTCCGCCCGGCCGGACTTCCATCTGGGAAAGGTCTTCGACCGGCTGCGAGCGGCCGGCTGTCTCTCGTACGAAACAGCGCACCGCCGGAAAGACGGCGTCATAGTTCCCGTGGAGCTATCCGCCACGCTGCTCGAATATCGCGGCCGACAAGCGGTTCTGGGTGTCGCCCGAGACATCACCGAGCGGAAACGGGCGGAGGAAACGCTCCGCGAGAGTGAGGAACGTTTCCGCAAGGTCTTTGAAGAAGGGCCCCTCGGCATGGTCCTGACCAGCCGCGACTTTGGGCTCTTTAAAGCGAATCCGGCGTTTTGTGCGATGCTGGGATACACCCCGGAAGAAATCAACCGGATGACGTTTCTCGATGTCACGCATCCAGAGCATCGCGCGGCCGACCGAGAGAACGTCGAGAAGCTGTGGCAAGGCCAGATCCCCTGTTACAAGACCGAGAAACGCTACGTCGCGAAGAATGGCAAAATCCGCTGGGGGAATCTGTCGGCCTCTCTCATCCGGGATCGAGAGGGCCGGCCGCTCTATGCCCTGGCCATCGTGGAGGACATCACCGAACGTAAACGGGCGGAGGAAGCGCTGCACGAGACGGAGGCGCGGTTCCGCACCGCCTTCGAGGAGGGCGCGGTGGCCATGGCCTTGACCGCGCTGGACACGACGCTGTTAAAGGTCAATTCCGCCTTCTGCCGGATGCTTGGGTACAACGAGTCGGATCTCATCGGGAGATCCTACACCGAGATCACCCATCCCGACGACCGCGCCGCGAACCTCGTCGGGGCCCGGCGGCTGGCCCGCGGCGAAATCTCCTCCTTCCGCATGGAAAAACGCTACCTTCGAAAGGACGGCGCTGTCATCTGGGGCGACATGAACACGGCCTCGGTGCGCGACGACCGGGGCCGGCCGCTGTATTGCGTCACGCACATCCAGGATATCACCGATCGCAGGCAGGCCGAGGAGGCGCTGCGCCGGCTGAACGAGCGGCTGGAGCTGCAGGTCGCCCAGCGCACGGAGGAACTGCGCCATACCGTAGACCGGTTGCAGCAACTGACGTTGGAGCTGTCGCAGGCCGAAGACCGCGAGCGCAGGCGTATTGCCGATATTCTCCACGACGACGTGCAGCAGACGCTGGCGGCGGCCAAGTTCCACCTGAATCTGCTGGGCCGCGAGACTCGCAGTGTGGAGGAGTCCCAGGAAATCGTCGAACAAGTCAAGCAGATGCTCAAGGACGCGATCGAGAAATCCCGCCGACTGTCACACGAGCTCAGTCCGGCGCTGTACCAGGTCGATCTGCCGGCGATTCTGGAGTGGCTGGCCCGGCATATGCAGCAGAAACATGGTCTGACCGTCCGCGTAGAAGTCCACGGCCCGCTCGATTCCCCCTCGGAGCCACTGAAGGCCTTCCTATATAAGGTAGCCCAGGAACTGCTGTTCAATGTGGTCAAACACGCGGGCGTCCGCGAGGCCCGCATCCGCGTCCGGCGACGGGGACCACGCCTCTACCTGTCGGTGGCCGACCGGGGACGGGGGTTCAACCCGCAAAGACTGGAAATGGCCCTCGGATTCGGACTCCAGGGCATCCGGGAGCGCGTCCAGTTGCTGGGCGGGCGTATGAAGATCAGGAGCACGCCGGGCACCGGCAGCGCGCTCCTGATCGCCCTCCCCTATGAGCCGGCCGCACGGACACAGGACGCCGGGCCGCCCAAGTGCGAGGACGCCTCAGACACCCCCCTGATACCTCTGACACCGTGACGGTCTCAGAGCAGGCGGCTCCCCAAGCCACGCGCCGGGTCGTCCTGCCGGAATCTGATCCACTCCAAACACAGCCCGCCAGCCGGGGCGAGGTGGCCGGCCGCCGCGCGGGCGCGGGCCGCCAGGATGTCGGCCATGTGCTCGGGCGGCCAGTGTCCGCGTCCGATATCGATGAGGGTGCCGGCGATGAGACGCGCCATGTGATGGAGAAAACCGCTCCCTTCCACGTCGATGGTGATCCAGTCACGCTCGCCCGCACCGCCCTGTGTGACCTCGCAGCGAAACACCGTCCGCACGGTATCCTGACCTTCTTCCACAGCGGCGGCGAAGGAGCGAAAATCGTGCGCTCCAATGAGGTGCCGGGCCGCGGCTTGCATAGCCTCGACGGACAGCGAGCCCGGGAAATACCAGCAGAACCGGATCTGGCGGACCGGGCGGAGCCGGGCGGCGCAAATCGTGTACCGATAGGCCTTGCTCGTGACATTCGCCATCACGTCGAAGTCCGGCCCGACCTCCCGGGCACTCAGCACCACGATATCCTGCGGCAGGTGGTCGTTGAGGGCCAGATGAAGGTGGTCCGTAGGAATAGGTTGTGCGGTCTCGATCAGGCCCACTTGGCCTTGGGCGTGGACGCCGGCATCCGTGCGGCTGGCCCCTTGCACGTGGGTCGGGTGGCGCAGCACGGCGGTGGCCGCCTCACACAGCATCCCCTGAACCGTCCGGAAACCCGGCTGGATCTGCCAGCCGTGGTAGTCCGTGCCGTCATAGGCGATCGCCAGCTTGATCTTACGCCGGACAGGCTCCGCGAGAGACTCGTTCGTGATCGTCACCGGTTCCTCTCTGCTCTCCACGATGGCGTGCCCTTCCGCTCGTAGGGTGGGTTCTCAACCCACGCGTTTCCCCCATCGATGCGCCCTTGACGCGTGGGTTAAGAACCCACCCTACGGAGTTTGGATTCCCGCCTCCGCAGGAATGACAAGGAGACGGGACCAAGCCTGCGCGTGCCTCATGCGGTTGGGGACCGTCAAAACGCCAGCAGCTTCAGGACATCGTCGATGGTGCCTTCCTTCGTGACTTTGCGGCCCGGCTTGCCCTGCTCGTCGAAGACCAGGTACTCCTTCTTCGCCTGGATGGGCACCGAGAGCTTGTAGGGCCGGCAGCGCGGGATGGCAGCCACCGCGCGCTGGGCGCCCTCGTAGAGGGCCCGGCGGGCCTCGTCGAACGGATACAGCGCCGCCGCCTCGCGCGAGATACCCCGCTTGACGGCCACCGTGACGCAATCGGGTCCGAAGAACTTGTGGGCTTCCCGGCAGGCCGCCTCATCGCCCGTGACCATGATGGTCGGCACGCCGTAGCCGCCGGCAATGGCCGCACATTGGGCCTGCTCGCCGGACTCGACGCCGTTGTACCAGTAGCGGTTTTCCGTTTTGGACGACTGCGTGTGGCAGAGCACGCCGTCGGCCGTTCCATTCATCGCATGGGCGGCCACTTGCACCATCCCGGCGAACGAGCCATCGAGCTCCGTCAGCGGCCCGGACCGCGGCTTGCCGGTGATGTACTGGGCCCCGGCCTCCATCAAGTGCGGCACAAACGCCCCCGACCCGTGGCCATCCAGCACGACGATCTCGGTCGCCCCGCCGGCCCGTAATCCGCGGACGACGGCCGCGATGTCGCCCATCAGGTACTCCTTCGCCTTATCGTTCAGCGGCCCCGCCTCGCGGGTCTGGGCAAACTGGTACACGCCGCTGGCTCCCTCCAGGTCGGTGACAATATAGACACGAACCGGCTTCGCTGTCGCCGACGGTTGTCGCGTGGCGCAGCCCACCACCAGCAGCCACCCCACCAGACAGAGGAACCAAACACCCGATTTGATCGTTCGTCGCGCCGCCACTGATTTCGACTGGTTCATAGTGTCCCCTTCGAAAAACAACGTGCTCATCCGAATATGGCGCGAATTGTACCACAGTCCGCAAGGCGGTGACAATGATTCAGAAAGAACGCGTCAGTCAGTTGGCCGTGCGTTGTGCGAGAGAATGCTGGAGATGTCTTTGCCTTACTCCTCCCGCGGGGCCAGATCGCCACGCTACGCGTCGGACTCCCGGCCGCGGATGGCGGCGAGCAGCTCTTCGGAGGGCGCGGTCTTGAGCACGTAGCTCTCGGCCCCGGCCTGGTGCATCCTCTCGATGGCTTCGGCATCCTCGTACATCGAGAGGGCCACGATCCGGACCTCCGGCAGGCGTTCTTTGATCCGGCGCGTGGCTTCCGCGCCGCTGATGACGGGCATGGACACATCCATGATCAGCACGTCCGGCTGAAGCGTGCAGGCCAGATCGATCGCTTCCTGACCGTTCGACGCCTCGCCCACCACCTCGAGGTCGGGCGTCTCCTTCAACAACAACGCCAGCCCCTCCCGCACGACTTCATGATCGTCCGCCAGCAGCACACGCAGGGCACGACGGGAGGACGGAGGACGGACGACCGAGGACGGCAACCCCTCTTCGGTCTTCGGTCTTCGGTCCTCGGGTTTCTCACTGTCCGGGACGACGAGGCAGAGCGTGCTGCCCCGGCCTTTGGTGCTTTTGATCTTCATCCGGCCGCCCAGCAGCTCGACGCGCTCGCGGATACTCAGCAATCCGAATCCGGCCGTCTCGTTGAACTCCTGCGGGTCGAATCCCCGCCCCCGATCGGATACGCACAGGTACACGCGGCGGCCCCGGCGGCGCACGCGGAGCGCGGCCTCGTGGACCCGCGCGTGCTTCACCACATTGAACAGCATCTCCTGGGCCGCCCGGAACAGGAACATCGTCAGCGCTTCCGATCGGAGAGTCGCCTCGCCGGAGATAGCGACCGCCACGCGCAAACCATGCTGGGCCCGCATCCGGTCGGCCAACCAGCGCAGGACTTCGCCCAGATCGTTCATGTACAGGGCGGCGGGACTGAGATCGTGCGACAGGCGGCGGGATTTCTCGATCGCGTCTTTCAGCATCTCCTCGACCCGCTCGATCACCTCCCGCCCCGCATCCTGCGGCGCCCAGTTCTTGAGCAGACCCAGGTGGAACTTGGCCCCGGCAATCTGCTGCTGCACGTCCTCGTGCAGGACCACGGCGATGCGCCGGCGCTCACGCTCTTCCACCTCGGACAACTCCAGCGTCAGCTTCTGAAGCTGCCGCGCCCGGTGCCGCAATTCCGTCGTCCGCTGGGCGACTCTGTTTTCCAGGGTCGCGTTCAACTCCCGTAGAGCTTCTTCGGCCCGTTTGCGCTCCGTGATGTCCCGGGCGACCCCCAGAACCGCCGGTCGGCCGCGATATTCGATCAGGGCGATGGACAGTTCGACGGGAACGATGACGCCGTCTTTCCGCCGGTGCGCTGTCTCGTACGAGAGACTGCCGGCCGCTCGGAGCCGGTCGATGATCTCTCCCAGATGGAAGTCGGGCCGGGCGGACACCGCCGAAACGGGCATTCCGATCAATTCCTCACGAGCATACCCCAGTTGCGCACAGGCGGAATCATTCACGTCCTCGATCTGTCCATCCGCCCCTGTGACGAAGATGCCGTCCGCGACGGCATGGTACAGACTCCGGTGTCTCCTTTCGCTCTCCTGCAGCGCCTCCTCTGCGTGCTTGCGCTCGGTAATATCCTGGGCCACCCCCTCCACCGCGACCACCTTGCCGCCCGCGTCATAAACCGGCACTTCCTGCACTTCCAGCCATCGGCTCGATCCGTCCTTGTGCCACACATTGACTTCATAGGGCGGCTGACGGATTCCCTGAAGGGTCAGTTCGGTATGCCGGTGTGCCGCTTGATTGGCCGGATGATCGGTGAAGTACTTGCCGTAATGAGGCAGGCCTTCCTCCGTCGTATAACCGAGGACCTGGGTGACCGATTCACTCACGTAGGTGAGCATTCCCGTCGTGTCATGCCTGTAGATGAAATGAGATCCCTTGAGGTTCTCGACCAACCGCCGGTACCGCTGTTCGCTCTCCCGCAGTTCCTCCTCCGCGTGCTCGCGCTCGGTCATATCCACGAGAGTGGCGAGCATGCACGGTTCTCCCCCGATTTCCACCAACTCCGCCGAGAGCTGGATCGTGACGATCGCGCCCTCCCGGGTGCGCAGACGGTATTCCAGACCGCGCACCGAGCCCTCCCGGGCCAGTCTTTGGATGTATTCCGCGCGCTCGTTGAGATCGACCCAAATGCCCAACTCCAGGGTGGTACAGCCGATCACCTCGTCCCGGGTGAAATGCAGCAACTTCAGCAGCGTTTCGTTGACCTCCATCACGCGACCATCGCGCAGTCGAGTGATAGCGATGGCAGCCGGGCTGGATCGAAAGGCTTTGGCGAATTTCTCTTGCGACCACTGCAGCGCCGCCGCCGCCCGACTGGCCCGGCGGGCCGCATGATACGTCAGACCACCGAAAAGGATGATGAACACGAGCATCAGGGCCACGCCGACCAGCGTCAGGCAGAGAGCCGCGTTGGTCTTCATGGTGATCGTGCTGAGACCTCGCTGCGACAGGTAGCCGCCGAGCCAGGCAGCCAAATACCCCGCGCCCACCAAGGCCGCGACCATGCCCAAGAGCACCGAAAGATAGGGGAGATGATGAGTGAAGCCGTGCGCAGATAGCCCCTCTGCCGTCGTGCCCGGCGTATCACGCAAACGCAACCACGCCGGCCAGCGCACACCTTCACTCCTCCCGGAATCCGCCTTCTTATCCTCATCCATCGTTCGCCCTTTTGAGGGACTCCAACAGCGCACGGGCGTCTATTACGGATTTGCCAGACTCTACCGAGAATACGACAGACTCTACCAACGCCCTCGTCAAGACGGACTAAGGAAATCCCTTACCGAATCAATCGCCAAGTCGCTGGTGACCGCGTAGGCTACAAGCCTCACTCTTTGCCGCGGATCGCGGCGAGAAGCTCTTCGGAGGGCGCGGTTTTGAGCATGTAGCGCTCGGCGCCGGCCCGGTACATCTTCTCCCGCACCTCGGGCTCCTCCCACATGGATAGCGCGATGATCCGGGTCTGGGGCAGCTCCTTCTTGATCTGGCGGGTGGCTTCGTCGCCGCTCATCACCGGCATGGACACATCCATAATCACCACGTCCGGGCGCAGCCGATCGGCCAAATTCACCGCCTCGCGGCCATTGGCCGCCTCGCCGACGATCTCGACCGTGTGCTCTTCGCTCAGCAGCGATACCAGTCCCTGCCGCACAATCTCGTGATCGTCGGCCAGCAGCACCCGTAGGGGCGCCCCCCCGTGGTCGCCCGGCGGTGCGGACGTTGGGCAGGCACGCGGGCCTACCCCTACAGTGTCCTCGATTTCCTGGCCGACAGGCACCACGATCAAGAACCGGCTGCCCTGACCCTGGGCACTCTTGATTTTCATCCGGCCGCCGAGCAATTCGACGCGCTCGCGGATATTCAACAGTCCGAATCCCGCCGCATCGCGGAGTTCCTGCGGGTCGAAGCCGCGGCCGCGATCCGAGACCGACAGGCCGATGCCCCGGCCATACTGCCGAACGCGGATCCTCGCCTCCTGGACCCGGGCGTGCTTGACCACGTTGAACAGCAATTCCTGGGCGGCCTTGTAGAGGAAGCCCTTGAGGGCATCGGAGGGCAGACGCACTTGACCCTGCGCGTGCACGTGAACGATCAAGCCGTGCTTGGTCTGCACCTGGTTGGCCAGCCAGCGCAGAGTCTCGGCGAGATCGCCGTGGTGCATGACGGCGGGGCTCAGCTCGTGGGACAGACTGCGGGATTTCTCGATCGCGTCCTTGAGCATCTGGTCAATCTGACCGGCGGTCGCCTCCAGGGAGGAATCCCGTTTGACCCGGTTCCGCATCAGACTCACATGGAACTTCGCCGCCGCCAGCACCTGCTGCAGATCATCGTGGAGGATCTCCGCCATGCGTTTGCGCTCGCGGTCTTCGGTCTCGGACAGCTCCAGCGTCAATTTCTGAAGCTGCCGGGTCCGATGCAACAACTCGGCCGTCCGCTGCGTGACTCGGCTCTCCAGCGTGGCATTCAACTCCCGCAGCGCCTCCTCGGCCCGCTTCCGCCTGTCGACATCGGAGAGGACGCCGCGCATCCGCAGGCTGATGCCCTCCGCGTTGTCAACGTAGGCATATTGGCCACGGCCCTCGACCCAGTGCACCGACCCGTCCGCCCAGACCACGCGGAACTCACAGGCGTAGTCTTCGCAGCACACCATCGACTCCCGCAGGGCCTGGTCGTGGCGCGTCAGGTCCTCCGGATGGATGCGTTGGCGCAGCGCCTGGTGGGTGGACGTCACCGCGCCGGGCGTATAGCCGAGCAAGGCGTAGATGCCCTGCGACCATGTGACACGTTCCGTACCGACCTCCCACTCCCAGATGCCCACTCTCCCGGCCTCCATCGCCAGGTGCAACCGCTCCTCGCTCTCGCGCAGGGTGGCGTTGACGGTGGCCAATTCCTCGGCTTGCGTGCGCAGTTCCTCGGCCCGGCTCTGGAGTTCCTCCGCTTGCTCCTGGAGCCGCGCGTTGGCCTGGCTGCGCTCGACAGTATAGCGGATCGTCCGGCCGATCACGCTGCCATACGCCTGGCCCTTGACCAGATAATCCTGGACTCCCAGGCGCATCGCTTCGGCCGCAATCGCTTCGTCATCAGCCCCGGTCAGAATGATGATCGGCGCCTGCCCCGCCGCACGCGACAGCCGCTGGCAGGTCTCCAGGCCACTGCTGTCGGGCAGATTCAGGTCCAGCAGAATCACATCGAAGGGTTTCCGGCTCAGGAAGGTGAGTGCTTCGTTCAGCCGCTCGGCTCCCTCGATCTCGAATCTCTGCAGCGGATAATCTTCGAGAGATTCGCACAGCAATCGTGCATCGGAGGGGCTATCCTCCACCAGCAACACGCGGACGATGTCTTTACTCATCGGTATCCTAAGATTCCTTTGGCAGTGTTACGACGGCCAGCCAGAAATGCTCGATGGATTTCACCACTTCCATGAACTGGGTGAAATCGACCGGCTTGGTGATGTAGCAGTTGGCGTGCAACGCATAGGAGCGGAGCACGTCCTGCTCGGCCCGCGAGGTCGTCAGAACCACGACCGGAATCCGCTGGAGCTGCGGGTCCTCTTTCAACTCTTCCAGGACCTCGCGCCCATCCTTGCGGGGCAGGTTCAGGTCCAGCAGGATCAGGTCCGGGCGCACGGCCTCGCGGTACGGCCCTTCACGCCGCAGGAACTGCAGCGCCTCCACGCCGTCCTCGACGTGGCTGAGGCGATTGGCGATCTTGGCGGATTGCAGGGCCTCGATGGCCAGTTGGGCATCGCTGGGACTGTCTTCCACTAACAGAATCTCAATGGGTTTCTCTCTCAGAGGATGACTCATGGGGTTCTCCCTTGTCAGGTAACGTGAAGTAGAAGGTCGATCCCTGGCCCGGCTGGGATTCGACCCAGATTCGGCCCCCGTGGCGCTCGACGATCCGCTTGCAGATCGCCAGGCCGATGCCGGTGCCGGGGTATTTGGTGCGCGTGTGCAGACGCTGAAAGATCATGAAGATGCGTTCGCTGTATTGCGGCTCGATCCCAATCCCATTGTCGCGGACCCAAAAGAGCCATGCCGCCTCCTGGCGCCGCGCTCCCACCTGAATCTCCGGCGTGCGCTCGCCGCGGAACTTGATGGCGTTGGCAATCAGGTTCTGAAAGACGTGCGTCAGTTGATTGGCGTCGACCTGGACGACCGGCAACGGGTCGGCGGTGATGACCGCGCCCGCTTCCTCAATCAACGTCCGGAGATTCTTCAGGGCCTCGCGCAGCGCGTCACCGGCTTGGGCGGGGGCCGGCACGCTGCCGCGCGTGCCCACGCGGGAATACTCCAGCAGGCCGTTGATCAAGGCCTGCATGCGGCCGGCCCCCTCGACCGCGGAGTTGATGTAACTGTCCGCCTTTTCATCGAGGTTGCCGTGATAGCGCTGCTGCAAGAGCGTCAGGAACCCCCCCACCGCCCGCAAAGGCTCCTGCAGATCGTGCGAGGCAATATAGGCGAACTGCTCCAGGTCCTTGTTGGTCGCGGCTAATTCCTCCGCCTGCTCCTGTAGCTTCTCGTTGACCTGGCGCAGGGCTTCTTCCGCCCGCTTGAGCTTGGTGATGTCGCGGAGAATCTTGGAGGCCCCGATCATCTTGCCGTCGGTGGCCCGCAGGGGCGAGATGGTCGCCGAAACGTCCACGCGCCGACCGTCCTTGGCGACGCGCACCGTCTCGAAATGCTCGACGTATTCGCCACGCCGCAGCCGCCGGAGAATCTCGTCTTCCTCCTCGCTTCGCTCGGGGGGCAGCAGGCGTGCAATCGGCTGGCCGACGATCTCCTCGGCTCGATACCCCAGGAGCCGCTCGGCCCCGGTATTCCAGGTGCGTATCGTGCCGTCCAAGTCCTTGGAGAGGATGGCGTCGTCGGAGAATTCCACGATCGCCGCCAACTGCGACTTGGCCTCGTCCGCCTGCTTACGCTCGGTGATGTCGGTGATCGTGAGGACCGCCAGGCGCGGTTGGCCCTGCTCATCCCGCACGAGGGAGCCGCCGTAACTGAGAATCCGCTCCCATGCGGCGCCGATCCGCCGCACCCGGACTTCCACCTCGCGCAGGTCGTCCCCGCGCAACACGCGTGCCAGCGGCCATTGCTCCAGGGGCAGGGGCGTGCCGTCCAGAGTCGAGAGTTCGAAGATCTCGGCGAACTCCGGCAGCCGGCGCTGGGCCTCCTCAAGACTCGCGAATCCGTGCATCTCCAGCGCGGTACGGTTCCATTGAAATACTCGCCCGCGGAGATCGGCGGCGACCAGACCCTCGGTCAGGTTCTCGACCACGGTTCGAAGCTGCGCCTCGCTCTCGCGCTGGCGGATTCGCCCCCGCCGCATCGTCTCGGCCACGAGACTGACACCCAGTCCGCCGGCCAACAGGATCAGCAGGCGGCTGATCGTCGCCGGGTAGGCGAAGTTGATCAGGGCGTTGCCGGGATCGAACAGCAGATCCAGGCAGAGCCAGGAAGCCGCCGTGGCCAGCAGTCCCGGCCCCAGTCCCCCGAATGCAGCGGCCCCGACCCAAGCCAGGTAAAACGCCAGGAACGGCGTGGGACCGAGCGCCTCCGGCAGCATCCAGCGCAGCGTTGCGGCGGCGGCCACGAACAGCAGGGCCAACCCGTAATATCCCAACCGGCGCATCCAACCCGGAAGCGGCGTGGAAAGCCGCGTCCTCTCGTCGAATTTCGCTCTCGAACCGTGATCGGACACGTTCCTCATCTCTTGGCCCCCGTGCATCTCAGAAAGAAAAGCGGGCATGCTCCGGCGCTGCCGGCACGGCCTTCCGGCAGGATCGAGACTGCTCCACGTGCAATTTTCAATGCCCCCGGACCTTCCCCGTGCCCGAAGTCGCCCTCCGGACAACCTGGACCTCGCTTCCCGCCATTCTATACACGCCCCAGGTGCGGTCTGTTCATTCGCTCGCCGTTTGGAGTACCGCCTGTTCGGAGTACCGGCTGTTCGGAGTGCCGGCTTCAGCCGGGTAGAAGAATCCGGACCGCCTAAAGGCGGTACTCCAAACAGAGGAACGCCGGGACCGCCAATCTCCCGATTGGCCTTCTCAAAAAGAGCCGGCTGCCATGCTTACGCCCGCGATATGCATGTCTTGCCTACCGGATGAAATATGTCCACGTCTACGGGTGAGGCTCTACGATTTGTTTGCCAGGATCTGCTCCAGGAGCCGGATCTCCGGGTCGCGCCGGTGGTACCCGGTCTCCTCGATCATCTGCGCCGCCTTCGCCACGCACTCGCGGGCCGACTTCAACCCCTCGCCTCTCGCGTCCTGCCCCCCGACCCCTGACCCCTGAATCAATTGGCACGCCTCCTCGATCAGGCAGTCAACCTGGAACAGTTTCATGCCGCTGCGCTCGGCCAGTTCCCGCGCCTCAGCCAAGTCATGGGCTGCGCCGGCAAGGTCGCCGCTCACGCGCCACAGGGCCGATCGGGCCAGTAGACCGCGAGGCAAGCGGTCCTGCCTGTCGGCTCGCCGCAGGCCATCCACGGCGGCGTTCAGATGCTTGAACGCCGGATCCGGCGATCGAGCATCAGGGACCAGGACGTGTTCCAGCAACGATGCGCGCCCTAGGCTCAGATGGCCGAGGGCGATGTCCAGAAGCCCACCAGACTCCCATTCCAGCGTCTGGGCGGCGCGTTTCTGCACGTCACGGCAGAGGTCAATCGGCGGTTTCAAATCTGCGGATCCCGACCCGAGCGAAGATGGCCTATCAGAGCCAATCCAGGTCAGCCGCAGGTCCAAGCCAGCCTGCGTCAGGAGCAGGTCGCAGTATTGGTAGCCTCGTAGGGAATAGAACTGCGGGTATTCCGGCTGATCCTCCTTCTGCATGACTTCGGCGTCGCGGAACAACATCTCGGCTTCGTCCAACTGCCCGGCTTGGTGCAGGGCATCGGCCAGTATCGTGCGATTGACCATTCGCACGAACGCATCCCCGCTACGGTCAGCCAGGTCCACGCCCTGCCGGGCATAATGCTCCGCCTCGACCACCGCACCCAACGTTGAGCTCAACTCGCTCAGGTTGTCGGCAACCCTCGCGGCGAACGCCCACTGCCTGTCAGCTTCGTAAGCGTCCAAGCTCGCCCGCATCGGCTGCATCGCCTCCGCCAAGCGACCCAAGGCGCGAAGGTTGAACCCAGCTACGCTTAACACCCAAGCCCGATCTACCTCCTTCAGGGAAGGAACGGGCTTGTCCCATGGTCGCTCGAAGAAACCTGAGATCGCCTCCAAGTCCGCGCCAAAGACACCGAGATACTTGACAGCGTAGGACTCGTCTCGCCGACAAATCCGCCACCAGTAGACTCCGTCACACACCTCCTGATGCCTCCCCGCCTGGCAACCGTGACTCACAGCGGCGAAGAGTGACATCATCTCTTGCAGCGTATCGGGGTATTCCGGTGCGGCTTCCTTGAGGTGTTCGTAGAGGCGACTGTGGCCTTTCTTCCACGCCTCCGGGAACTGCCTCCGCACCTGCTCGCGAAAATGCTCGCGCACCAGCGGGTGGGCATCCACCACGCCGACATGATGCCTGCTCTCTCTTGCCACAAGTCTCAGTTGGCGCAACCGCTTGAGGGCATGTTCCCAGTTCGGCTCAACGTCTATTGGAACATGGCCGGTGAGGCCGGGCAAGGCGTAACCGTTGCGCACAGCCCGTAGTTCCTCAGGTTTGGCTGGACGGTCGAACAGGCTCAGGATACGCAGGATTTCGAGTTCGGGTCCTTCGCCCAAGAGATGTTCGAAGCCGGCCAGGATGCGCCGGGCCGGACGGAATTCGGCATCGCCCAACTCACACAGTTCCGGCAGAGTTGCCACTGCCTCAGGACGGTGACCGGGTTGCTCATGCAACCACGAGGCGAGCAGCGTGATAGCTAACGCATGCGGACCAAATTCGCGGGCCAGGGACTCCAACTCCTCATCCGTGCCGATCACGCCGCCGGTGCGCAGCACCGCGCGGCCTGCTTCGGGCGAGAGGCGATCCAGGTCCAGCGTTTGCACGGTCTCGCGTCTGTGCATGAGTTCGGTGAGCGGCTCGCGGGTGGTAACGAGGCACATCCCGCTGCCTACCCGCGTGAAAGCCCGCAGCAGCCCGGCCAGTGCGGGGTCGGTCACGCGTCCACGATCGGTGCCAAAGTCGGCCTGGAGCGGCTCCATGCCATCGAGGACCAACAATGAGCCTTCGGCCAAGTGCGCCAGCCGCTCGCCCTTGTCCCAGGGAGAACCGGCTTCCGGCTTGGGGTCACCAAAGAACTCCAACGCTTTTTGAATGAAGAGGTCGGCGGAGGTGGTGGTAGTGTGCGTGCCCTGGCTGTAGAAGGTCCAACCAAAGACGCGCCGAGCGCCGCGGAAATGGTCCGGCGTCATACGCTCGCGCAGCCAGTAGTTGGCAAGGGTGGACTTGCCGACACCACCCGAGGCCACGCAGACCATGAGACGCGTCCGCCCCGAAGCCCAGGCTTCATCAAGCTGCCGCAACTCTTCCTGGCGGCCAAAGAGCGCCGCGCCGGTTTCGGGCAGGCGGGTCAGGTCAATGAACTCCGGAGCGAGAGCAGGCCATGGGGATGGACAGGCCGGTGTGACGGCGCCGTCATCCATCGAGTAGTGATGGAATTCGTCGCCCCAGATCTCCGCGAGCCACTCAGAGGCCAATTGACTGCGTCTCCTCGCTTCAAGGAATTCGTGAATGGCACCCGCAGCTTCATTGAAGACAAGATCCCACGAGTCCTTGAAATCAATGGCAACGGTTTTGCCATCGCGGGGAAACATCTGAATGGCCTTGAGCCAGTCAAACAGTCTCCAGTGGCAGGGCCGGAGAAGAATGGGCAGAAAGAGCAAGCCGACCTCGGTGCGGCGTTTCAGGAGGAACGGGACCTCCTCCTGGACGCAGAAGCGGGAGGCGAGATAGTCGGGTGAGATGAGGCACACGGCCACATCGGCGCGCTCCATGGCCCCCGTGATCTCTGGGAACCACGTGCTGCCCCCGTCAATCTGGCGGTCTTCCCAGACTTCCAGGGGATGACCGGCCTGTTGCAGCGTTTCCAGGTGAGGCAGCAGAAGCTTCTTCCAGCGCTCGTCCTGGCGACTGTAGCTGATGAAGATAGTGCGCGGGGCCTCGCCGACGGGTGCGCCTGTGTCATTCACGCCTGTCCCTCCCATCGCCTCTCAAGGCAGGGAATTTCCGGGGCACTCCGGCAAGCCCCTCCCGCACCGCCGCCAAAGCACGCAAACCGAAACCGATCCTGCCGGCCGCGAGCACGCAGGAGCATCCGCCTCGCGCGAGAACTCGGCACAAATCGGTTCTTCTCCACGTCATCCGCCGGCATTGTCGCTTCCTTCCGTGACAGACCAACGCAACATTCCCCGCCGGGCGCAGGAACAAGCCTGACCCGTCAGGAACACGCAAGACCGACTCTCCAAAACCCAGGTGCACGGCAAGGTCCCGATTGATCAAGTGTACCCGCAGCCCTGCGCTCTGTAAAGGTCGAGGGACACGAAATGGTGGGCACCGCGCAGGGTTCCCAAACGCGATCTATCGCGTTGGGGGACCCACTCCCAACAGACGAAGCTTGGCACATGGCTACGCGAGCGTAGCCATGGCACCCGGCTCTTTTTGAGAAGGCCAATCAGGAGATTGGCGATCCCGGGAACGCCGCTCTCCCGAGCGGCATAAAAAAGCAATGACCCGCACGAAAGCTAAGCTGTCATTTCCCGTCTTTCTCATTTGAGCCACAGAGGGCACAGAGAGCGCAGAGAAGAAAGAGGATGGGAACCCAGAAAGGCAAGAACGTCGTAGCGCCCCGCCCCTTTCCCTTCCTGCCCTAACTCTTCTCTGTGTTCCTCTGTGACCTCTGTGGCTTCCCTTCTTTCTTAGCTTTCTACCGGGTCGTTGTAAAAAAGACGGCCAATCGGGAGATTGGCGGTCCCGGCCTATTCCCTGCGTGCATCGGCGGATTTGTTCTTGCCTTTCCGGGTGGGGCGGGGGTGGAATACTAGGTTGTGTCAGGTCTTTCTCCCCGTCGATGATCTATGGCGGGCCTCGTCTGCCTTACTCATGGCGTAGCGCCTCCACGGGGTTCATGTGGGCGGCACGGAGGGCGGGGTAAAGGCCAAAGACGACCCCGACGACCGCGGAGATGGTGAAGGCCACCAGCGGGGACCAGAAGGTCACGATCGTCTTCATGTGGGCAAACACGGTCACGAAGTGCGGGATGGTCACGCCGACGATCACGCCGATGATGCCGCCGACCCCCGACAGCAGGACGGTCTCGACGAGGAACTGCGCGACGATGTGGCGGCGCTTGGCCCCGAGGGCGCGGCGAATCCCGATCTCCCGCGTCCGCTCCGTCACACTGGCAAGCATGATATTCATTATACCTATGCCACCCACCAGCAGCGAGATCGCGGCGATCGAGCCGAGCACGATACTGAAGATCCGCTTGGTCTCCTCGGCCCGTTTGAGCAGCTCCAGCGGCACGATCATCCGGTAGTCCGCCTTCTTGTGCTTGCGGTCCAGCAGGCACTTGACCGCCAGGGAGACGTTGACGACCTGGTCACGCTGATCGACTTTGACCGTGACCTCGTGCAGGACCACCTGCTCGAATTCCACGCTTCCGGTTCGCTCCTTGACGATGATGTCACCATAGTGCGCCGAGATGGTCTCCAAGGGTAAATAAATGCGACTGCCCACCGCCGCCGAGGTGCTTTCGGCAAGCTCGTTCTCCTCCGCGGCTTTGGACCGGTGCTCCATTACGCCAATGACGTGATAATAACTGTTACCGACGCGCACGGTCCTTCCGAGGGGCACGTCCAGGGGGAAGAGTTCCTGGGCCGTTTCCGCGCCGAGGACGCAGACGTTCGATTTTCTCTCCACTTCCGCGTCGGAGAAGAACCGCCCTTGCGCCACGCGGTGATTCCGCATTTGCGGATACCACGGCACGGTGCCCACGATTTCACTATCCACCCGGCGGCTGATGTTCCAGACATACTCCCGAATGATGCGGCCCGGCACCACGACGACGACCCCCGGGATGGTTTGTTGGATCGCGCGAAGATCGGCGTAGGTCAGTCCATAAACGAGCAGGTACTGGCCGCTCTGTTGGCTGACTTTGCGCTCCTCCGGCGGCTTGACGCTGCGCAAGATGATGTTCTGGCTGCCGAGATTCTTGATTTGCTCTTGGGCCTCGTAGCTGGCGCCCTCGCCGATCGCGAGCATGGCGATGACCGAGCAGACTCCAAAAACGATGCCCAGAGCCGTCAGCAGGGAGCGGAGGCGGTGCTGCCAGAGACTCTTGATTCCCAGGCGCACCGTCCGGCCCAGACGCGCGAGCCCCAGCCTGCCCAGGCGGCTGACGCGGCGCGATCCCGGCCGGCGCGGGGCGGCGGGGGAGACCACGGTGGGCCCCGGTTGTTGGACATCGCTCTCGATTTGGCCGTCGCGCAGGCAGATCACGCGTCGGGCGTGGCGGGAGACATTGGGATCATGGGTGACGATGATCAGGGTCTTGCCCTGTTCATGGAGCTCGTCGAAGAGCTTCAGGATCTCGACGCCGGAGGCGGAATCCAGATTCCCGGTCGGCTCGTCCGCCAGGAGGATCAGCGGGTCATTCACCAGAGCGCGGGCAATGGCCGCGCGCTGCTGCTGGCCGCCGGAGAGCTCGGCCGGCCTGTGGCGCCGCCGAGTTCCGAGTCCCACGCGCTCCACCATCTCCAGGGCCAGAGTATGACTCTGACGCTCCGGGCAGCCCCGGTAGTAGAGCGGGATCTCGATGTTCTCCACCACGGTCAGTTGCTGAATCAGATTGTACGACTGGAAGACAAAGCCCAGTCTGGCTCCTCGGATCGCGGAGAGGGTGTCGTCATCCATCCGCGACACGTCTTCCTCGCCCAGGAAATACTGGCCCGAGGTGGGACGGTCCAGGCAGCCCAGGACATTGAGAAGCGTTGATTTTCCGCAGCCGGAGGGTCCCATGATGCTGACGTATTCGCCGGCTTCAATAGTCAAGGACAGCCCCTGCAAGGCGTCGACCACCACCGGGCCTATCTGGTAGGTCTTGCGGATATTCTCCAGTCGAACGATGGAGGCGTTGGACATCGGATTCCCCGACCGATCGTTGTTCGTGCGTCAGATGCCGCTCTTGGTTGCCGTGGACGCTCCCTGGTTTTGTGGCTTGGGCTCTTCTTTGCCGGGTGAAGCCTTCTTTTTGCCCATGCCGGTTCCATTCTCCTCCAGGCCGACCGGCGTGCGGAGGCAAACCCGATCCCCCTCCTGGATCCCCTTCTTGATCTCGATAAACTCGTCATTGAACTCCCCGGCCTCGACCTCCCGCTGCTCCGGCTTGCTCCCGTTCACCACGTAGCAGACCTTCTGGTCCTCCAGGGGGTTCACCGCCTGAATCGGTACGTGCACGACATCGTCCAGGTGGTTCACCAGGATCTCCGTCTTGGCGGTCATGCCGGGCCGGATCCAATCGTGCTCCCCGACGATCTTGATGGTCGTGCGGTACACCTTCATGTCCGGATTCAGCCATGTGTTTTCCGAATCGGGCAGCATGCCGACCTGGCTCACCTCGCCGTCCAGTTTCCGATCGGGAAACGCATCGGCCGTGATGCGTACTTTCTGGCCTTTTCGAATCGTCTTGATGTAGGACTCGTGGATCTTCACCTTGACGCACATCTTCTTCATGTCCGGGACCGTGATGACCGTTTGCCTTTCGCGCACGGTGGCTCCCTCGCGGATCTGCTCTTCGCCGCGCCAGTACATGACCTCGCCACCCCCGCCATAGACCACCAAACCGGGCCGAGGCGCCCGAATCAGGCACTTGTCGAGCTGCTCGTACAGCTCCTTCAATTGCTTTTCCTCCAGACTGTACTTGGCCTGCGCCGACTTCAGTTTGGCGTCCGCCTGGGCCAGCTTCGAGATCGCCCCTTTCTTCGTGCGATCCAGCTCGCGCAACGCTTCGGTGTACTTCGAAAGGGACTCCTCGGCGCCCTTGGGGAACTCGTACTTCTCAAACAGATTCAAGGCCGTCTCCGCCTTCTTCACCTTGAGCACGCAGTTGTCATAGGTAAGCTGCGCCTGGTCCATCTCGATCTTGGTCACGAAATCCTTCTTGAAGAGCCGCGTCGTGCCCTCCAGGGTGGACTGGGCCTGCTGCAACTCTTTTTGCGCCGTCTGGACGGCGTCCCGCAGCTCGCGGAGCTTCTGCTTGGCCTCGCCGTCGCCCAGAGCGTCGATATCCGCATACTTGGAGAAGTCAATGGCAGCGGAGGGGACGGGTGCCGCAGCCACGGGTGCGGTGGACGGATTCGTCGTCGCGGCCGGCGGACTGGGCGGCGTCGCCGCGCCGGCCTCGGCACTCTGGGCCGTACCGGTCGCGGCCGGGGCCGGCGCCCCTGGTTGGGCCGAGGCGGCATTCTGCCCCTGAGTCATTTCGGGCAGCTTGACCACGGACGCGGCCAGCAGCTCCGCCGGCGACGGGATCGCTTCCGCCGACTCGACCTTGATGCCCAATCGGGCAATGATCTCCCCCGCCGCCTGGTCACCCATGTACTTGTCGAAGTCCATGCGCGCGAACCGCGCCTTTTGGGCGGCGGCCATGACATCGCTGAGGTTCTGGTTCACCTGGATGTCGTAGCCCTGCTGGGCATCGGTCAGTGAGGCCGCGGTGGACCCGAACGTGATCTCCTGCGGGGTGATCTTGTTGCGCAGCTCGGCCGCATCCAGCTCGACCAGGACCTTCTTCGCCTTCACATCGTCCTCGGTGATCTGGTATCCTTCTTCCACGATCTTGAGGATCTTGACCCCTTGTCCCCCTTTCACCTCGCACTTGATGTCCCCCTTCTCCTCCGACTCGATGGTTCCACCCTGAAGCACCGTGATGTCCAGCGGGCCGCGCCGTGCCACGAACGTCGTGCCGACGTCCCCGGCTTTGGCCCCGCCCTTGAGGAAATAGGCGCCGGGGACCAGCACGCCGACCGCGACGAGCGCCAACCACAGCGGCTTCTTCGAGAGCAGACTACGGAGTTTCGAGTTGCTGGACATCGGATACGTCCTCCCACTGTCCGTGTTCCTTGATGAACAGAATTCCCATGTGTTCCCAAAACCGCAGGCGCGCCACGGTATGGTCCACGAGGGTCTGCGTGCGCTGGTTTTGGGCGGCCGTCAGGTCGTTCTGGGCGTCCACCTGGTCTTGCGCCCGGCCCCGGCCCACCTCCGCCAGCAGGTTCTGCTCCTCCACCCGCCACTGGGCCAGTTTCACACCGAGCTCGCTGTTCTCATAGTTGCGCTTGGCCTGCTCCAGGGCGCGCCAATCCTCCCGGATCTGGAGCTTGATCGTATCCTCGGCCTCCGTCCGGGCGCGGGTCGCCTGCTCCCGGCGAATCAACGCGGCGCGGTAGGTATTGCGCTGGAGTTTCCGGTCCAGCGGCAGATCGAAATCCAGGCCGGCGCTCCAGCGATAGCGGTCCAGCTCCGGCAGGACCAGACCCGTGCGCTCGTCCTCCGGGCTGCTGATGCTGGCCTCGGCGCGGAGATCCACCTGCGGCAAAAGCCCATTGGCGGCCAAGGCCACGGCGCGCTGCGCATCTTCCACCTCATTTCCCAGGTTCTGCAGGTCCAAGCGGCAGGCCAGCGCCACCCGGACCGCGTCCTGGACCGAGATGTCGGGATGGAGGATCGTCAATTCCCGCAGCTCCTTTTCGTCGAGGACCAGATTGGCGTCCGTGGACAATCCGAGCAGAATCTTCAGCGTGTCGAGGGCCAGCTTGTAGCTGCGAATGGCCGCGATCCACGCGGTTTCCTGCGACAACTCCTGCTGCTGAAGACGGCCCAGCTCGGCGAGCTTGACCCGTCCCTCGTCCACCAGCGCCTGGGTCCGGGCGGCGCTTTTGCGGAAGCTTTGCAGGGCCAGGTAGGTATTCCGCGCGGTGTCGCGGTTTTGCAGAACGCGGTAGTAGGCCGCCGCGACATCGACGGAGAATTGCTTGCGAAACCGCACGAAGTCCCGCAGAGAATACAACGTCTCGCGCTCGGCCAACGTCAGATTCTCCATCTCGGCCTTGAAGCCGGCGTTCTGCAAAAGCGGTCGCGTGAACGTCGCGCCGAGCCGGGAGCGGCTGATCGTGGAAGGATCGCCGGAAAGGAACCGGAAGAAATCATTGGTGAAGGCCGCCGAGATCCGGCCCACGTCGCGAATGAGCCAACTGGCGTTGACGGAGCCATTGCCCTCGAAGCTGCTGCGCTCCACAAGTTGGTCGCTCGTCACCGGCCGGGGCTCGCCCGTGCTGGGGTCCACTTCGAACCCTTGCACCTCCGCGGTGTTTACGACATACGCCGCACTGCCCCGGGCCGAGAAAAGCGGCGCGAACTGATGACGCGCCAGCGTCAGGGAAAGCGCCTGCAGGTAGACTTGTTCCTTGCGGCTTTGGTAGAGGCGGCTGTTTCGGACCGCGATGTCCAGCGTCTTTTCCAGCGAGAGGATAGGGGCGTCCTTCTCCACTTGTCCCTCCCCCCCCAGGAAATCGGGAGCTTGAGGGGACGTGGGCAAGCCTTCCAGGGACGGCGGGCGCATCGGCTCGATGGTGAAATTCGGGTCCATGTTCGGGACCTGGGGCGACTTTTCCGCGATGATCCGGCGCGTCTCCTGGTCGGCGGACTTGCGATACTGCTCGGGGCTGCACCCTGTCCCAAAGAACAGGATGACCACCAGGCAAGGCCCCAGACCCCCTGCCACGATGCGCCGACGACGTGACAACGCCCTGGAGATAGATTCAACCATCCGGAAACCCGTCCAATTGCGTTCGTGAAAAGCGGCTTGCGCTAGGGCGAATCCGCTGTTTCCTAATAATAATGACGGAGCCGGATGGGGAATCTGTCTGGGCACCCGCACAAATTCCCTGTTAATGCCCGAGAGCCTGCAACCATTGGACTCCGGCACAGGCGCATGGCCACCCTGTCCGCCCATATCTCCATTACTCTATGGGCGGTCGTGGATGGATCCCGCGCGCCGTGACCTGACGGGCTTCAGGGTCCTGGTGAAGGTGGACAGGGAGTCACCTCTCCCCGCCGCAACGGCAGATGCCCCTTGCCCCAGGCTGTGAAACCCAGGTCCATAACGAGTGCTTCTCCAACGCCTACCCGGCCGCGTTCAGCTCCGCCATTTCTGCTGAGGCATACTCCCCATAGTACGGCGGGCCGCCCGGAAGTCAATCTCAAAAATGGGAAAACTCCGCCATGATGCGGCCTGACCCCGTGGCGCCGGGGCCCTATTCTTGCTGCCGATGCCGGCCGCCGTGCCTGCTCTCCTACTCTCGTACTGTCCACTTCCTGGTAATGAGAAGCCGGTTCTTCTCCATCAACATCGGCCGGCTGAGCCGCGCCTTATATTGAGTGATGGTTTTGGGTACAACCGGCAGGCGAAGACTCACCTGAGGAAAGGCGAAGGGCGTATGGATGGCGGAGCCAACGCGGACAAGCTCACGGAATGGCTGAACCGGCAGGTGGACCCGGCGTTTGGACCTCTGATCGAGAAGATCGCCGGCAGCGGGACGCCGGTCCAATGGGAAAAACGGGATTTCGCCCGGACGATTCGCATCCAGTTCGGCGCCCGCGAGATCACGTACACCATTGTCCTTCGGCCGGATTCGGACCCTGTCACCGGACAACTGCGGTTCAAAACTCCTGAAAGCGAGAACTGCACACTTTTTTCGCCGGCGTTGGAAGGTTGTCCCAACGCGTCCGGAGAGATGACCGGGTCGGACATTGTCAACGACCTGATCGACCAGTACGGCCGATGGTGCAAGCACCATAGTGCGCCTTGACTGTGTACCTGGCGGGACAACGAGCGCCAGTCTGTGAAAATCGACGCTCCCAGACTATCCCAAAACACTGAATGTCATGGCGAGGAGCGCAGCGAGCCTGCCCCCGCGCAGGCGGGGGAAGCAATCTCAATCTCACGGGTAGGAGATTGCTTCATAGAGAGACGTTGCGGTCGCTCAGGGGCGCGGGGAGCCTTCCTTGACCGCTGCTCTCAACTGGTCTCGGAGTTCCGGCGTGTCTTCGAAGCCATGCACTTCCTCCGCATGCCGGGCCGCCGCCTCGATCACTTCGTCCTCGGTATCCGCCGAGATCGCCACGCTACAGACCTCGGCCGTCTCCGGAGTCTCTCGGCAATCGATATATTTTCTGGCCATAATCGTCTCCTTTCTGCCTGCCGGCTCAGCATTATCACAACCGCCGCGCCCTTGGAACCGGGGAAACCCTGATTGGCAGGCCGCTAAAGACGCAGAGAAGCGTCCCTTGACAGGTCACGCTTGTCTGGCCGGCCGGCCCTTCGACATCGAGATCCATTCCGGGCCGATCCTCGTCCGTCTCATCGCATATGCTCGTCCGGCATACGATCGCTGCTGACAGCATAGCACCATACGGTCGGCTCGCCCCCGGTGGCTCGCGGCAATAGTCTCACAGGCCGGTGGGAAAAGACGCTACGGACTACCGACGGCTGCCTCTTGTGTCTCTTCGCCCCGGATGGCGGCGAGGAGTTCTTCGGTCGGGGCCGTCTTGACCACGTAACTCTCCGCTCCGGCCTGGCGCATCTGCTCCATCATCCCCCGTTCGTCGTACATCGAAAGTGCAATCACCCGCGTCTGGGGCCGCTGGGCCTTGATCCGGCGGGTGGCCTCGTCGCCCCCCATGAGAGGCATGGACACGTCCATCACGACCACGTCCGGCTCCAGTTCCTCGGCCAAAGCCACCGCCTCACGGCCATTGGCCGCCTCGCCGACCACTTCGACCGAGTGCTCGTCCCGGAGCAGCGCGAGCAGGCCCTCCCGCGTGATCTCGTGATCGTCCGCCAGCAAGACGCGCAACCGAATGTGATCGTGGGCGTGCAGGCCCGCCGCTCCCGGCTCGGTGACCTCCACCCCCGAGGGCGTGGGTGCCGCAACCTGCTCGCTCCGCGGCACGGCGATGAAGAACGTGCTGCCCCGGCCCGGGGCGCTCTTGATCTTCATGCGGCCCTTGAGCAGCTCGACGCGCTCGCGGATGCTCAGCAAGCCGAACCCGGCGGTTTCCGCCAGCACTTGCGGATCGAAACCGCGACCGCGATCGGAGACCAACAGGCAGATGCACCGTTCGCACTGGCGGACGCGGAGGCGGGCTTCCCGGACCCGGGCGTACTTGACCACATTGAACAGCAACTCCTGGGCCGCCCGAAACAGGAGCGATTTAATCGCCTCCGACTCGGAGCGCACTTCGCTATCCGCCTCTACGCGCACCACCAGGCCGTGCTTGGTCTGCACCTCGTTCGCGAGCCAGCGGAGCGTCTCGGCAAAATCGTCATGCCTCATCACCGCGGGGCTCAGCTCGTGCGACAGGCTGCGGGATTTGGCGATCGCGTCTTTGAGCAGATAGTCGACCTGGGCGGCGGTTGCCTGCAACGAGGCGTCGTACCGGGCCTGGTTTCTCATCCGCCCCACCTGGAATTTCGCCGCCGCCAACCCCTGCTGCAAGTCGTCATGCAGAATCTCCGCCAGATGCCGGCGCTCGCGGTCCTCCGTTTCCGACAGCTCGAGCGTCATCTTCTGAAGCTGCCGGGCCCGATGCTGCAGCTCCGCGGTCCGCTGGACCACCTTGCTCTCCAGCGTCCGGGTCAGCTCGCGCAGCGCCTCCTCGACCTGCTTCCGCTCGGTGATATCGATGGCCACCCCCTGGATGTAGGGCTCCCCGGTCTGCTCGTTTACCAGCAGAACCGCATGCCCGAGCGCATACAGGATGGACCCGTCCTTGCGTCGCAGAACCGCCTCCATGGCAGGGACGATGCCGTCTCTCTGCAGCAGGTGGATCAGCTCCTTGCGGAACTCCGGGTCGGCATAGAAATCCGTCGAGCGATGCC
>Ga0315289_10001996_pt1 | contig 31658 bp, 23 predicted proteins | sample YL17G11_40_MG_FD_203452 | JGI IMG/M metagenome (GOLD analysis project Ga0315289, IMG submission 203452) | Sediment microbial communities from Yellowstone Lake, YNP, Wyoming, USA - YL17G11_40 | ecosystem: Environmental > Aquatic > Freshwater > Lake > Sediment | place: USA: Wyoming | collected... | reverse complement strand
TGTGTCGGCGCCATGCTGCCTTTCGCGGAGGAAGGGGTCGGAGCGATAGCGACCCAGGCGTGGGTCAATGTGAACCTTGGCTACCAAGGTCTCGCATTGATGAGGTCGGGACTCTCTGTGAAGACTGCCCTCGAGGCGCTTCTTGCGGAAGACGCTGGCCGGTCGCGGCGGCAGGTCATTGGAATTGACTCGGAGTCCGCGTACGGATACACTGGGGACGATTGCACCGGGGCAAAGGGACACAGAACGGGCGATGAGTTCGCCGTCGCAGGGAACATCCTCGCGGATGTTAGGGTGCTGGACAACATGGTAGGAGCCTTCAAGAAGAGCAAAGGCGAACTCTGCGGCCGGCTTCTCCTGGCCTTGGAAGCGGGTCAAGCGGCGGGAGGGGATCACAGAGGCAAGACATCCTCAGCGCTTCTCGTTGCATCAGCCAGGCCGATGCTGTATCACAACCTGAGGGTGGACTATCACGAGGACCCATTGAAGGAGCTGAGAGCGGTCTACGAGAAATGCGTCAGGATGCAGGAGGAGTTCGGCGACGATATGGACATCGCGAACCTCAGGCGCAGAGTCTTCAGTGTTCACAAATGACGCTCCGGAGGTAGGCTTCCGGTGGAGAGCCCGCATGGATCTCCAAGAACTGTCCGCAACAGCGTTCCTTGTCGTCCCAAAACGCATTTATAGCGAAATAGGTTTCACCGAAGGTCCAGAGAGACGCGAGAATACCTCGGTTACCGATCCCGCGTGCTCGTGAGCCAAGGATTGCCGACAACGGAAACTGTTGAGGGGGAATCGAAGGATGACCTTGCTCGAGATCAATGACTTGAAGACATATTTTAAGACGCAAGAGGGCACACTGAAGGCAGTGGACGGAATCAGCTTCGACCTGGACAAGGGCCAGGCGATGGGTCTTGCAGGGGAATCTGGGTGCGGTAAGACTACCGCCGCTCTGTCCATCATGAAGCTTCTCCCGGCGAACGGATACATCGCTGGGGGCAACATCAACTTCATGGGCCAGGACATGGCCAGGGTCACGGGCGACAAGCTGAGGGCTATCAGGTGGAGGGACATATCGATCATTTTCCAGGGCGCCATGAACGCTCTCAACCCGGTCAAGAGGGTCGGCGACCAGATCACCGAGCCAATCCTGCTTCACGAGAAGGTGGATGAGGAGGTCGCTGTGAAAAGGGTCAAAGAACTCTTCGAGCTCGTCGGCATAAACCCGAACAGGATCAGGGAGTATCCGCACGAGTTCAGCGGCGGCATGAGGCAGAGGGTCATGATCGCAATGGCCCTAGCATGCAGACCGAAGCTCGTCATCTGTGACGAGCCCACGACAGCCCTGGATGTCATGATACAGGCTCAGATCCTGCAGCTCCTGAAGAACCTTCAGACCGAGCTGGAACTGGCCATGATCATCATCTCCCACGACCTGTCGGTCCTTGCCGAGACATGCGAATTCCTTTCCATCATGTACGCGGGCAAGATAGTGGAAAGGTCTTCGGCGATCGAGGTCTTCACGAACCCGCAGCACCCTTACACGAAAGGTCTGATTGCGGCCTTCCCGAACATCAAGGGAGACAGGAAGATGCCGGCTTCGATCGCGGGCAACCCGCCGAACCTGATACACGCTCCACCGGGCTGCAGATTCGCGGACAGATGCTACATGGCCCAGGATTTGTGCAAGAAAGACGAACCTCCACTGGTGGAGGTCTTTCCAGGGCACTATGCGGCGTGTCACTTCGTCAAACCGAAAGGGGTGAGGTAGATGGTCAGGGATATCGTCACCGTCAAGGACTTGCAGGTCTGGTTCCCAGTAAGGCGAGGATTCGTCGAGAGTCTCACATCCAAGGAGCAGAGGTACGTGAAGGCCGTCGATGGGGTCACGTTCTCGATCAAGGATAAGGAGATATTCTGTCTTGTGGGCGAATCAGGTTGTGGAAAGACCACGACCGGGAAGGCCATCTTGAGGCTGGTCGAACCGACTGGCGGCGTCATCAAGTACGCCGGGGCGGGACTCACAGCGACCTACCTCAGGGAAGCGAACGAGCGCGCGGTCTCGAAGAAGCAGATGACCAAGCAGGAGATGGAAGAGAACCTGGCGAGCGGCACGATAGATGTGCGGAAGCTGACGAAGGACAAGATGAAGATGCTGAGGCAGAAGATGCAGATCATTTTCCAGGATCCGTACGAGTCCCTGAACCCGAAGCAATCCATATACGACATCGTCGCCGAGCCCTTGGTCGTCAACAACCTCGGGGCGAACGAGGCCGATAGGGAGAAGAGGGTCGCGAAGGCCATAGACGATGCGGGCCTGAGGCCTCCGAAGGACTTCATGTGGAGGTACCCGCACGAGGTGTCCGGAGGTCAGAGGCAGAGAGTCGGCATCGCGGGGGCGCTGGTGCTCGAGCCGGAGTTCTTGGTCGCGGACGAACCCGTTTCCATGCTCGATGTGTCCATCAGATCTGAGATCCTCAAGCTCATGCTTGACCTCAGGGACAAGAAAGGTCTGACATACCTGTTCATAACCCATGACCTGGGTGTCGCGTACGTGTTCAGCGACAGAATTGGCATCATGTATCTGGGCAAGATCGTGGAGCTGGGCCCGACGGAGGAGGTCATCAAGGGCCCCAGGCATCCGTATACAAAGGCGTTGATCTCGGTCGTCCCGAAGCCTGACCCGAGGTTGAAGACCGAGAAGATCATCCTCAAGGGAGAGAGGCCGGACCCGGCGCACATACCGCCTGGATGCAGGTTCCATCCGAGATGCCCGTTTGCGATGGAGAAGTGCAGCGAGGTTGAGCCCGAACCCATGTTCGTGTCGCAGGAGCACTGGGTCTCATGTTGGCTCGAGTCCGGAGAGGTCAGGAAGTGACTAGACGAAGGGCTAGGGAGACTGGGATCTGGTTCGGGGAACTGCCCACGGGCTCCAGGAACATGATCACTGACGTTCCCGGGGTCAAGGTAGGCCACTCCACGATTATTCACGGGAGCGGGCCGGTCCAGCCGGGCAAAGGGCCCGTGAGGACTGGTGTGACAGCCATCCTTCCCCGCGAAGGAAGCATGTTCGAGAACCCCGTCAAGGGGGCGTACTTCGACTTCAACGGATGCGGGGGACTGCACGGATCACTTCAGATCCGCGAGTTCGGCCTGATCGATACGCCCATCATGCTCACGAACACGATGTCCATGGGAACAGTTGCCGATTCCGTCATCCGCCACATGATCAGGAGCAACGACCACGTGGGTCTGGGAGACGATACGATAATCCCGATAGTCTCCGAGTGTGACGATAGCTGGCTGAACGACGCGCAGGGGCTGCATGTGAAGGAAGAGCACGTGGTCTCGGCGATCGAAGGCGCGACCTCAGACGTCCACGAGGGAGCGGTCGGGGCAGGCACGGGAATGACATGCTATGACTACAAGGGGGGCATCGGGACTTCCTCTAGAGTGGTGGTGACGGATGCTGGCAAGTTCTCTATTGGCACTTTGGCCTTGACGAATTGCGGCGAGTGGAACGAACTGAGGATAGACGGAGTCCCAGTGGGCAGCCTTCTTGGATCGCCCGATGAGAAGCGGCCTGAGAAGGGCTCCATAGTCATGGTCGTGGGAACCGACGCTCCTCTGAGCGCGCGGCAGCTGGAGAGGATAGCGAGGAGGGCCATATTCGGTCTGGCGATCACTGGCTCCGCTTCACACAACGGCAGCGGGGACATCGTATTGGCCTTCTCGACGGCAAACTCCCATCTTAGGTTCAGGCACAGCGGTCTCGTCACCGAGCAGCTCATGCTCGATAAGGACATCGATCCTCTGTTCAGGGCCACTATCGACTCCACAGCTGAGTCCATCATCAATTCTCTCTTCAAGGCGGAGACCCTTGAGGGAAGGGACGGGCATGTTTCGTACGCCCTTCCGATAGACGAGACTCTAGAGATCATGAAGGCGCACGGGCGCCTGATTTGACCCTAATGGGTCAGATACTTATTTCGAGAGATAGCTCAATCTACATCCAGAGCCTCTAGTCCTGGGCGGTTTGCGAATGTCTGTCAAATCCCTGAATCAGTTCGAGAAGGCGAGACGATCCGTGAAGAGAGCCGAGATAGAGAAACTGGTGAAGGATCTGGTGAAGATACCAAGCCATCGCGAAGTACCCACCATGGAGCTTGAAGTGGCGCACTTCCTGCACGAGTTTCTCCAGGGAGAAGGCATCGAGTCGAAACTCAGAACCGTGGCGAAGAATCGGCCGAACGTGATAGCAGTCATAAAGGGCTCGGGCGAGGGCAAGAGCCTCATGTTGAACGGCCACACGGATACCGTGCCGCCCTACGACATGGACATCCCGCCTTTCGCGCCGAAGGTGGACGGGGGCAGGCTCTACGGCAGAGGGTCGCTGGATATGAAGGGCGGTCTTGGAGCTATGGTCATGACCCTGGTCGGGCTCCGCAGGGCCAAGGCCAAGCTCGAGGGAGACCTGTATCTTGCAGCCGTCGTTGGCGAGGAACTGAAGAGCGACGGCACAGAGGACATCGTCCTTCACGGTCCTAGGGCGGATATGGCGATAGTGGGCGAACCGACAGATCTTGAGATCCAGCCATCGCACCGAGGGCTGGAATGGCTAGACGTTCACTTCTATGGCAAGGCCGCTCATGGCGGTCAGGCAGATAGGGGAGTCAACGCTATCACGATGGCCGCGAAGTTCGTCAGAGCGGTCGAGGAGGACCTCAAACCGAGGCTCGCGTCGCGCAAGAGCAAGTACACGCTGCCTGCTACGATCAACCTCGGCGTCATCACGGGCGGACAGCAGCCGAGCTCTGTGGCCGATCATTGCATGATCAAGCTGGACCGCAGGTGGATCCCCGAGGAGAAGGTGCAGCAGGTGTTCGAGGAGATCTACGACATCTTCGACAAGCTGAAGAGAGAGGACCCGAGGTTCAAGGCGAAACTTACGCGGGATCCCGCGAACATGCTGACCATGACCCATGTCCCCAACGTCGTGAGCACCTCACACCCGCTTGTGAAATCACTGGAGAGATCTGTCCGGTCTGTGACTGGTAAACCTCCGAGGGTGACGAGCTTCTGGGGCTGGACCGATGCTGCTCTGTTGACCCATTTCGCCAAGATGCCCACGGTGGTCTTCGGCCCTGGCGGTGCGGGCGCCCACGCTCGGATCGAGTACGTCCTAACAGAAGACCTTGTAAAGTGCACCCACGTGTACTCGCAGGTCGCGCTGGACATATGCGGGGCGTCGAGCTGAGTCTATGCTATGCTCGACTTGTGTCTCAGGACCTGACCCGCCCGCTCCTTCGTGTGCTCGCCATGGTCTATCGTGACGGCGCCGTTCACGATCACATACTCGATACCTTCTGGGTAGCGATGAGAGTCCTCGTAGGTTGCCAGGTCACGTATCTTCTCAGGATCGAAGGCTACAATATCTGCCGCCATTCCACTCGCGAGAACCCCCCTATCCTGAAGACCTATCCGTTGCGCGGGCCATGACGTCATTCTCCTGATCATCTCCTCCAGCGGCACAAGTTTCTTGTCGAGGACGTATCTCCTCAACGCCCTCGGGAACGTACCGTAGGCCCTGGGATGGGTCGCGTGCTTTCCCGACGGACCATACGGTGCCTCAGCCTCTCCGTCCGAGCCTATCGCGGCAAGTGGATGACTGATTACCTTGACTACGTCGTCCTCATCCATCTCGTGGAAAATGGCAATGGCTCGGAGGTTCTCCTCGACCAGGATGTCCAGTGTCGTCTCGGCTGGGTCCTTGCCGATCGCTTCTGCGATCTGAGCGATCGTATTGTTGTCGAACCTTTTGTAGAGGTCAGACGAAAACCCCATCACATTGATGTTCTCCCAGCCAGTGTCGGTCACAGTATCTTCCATCGATTCCGTCGGGGTCACGAACTCGTGGATGATCCTCTCGCGTGTCTGAGAGTCTCTGATCCTATCGAGGATTTCTTCTTTGCTTCCTTCTCTTGCCCAAGGCTGGAGAAGCGTATCCAGGTATGTGCACGAGGCCGTGTAGGGATAAACATCGAAAGAGACATCGACTCCCTGTTCTCTTGCCTCCTCGATCATGGCAATCGTCCGGCCGACGGTTCCCCAAGACGGCCTACCGCATGCTTTGTGATGAGATATCTCTACACGAGAGTGCGCTTCGCGGCCGATCCTGATGGCTTCTTCCACCGCCTTGATGAGTGTTCTGCCCTCGCCTCGTATGTGGCTGGCATAGAACCCGCCCAAAGATGCGGATGTGGACGCCAGGGATACAAGTTCCTCCGTGGACGCAAAGAACCCCGGCACGTATATGAGCCCGGATGAGAGCCCGAACCCACCCTGCAAAATGGCGTCCGCCAGGAGCTGGTTCATCCTCGCTAGTTCATCCTCTCCTGCCTTTATGTTCGAGTTCCCGATTACACACTGTCTGAGCGTGGACGCCCCGACCAGGGTTGCCACGTTGACAGATGTTTTCAAGTTCGAGAGCCGAAGCAGATACTCGTCCATCGTGACCCAATCGAGCCTCACCTCGGCGAGTTCCGCATAGCCCTCCAATTCCTTCCTTGCGACTCCGATGGCTGGAGCGGGAGATGAGCCGCAGTTGCCTACCAACTCTGTCGTGATCCCCTGCCGGATCTTGCTCTCCGCAAGGGGATTGGCCAGGAGTTGGAACTCAGAGTGCGAGTGGATGTCGATGAATCCAGGGCAGACAATCAGCCCCGTTGCATCTATTCTCATCGCACCTGTTGCCTCGGAGCGCTTGCATAGTTGCGCAATCTTGGCACCGTCGATCGCCACATCAAGCGGCTTGCCGAGAGAGCCCGTCCCGTCAACAACGGTTCCCCCTTCTATCAGGATGTTGTGCAGCGTTCGTTCCCCCCTGGGTTCCAAAGATCGTCTGGGCTGGACTTGAGGAATCCCAACATGCTTATTTAACGGTTCTCTGGTTGGCGCCGGAGGCAAACACGATTATATCCCGTTGCGTTATCAAGGTATTGAGATGAAATACGATTTCAGATTCGTCAAGTACCAGGGCTGCGGAAACGACTTCATCATCAAGGATGAGCTGGAAGGCCCTAGAACTCCTGACCGCGACCGTAGCGCGCTTGCCAGGAAGTTATGCGACAGACATTTCAAAGTTGGTGCGGACGGAGTGATATTCCTCGAGCGTGCCAAGGGTGTTGATGGTTCCATGAGGCTCTTCGAGCCGGCGGGGAACGAGGCCGACATGTGCGGCAACGGGATCCGCTGCATCGCCTCCTACCTCACAGGAAAACTAGGGAAGTCAGAGGTCGATATCTTAACCAGGGACGGAGTCAAGCATATCGTACGAAGAGGTGACTCGTACACCGTGGAGATGGGACTGATAAGAACGAAGAGAAAGGATCTCAAGGGGTACATCTCGGACAATGGAAAAGCCAGCGATTCGATGATGGATATTGAGATCAGGGCTGGCAGGAGAGCGCTCCAGGGATCGCTCGTCAACTCGGGAGAGCCCCACTTTGTCTCGAAGACAAACAACCTAGCGTCGCTGGATGTCAAGGAAATCGGCGACACGGTCAATGGGAACCACAAAAGATTCCCCAAGGGCGTCAACCTGAATTTCGCGCAAGTCATCGGACCTCATAGGATCTCAATAAGGACCTACGAGCGCGGAGTCTACGACGAGACTCTTGCGTGCGGGACCGGGGCGACCGCAAGCGCAGCCGTCGCCCTCATGCTTGGATGGGTCAAGCCGGGCCAGGTCGAAGTCAAGGTCCGCGGTGGAACCCTCGAAATCAAGGTAGACAAGGACAGCAGGGCCTTCATGACGGGGCCCGCTGAGGCTGAATTCGAGGGTGTGCTCAAGGCTATTGTGTGAGAGCGCTCGACTAGGCCTTCATCTTCTTCAGGACTTCCTCGGCCACCTTCAGCGTCTGGTCGACATCCTTGTCCGAGTGCTCGGTGCATGTGTAAAATGGCTTGTCCGGATGGAAGTGCAGGCCTCGGGCGAGCATCCCGAAGTCCAGTTTCTGCCTGAGTTTCGCGTCGCACTTGGCCGCGTCTCGGTAGTCGGCGATCTTGCCCTTGGTAAACACCAGGTTGAATGTCGAGCCCGGGCCGATCGCCTTAGCTTCGTAGCCCATTCTGCCGAACAGATCGTTGAAGCCGTCCCTCAGCTTGTCGGAGACCTTGTTCAGGTACGGATAGGTCTTCGGCTCCTCGAGCACATCGAGGGTCGCCATGCCAGCAGCGAGGATCGTCGGATGGCCGTTGAAGGTTCCGCCGTGGAACACTCTCTCGTTCTTCGCGCGGGTGACCGGATTGACCATGTCCATGATATCCCTCTTGCCCATGAACGCCCCGCACGGGAACCCACCGCCTATGATCTTGCCCAAGCAGATCATGTCCGGGTCGATGCCGTAGGCAGTTGCCGCTCCGCCGTACTTCTCCATCCTGAACCCAGACATCACCTCGTCAAAGATGAGTATGATGCCCAGCTCCCTCGTCGTCTCCCTGACGATCTTGAGGAACTCTATGTCCGGCACGACAAATCCTCTCTGCACGGGCTCCATGATCAGCGCTGCGAGGTCGTCCTTGTGTGCCTTTAAGATCCTTACGGTGTTCTCGATGTCATTGTAGGGGAGCACCTGGACGTTGTTGATCACAGTCTCAGACGTGCCATATGATCCCGAAACCGTCTGCGGGGCTGCCCTCGGTCCTGCTGCGTCCTCCGACGGCGTCAGGCTGACCAGGACCTCGTCATAGCATCCGTGATACGCGCCCTCGAATTTGGCGATCCGCGATCTCTTCTTCGCGCCTTTTGCAACACGGAGAGCATGCATGGTCGCTTCCAGCCCGGAGTTGGTGAATCGGACGGCATCGGCAAACGGAAAGATCTTCTTCAGCCGCTCTGCCATCCGAACCTCAAGCTCATGCGGTGCTCCGAATATCTGAGTGCCGTCCCTATCGAGCTGCTTCCTGACGGCATCGACGACCTTGGGGTGAGCGTGGCCCAGGATGAGCGGGCCGAAACACAACATGTAGTCGATGTAGTCGTTCCCGTCGAGGTCCCAAACGTGGGAGCCCTTGGCCTTCTTCAGATACACAGGGTAGGGCAGGTAGAACTTCACGTTTCCCGTTACGCCGCCAGGGAGGTGCCTGGAGGCGACCTCGAACCACTCAGCGCTCTTCTTCGTCCTCGCCTTGTACTCGGCGACCGGGTCGAATCCCGCGCACATCTGAGTTCACCCCAGGTACATGCGCTTGGGGTCCAAGGACCGGAGCGTCGTGATCTCTTTCTCGGTCGGCGGAGGCGTTTGCTGCAGCTTGTCCGAGATCTTGAGCTTCCACGGGGTGTTCTCCTGCACGTTCTCCGCCGTCACGCCGGGATGCAGGGAGACCAGGGTCATCTCGCCAGTGGTCTCATCGAACTTCATCGTGCAGAGGTTGGTGATGACCGCATACGGTCCTCCGCCCTGAAGCTTAAGCTGTTTCCACTTTTCCTTCCCGTCCACGAATCCCGGGCTTGTGAGGAAGTCGACTTTCTCTACGAATCTCCGCTTTTCGTGCGGCGTGATAACGATAATCTTCTTGACGTTTGAAGCGATGTCGCACGCGCCGCCGCTTCCAGGCAATCTGACCTTGGGCGTCTTGTACTGGCCGATGACGGTGGAGTTGATGTTCCCCCACTTGTCTATCTGCGCCCCGCCCAGGAAGCCTACATCGATCCTTCCGCCCTGCAGATAGTAGGCGAACTGTTCGTACATCGAGCACACGCTCTTCGCGCCCGTGACCAGGCACGGGTCTCCTATGGAGAGAGGCATCCTCGTAGGGTTGGAGCCGACCGCTCCGGACTCATAGACCATGTTGAGGTTGGGCGCCTGGAGCTTTCTTGCCAGGTTCGCAGCAAGGTTTGGTATGCCGACGCCGACCAGGACCGATTCTCCGTCCTTGAGTTCGCGAGCAGCTACTATGACCATCAATTCGCTTGGTGTCACATCAGTCATTTTTCACACCTCCTCACAGAGTCCCGTAGTCGACAGGCGTGCAGTACGCAGTTCTGGGCTTCAGTTTGAGTATCTTCTCGGCGGACATCTTCTTCATGTACGCGGCCCTGTCCTCCACGCCGAACACCCACTCGTCCAGATACTTCATCGTGGTGTCATGCTCCTTGGTGATCTCGTCCCACTGCATGTAGAACTCGTTGTCTCTGTCGTAGTAGCCTTGTGTATACGACGGGTGCGCGCACCAGGGCTCGTGCACGACAGCATGCGAGACGAAGTCCGGGATGAGAGTCCTGTTGGGATCTGACCTTATGACCGATTCGTCGACAATCTCCTCAGCGCTTATGATGACCTTCTTCGACGCGAACGCGGCGTCCTTCTGCTCGCCTATGATACCCCATATGTGCGAGTTGCCGTTGGCGTCACATCTCTGGACGTGAACTACAGCCAGGTCGGGCTTCAGCGGAGGGACGATCGATATCTCATCTCCCGAATACGGGTCTCTGATCGTCTTCATGTTCGAATTGAACGGAGGCAGGTCGGAGCCGAGGTTCGTCCGCATGGGCAGGAACGGCATGTTCGTTGCGCCCGCGAACAATCTCCCTGAGAGGCCGAAATGCGTGTACTCCTCGATCTCGATAGGCTTTGGCTGGCCCTTCTCAAGGGCCCTTCTGAAGCATCTGAGGGATCCGACACCAGGGTTCCCCGCGTAGCTGAACACGAGCTTCTTCGCGCAGCTAGCAGCGATCATCTGGTCGTATATTATGTCGGGGGTCGCCCTGCAGAGCGTAAGGTCCTTCCTCTTCTGCCTGATGATCTCATGTCCTGCAGCGAACGGGATCATGTGCGTGAATCCCGCGAGGTAGATCGCGTCCCCGTCCTTGACGAACTTGGACACGGCCTCCTTCATCGTCATCATCTTTCCGGAGTCCATTATCTCACTTCCCTTCCGTGACTGGAACGAACTTGAACCCGTATCGGATCACATCTTCTTCTGTGTAGATCCTCCTCAGCTCGGTCTTGACGGGCATGCCGATCTTAACCTCCTTCGGGTCTACATCGGCCATCTGGCCTATGACCTTCGGACCCTCATCGAGCTCCACGATGGCGACGGGATATTGCCCTCCGGCCTTCTCCTGGTCCGCGAACTCTGGAGGAGCTCCACCTGCGCTTATCAGGACGAACGTGTGGACCTTCCCACTGCCGCTCAGCTGGATCTCTTCGAACTCCGAGGACACGTTGCAGTACTTGCACACGCCCTTGGGCGGGAAGTTGATGTGTCCGCATTTCTTGCACTTCTGCCCGACAAGCTTGTAGCGCTGAGGTATCGTCCTCCAATACATCGGAATGGAAACATGTGCCATTTCATCTCACCTCACAGGATCGCTCCCTTGATCTTGAGATACTTGACATAGTCAATGTACTCCTTCTTATCTGCTTCAGCCTGGAACCTGGGTATCGCCTTTCTTTCGCCCACCACCTTGAAGCTGAGGGCGTCGCTCCCCGCGCCGGAGCCGTACGATATGACCATAATCCTATCGCCGACCTTCGCAGCGTCGAGGACCGCCGTGAGCGCGACCGGCACTGATGCTGCTCCCAGGTCTCCTAGCACCTTCGACACTAGACCAGCTGCCAGTTGGATATCGGTGAAGTTCATCCTGGCACCAACTGTAGCAGGCACTCTGGCATCGGGCTGCTGGATCACCACATGCTGGTACTCCTCGGGCTTCCTGTTGAGCTTCTTCATCAGCGCGTTCCCTGCACGCGTGGTGTTAGTTATCAGTGAGCCCTCAGAGAACTTCTTGACATTGATATCGTGAATCAGCGAGTCGTCTCTTGGTTTGAACCTCTCGCCGAAGTACTCGCTCGCGTAAGACGCATGACCTTCGAGCTCCGCGATCAGGTTGTCGCTTGACAGCACAAACGCGGCAGCTCCGGCTCCCAGCTGGTGCTCGATCGAGTCCCACATGCTCGCTTTTGGAGCGTCTGCGGCCGCGACCAACGCCTTGCCGCCTGGGTTCGCAAGCACGTGCTCGAACCCTGCGATAATTGCCTCGGTGCCCGCCCTTGTTGAGGTCGTGTGGTCGGATGAGAACGCGGTGTTGGACATGCCAACGCTCACGAGAATGGTTCCCGACAGCAGTTTCTCAACGTACGGCGCTGAGGTCGAGGCAAGCGCGAATCTTGAGATTCTGTCCGGCGTCAGCGGCACGGATTCAAGCGCTCTCCTCGAAACCTTGACCGCGGATGTGAGGACATCTTCGTCGAACCCCATAACCGACTTCTCGTTCACGCCCGCAGCGGAGAATGAGCCCCAGGCCTTCGCGTACTCCTCCTTCTTGATCCTGAGCTTGGGAATGTAGACGCCGTAACCAGAAATGCCTATCGTCACACATCTCACCTCCTCATGATCGTCACTGAGACGGTTCCGCCCGAACCGCCGACATTGTGCACCAGTCCGATCTCCGCGTTCTTCACCTGTCTGGTGGGTTTCTCGACAGTGCCTCTGAGTTGGTTGAACATCTCGTACGCCTGACCCGTGCCTGTCGCTCCGATCGGGTGACCCTTCGACTTCAGCCCTCCGCTCGCGTTCACGGGCTTGTCGCCGCCTATCTGTGTGTGGCCCTCCTCCATGAACGGCCCTGCCTTGCCTTTCTCGCAGAATCCTAGGTCCTCGTATGCAAGCAGTTCAGCGATCGTGAAGCAGTCATGGACTTCGGCGAGCTGGATGTCCTTGGGTGTGAGCCCAGCCATCTTGTACGCCCTTTCGCTCGCCCTCCTCGTGCCTTCGAGGGTCACAGTGCTAACTCGATCATGGATGGCCAGATAATCGCTTGCCGTCCCGAAGCCACCGACATATATCGGCGTGTCGGTGAACTGCTTCGCGACATCCGCATCGCAGACGAGCACAGCAGATGCGCCATCGGTCGTCGAGCAGCAGTCGAACAGGTTCAATGGCGCAGCGACTATGGGCCCCTTGAGCGCCTGCTCCAAAGTGATCTCCCTCTGGAACTGGGCTTTCGGGTTCTGAGCGCCGTTCTTGTGGTTCTTCACAGCCACCATCGACAGGTGTTCGCGCTTCGTGCCGAATTCATACATGTGCCTCTGCGCGATCAGGGCGTACAGACCCGAGAATGTTGTGCCCGCAAGCCTCTCGTATTCGGTGTCGCCAGAGACTCCGAGCCAGTATTTCTGCTTGGAGCTGGAGACATCGGTCATCTTCTCAACGCCGCCCGCAATCGCGACCTTGTGGGTGCCGGAGAGCACGTCCATTATTGCTGCGACGAGCGCGTAGCCGCCAGAGGCGCACGCGTTCTCGATCCTCATCGTGAGGATGTGCGGCAGGCCGCAGTATTCAGAGACCAGCGCTGACATGTTTCCGAGCTGGAACCCTCCCGAGCCGAGGTTGCCGATGTAGGAAGCCTCGATCATCTTCGGGTCTATTCCCTTGTCGACGCTTGCGGTCATATCCCTGTAGGCTTCGAAAAACAGTTCTTTGATGCCCTTGTCGGGGAATTCGCCATACCTGCTTTGTCCTGCTCCGACTATCGCGACTTTCTTCATTTCAACACCTTAGCGATCGCCCCATACGTATCGGACGATGTTGTCTATTTGGAAGTCCGCAAATGCAACGACCAATTCTAGCCGTCTGGAACCGTGTTTTCTGGAATCAGGTTCAGGCTATTTAACCATTGGCGATTTACATTGCCCCTCAAGTTGCAGTTAGACCTGCTCGTACGAATAGCTCCGCTACTAGCAGGAGATGCGTTCCGATTTCGTATTGAATAATCGGAGTTCGTAACGCTGTCGGAGCCATGCTGAAGAGATGCTAAATAGCAAGTCGCACAATGCAGAATCATCGTAGCCCATTTGGGGTGAACATTCCATGCGGTCGTACAAGGAAATCTCGCTCTGGAAGAACGTAACAAAGAAGGAATGGGACGACTGGAAGTGGCAGGTGCAGAACAGGATCACTACCGTCGACCAGCTCAAGGAAGTCGTCAACCTGGCCCCGGACGAAGAAGCTGGAGTTCACGAATCCTTGAAGATCCTGAGGATGGCCATAAGCCCTTACTTCGCGATGCTGATGGACCCGGACGACCCGCACGATCCCATCAGGATGCAGGCGGTCCCGACGATCCAGGAAACCGACTTCAGCGCATCGGACATGGAAGACCCGCTTTTCGAAGACATCGACTCCCCCGTGCACGGTCTCACGCACAGGTACCCGGACAGGGTCCTGTTCCTCATCACCGACATGTGCGGGAGCTACTGCAGGCACTGCACGAGGAGGAGGATGGCGGGTCAGACAGACCACCAGATGAGCAAGGAAACGATTGACGCCGCGATCAAGTACATCAAGGAACACCAGGAGATACGAGATGTTCTCATCTCTGGTGGGGACGGTCTGTTGGTATCAGACGAGTTCCTTGAGGACATAATCAAGCGGCTGAGGGCGATCGACCATGTCGAGATAGTGAGGTTGGGCAGCAGGGCGCCGTGCACTCTGCCCCAGAGGATCACGCCTGAACTGTGCAAGATGCTCTCTAAGTACCACCCCATCTGGCTCAACACGCATTTCAACCACCCGAAGGAGATCACGCCAGAATCGAAGAGAGCCGTCGAGATGCTGGTCGATCACGGAATCCCGGTGGGCAACCAATCGGTCCTCCTCAAGGGAATCAACGACTGCCCGACAATAATGAAGAAACTGGTGCACGAACTCGTGAAGATCAGGTGCAGGCCGTACTACTACTACCAGTGCGACTTGTCCAAAGGGCTTGAGCACTTCAGGACATCGGTCGAGAAGGGGATCGAGATCGCTGAGGCGCTCAGAGGACACACGTCGGGTTTTGCTGTTCCGACATTCATTCTGGACGGCCCTGGAGGAGGGGGCAAGATACCAATCTCCCCGCAGTACCTCATCTCCATGTCCGATAAGAGAGTCGTTCTGAGGAACTACGAGGGGGGCACCTTCTCTTACCCGCAACCCAAGGACCGGGTGAGCGTCTGCCCGCCCACATGCAAGCTCTGCGAGAAGTACGCAAACGTGGAGTCCAAGGAGGGCGTTGCGGGTGTGCTCTCGGGCAGGAAGATGTGCCTTGTTCCCGAGGGAACGCTGAGGGAAGCCAGGAGAAAGGCAATCCAGAAGAAGAAGTGAAGCCGATCTTCTTCTGGTCAATCATCTCCTTCAGGTCCGAAAAGGTTAAGTGTGGAGAATTGTTCTTCGCTCGCAACCTTCGTGAGATGAGTTCATGGAAAGGAACATTTTCATTGAGCAAATGACGAACGCCTCCATTGAGGAGCAGAACACAGAGTTCGTTGAGAGAAAGGGCATAGGCCATCCAGACAGCATTGCCGACGGTCTGGCAGAGAGCGTCAGCAGAGCCCTGTGCAAGATGTACAAGGAGAGATACGGCAGGATACTGCACCACAACACGGACGAAGTGGAAGTTGTGGGCGGTCAATCCGCGCCCAAGTTCGGCGGAGGAGCGATGCTCGAACCGATATACGTCCTCCTTGTTGGCCGTGCGACCACCGAGGTCAACGGCGAGAGACTACCGTACAGGACATGCGCGCTGAAGGCAGCCTACTCGTATCTCGAGAGGACCTGCAAGAACCTCGATGTCGAATGGGACGTAACGCTTGATTGCAGGATCGGCCAAGGAAGCGTCGACCTGCGAGGATTGTACGAGACAAGGCGCCTGCTTGCCAACGACACGTCGTTCGGAGTCGGGTTCGCGCCCCTCAGCGAGACGGAGCGCATAACGCTGGAGACGGAGAAGTACATCAACGGGAAGCTCTGCAAGACGATGCCTGAACTCGGAGAGGATGTCAAGGTGATGGCATGCAGAATGGGGGACAGCATCGCACTCACCATAGCAATTGCAATGGTCGCATGCAAGGTGCCTGACAAGAGCCATTACCAGAGCTCGATCAGGGACGCCACGAACAAGATACACGATTTCGCCCAGAAGTTCACCGACAGGAACCTGAAGGTCTACATCAACACGGCCGATGACTATGCCAAGGGGATTTACTACCTCACGGTCTCAGGCCTAAGTATGGAGAACGGCGATGATGGCTCGGTTGGACGAGGCAACAGGGCGAACGGGCTTATAACGCCCATGAGACCGATGAGCATGGAGGCATCTGCCGGGAAGAATCCTGTGACTCACGTCGGCAAGTTGTACAACATATTGGCCAACATGATCGCGAAAGATATCGTCGCGGCAGGCAGAGGCGACATAGTCGAGGTTCACACGAGGATCCTTTCACAGATCGGCAGCCCAATCGACATGCCGCAGGCTGCGAGTGCCAGGATCATCTATGCCAAGAACGTCAATCCGAAGAGGTACGAGAAGGAGATCAGGTCGATCTACGACGAGAAGCTGGCCAACATAACCGACCTGACGGAATTGATCGTGAACGGCAAGGTCACCGTGTTCTAGGAACAGTTCGACGACAGGGTAGGCCTCATCAGGCCGCCCCGTCGAGTTTTCTTATCTCCTCTTCCTTGAGCTTCAGCACTCTCGCGAGGTCAGAGAGCTCTTCCTCGATCGCATGGAGGCGGCTCCATTCGCCCTCAAGCCGCCTCTCGTCGTTCCGGATAGTCTCCTCTCTACTGGAGAGTTTCAAGTACAACGCATCCATCTCTTGCCTCCGCCTCTCGAGGTCCGCGAGTGTCTTCTCATCCATGACGGCCACGAGTCCCTTCTTCGACGCATCGATGTTGTTCCACTGGTCTTGGACTTCCGCGCGCTCCTTCTCGAGCCTCTCCATTTCCACCGCCACTGTCCGCTCCTTGGTCTCGAGGTCCCTCTCTCTGGAGCGTATCAGCTCCTCCAGGTTGCGCAATTCGACCTCTCGTCTGAGCAGAGTGTCGTCGCTAGCCGTCGCGGCCTGCGGCTTCGATAATGACGCAGTCTGACGCGAGACCTCGGAGATCCGCTCCCGGACCTCTTCCTCGAGCTTCTCCCTCTTGTCCATGATCTCAACGCGCCATTTCTCCAGCTCCAACCTAAGCTGTTCGAGACCCGCGTCCTTCTGGGTAAGCAGCTTACGCTCATTCTCAAGCTGGTCCTGCACCAATTCGAGGTCCCCCACGGTCCGGTCCATCTGAGACGCTTTGGCCTTGAGCTCTGCGTCCTTTTCCTCGAGCAGGTTCTTCTGTTTCTCGATCTGATCCAGTATCGACTTGTACTCGTCAAGGGATTTCTCCGCCCCTTGTTCTCTGATATTCAGGGCGGTCTCTCGGCTCTCGAGTTTCCCGGCCCGATCCAGCAGCGCGCTGTCCCTATCGGCCAAGGCTGCCATCATGGCTTCATTCTCCTTGGTCAGAACAGCGATGCTCGCTTCCTGCTGCTTCGTGATCGACTCTCTTTCGGAGGCAGCCCTCTGCACTTCCGCGACTTGCTTCATCGATTCGGCGAGCTCGGCGTTCTGGCGGCTGATCTCGCTCCTCATGCCTTCCAGCTCCGCGCGCGCATTCTGGACCTCGGCGGCCTCCATGGAGATGCCTTGCTTCGTCCTGTCAGTCTGGCTCGCGATGGCCGCCTCCTTGCCAGCAAGCCCGACCTCCCTCTCCTCCAGTGTCCTCGCTCGAGCATCAAGCGATTCTTGGGATGCTTTTAGGTCCTGCTGGAGTTTCTTTAGAGCCTCCGCGTCCATCTGAAGGTTCTTCTCGCGGTCAACGAGTTCCAAAGCTTGCTGCGACACTGCTGCCGCCTTCGATTCCAGCTCGGATCTCGCAGCTTCAGCCTCGCTCTTCTCCTTCTCGATCATCGATTCGCTGGCGAGTATCTTCTGCTCCCTTTCAGCAAGGGACGACTCCAGCTGCGCGGTGTTCTTCTCTTTGGCCAGAGTCTCCTGAGAAAGCTTGCTCAGTTCTGCCGATCTCGCTTCTGCCTGGGCTGCGGCATCAGAGAGTTCGTTCCTCGAGTCTGAGACTCTCATGGCTTCCTCATCGATCCTGGCGCGCTCCGTTGCGAGAGCCGCCCTTTCGCGATCTATCGCCGAGAGACGCTCGTTCAGATCTCTCTCTTTGGCAGCGAGAGTCTCTTGTGTGACCTGGTGTTTCTGCACCAGCTCAACTTTGGCCGCCTCGAGTTCTGCCGAGAGGGTCTTGAGCTCCTGTTCTTTGGCGCGGAGAGCGGTCTGCGATGCACTCAGCCGCTGTTCGACCTGGTGGAGCTCGGTGATCTTCACGGTGAGTCCTTCGGCGGCTGATTCGTGCCCTTTCTCCCTCGCTGCAATCGCTTCATCCTTGTCCTCGAGTGCCTTCGCCCGATGCTCCAGATCCTTCTTGGCGTTCTCGAGCTCCGCCCAGCTCTCATCAGTCTCCTTCTGGACATTGTCCTTTTCCCGCTGCAGTGTCTCCCATTCTGTTGATAGCTTTGACCGCTGCTCCTCGAAAGCCAGCTTCTCTCCTCTGAGCAGCTCCAATTGGTCGTTGATGGCCTTCTTCGCAGTCTGGAGGGCGGTTTCGCTGTCCGCTACCTTCTTCTCCCTCTCCGCCAAGTCGCCTTCGGCCGCGAGTATCTTCTCCTCGCGCTTGCTGGCATCCTGTTCGGAGAGGGTCATCTTGCTCCTGACAGCCGCGATGGAAGCCCCTTCCGCTTCGAGCGCCTTGCTCTTCTCCTCCAGCTTCGCGTATCTCTCGTTGTGGTCGTTTTCGAGTCTGATTCTCTCGGCTGACAGCTCCTCCTTGAGCTCCGAGTAGTCCTGCCTTGACGATTCGATGGCAGTCTCCCTTGCCTTTATGTCAGCCTCCTTCTTCTTCAGTGATTCTGAAATGTCATCGAGCTGGGACTTCCACGCCTCCAGCTCGGTCCGCTGAGACTCGGTCTCCGCAGCCATCGCCTCGACCTCATCTCTGTGCTTCTCGAACTCCTGGATTTCCGCCTCCAGCCCAACGCGTTTCGCTTCGAGAACGTTCTTCTCGTTCCCTGAGGTCAAGAGCTGTTCCCTCAAGAGTCCCTCCCTCTCGTCGAGAGCGGATCTTGTCTTCTGCACCATCTCAGCGGTCGCGCGCAGGTTCTCCTGCTTGATCGCCATGTCCCGCTCGAGTTCGTCTATTTCGTCTCTCTTCTTCTGGAATTCGCGCCTGAGACCGTCGATCGACACGCGCTCCTCCGCCATCTTCAGCTCAGTCGAGGCGACATCGCTCGCGCGCTGGTTCAGGATGGAACGCATCTCCTCTACCGCGAGGACCTTCTCGTCGATGTCCTTCCGCTCCTCCCCCAGCTTGGCGATCTTGGCGTCGATCTCCTTCTGGGCCTCGGAGATCTGCATCTCAGTGTCCTTGCGCTCATTTTCGAAAGCAAGTTTCTCCTGCTCGAAGGCATTCCTCTCTTCGATCAGCTTTTCCTTCGCCTTCTGCCTATCCTTCTCAAAAATTGATTTCTCGTCATTGATCGCGGCAGCGTACTCTTCCGCTTCCTTCTTGATCTGTTCGATATCCGATTCCACGGTCTTGACAGCAGCTTCGCGCTTGTCGAGCACATCTCTGAGCTTCTGCAGGCTTGCGCCGCTCTCCTTAAGCTTTGCCTCCAATTCGGAAAGCGCCTTGCTCCTAGACTCGCTCTCCTTTGAGAACCTGTCCTCGTCGGATCTGAGTTTCTCCTCCTTCTTCTGAAGGTCGGTAGCCCTCTTGTTCAGCTCGGCCCGGAGATTCTCCAGGTCCTCCTGAGACCGCTCTTGCTCCTTCCTCATCTGGGTCTCCCTGCTCCTCGCACTCGCATCGAGCAGACTCGCCTTCTCAAGGGTTTGCTTGGCATCCGTCTCGAGTGTCACCAGCGTCTTCTCGCGCGTGTCCAGCTCGTCGATGCGGACATGGATCGCACGCTCCCTCTCGTTGAGCATCTGCTCCTGGGTTACGAGCCTGAACTTCAACGTCTCGAGTTCGTGAGTCAGCTTCGTTACTGACTCCTCTCTCTGGGTGACATCGCCGGACAGTCTGCCTATCTCCGCCTTGATCTGTGAGATTTCGTCTTCTTGAGCTTTCCTGTACCGGTCTAGATCCTTTCGTTCCACGTCGATGGCTGCCTTTTCTTTCTCGATCTCGACCTTCTCAACAGCAATCGCATGTTCGCGCTCCTGAAGTTTCCTCTCCCTCATCTTTGCCTCTTCGAGGGAATGCTCGACCAATGCATCCTTTTCCTGGACGGATCTCAGGTTCTCTTCGACGGTCCTCTTTTCGAGCTCCGCCTTGTTCATCAGGTCCGCGAGCTTCTGCCTCTCTCCATCGAGCCGTTTCTTCTCCCCCTGGACCTCGAACATCTTCTGTTCGGTCTTGAGGCCGACTATCCTGTCCAGCTGCTGGTACCTCGACTCGACCTCCTTCTCCATCATCTCGAGATTGGCTCTCTTCGAGTCGAGGGCCTGCATCTCCTTCGACAGCTTCGTCCTGACTCGAGATGTGAGATCGGCCTCTTCTCTTGTGAGTTTTATTCTGAAATCCTCGAGTTCCTTCCTGGTCTGCCTCACCCGCACGAGAGTCTGCCGGATTTCCTGCCGTTCTTTCTCCAGCTCTTGTCGGTCGAGGGAGAGCTTCTGCGCGTCGGCGTTCAGTCTTGCGCTCAGCGCCGACATCTTCTTGCGCTCTTCATCCAGCCTCTCGGCTTCGATCAGTATCTCATCCTGCTTGACCTCGCTGATAAGATGTGTCTCGAACTCAGGCGGAAGAGGAGCGATAACCGACCTGTCCGCGGCGAATATCTCCAACTCCCTCTGAACGGATGCGAGCTTCGCCGGCTCGAGAGTAGATGACTTCAGAGATATGATGCCCACCGCCTTGTGGATGGCGATCAGGTCCCTGATCGTCTGAAGGAGCCTCAGAACGCTGACGAACTTGTTGTTCGTGATGATGTACTCGAGCGAGTCGATGAGCACTAGCTGACCGCCGCCTTCGTCAAGGAACCTGCGGATGGACAGAGAGAGCCTCTCGAGGTCCTTGGGACCGATCGCCTCGTCGCTCATCGCGTTGGTCAGCCAGAGGACCGGCACGTCCCCAAGGTCGAGCGCCTTGCGGAGGTTCTTGGGATAGGTCCTGGAAACGACCATTCCCTTCATTCCCTCTTTGGTCGCATTGATGAAAAGAGTGTAGGCGAGATCGGGTCTTTCCTCCTCGACCAGGTATGTCACTGACGGTTCGAGCTTCGGGGGTCCCGTCGGTTCCTGAGGGGGTGGTTGGGACGGATTCTCCCCAGACGGCGGGGCCGGTTGCTCTTGCTCCTGCTCGTGCTCCTGAGTCGCCTTCGAAGCGCTCTCTCTTGCCTTGTCTCTGAGACCCATGGTAGCCGAGCTCCATCTGTCGCCTGACGCGATTAACGGGGGATGTCCGTATATCAGTCTAGTAATATATCGCCTTATACATTAAATCGTTTTTCGGATTCTCAAATCTTGAACCTGTCCAGAATCCGCTCATACAGCGCGAACTCATCGGACTTCGAGAATCTCTCGATGGCTTCCTCGGGCAGCTGGCCGAGCATCTGGTCCATTACTTTCAGGAGTCGCTTCAGGTCCTCGTCCATGATCGACGCCGCCTGCATCTTGGCCTGGAGGTCGACCTTCTCCACTATCAGCTCCCCGATCTGCTTCTCTAGTTCCGCGATCATGTCGTCAAGGCCGCCTTCGGCCGCCTGAATCTCCTCTTCCGTAGGCTCCTTCCCAAGCCGATGCCTGACAACTGTGGATTTGATGACGGTCAGTTGCTGGCGGAGCTTCTTCTGCTCCTCAAGCCATTCTTCGCGGGCCTCCTCGCGCTCCGTCTCCGTTCTGGCGCCTGTAGCAGTCGCCTTCAGTCTCTCGAGCTCCGCGCGCTCATCCTCTAGTTTGGTGAGCCTGGTCTGCAGTTCCGTCTCGGTCTCATCGAGCTGCTTCTTCTTGGTGGCATATGCCTGGATCTTGCGATCGACCATCTCCTCGCGCTTCGAGAGCTGCTCCTCCTTGGCCTTGAGCTCCTCGACCTCTTTCTCCTTGGCGTCGAGCTTCTTTCGCAGGGCCTTGGCCGCCAAACCCCGCTCCTTGGTCGCATCGCTCACATCGACCGATTCCATGAGCGAGGAAATCTCGTCGGAGAGCGACTCCATGTGAGCTTGAAGCATCGTGATATCCGCCATCTCGTCCGCGAGCGCCATGATCTCGGCCTCGACCTGCTCCGGACTGGCCGATTTGTCCTCCATGGCAGAGATGCTGGCGAGCCTTCCCTTCTCCTCTTCGAGTCTCTTCTCCATACGATCGAGCATATCCGAACGGTTCGCCATCAGGTCTTTTACGCTTTCTTTCAGCTGTGCCAGCTTGACCAGTTGTCCCTCTGGGGGAGAGGGAGTTGTCGCTGTGGTCTGCTCTCCCTCAGCCTTCGTCTTCCCAGCTTCCGGGGTCTCTCCAGGCGGAGCCTTGCCCCATTCGATCAGCTTCATAAGAAACTTATCGTCCTCGCCAGACTCGCGAGCTTTCACGCTCTTCACTTTGAATCTGAGGCCGCAGGTGGGGCACTGCGGTTCTCCAAGCGCTATTATGGTCTGGCACTTGGGACAGGGGAAAGCCTTCACTTGTTCAGTCAGCTCGGAGAGGCATCCTTCGCACTTCGTTGCGTCGCGCTCGACCATCTGGTGACACGATAGGCAGTAGGCCTCTCCCGACCGTGTTATCCCTTTGGAAGCCAAGACAATCTCTCCGATATCGCAACTTGCCGGTGCACTCTGCGCCGGCTATGGATCATTACTACCTATGTTCTTTGGATATATAGCGCAAGAAGGGTGTTTATTGGTATCTGTCGTACACGACCAGCTCCTCGATTCTCTTCCTGGGAGTGCGTTCTGGCGTTTCGTCTGGATAGCCCAACGGTGTCAGGGCCACTACCCTGACGTCTTCTGGAATCCCAAGTATCTCTCTGACCCTATCCTCCTTGAACGAGGCGATCCAGCAGGTCCCTAGACCTGCTGCCTGAGCTGCGAGCGTGAGATGGTCGACTGCTATGGTGACATCGATCACGTGGCTGCTCATGTAGCCTCCAACGGTGGGGAACGCATCGTCCGGAATCCCACATGCCACAAGGATGATAGGAGCCTGCGCGATGAACTTCTGGCCGTTCGAAGCGACAGCAAGCTTCAACTTGGTTTCTTCATCCCTTACTATCACGAATCTCCAGGGCTGGGCGTTGCTCGCAGAGGGTGCAAGCCTTGCGGCATTCAGAATATCCCTTAGAAGCGACTCGGGGACAGGGACTGATTTGTATCTCCTGACGCTCCTGCGAGTCTTGATGGCCTCCATCAAGTCCATTGATTCACGGTCTTTTTAGTAACCATTGACAGAACATTAACTTTTGCCTGTCATTTTACTGAACGAGAACATCTGGCCGATGAAGCTGATTCCCGACGGCTCTGCTAGCCCTCGATGAGCTTGATCAATGTCGAGGTCCTCAGGACTCCGGGGAACGCTCTGAGCTCGTCGACCTTCTTGTTCAGCTCATCCAGAGAATCTGCTCTCAGTCTCACGGCGACGTCATACTCCCCTGAACACTCGAACACGCTGTCCGATAATTGTCTGGCTTTCTCCTTGACCGCAGTTGTCCGCCCGACGTTGGTGTCTATAAGCACGATCCCCTCCACACCTATAGGTGATGTCTCGACCGTGAACTTCTTGATGACGCGCTCTCGGGTGAGTTTCTCGATCCTGGCGCGGACCGCCCTCTCGGTCAGGCTGATCTGGCGGGCGATCTCGGTGTTCTTCATCCTCGAGTTCCCTCGTAGAAGATTGAGGATCTTGACGTCTGTGTCGTCCATGAGCGGGGTAAGGATGTTCCTGTTTTCGTACCTTTCGCTCCCTAAGGGTCAGACTGTGGACTGTCGGCACGGTCGAGAGTTCCGAATGGGACAGGTCAGCAATCCTTTATTATCACGAATACCTCTGCGACTTCCCCGACGAGGGAGATGCCCGACCAGGGCATAGGGTGAGTCTCTGTGGGAGAGGAATCTCGGAAGATTCGGGAGTTGCGGAGCATCAAGATAACAGCGGCCGCGCTGATTGTGGTCGCTGTAGTCCTGATAAGCGGGGTAATCTACGTCGGAATGACCTGGGAAGGTGGAAGCGGGACCGTGCTCGTATACTGCACCGCCAACCACACTCTCACGCTTGACCCCGCCGACGCGGACGATATCGGATCGATCACGCCAATAGGCAACATTTACGAGACCCTCATCAAGTATTCCTCCGATGAGGAAGCCACAGGATTCCTGGAGGGTTTGGCAACTAGCTGGACAACATCCACCGATGGCCTCTGGTACAACTTCACCCTCCGCGAGCGCGTCCGGTTCTCGAACGGGAACTTGCTTACGGCCTCCGATGTCAGATTCAGCATCGAACGCGTCCTTTCCATGGACTCCCCAAACACGGGGGTCGCGCGAATCCTCAGCAAGAGCATCGATTTGAACAGCACACAAATACTGGACGACTACCACCTGTCGATAAAGCTGAAACAGCCATATGCTGGATTCCTTGCGACGATAGCCCAGCCGTTCCCTCTTTCGATCCTCGACCGCGAGTCCACCCTCGAGCATTACTCGGCGGCGGACAAGTATGCCCACGATTTCATGAGCAGCAATCCAATGGGAACAGGGCCCTACATCCTTGAGAGATGGCAGAAGGGAAGCGAGGTGGTCTTGGTCAAGAACCCTCTACATTGGAGAGGGTGGTCCGGCAACCACACTGACAAGGTGGTGATCAGAGAGGTCGCGGACGCGGAGTCGATCACGAGCGCCCTCCAGGCAGACAATGCCGACATTGCCGAAGTCCCCATATCAAACTTATCCGATATTGCGGGCTACCCAGACCTCGTTGCCAAGACGTTCCGAACCTATGACATCGAGATCGCTGTTATGAACATGGCCCATTCGAGGACGAGCCATTCGTTCATGAAAGACCCGAAAGTCCGACAAGCCCTTTCCTACGCTTTCGACTACCTCAATACCTCGCTACAGTTGTATCAAGGCCATATGGAGGGGCTGAACGGCTGCATACCAAACGGCCTCCCGCTTTCTGCGGAATCGCAGCCCACGAAGCATTTCATCCACAACCTGAACTTGGCCTCCGACCTGCTTAACTCCTCGGGCTACTTCCTCGACGTCGCGAACCACCGGTTCAACGGGACCTCGATGGAGCTGGTCGTTCAAGGGGGGGACCCGCTCCGAATGGCCTCAGCGGACTCATATGCCGCCAGCCTGCTGAGGCTGGGAGTCATGGCAACTGTTAAGGAAGGCAACAACAGCATCCTTGAAAGCAAGGGCGACTGGGACATGTTCTTCGCGAAGAAGGCGCTTCGTTATCCAGACCCAGATGACTATGTGACCCAGCTCCTCGTTTCCTCTGCGAGTGGGGGCGATTTCTTCCGCTCCGGCATCTCTGACTCCATCATCGACTCTGCGGCTCGCGCTGCTTCTGCGAGCATATCGGAATCCTCCAGGCTGAGAGCCTATGAACAGATCTGGCAGGAATCGAATGAGAATCCGAACATGATCCTGATCGGGCAGCTCGATTGCGTCTTAGTTTCGAAGAACCTTGCGATAGGATTTCGGTTCGACCCGGTCATGAGGCTTGACTTCTACACAATGTGGAGAAGCGCTTAGTCGGTCACGGCATTCGTTGGCGAGAAGAAGTGGGCCCAACCGGATTCGGACCGGTGACCTCCCGGTTATCAGCCGGGTGCTCCAACCATGCTAAGCTATGGGCCCATGATGGCTCTTGCGCCATACCGTAATGTGCATTAAATACTTTCCGTGTTGGCTTCGATGCCATCTACTTCTTCAGCGACAGCTTCACGTAAGAACTGCTACAGGGTTTTCCCTTGAGCACATGGACCTCGAGGTTGGTCAGATCATAGACTATCGAGAATATGGTCTCCGAGACGTCCAGTGGATGCCTCCCCGGGTCTGCATGCCGACAAATCGAGCCGGGCTTGTTGACGTGATCGCTGAGAATGGACTTGAGCGAGTCCACTGTCACCTCTCCTAGTTGGTCCTCGATGAGTCTCAGGGCCCTGTTGTACCTGAAGACCGAACATGTAATCGACGAAGGATCCGATTCGAATCTCTCCATCTTCGTGGAAATGTAGTGGTTCGTATGCACGAGGTATCCGTCGATGGCATACAGCCAAGCGCAGTCGGTCGCGGAGCCCTCGAGAGAGTATATCTCCCCGTTCTTGTCAGAGACGATGTTGTTATAGCTCGATGCGCGCTCGGCAGGCATCGCATAATCCATGGCCTCGCCGATCCGTCTGGCCTCAAGCACCTTCCTGACCGGGAATATCTTCGGGATGCCGATTCTCACGTCGTTGGGATCGAGCGCGTTGCCTGTGAGACTTATGCCGGCACTGTTCATCCCGCAGGAAGGCAGGAGACCGGCGTACGAGGTGGCGAAGAACTCTGGCTTCCCGTTCGGTTTCGCATGCAGGAGGACGACCGTCTCTAGGCAGTCGTTCGACCAGTCCTCGTTGTGGGCCGCCAATACCCTTCCATCGGAGGTGACATCGCCGTTGACCGCGATGTCGGTGCACCCCTTGAAACCCTGTGACGAAAGCAACTCATGGCAGCACATCGCGAAGGTGTCTTCGAAGGGCAGCTTAGCACCTTCAGAGTACCCTTTGATCTCCTCCACGAAGCTCGGATAGAATTCCTCCGCATATGGCAGAAAGAGCTTGGACCGCTCGACTGCCTTCTGCCAGGTATAGCCAGTGCCGTACTGCACTGCGGCAGAGATTGCCTTCCTGTACGCGACACCTCTCGCGCTGCAGATCCTACCTATCTTCTTGCCCATCTCGAAAGGTCTGCCCGAGGCCTCCACCAACGGCAAAGTGCTCTTCCTGCTCATGATATCGGAGAGCCCTGAGGGCATTCCACCGTAAAATAATGTGTCGTATCCGCGGCGGCTACCTACCGTACTGTGTGAAAGCCTGGAGCATCTTCATCGAAGTCTTAGGTATCTTCTTTCGTGAGTCGACCGCAACGCCCGTCTCCGTGATCGTCATCGGGCGAGGCATGGTGTCATGCTGCGAACCCCTGAACTTCTCGATCGTCACGCATCGATCGGTCTTGTTTGCCACCATCCGTTTGTGGAGCCTTATCTCCCCTCTGCAGATGAATATTTCCGGCTCGAGCTCAGTCTGGTCCGGAAGGTCGGTGACGATGAGGCTCGTCACCCCCGACTCAGAGAGGAATCTGAGCAACGACACAATGCTCGTAGACAGGTCATCCATCATCTCAGATAGATGTTTCAAGGACGTGAGAGAATCGATCACGACTCGCGAGTATTTCACGTCCTGGAGCTCCTGTTTCAACATCAGTTGGAGCGACGGTATGGATATCTCCGGGGCAGCTTGTTTCAACGCCTCCGTCTTCGCGCTCGGACCGGCATCGCGCAGGGAACCAACACTCCTCTGAGCAGCCACCTCGACCATCGAGACTCGCTTGCTGAACGACTTCGAGGCGGGGTGCACGTCGAGGATCCTTATCTTGCCGACATCCCATCCGAGAGCGCGCACATTCTCCCGTATCTCCACGGGCGGCTCGTCGATCGCTACCAGGAGCGCTCGCTCGCCCTGCTTCACGCCTTGATGAAGGAACTGGATAGCAAGGATAGACTTGCCGCTGCCCGTCGTCCCTGACACCACATACGGCCTTCCTGGGATGAGGCCGCCCCTCAACATGTCATCGAGTCCGGGCACGCCAGTGCTGACCCTATCGCCGCTCGGCTGCGCGGTCATATTCCGCTACCCCCTTCGTGAGACACGTCATGCGGTGGCGGGGGTGGAATTTCTTGAATCTGATCGGGAGGGGGCAACGTTTCCGCTTGGGGAGGCGGAGGCTCGTTTGAGGCTGCAGAAGCCACTGGCAAGACCTCTTCTGGTGCCGGTGGAGGAGGCTCCTTTTCCTTCGCATCGGTTTCCTCCCCTGCGTTCTCGCCCGCGAGGGTCTTGATCGTCACTCCGTCAGAAGATATCTTCATGCTCCTAAGACGGCTGTCATGGGACGACCCTCTGAACTTCTCGATGGTCACGCCTCGAGTCATCCCGCGACCGTCGATCCACTTGTGGAGTCTGATCTCCCCTCTAGCGATGTGCACTTCGACCTCGGGCTTGGAGATCTCGGGGAGCTGGACGGTCAGCAGGCTCGTGACCCCCAGGTCTGAAAGGAGCCTGAAGAAGGAAATGAGCGTGGAGTTCTCCTCGCTTGTCCTTATGTAGAAATACTTGAGGGAGGTCAGAGAGTCCACCACTACCCTCGAGTACTTCCTCTGCCTCATCTCCTGTTTCAACAGCTCTTGGATCGTGCTCACGGTCATGTCCACGGGACGTCTGTCAGATGTCTGTCTGATCTCGCCCGCCATCTCCTTGAAGTACACGACCTTGCGCTCGGTCGAGACGTCCCTCACGGGTGTCTTGTCGTAACTCATTATGTCAGGTGTCGCGTCGAACACCTGCACCCTGTCAAGGTCCCACCCAAAGGACCGCATATTCTGGTACACCTCGTTCGGAGGCTCGTCGATGGAGATGTATATCACTCGTTCTCCGTTCCTTACACCGTCCAGAAGGAACTGCATCGCGAGCGTCGTCTTTCCCGTTCCAGAGGTTCCTGATACAACATATGCTCTTCCTGGAATCAGGCCACCCTCCAGCATCTCGTCAAGCCCGGATATCCCCGTCTTGACCTTCTCCTTGATCATATTGAGTCGCCTTCGGCACAGGACAGAACTAGTACGTTGTCGGGGTCTTGATTTAGTTAGGGTAGCCTTATATTTTTGCTTGTGGTAACGCCCCGTGGGGTTCTGTTGCATTATCGGGCGGCGACCTCTAGGTCACCCCGACAATGCCACTCGTTCCATTCGGCTCCGACCGTGCGCCCCTTGAGGGGGCGTATAGGGTCATCATTGCGTCATGCTGGAACGCGCCGGGGTTGAACCGTAAACCCCCTGCCATCCCCTTTGAGATGGCTGTTTGCAGCAGGTTGATGCTGGCGTTGATGTGCCTGTCCAGGTGCCAACCGCACTCGCACGCGAATTCGGTGCCCATTCGGGAATATTGCATTCTCCCACATATCGGGCACGTTCTGCTGCTGTTTCTTGGATCGACCTTGACCACTGGGATGCCTTTCCACTGCGCCTTGTACTCGATGATCTGATGTAGTTTCCTTCTGGGCCACATGCTCAGGCGCCGATTCAGTTCCTTGCTCCTTTTCGATTTGATCCCTTTCAGGTCCTCGAGAACGATTGCAGATTTCCGCTCCTCCGCGAACTTCAGGACCGAGTCCGCCACCTGGTGGAGCCTGTAGTCGATTCGGCGGTGCTCCCTCGTTCCCTCCCTTCTGCACAGGTTCCTGGAAGTTCGGCGGTCGTTCGTTTTCTTCTTCTGGAGCCTCCTGCGCCTGTCGTGATGCCTTTGCTGGATTATTGCGATGTCTGGGAACTCCGCTTTGACGGCCTTGACGACATCGCCTTCGACGAACACGCCGTCCAGGCTCCTCTCGTTCGTGTCAAGCGAGAGAGCAGATTCGGGCACAAACGGCTTCGGCGCATCCTTCCTGAATGTCACTATGACTCGATCCGGAAGAACGGTCAGCGATCCGAGGGAGAGGGCCATGTCATCCAGATATTTCCGATGATACTGGCTCACGATGAGTCTCAGCTCGACATGGCAGCCCGCCCTGATCGGAAGGTCGATGATTCCGGATCTCCGATCGAGCTTGTACGCCTGGTTCTCCGCTTTCATCATCAGGCGCTTGACAAATGGGATTCTGACGGTGACACATTTTCGGGATCGCTTGCGGTGGTTCTTGAGGTTGCCACAAGCCACTTCGAACGCCGATACCAGATGCTGCGCATACATCCTTGGATGTTGTTCACGGAAATCCTTGTAGGCTAGCCTACTAAGGGCATTCCTCGAAGTCACCCGAGCCTGGAGGCCTGCTCGGATCGCGTTGTTGACGGCCAATCTGAAGTCTTCGAGCAGGAACTTCCCTTCGGATGGAAGGTCTGACTCCTGATAGAAGACGACTCCCTTGACCAGCATCTCGTCCTTGACGATGAACGATATATTACGCTTCTCTGACTACATGTAGCAATCGAGCGACGATATTCGCGCTCGCAGACGTCCTCGTCACCCGAATTGTTCCAGAACCCATATCTGACAACCTTATTATACACGCAGTCTTTTCCTTTAGACGGGCCAAGACAAGATGCCAGTAATCAATTTCAGCTACTCGGACCTGTGCGACCTCATGGGCAGAGAGGTCTCGAGAGATGTCATACGGGATCGCCTGCCGATGATTGGAGCCGACATGAAGTCCATGGACGACTCCTCCGATGATCTCTCCTTCGAGTTCTTCCCGGACCGACCCGACCTGTATTCGGTCGAGGGCATCGCTAGAGCGTTCCGCGCGTTTCTAGGCTATGAGCCTGGCCTCAGATCATACGCGGTTGGAGAGTCCACGGTGGACCTTGAGGTCGATCCTTCTGTCAAGGAGGTTAGACCTTTCATTTGGTCGGCGTTGGTGGAAGGCAACGAAATCACAGACCCTCTCATACGTTCGATGATGGACCTTCAGGAGAAGCTTCACCTCACACTTGGACGGAACCGCAGGAAAGTGGCGATCGGCATCCACGATTTCGGAACTGTCGAGCCCCCGTTCACGTACAAAGCAGTACTGCCAGACGAGATGTCCTTCGTTCCCCTCCAAGGCGACCGGAGGATGACCCCCGCGGAGATACTCAAGGAACACGAGAAGGGGAAGGCCTATGCATTCGTCCTCGACGGGAAGACCAGATACCCGATGATCGTGGACAAGCACGGCGAGGTGCTCTCGTTCCCACCAATAATCAATGGAATCGCAACTGCGATCACCGAGAACACCAAGGATATCTTCGTCGACTGCACAGGCACCGACATCAACGCCGTGACGGTAGCAGTCAATATCCTCACGACCGCGCTGGCGGAAAGAGGAGGGAAGATCAAGACAGTCAGGATCTCGCAGGATGGGAGGACCGTGGCTGCTCCCGACCTGAAACCTCTGTCGATGACCCTCGACCCCGCATATGTCAACAGCTGGAACGGCACGGATTTGAAAATGGATCAAATGGCCGATTGCCTGAAGCGCATGGGCTATGGCGCCACGGTCAACATGAACAGCATAGAGGCACTCGTTCCCAGGTTCAGGGCGGATGTGCTACACCCAGTCGACCTCGCAGAGGATGTGGCAATCGGCTACGGTTTCGAGCGGTTCGGGAACGTCCTGCCGAAGATGGCCACTTTCGGGACAGAGGACCCCTTGACTTCCTTTGGCAACTCCGTGAAGGGGATAGTGATCGGGTTCGGGTACTTCGAGGTCGTGACATTGTCACTCTCAAATCCGAGGGATCAGTACTTGTCGATGGGCCTTGCGGAGGACAAGACGGCGATCCGCGTCAAGAATCCCGTGAGCGAGGACCATGTCCTCGTGCGCACGTCGATGCTTCCGAGCCTGATGACCGTGCTGAGGAAGAACAAGCACCGGGAGCTTCCCCAGAGAATCTTCGAGGTCGGGGAAGTCGTGAGACACGTGAGGAACAGGACTCTTCTCGCCGGACTCTCCATCCACTCCAAAGCGAGTTTCACCGAGTCGAAGTCCCTCGTCCAGTCCATAC
>Ga0315289_10001995_pt1 | contig 31675 bp, 25 predicted proteins | sample YL17G11_40_MG_FD_203452 | JGI IMG/M metagenome (GOLD analysis project Ga0315289, IMG submission 203452) | Sediment microbial communities from Yellowstone Lake, YNP, Wyoming, USA - YL17G11_40 | ecosystem: Environmental > Aquatic > Freshwater > Lake > Sediment | place: USA: Wyoming | collected... | reverse complement strand
GACTGGAAGGACTTTAACCCGGAGGGTTTTGCTCGAAGGTAGCCCAGGAATTCATTCCTGGGGATTCTAGGCCATACAAGTTGTATGGGCACTAGCTGCTGGCCGCTGACGGCTAACTGCCGGCAAGGAGTTCGTATGAAGGTCACGCTGATCAGCCCGCCTGGAGGTTACATAGCATCCAGATGGGGGAAGAGCACCCTCCCATCTCTGGGGTTGGGCTACCTCGCTGGGTATTTGGAAGGAAACGGTATTCATTGCGAGATACTTGACGCGCACGTCCTGCGGTTGAAACTGTCGGATGTCCGGAGATACCTCCGGGAGTCGCGTCCGGATATCGTCGGGGTCACGTTCACGACCGAGAACCGGTTTGTAGGCTTTGACACCATCAAAGCCGCTAAAGCCGCGCTGCCGAACGCGCTCGTCATCGCGGGAGGGCCGCACGTTTCCGCCGCGGCGGAGGACACCCTCAGCCATCTGCCCGAGCTGGACCTGGTTGTTCGGGGCGAGGGCGAGCAGGCGCTCCTCCAACTTGCACAGAGGGCCGAGGCCGGGATGGATCCGGACGAAATCGCGGGCGTCTCATACCGAAGGGACGGCGCCGTAGTCAGCAACCCGGCCGGCGACTTCATCCAGGATCTGGATTCATTGCCCTTTCCGGCCAGGCATCTCATGCCGATGGATCGCTATACGTACTCCGTCGCTATTATCGGAGAGGGAAAGCTCAGGGCGTTGAACATCATGACCAGCAGGGGCTGTCCGTTCGACTGCAGCTTCTGTGCCTCGCCCCGCATGTGGGGACGGCGATACAGGGCACGCTCCCCGGAGAACGTCCTTGCAGAGGTAGACGAGCTGGTGAACAGGTACGGCGCAGATGCCCTTTGGGTTTTTGATGATACATTCACCGTCGAGCGAACGCGCACGGCGGTGATCTGCGAGGGCCTGGCGCGGCGTTTTCCCGGCGTCAGGTGGACCTGCGAGATCAGGGTTGACACCGTAGACCGCGAGCTTCTCGCCCTGATGCAGGAGGCCGGATGCTACTGCGCGGCGTTCGGAGTCGAGTCCGGGTCGCAGAGGATTCTGGACGAGTCGGTGGGGAAGCGGATCAGGATCGAGCAGGTACACCAGGTCGTCGCCTGGTGCAGGGAGTTGAAGCTCCAATACAACCCGTTCATGATCCTGAGCCATCCCGGCGAGGCCGAGGAGGACGCGCGCGAAACGATGCGCCTGATCCGCGAGTGGCAGGCCGACGGTGCGCCGGTGAGCCTGGCGATCATGCACATTTACCCCGGCACGCGAATCGAGGCTGTCGCGCGCGAGAAAGGAGTTCTTCCGGCGGATTTCTCCTGGGCGTCGGAGGCGGACGCCCGCCGGGCGCCGATGCTTCCGGCGGCGCAGGGCCATGTGCCGATATTCCTCGATCAGCTCTCGTGGGAGTTCCTGTCCGGATGCCTTTTCGAGTGGGCGAGGATGCAGCGGTATTCGATACTCAGGCGCATTCCGAAGGCGCTGATGAGCATAAGGTCATTCTCAGATATAGGGCGCTACTGGACGATGCTCCGGGCATACGTGCGGCCTGGGGTAGACAGCAGACAGTAGACCTGGAGGGGCTTCTTCGGTCTACCGTCTATGGTCTACGGTCTTCCCCTCCATCAGCCGTGTTCCTACATCGGGCAGGGAAATCATGCCGAAGGTACTGGTCACGGGAGCCACGGGCTTTGCGGGATCGCATCTCACGAAGCGGCTGCTGAGTGAAGGGTGGGACGTGAGGGTCCTGGCCCGCCCTACGAGCGATACGTCGCGGCTGGAGCTGGTTGGTGTGGAGATTCTCACCGGCGATGTCACGGATGAAGCCGTAGTGCGCAGAGCCGTCAAGGGTATAAACACAGTGTACCACTTAGCCGCGGTTTTCCGGCTTGCGGGCCTCCCGGACGACGCCTACTGGGCGACTAACTATCACGGCACGAGGAACATGCTTCGGGCGAGCCTCGATGCGGGAGTGCGCCGGTTCATCCATTGCAGCACCGTCGGAGTCCACGGCCATATAGAGAAACCACCGGCGGATGAGAATGCTCCCTACAACCCCGGCGATGTCTACCAGCGCTCCAAGTGCGAGGCCGAGCGGGAGGCTTTGAGATACTACGAAGAGCATGGTTTGCCGGTCACGGTGATCAGGCCGGCGGGGATATACGGGCCGGGCGACCTACGCTGGCTTAAGCTGTTCAGGTCCATTGCCGGGCGGAGGTTCGTGATGCTCGGCAGCGGCGACACGTTCATTCACTTGGTATATATCTCCGATCTGGTTGATGCCTTCCGGCTGGCTGCGGATAACCCGAATGCGGTCGGAAAGGTTTATATCGCGGCAGGAGAGCGGTATGTCACTCTAAACGAGCTGGCAGGCATAATCGCGCGGGTGGTCGGTGTGCCTGCGCCGTGGCTGAAGGTTCCGGTAAGGCCCGTCCGCGTCCTCAGCGGGATTTGCGAGGACGTCTGCCGGGCGTTGAGGCTGGAGCCGCCGATTTTCAGGCGAAGGGTGGACTTCTTTGTTAAAAACCGCGCGTTCGACATCACCAGGGCGAAAGCGGAGCTGGGCTATTCCCCCAAGGTGGATATGGACGAGGGGGTAACGCGAACCGCGAGTTGGTATAGGGAGCAGGGATTGCTGTGAGTTCAACGGAAGCCGAACGGCCTGACAAGACGGATTTCCAGGAACGGTTTGCGTCCACCGGCGAGTCGGCCCTGGAAAAGTATGCGAGCATCGTGATTGGGCAAAAGGGTTTGATTCCGCTTCTCCGCTATGAGCTGGCCTGCTGGATATTGGCTCCGATGCCTGGGGCGCTGGGATATCTGCTCAGGGGCAAGGTCTATCCCAGGCTGCTTCGCTCGTCGGGCGGCGGCCTGGTGTTTGGGAGGAATGTGTGCCTGCGCCATCCCGGGCGAATCCGGCTGGGTAGCGGCGTCATCGTGGACGACAACTGCGTCCTGGATGCCAAGGGCGAGTCCGATACGGGCATTGTGATAGGAGACGGCGCGGTTCTGGGGCGGAATACCATCCTGAGCTGTAAGGGCGGCGGCATCGAGATCGGCGACAACACCAATATCAGCGCGAACTGCGTGCTGCTCTCCGAAAGCCGCCTGTCCATCGGCAGGAGTGTGCTGATCGCTGGAATGACGTACATCGTCGCCGGGGGCAATCACGGCATCGAGCGGACGGACGTACCGATCATCCGCCAGCCCTCCATTTCAAAGGGCGGCGTGAGGATCGAGGATAACTGCTGGCTCGGCGCGAACGTCACCATCCTCGACGGAGTGACCATCGGGAGGGACTCGGTCATCGGCGCAGGCGCCGTGGTCACGGAGAGCGTGCCGGAGTTTGCAATAGCGGTCGGCGTGCCTGCGAGGGTCGTAAAGCTTCGAAAATAGACAAAGCATGGCAGAGTAGGGGTGGCCTTTGTGAAAATGGCGCTCAACGAGGTAGAAGCGGACCTCATCGAGTTCCTATCGGGAATAACCGATCGGCCTTACAGCGATGTGGAAGCTTCTTTTGCGGACATCAGGAGGAGATTCAGGTTTGCCGGCCTTGGCTACAGAGACCTGTGCTGCGCGATTCATCGGCTGTTCGGCATCCTCTACGACGACAGAGACGAAGCCGCCGCTATCAGGTCTTATCAGTTTCATGCGCTGATGCACCTGTTCAGGTTTGTATCCTACTCCTATGGCAGGTCGGCTTTCGGGTGCTTCGATTATCTGAAATATGCGACGAAGGCGGTTCTCAGGGGCGAGCTGCGCGACCTGTACTCTTCGGTGTGGAAGCGTCTGCTGGCCGGGCTTAGCGGCCACAAGCAAAGCAAGAACGATGCTGCCATCGCGAAGCTGCTGGTCAGCGAGGCTCGGGAATCTCCGCTGGTAGTGGATTACGGGTGCGGCCTGGGGTACATATCCTTCGAGATCGGCAGGCTGGACAGCAGCGCGAGGATCTATTTGCTTGACATAGATTGCCTTACCCTGAGGTTTGCTGAGTTCAGATTTCGGAAGCGCGGCATCAACGTGGAGGTTATACCGGTCATGGTTAGCGAGCCGTATCCGAGGCTGCCCGAGCACAACATCTGCATCGCCACGGAAGTAATGGAGCACCTCGCGCAGCCGCTGACGGCCTATCGGAATATCTGCGAGAGCTTGAAGCCGGGCGGCATCCTGTACGGCGAGTTTTCCGACCACCGCAGGGAGATGTTTCATGCTTCTCCGGATCTGAGCGAGTTGAGACTTAGAATAGCCAGGGATTTCCGACCGGCAGGCGTGATTGGGTACAAGAAAATAGGGTGAGCTTATGCTGGCTGCACGTGGATTTCATCACAGGGACGGAGGATCTCCATGAGCAGGATCAACGTCGTGCGCATTTGCGACAAATTCGGGATGCGGGGGTCTACTACTCACGGAGCGGCTAAGGGATTTGCATATCAACTTCCGGTATTCGACCCGGCCAAGTTCAAGGTGACGCTCTATGCCCTGAAGAAGCCCGACCCAGCCAGCCGGGCCTTGGAGGCTATGGGGGTGGAGCTCAAATACCTCAATCATTCGAAGGTCTCGCCCGCTATACTCGCCAGCTTCCTGAGGGCGCTTCGCGAGGAGCAGGCGGACATCCTACACATTCACGGCTGGACCTCCGGGAACTTCGGGCGGCTGGCCGGGAGAATCGCCGGAGTGCCCACCATAATGCACGAGCATGGATCCGATCCCAAAATCCCCCGCTGCCAGGTAGTGACTGATCGTTTCCTCTCTCGGTTCACGGACTGCGCCGTGGCGGTTTCGGAGTCGGTGGCTCGGTACTTAGTCGAACGCCGCTTCGTCCGTCCGGAGGTCGTCAGGGTAATCAGGAGCGGCGTCCCTCTGGATAAGTTTATTCGCGCAGCCTCGGAAGATGTAGCCAGCGAAAAGCAGAGGCTGGGCATACCCGTGGGGAGTCCCGTGGTTGGCATGATCGGAAGGCTGGATGTGGAGAAAGGCATCACATACTTTCTGCAGGCGGCAAAGAAGGTGCTGTCGAGGGCTCCGGACGCTTATTTTCTGATAGTCGGCGATGGCCCCAAAAGGGATGAGTTGGAAGCGGAAAACCGTTCGCTGGGGATTGCGGACAGGGTTATATTCACAGGCTACCGGTCGGATATAGCGCTGGTGATGTCCATGCTCGCGGCGCAGGTATTTGCATCGCTGCGGGAGGGGACGCCACATACGCTTTACGAGGCGATGGCGGTCGGGCAGGCGATTGTCTCCACGCCTGTGGACGGACTTGGCGAGGTCCTGAAGGATGGGTATACCGCCGTATTCGTTGAGCCGGGCAATGCGGATCAGTTGGCTTCCGGCATACTGAGGCTTCTCTCGGATAGGGAGCTTGCCGACCGGCTTGCAAGAAACACCGAGGAAGAGAGCAGAAAGTATGACGTGAGAGCAACGGCCAGCAGCCTGGGATCGCTATATGAGGAGTTGTACGCGGCCAGATATGGCAAACCGCGGCACACGTGATGAGAGGAACACGTGAGATCGGAACCATCATTGGCAAGGAATACGCTCTTCTCCGCCGTTTCCTCGGCCAGCAATGTGCTCCTGGTGGTTCTGGTCATAATCGCTGCCCGGGTGCTCGGCGAGCGATCGTTCGGGTACCTCAGCTTTGCCCTGGCGCTCGCCTCGATCTTCGAGAAGATGACCGATCTCGGGTTGAATACGCTGACCGCGCGGAACGTCGCCCGCGACAGAGGGCTGACCGGGAGCTATTTGCCGAATATACTGGGGTGGAAAGCCTTTCTATCAATGGTCGTGATCGGCTTGTTCGCCTTGGCGGTGAGGTTTTTAAATCACGACCCCGAAGCCCGAACGGCGGCCTATATCATCGGCGTCGCCTTTATTATGCAGTGCTTTAAGGCTACCTCCGTGGCCTTCTTCCAGGCGTATGAACGCTTCGACTTGATTCTTTTGGTGATGTATGTAGAGAGGGCTTCCACGCTTGTATTATGCACCCTTGTGCTGCTCTTCGTGGGTAAGCTCATTCCGTTCGCGCTGGTATTTACGCTTGGCCGGATCCCGGACCTTGTGCTTGCCTACTGGCTAATCCACAGGAAGGTCACGCCCTTCCGAGTACGATTTGAGCCCCGGGTCATAAAGAGCCTCCAGGTGTCTGCTATCCCGCTGGGCGCCTATGCGTTGGTATTTTCCGCTTACTGGCACATCGGCACGGTTATTCTTTCGGCGATGAGGCCCGCCGCCGAGGTCGGCTGGTACACCGCCGGCTATAAGATATATGAGGGCCTCACGATGTTTCCATTTCTCCTATGTGCCGTGCTGCTGCCACACCTCTCGCGGCTATTTGTGGCGGATCGAGATCGGCACGCGGCGCTGTCACTGCGAATGCTCCGCTACCTGACGCTTGGCTCGATGCCCCTTGCCGTCTCTGTGGGCGTTCTAGCGCCTCAGGCCGTTCAACTATTGTATGGGAAAGCCTATCTGCCCGGAGTTCCGGCGCTCAGAATCCTGCTGGGAGCCACGATTCTCATGTTCATCAACTGGACTCTGAACACGGTGCTGATATCGGCGGATCGTGAAAAGACGGTGCTGCGGGTAGCCACTGCGGGCCTTGCGGTGATAACCGTCGCAAACCTGGCTCTCATCCGGCAGTTCGGCGTTATTGGAGCTGCCTGCTCGGTGGCTATCAGCGAGCTGTGTGTGTTCATGCTGCTGTTTGTTGCGCTGAAGAAAGTGCTTTTTGCCGTACCCGCTTACTCGATTGCGTGGCGGCCTGCCGTCGCGTGTACGTCCGCTGCCATTGTGCCCTATCTGTCGCACCTGACCGCGCCGGTGATTTGGGTGCTCCTATTCGCGGCTCTATACATGGCGATGCTGGTTGCTCTGGGAGCTTTTCGCGCCGAGGAGTGGTCGGCTGTGAGGAGTCTGTTTTCGCCGCGCCGCTCCTCCTGAGCATGCCGCCGTTTCGATCACTAAATCAAACGGGTAATACGGGGAAGGACTGCGCATTGCAGCGCTCCGTTCAAAGGGCAAATGTGTCCTTTGTCAATCCACAGCCGGTGATGGAGTTGCCACCCGTTACAGGTCGGGAGTGAGATTGAATTGGCTACCAGCCTTCCAGAGGTCAACTTGTCGTCGGGCCTACCGCAAGGTGGCGGGCAAATAGGCCTGTCCATCATCATTCCTGTTTACAATGAGGAGGGCAACGTCCGGCCGCTGTATTCTTCCCTCAGGCCGGCTCTGGATGGGATCGGCCGGCTGTTCGAGATCGTTTTTGTGGACGATGGCAGCAAGGATGGGACTTACAGCATCCTGCGCGCATTGAACGCATCGGATCCGCGGTGCAAAGTGATACGCTTTCGCAGGAACTTCGGCCAAACAGCGGCCCTTGCAGCGGGATTCGCATATGCGCGTGGGGACATCATCGTCACTCTGGATGGGGATTTGCAGAATGATCCGAACGACATCCCGCGCCTTCTTGAGAAAATTGATGAGGGTTACGATGTAGTCAGCGGCTGGCGCGTGCATCGGAAGGACAGGTTCCTCACGCGGCGGCTACCCTCGATCTGCGCGAACTGGCTCATCTCGAAGATTACCGGCGTAAAGCTCCACGACTACGGCTGCACATTGAAAGCATATCGCCGCGAGGTGGCCCAGAACATCGGCCTGTATGGGGAGATGCACAGATTCATACCCGCGATGGCTAGTTGGATGGGCGTCAGCGTTGCCGAGGTGGAAGTGGAGCATCACCCAAGGCGCCACGGAGCATCCAAGTACGGGCTTTCTCGAACGCTGCGCGTGTTCCTCGACCTCATCACGGTGAAGTTTCTGCTCAGCTACTCCACGAAGCCGCTCCAGATGTTCGGGACGGTGGGCTTCCTGTCGTCGCTCGCAGGCTTCGTACTGGCTGCTTATCTCTCCGTGGATAAGCTGGTTTTTCATCACAGGCTTTCTGACCGCCCGCTGCTCTTCCTGGCCATACTGCTAATGCTCGTGGGCGTCCAGTTCATCACCATGGGACTGCTCGGCGAGATGATGGTGCGAATCTACCACGAGGGCCAGAAGAAGCCCACATACGTCGTGAAAGAGCTGCTGGAGTGACATTACTCAACTGCCCGGTTTGGGTTTGGAACCTGAAACTTGAAACCTGGAGCTGGGACTGAGATATGGACGGCATCAAACGCAGAGCGGCTATCTCGCTGCTAAGCTCATACGCGTCGCAATTCGTTACCACGTGCGCGAATTTAGTGACAAAGCTGATTCTCGCCAGGCTGATTGCGCCTGAAGACCTGGGCCTTTATGCGCTGGCGCTGCTCGTTTTGCTTGGCGGCGATATGCTGGTGGACCTCGGCATCTCTCAGCATATCGTCAGGGAGAAGGATCGGCCATACGGGAACTTCCTCGGACTCCGGCTCGCCATGTCGGTGGCGCTTTTCACCGCTATCCAATTCGCCGCGCCGACGTTAAAGTTCTGGGGCGGCGAGTTTCCCGCCGTGGTCCGGCTAATGGCGGTCACGCTGGTAATCAAGGCTGCGTCCGGCGTGCCGCTCCTGTTCCTGGATAGGGAGTTGCTGATCCACCGGTCGGTGATGCCGCAGTTGGCGCGCATCACCACAATGGGCCTGGTCAGCATAGGTCTGGTGTACTTCGGATATGGCGTCTGGGCGCTGGCATGGGGAACGGTGGCGTCGGAGGCGGTATTCGCGGTGCTGATATGGAATGCGGCGAGGGGCAGGATGCCTCTGGAGTTCACCTGGAAGCACACGGGCGGACTGATCTGGGGCAGCAAATTCCTCTTTCTAATCGGCGTTATGGGCTTTGTGCTCCAGCAGGGCGATGTAGGCGTACTCGGCTCGCTCCTCTCTGCCAGGGAAGTCGGTTTCTACACCATGGCTTTCATGCTGATTATGCTGGTCTCCAAAGTGGTCGAATCAGCGGTATTCCGCGTCATATATCCAATGTTTTGCGAGTGCAGCGACGATCTGCCGAATCTAGGCAAGGTCTACCGCTGCGCAACCCTGGCGATTTACGTCATCGAAGTGCCGATCTACTTCTTCCTGCTGTTCAATTCGCCGGTGATAGTGTCGGTTTTCCTGGGCAGGAAGTGGCTGCCCGCCGCCGCTCTGATGCAGGCGTTGAGCGTATTCGGAATGCTCAACCCCTTCAGCACGTTCGGCAACGAGGTGCTCAGGGCCAGGAAGCGGGACAGCATTCTGACGATGTCCACGGCCATCGGCGCGGTGACCTTGATGACAACCGGCTACTTCCTGACATCGCGGTTCGGCGCGATAGGCATGGTGGTCGCGCACTACGTCATAATTGGGAGCATACCGACCGTAGTCGCTGTGTCAAGAATGCTCCGGACGGAGTTCGCGAGGCTCGCGGGGCAGCTTGCGATCGTCTACGCCGGCTCGTTCGCTGTCATTGGCGCTGCCAGCATCGGCCTGTCGTTCGCTCCGTACCTCCAGGCGCTCGCGGCGGGTTTGCTCGTTCCCGCCTCCTGGTATACCTATTACAGAATCTTCGGAAACGGCGCAGGCCGGGCCGCGCTGGACACTATCCTGGCACGGCCGCCCGCGCCAAGCGCGGAGGCTGTTTATTGAGCGGGCAAGACCTGAGGATCGCGATACTGTGCCCCGGCTACGGGTGTGTCACCCGGGGAGTGGAGACATTCACGGACGAGCTTGCCCGGCGCTTGCTCGAAATCCAGCCGGGATGGCGGATTGACATCTTCTGCCGCGGCCCGGATGCGGAGCCGTCGCCCGGCGTCAGGCGGATACACGTTCCCGCGGTGGATAGGGATGGCCGCGCCGCCACGCTTTACGCCCGAATAGGCCATCGGCTGGGAATCTTCCTGAGAACCAGGATTGACGCCGAATGTCTATCATTCACGCTTGCTCTCGGGCCGCGCTTCCTGCGCGCGAGATACGACCTGGTTTTCAACCAGGCCGGCCCGTTTGCCGGACGCCTGCTGCGGCTCAAGCGTCGGCTCGACGGAACGCCGTTCGTCCACAAGACGGCATCGGGCTACGGCGAGCTGGAGCTGATGATGGCCCGCCAGCGTCCGGATGCGATCGTCGCAACGTCGCCATACGTCAAGAATTGGCTGGAACGGGAGGTACAGGGCCTGCGTGTCGAGTGCGTCCCGAATGCGGTGGACCGTTCCGCGTTCCGGCCGTATTCTGCGGAGGAGCTTCGGGCGGCCGGGGATGGCCGGGCGCTCTTCGAGCTGAAGCGGCCTATAGTGCTCTTCGTCGGGGCCATGGATCCAATGAAAAGGCCGGAACTGCTCATCTCCGCAATGGCGCGGACGCCTGATGCCAGCCTCGTCATGGTGGGGAATGGCCGCCTGGCTGACTCTGTGGCGCGACTTGGGACTCAGCGGCTCGGGAGCCGATTTCTGCATGTGCCGCACTTGCCCAGGGAGCAAATGGCGCTTTACTACAATGCCTGCGACCTGTTCACGCTGCCGTCGGAGGAGCCTTTTGGGATCGCGTTCCTGGAGGCGATGGCTTGCAACAAGCCGGTTCTCGGCCAGCGCAGCCCCGTGCAGGAGTGGATCTTCGGCGGCGCGGGGGCGACGTGCGACTGCACCGATATCGGCGAGTACGCGCGCGCGATCCATCGTGTACTGGCGATGGATTTTGGCAGCCGTCCCCTGGAGCGGAGCAGGGAGTTCGACTGGCGGGAGATAGCGCCTCGATATGCGGCTCTGTTTTCGAGGATTGCATCTCAGCGAAGGAGACCCTGATGGCGGTCGAGGTTTCGGTGATCGTAGCCGCATACAACGAGGCTGAATGCATCGGCGAGTGCCTGGAAAGCCTGCGCCGCCAGACGCACCCCTCATTTGAGGTGGTCGTGATGGATGATGGCTCGACGGATGGGACCGGCGGGATCGCACGGCGGTACGGAGTCCGAGTGCTCAGGCAGCCGCACCTGGGTCCGGGCCTCGCGCGAAACAACGCCGTCCCGCACACCTCCGGCGAGATGCTCGTCTTCGTGGACGCTGATATGAGCTTCCATCCCGACTTCCTTTCCAGGCTGACCGAGCCTATCGAGCGTTTCGGCGTCCTGGGCACATTCACAAAGGAAGAATACGTGGCGAATTGGGAAAATCCGTGGGCGAGGTGCTGGACTATCAATTGCGGCCTGCCCGATAGGAAGCGGCATCCAGCCGACCACCCCGACACGGACAGCGTGTTCAGGGCCATCCGGCGGGAGGATTTCCTCGCCGTCGGTGGATACGACGACATGGGCTATTCGGAGGACCACAGCCTGTCTCGCAAGCTGGGCCGTCCCGCGCTGCATGCGCCGGGGGCGGTCTGCTATCACAAGAATCCCGCTTCTCTTAGGGATGTGTATCTCTCCGCGCGCTGGTTCGGGCGGGGCGACCAGATCCGGCGGGATTTCGCCACGGTCCTCAGGCACTCCCCGCCTTTCAGTATAAAAAATGGCCTTGTCCGCTCGGTTTTGCGGCGGAGCATACACTATCCGGTATTTCAAATGGTGTACGATTTTGGAGTCTTGGTCGGCATGGCGCAACGGGCTTTCCGCCCGACGGCGCACGTTAAGTGAGTGAGCTCGAGATGCGCGGCGAACAACTTATAGGTGATATCGAAAAAGCGCGGAAGCTGGCGATATGGGGGCTATTCATCGCCATAGTTCTGTTCGTGCTCTTCGAGGCGCTGAGGGGCGAGTACTTCTGGAGCAAGATTAAATGCGAGGGCAATCTCTGGAATTACGGTTCATCCCTCATCTATTTCACCGCAGCCGAGATGGCGATCGTGAACGCTGTCCTGTTCGCGTACTACGGTAGGTTTGCCTCGGACGGCAGGCGCTCCTGGATTTGGGCGCTTTGGGCCGTGGTCGGCGCGGCTTTCATATTCTTCGCCTGCGACGAGATGCTCGAGGTTCACGAGAAGGTCGGCCTCGCAATCGAGCGAGCCGTCCCGACGCTGAAACGCTGCTACGCCGGTCGCGCGGACAACTTAATCATTGCGGGCTATGCGGTCGGGGCGGTGCTTTTTGGTTTCGCCTTTCTTCGAAGGATGGCGACCGGTCGTGAAGCCAGGGCGTACTTCATCTCGGGATTTGTGGCGATCACCCTGGCATCGGGATTAGACGTGATCCCAAGGGGATTCTACCTTCGCTATCTGCCGTTCCGCGAGACCGAGGAACTGCTGGAGGTGTTGGCGGGATTCCTGTTCGCGGCTGCGTTCATTTCATCGGCGGCGGTTATGCTGGCGAAGATACTCCGGGGATGTATCCCCTCATCGGATAGCGCCGCTGTCAGCGTGGAAGGTTCGGGAATTGGCACGCGCGCTTGAGAGCAAGCCCCTTATCGGCGTTCTGGCGGTTACTTGGAACCGCAAGCGGGATATCCTCGAATGTATCGAGTCGGTCCTGCGGTCCGCATATCCCCGCCTGGCGGTTTATGTAGTGGATAACGCCTCGACTGACGGCTCATCTCAGGCGATCGCGGAGAAGTACCCGGATGTGCATGTGATTCGGTCCGGGGAAAACCTCGGATTTGCGGGTGGAAATAACCTCGGCATGGCGAGGATGCTGGGCGATGGCGTAGAGGCGGTGTTCCTCATCAATGATGATGCTGTTGTGGCGGAGGACACTCTCGGCCACCTTGCAGGCGGCGTTGGAGATCCGAGTGTGGGGGCATTGGCCCCAAAGGTATTGGTGTACGGGGAGCGGAGCATAATATGGTCGGCTGGCGGCAGGATTGATCCGAGCACCGGCGTCTCAGTCCAGCGGCACTATGGCGAAATAGACCGGAGCCAGGCCGACGAGGCTGCCGAGATAGACTACGCTGTTGGGTGCGCGATGCTGGTGAAGGCGGACGTAATCCGGCGGGTCGGCTTCATGGACCCGCGCTACTTCACGTATTACGAGGAGGCGGACTGGTGCCGCCGAATCCGGCGGGCCGGCTACCGTATAGCGTATGTTCCTCAAAGCCGCGTCTGGCACAAGGTCGCGGGAGAAGATGGGCGCAACAATGCCGCTTACTACTTCTCCAGGAACAGGTTGCTGTACTTGGGATCCGGCGGCATGTCCGCGGGCAAGGTCGCGTGGATTGCTCTGTCGGATATCCTGCGCAGCGCGGTGGTCCATGCGGTCAAGGGTCGGATGCGCGAAAGCTGGCTGATGATTAGAGGCATCATGGACTACTACCGGAAGGCGTTCGGCAAGTTCAGGGACGGCTCATGAGGATACTGGCGATCTCGACATGGTTCCCTTTCCCGCCGGATAACGGCTCGAAGGCTCGCGCGTACAATCTGCTGAGCCGCCTGGGTGAGAATCACATCCTCGACCTGATCGCTCTGTCGCAGTCCGATCGGGACGCCGATTACTTGGGCGAAGTGCGAGGGTTCTGCCGGCGTGTGGAGGTGTTTCCCGAGCCGCGATTTCATCCGGAGGACATGCGTTCGTGGCCGGGCTTCTTCTCGCCCGTCCCGCGCTACTTCCTGGAGCACCATTGTCCTGAAATGGAGGCTCTCTCAACCCGCTGGGCGAGGGAGGAAAGCTACGACGTCGCGCTGGCCGTCACGTTGGGAGCGGCTCCATATGCGGCCGGGCTGGATGTGCCCTTCAAGGTTTTGGACCAGCACAACGTGGAGAGCTGGGTGATAAAGCGCCGGTGGCGGAATGAGCGCTCTTTCCTCCGGCGGCTGAGATACGCTCCAACCTGGATGAAGGCGGAGCGGTTCGAGCGCGCAATCGCCCGGAAATTCGATGCGATCACGGTGGTTTCGAAGCCCGAGCTTTGTTTGATGGAGTATGTGCTTGGAAACAACCACGGTGAGAGGATACATGTGATACCCAACGGAGTAGATTCCTCCTTTCTGGAATATCCGGCGCCCGTGAAGGAACACGGTGTCCTGGTCTTTACCGGGGCGCTCGCCTATCAGCCGAATTACGACGCCGCCGTGCGCCTTTGCCGAGAGGTTCTCCCGGCGGTGCGCGCTCGATTCCCTCAGGCGCGCGTCCGCATAACCGGGAGCCTGGATGGAGCCGACACTACCGGCCTCAGGGCCGTTGCGGGGGTTGAGCTCACCGGATATGTGAAAGACATCCGGCCGATAGCGGCTTCGGCATCGGCGCTGGTGGTCCCGCTCCGGTATGGGGGCGGCACCCGGCTGAAGATTCTGGAGGCAATGGCGCTCGGCACGCCGGTCGTCTCAACCCCAATCGGGGCTGAGGGGCTGGAAGTTCAGCACGAGGCGCATATCCTGATCGGCGAGACGGAGACGGAGCTGGCGGAGCAGGTTTCGAGGGTGCTGGCGGATCATCGCCTCGCCGCTCGAATCGCCCGGAGCGCCCGAAAGCTGGTTCGGGAGCGCTATCAGTGGGACGCCATCGCAGCCGAGTTCGAGCGCGTGCTTGCGAAATGTGAAGAAGGGAACAGCGGAATATGCACAGGGGAGAAATAGCGGCCGGCAGGCCGGTTGCCGGCCTGCTGCAGATGCTCTTCGTAATCGGCGCGGGGCTGCTGATCGCGGTATTCGTTACCAGGCTGTCCGCGTACTACGTCGCGGCCGGCACTGCCGCGCTGGTTCTGGGGCTTATGCTGGTCAGGAACCTTCAATTCGGCCTTTTAATCTATTTCTGCTTTGCAGCGCTCGCGTTCGGAGAATCCCCGGAAGTCCAGAGCCCGCATAGCGAGTACAGCGCCGGACTGATGCCCTCCCAGGTGTTCCTGGCGTTTCTGGCTGTCCTGTGGCTGGGCCGGGCGGCATTTGCGGAGGGATTCAGACTGGTTAAATCCGAACTGAATCTGCCGCTGGCGGCGCTCGGCATGGTCGCTGTGGCCTCCCTTGTTGCCAGCAATGTACTGCGCGGCACGCGGGAACTGCTCTTCCATCAGATGCTGATCGCGCAAGTCGCGGAGGTGGGCCTTCTCGGCTGCTCTATATGCGCGTTCTTCCTGGCTGCAAATACACTTCGAGAGCGAAAATGGCTCAATCGCCTGTTTGTGCCGGTGGTGCTGTTGGGATTGTATTTCTCGGCGCACAGGATGTTCGGGTTCGAGCTGCCCGTCCCCGTCCTGTGGGGCGGTTTTCTCCTGGCGGCGGCGATCGCCTTTGTCTATGCGCGTCTGCTTTTCGGCAAACTTGGACAGCCGCAGGCGGTCGGCCTTGGACTGCTCCTCGCCGTCATGGTTTATGCCGCATACAGCAGCCTGGCATGGGTTTCGGGGTGGGTGGCGGTCACAGGTGCGATCCTGGTGGTGAGCTGGTACCGCTCGAAGGCCCTTGCAGCGTTACTGGTAGCGCTTACTTTGCTCGCAATCTTCGTGTACCCCGGCATCTATCAATCCGTCCACGAGGAATCCGAAGCGGGAGGCGATTTCGACCGATTCATCATCTGGCAGGACGCCTTCCGCATGTTCACAGCCGTGAATCCCATCCTCGGCATCGGGCCGGGCAATTACCATCCCTACATATATTACCACAGCACCCTCTGGTTTGGGGAATGGACGTACACCACCGCCCACAGCAACTATGTCCAAATGGCCTCGGAGCTGGGGTTGATAGGGCTCGCCGTATTCATCTGGGTCATTGTGTCCGGCATCAGAGTCGGCAGCAGGGCTGCGCGGGCTTCTCCACCGGATCTGCGGTGGCTGGGAGTTGCAGCGACAGCAATCCTCGCGTCCATAGCTGTGGCGAGCCTGTTCGGCGATTATCTCTTTCCCAGCAGGGGGAACGGTGGCATTGTGACCTTCGGCACGACGGTCTACACCTGGCTGATAATGGGCGCGGCAGCCGCCGCCGTCCGCTGCGGCGGAGCGGACGAAGCGCGCGGGTACGCGCCTGAGTAAGCCCCATTGCAGTCTCCGGCGTAGACTCGTGCCATCGAATGGAAGGAAGCATGCGCGGCAGGCCGTTGAGAGACCTTTCAATCGCTATCGCAAGCTGGAATACCAGGGATCTCCTGGGTCGGTGCCTGGAGTCCGTATACGCGTCGTCCGCCGGCTTGAGTTTCGAGACGATAATCGTTGACAATGCCTCGGACGACGGAAGCGCGGATATGGTCGCCTCCAGGTATCCCGACGTGAAGCTGATACAGAGCAAGGTGAACCTGGGTTTCGCCGCCGCGTGCAATCTGGCCTTCAAGCACAGTGCCGGTCGCTATTTCCTTCTGCTGAACTCGGATACCGTCGTTCTCGATGGCGCTTTGAAGGCAATGGTCGAGTTTATGGACGGCCACCCGGATGCGGGTGCGGCGGGATGTCGGCTGCTGAATCACGATGGGTCGCTTCAAAGGTCGTGCAGCCGATTTCCAGGTTTGGCTACCGAGCTGTTTGACGCCCTCTATCTCAGCAAATTGTTCCCCAGGAGCAGGCTTTTTGGCGCCTACTCGATGTCGTACTGGGATTTCGATGAGGTCCGGGAGGTGGATTTTGCCGGCGGGAGCTGCCTGATCGTGTGCAGGGATGCCATTGAGGAAGTCGGCCTGCTCGACGAGAGCTTTTTCATGTACGCAGAGGAGGCCGACCTGTGCTACCGCCTGTGGGAGCGCGGCTGGAAGGTTTACTACTTCCCCGATGCGCGGGTAATCCATCTCGGAGGCGGGAGCGCCCGGCGGTATGGCGGCGACATACTGCTGCAACTATACGTGGGCAGAAACAGGTTCGTTCGCAAGCACCGGGGGAAGGCAGCGGCGGCCGTGCATCGCGTGATTGTGGGCTTGGGCGCCCTGTGCAGGCTCTGCGTCTTCGGAATCCAGCGGTCCGCCAGCGGCGGACATGCCGAACCGGCGGAGGCGGTCGCCTTCCAGTGGAGGCTTCTGAAGTGGACGGTAACAGGACTGTCCCACCAGGGCATCGCGACTAATCCAGAGGTGAACCATGATAGTCGGCATTGACGCCAGGTTCCTGACTCATCCCCAGCGCGGGGGCTTCAAAACATATACGCATTCGGCGGTCTCATCTCTGGCTGTCGTGGATGGCGACAACCGCTATCTCGTGTATACCGACCGGCCCGATCCGACTATTCAACTGCCTCACAACTTCGCGGTAAAGCCTGTGTCCGGTCCGAACGCCGTCGTGCGGGAGCAAATCCTTCTTCCAATCGCAATGAGGCGTGACGGCGTGGACGTGGCTCATTTTCCCTGCAATACGGCGCCGGTTCTTTTCGGCCCCGGGATGGTCGTGACTATCCACGATGCGATACCCCTGCACCGAACGGCGAGCATGGGCAATCGGAGTCTCAGGCAGCGCCTTCTGCACTCATATTGGCGGGCGGTCATGCCTCGAAGCGCGCGCAGGGCCGACATGGTGATCACCGACTCCAATCACTCGCTGGCCGATGTCCGGGCGCATCTGGATGTCGCCGCGAACAAAATTCGCGTGATACTTCCGGCGATAGATCCGCTGTTTACTAGGGAATCGCCCGGTAGCCCTCCGGCGGAAATGGATTCCCCGGCGTCTTTCATCCTTGCGTTCGCTTCGACAGACGCGCGCAAGAACCACGCCGCCGCGATAAGCGCCTACCATGCGGTTGCGACTTTGTACCCCGGGCTGAAGCTGGCGCTGGTCTGCTCGCACCCGAGCGTCCGCGCAGGGGTGGAACGCGAAGCGGGCGACGGTGTCGTTCCGCTCGGCCCGGTGTCCGCCGAGGAGCTCCTGTGGCTTTACAGAAACGCGCGGGCATTGGTCTTTCCCTCCCTCGATGAGGGCTTGGGCCTTCCGCCGTTGGAGGCGATGGCCTGTGGAACGCCCGTGGTCGCGTCCGACGGCGGCCCGTTGCGCGAGTTGCTCGATGGTCGTGCAGTCCTGGTGAATCCTCACGAGGTGGGCAGCATAGCTGAGGGGATAAAGCTGACTCTGGGAGATCATGCATTGCGGGTCCGCCGCGGCGGATCGGCCGAAGGGCGGGATTATGCGTCGCAGTTCAGCCGCGAGCGCATGGGCCGCGAACTAGCTGCCGTATACATGGAAGCAATAGACGGAGGGCGCGGAGTACTGGAGTGATGGGACGCAACACTCCAACACTCCAACACTCCAGTTGTGCGAGGGTGTGCCATCAAGATTCTGTTTCTGACACAGCTCTGTCCATATCCGCCGTCGAGCGGGGGCGCAATCAAGACGTACAACTTCCTCAAGCATCTCGGCGCGCGCCACGACGTTAGCCTCCTCACCTTCGTCAGGAGTGGGGATGAAGTTCAGTTTCTTTCACATCTTGCGCCGTATTGCCGCGGGATAGACTTCTGCGTGATCGGGCGGTCGAGATTGCTAAACATGCGCTACGCCCTGAAATCCTTATTAGCAGGCCGGTCGTTCATAATAACCAGGGATTGGCATCCCGACATGTATGCCAAGGTGCGAAATCTGCTCGATAACCAACCCGACCTGATCTACGTGGATCACCTGCAAATGTTCCAATTCGTGCCCGATCCGCCTCCTTGCCCGGTTGTTCTCGACGATCACAACATTGAGTGGCGCATCATCGAACGCTTTGCGTCCGCCGGCGCCGCGCCGTTCCGGCGGCTGTTCGCTTCCCTGGAGTGGCGCAAGCTCCGCTCGTATGAGCTGGATGCCTGCCGGAGGGCTGGTCTCGTGTTCACCGTGACGCCCCAGGACAAGAGCGTCCTGGTATCGAGCGGCATACCGGAGCAAAAGATCGTCTCGCTGCCCGTGGGTGTGGATGTGGACTCCTTCACGCCGGTTCGCTCCACCGCCGATGATAGAAAGGTGCTCACATTCGGAACGATGTCGTGGCCCCCGAACGTGGACGCTGTTACATATTTCGTGAGGGCGATCTATCCGCTCGTCAAGCGACAAGTAAGCGACGTGCGGTTCACCGTCATTGGCGCCAATCCGCCGCGCGAGATCAGGGCGCTGGAAGACCAGGATCGGTCAATCAACATCGCCGGATTTGTGGAAGACATTCAGGCTGCCGCACAGGGCGCCGCCGCCTTCGTCGCTCCACTGCGCATAGGAAGCGGCATTCGGGTCAAGATCCTCGACGCTATGGCTATGGGACTTCCCGTCGTGACCACTTCCGTCGGCTGCGAGGGCATTCTCCTGCAGCCCGGCGAACACGCGCTAGTGACGGATGCTCCAGGAGAATTCGCGGATGCCGTGGTGCATCTGCTCCTCGATCCCCGCGAGCGCCTGTGTCTCGGCTCCGCCGGCCGAAAGCTGGTGGAAAGTCTCTACTCCTGGCCGCCCATCTTGCATCGCCTCGATCAGGCGCTCTCCATGTTTCCCGCGAATCGAGAATCCCGGTACAAAGCTCCCCAGGTTCCAAGTTCCGGCTCGCTTAACCCCGGAACCTGAAACCTGGATCGCCACGGAGGTCCTTCCTAGCAAGCTGCCTCCATCCTGCCATGCAACCTCATGGGCACCGTGCGTGCCAGTATCAGCAAGTAAGTCTAATAGGCCCCGACACATAAGGCTACTAAACGCTGGGCATCACATACCGAGCATATAGTAGGTTTTATCTTATTATTCTCCGGGTACTTTTCCCTCGGCGGTGTGCCGTGTGCGATGGCAAGCCGCTCGGTTCGAACGGGCGCCGAGGGCTGGTGAAGCTGTTCTGCTTCGACCAGCACTCTGTTTGCGGAGTTGCTTACGTCGAGCTGCTCCGCGAGCGCTTAAACCATCGGGAGGCCGTTGGATGCGGATACTATTCGTGACTCCGTATGTGCCATCTCTGATCAGGGTAAGACCCTTCAATTTCATCAGGCAGCTTTCAAGGCGTCACGAAGTCACCCTGATTTGCCTGGCCCAGGACGAATCTCCTGAAGCGGATGCTGTTGAGCAGTTGCAGGGATACTGCAAGAAGGTGTACATGCTCCCTTTGACAAAGAGCCGCTCGCTCGTCCGGTGCTGTGGTCGTCTCCTGAGCCGAATACCTCTTCAGGCGGCGTATACAGATCTGCCGGAAGGAAAGGATTTGGTTGCCCGGATTGCGGAGAGCGGTGGATTCGACGTGCTGCACGTCGAGCACGTCCGCGGAGCTCGCCTTGCCGCGGATGTGAGACACCTTCCCAGGATATACGACTCGGTGGACTGCATCACGCGCCTGCTGAAGCAGAGGCTCGCAGGCGAGTGCGGCGCTTTCCAGCGTGTTCTCGGCTATGAGGAGCTGTTAAAAATGCGATCGTACGAGCCAATGGTGGCGGCTGCATTCGACAGCATAGTTATCACATCGGAGTACGATAAACGGGCGCTGAGCTGCCTCATCCGGCGCTTTGTTGCCTGGTCCGATCCATCTCGCGCTGCCGGAGTTGGCGCTTCGCCGATAGCGGTAGTCAGAAATGGCGTTGACAGCGAGTACTTCCGGCCCATGGCGGCGCAGATTCAGCCGGCCGGCATTGTGTTCGGCGGCAAGATGAGCTATTTCGCAAATGCCTCGGCGGCGCTTCGCTTCCACAGCGAGGTTTTTCCCCGTATCAGGCAAAAAAGGCCGGATGCGCGGTTTAAAATCGTTGGAAGCGATCCGCCCGACGCCGTCCGGAGGCTCGCCAGAGATCCGGCGGTCGAGGTCACCGGCTACGTGCCGGATATGCGGCCGCATCTTGCATCAGCAGGGGTGGTCGTCTGCCCTTTGACGGTTGGTGTTGGGGTCCAAAACAAGGTCCTGGAGGCCATGGCCATGGCGAAGCCCGCAGTGACGACTTCGGTCGCCTGCAAGGGGATACGCGGTGCGGTCAATGGTCTGCATCTCATTCGCGCCGACGCATCCGAGCAGATGGCCGATGCCATACTTGGCCTCATGGACAGCCCGGAGCAGGCGCGGAGCCTTGGTGAGCACGCTCGTCGGTTCGTTGTAGCGAGCTACAGTTGGGAAACGGCGGCGGAGCGCCTCGAAGAGGTCTACGAGGAGGCTATCACTATACGCCAAGGTCGTCTTTTCGCTGCAGCTTAAAATGGAAAACCTGGAGGATAGGCTCAAGTGGGAGCAGTAAATGGTGCTTTGGGATCAGATGAAGTTGCGGAATCCGGAGTAAGTCCCTGGTACGAGCTGGCAAAACGCGCGCTGGATGTGCTTATATCCGGCTTGCTCCTCTTGCTGGTAATCCCGCTGCTGATTCCGGTTTCCGTAGCTATCGCGCTGGACAGCCCTGGCCCCGTACTCTTCCGTCGCAGGGTCGTCGGAAAAGGTGGCCGTCCCTTCCACGCCTTTAAGCTCCGCACCATGATCGAGAACGGCGATGAGGAAGTTTCCAGAGACAGCCGGCTCGCTGAGGAGTACGGCAACAACCATAAGCTGCGGTGCGACCCTCGGGTCACGCGTGTCGGCAGGCTGCTTCGGAAAACCAGCATTGATGAACTACCTCAACTCATCAACGTACTTCTCGGCCAAATGAGCCTGGTCGGGCCGCGTATGATCTCCTTCCCCGAACTGGAGAAGTTCGGCCTCTGGCAGGACAAGATCCTCAAGGTCAAGCCGGGCGTAACGGGCCTCTGGCAGGTAAACGGCAGGAGCGACTTGCCCTACGAGGACCGGGTCAGGCTGAACGTTTACTACGTTGACCACCGCTCCCTGCTGCTGGATCTGGAAATCCTCGCGAAGACGATCCCGGCCGTCATCTCCGGCCGTGGAGCATACTGAGCGCCCGATATCCACAGCCTCTCGTCGGCCTCATCTTGCGACCGGACAAGTCCTCAATGTTTCCACTGGGCACGCCTTAACCTTCATAGCAAAGCCGCGCGGTATGTTATAATCCCTCATAATGGGGCAACCAAGTTGTTGTTTTGTAAGTCGCCGTGGAGGCTGTAATTGAGCGAATTGGTTAAGGGTATATCGCTTCTTATAATGGCGCTCACTGTTACCGGATGCGGCACGGTTGGTAACGAATGGGTCATGACCCGCGGGACCATCTTTCAAGCCCCAGCACACCCTGAGGCAAATTCGATGATATTTCCACTATTCGGTCATGAAAATACCATTGACATACGAGTCTACGCATGTTATAATCCCCTACAGGCTGACCATTAACCTATCGTGTAACAAGTGAGCATGCCCTTGGGTTTTGCACATTCGCTGCTGTAATGCTTTTTCAGATTTCTTATTCTTCGGTGAAAGGAAGGTAATCCGAGATGTTTACTAAGGCAGGTCGCATCGCAATTTGTCTCTCGATTTTATTTCTCCTCTCCGCCATGCAGGCGGGAGCTTTACCCCCTATCCAGGACCGCCCGGCGGCAGACCTGGCCCACCGAGCCTACTGGACCAGCGAATTGAGAGGTTCTGAGGCGGCGATCCCCATGTACCAGCGCATCCTCACGGACTACAAAGACTACGTTGACACTCCCTCTATCAAGGCCCGCCTCCAGCAGTTGTACCTGAGAAGGGGCCGGTATGATGATGTCATCGCGCTGGCGGACTCCGTCATAGCAGAGTATCCGAAATCGGGGGTGGCGCTGTGGTCTGAGTTCTTCAAGGGGGTGGCATATCGGCGCAAGGGAGACTTGGAGAAAGCATCAGAGCAGTTCAGGAAGGTCTTTGAGAATATAGAGCTTGCGGATCTTGGGCCGATCCTGGCTGCCTGCCACGGGCAGGGGGAGGTATTTGTCCAGATCGTTTATGGGAAGCTGAAGGAACCTGCGGAGACTGCGCCGCCCACGCCGACATCTACTCCCGAGAGGGAGGCTGCTGCAAAGGCGATCTACGATAAGGCGATGGCTGTTCTTAACTCTCAGATACCTCTCAAGAAAGACCCGATGGGTAAGAACCGGCAGGCGCTCCAAGACCTTGAGGGTCTTGTGGCAAACTACTCAGACACCTCATACGTTCCGGGCGCGATGAGGGCGATTGCCCACGCGCATCTGAACCTCCGGGAGAACGAGCAGGCAATAGCCGCCGCCCATAAGGTGATCGAGAGCTTCCCCGGGACTATACAGGCTGCATGGAGTCAGCTATTCATCGGCGAGGCGTATCGGAACATGCACCAGTTCCTGAATGCCTACAATGCGTTCAGGGAGGTAGAGGCATATGCCTCGCTTCCCGATGTAGGACCTACTCGAGCAGCTCGTATAAAGGCAAAGGAGATGTGGGGCGATCTCTGCAAGCAGCATCCCGAGATGAAGGCGGCGGACCGGCCTGTCAGGGATCTGACGATTCCCGACATCGCCTTACTGACCGGGTATGACAGGGATGACCCTGCCGCCTGCGCGTGGGTTGGGACCTGCTGGATAACGGCGAAGAGGCACGACCTGGCGCTGTCGATTTACGATGAGATGGCCGCCAGATACCCGGATCAGCGGCTTCTTTTAGGGATCGCAGCGGTGATTGCGGGCGAGCGGTACTACTGGGCGAATGCAGTGCCGAACTCCAAGCACCCTGAGCGGCAAGAGGCACGGGCGGCAATTGCAATCCGGCTGCTGGAATCTGTGCGGGCGATTGTGCCTGATATTCCGTGCATTCAGTCGTATGCGGACCTCATGCTGGTGAGGATATACAGCGAAAAGAAGATGTGGCCGGAGGTCATAGCAGCCGGCAAACACGCTCTGAGCGTGCATCCGGGCGCGCCGTTCGAAGATGAGTTAGCCGGCAGGTTGGCCAACGCCTACATACAGACGGGTCGGTATCAGGATGCTCTGAACGCGCTGGCGATTGTGACTGGGAGAAACACCTACTCCGGCTGGATTTGGCCGGCGGTGTCCGCCAGGAGCTGGATACTGCGAGCGCAGGGAAGCACAGCGGGCGCTGCTCAAGAAATGATGGCTATAGTCTCGCAGAGCAATTCGCCGGATTGGAGGATCTACGCGGCGAGGGAAGCCGCCGGATACCATCTCAAGGCGGGTGACAGAGCAGGCGCAATCGATGCTCTTCAAATAGCTGCGGATGAGATCAGACAGGATCTCGCGGTTGGCGCGCCTCACCTGACTGACAATTGGCCTACCTATGCCAGGGAGCTTCTCGCGAGCATAGAGTCCAAGATCGCCGAGTTGCAGTCGGGGCAGTAACCTAATTCTTAATGCAATGACAGGGGGTACAAGATGAACAGGCACAAGCTGTTTTTAATTTCCGCCGTGATTTGCCTTATGCTGCTGGTCTATGGGACAGCCGGCATAGCTAAAAGCTGCATACCTTGCAATCCAGTGAACACCAGTGAGTGCGGCTTCACCCAGGGTTCGGTCAAGGTCACTGTTGATGGACTCCGGTATAGCAGTAGCAGCCCGGTCGTTATCTGTGTGGGTAAAACTGTTTTCTTTAAGATCAAAGGTTATAGCGACGTTGATTGGTGCGATGATCCCGAGCCTATCGCCGACGAGCCGCTTCAGTATTGCTGGGAACTGGACGGCGTAAAGCAGTTGAGCGGAGATAATAATAGTTGGTCGTGCGCATTCGGTGGGCCAGGTGAGTATGTGGTCGGATGGTTCGTGAAGGATCCTGGAAACAAGGCCGATGACCCACCCAACCCCTGCGAGGATAGCGAGCAGGAAGGATGGGATTATTGCGGTGAAATATCGGTGATCGCTGTAGAAGTAGCTTCTATCTCCGGCCCCAAGGAACTGTATGAGGACCAAAACGGCATGTTCAGCGCCACGACAAACCCTTCCGGTCACGAAGATATACTCACCTGGGAAGCTCCGGACGGGAATCCGTCAAGCGGAGGCGGCGGCAGCTTCACGACATCCTGGTCGAATGCGGGGGCGCATCTTGTGACAGTGGAATGCGGGACTTCGAGCATGTCGAAGGTGGTCAACGTAACATCGTCGGAGCTCGAGTGCGAGGGTATGCCCTGCGGCGGCGATGGAGGCGGAGATGGTGGAGGTGGATTTAGTGGAGGCGGGTTTAGTGGAGGTGGACCCGGCAGCCCCGGCGGACCCGGCGGCGGTGGCGGCTATGGGTGAGGCGCTACTCGTTGTCCTGCCGGTGGCAGGATTCCGCTTCCAATGCCATGCTGCCAGAGTAGTCTTCAAGCCGGCTCTATCGTACCCATCGGTCTGCCCTTTGGCAGCGGCGCCGGCGGCGGCGCCGGCGGCGCCGATGGCTGTGGAATACCGTTTATGAAGACTCGCAGGGACGCTTCGTCCTCGTCAACAGAGCAGTTCTATGGATGTGGGGATTGCAAATTCATGGAGTTCAACAGCCCCGCCTACTTAGGCGATGGGACCTATGTGGAGCAGAAGGAGAGCGGTGGTTATAAGCTCTACCGGTCGGACGGCACCGAAATCCAGTTTAGCGCCCCGACTCCCGAAGATGGGCCGCTATCCTACAGCTATGCCGAATCAATGGAGGATGCCCAGGGCCGCGAAACTACTTTCACCCGCGATTCCAATGGGGCAATTGAAGAGGTAACACTGCCCAACGGGGAAACCTGGCTCTACGAACACGGGCCGTGTGATGCAAAGATCACAAAGGTAAAGGCTCCGGACGGCGTGACCTCCGCGGAGATATCCTACGTCCAGAGCGGTTGGGCGGCCGAGAAGGTGCAGTCCGTCAAGCTCTATACCGGCGCGACGCTCACCCAGGAGGCTAACTACACATATCAGGAGGACGGGCGTCTGCAGGAGGCGACGGCGGGCGCTTCGAGCGCCACCTACCAGTACAATGATACTAATGGGACGATCACCGTTACCGAAACGTCCGCATCGCCTCAGAAGGTGACCGTCTATGCGTATGACTCCGCCGGCCCGAACACTACTACCGTCACCCGAAAACATGCGTCCAATCCGAATTTGGACCAGGTTACTACTTACGAGTTCGAAAGCTGGTTAATAGACGGCCGGAAGTATATCAAGGAGATTACGGACAGTTTCGGCAATACTACGATCTACGATTGGTACACCTCGGGCGAGTTTGCCGGAAGGATATACAGGGTCACCGATGCCCTGGGCCGGCAGACGAATACCGAGTATTATCCCACCAACGAAACCAACGGCTACGTGCTGGTAAAGCGGGTCACGCTCCCGGAGGTAGGCGGGAAAACCTACTACACCGAGTACACGTATGCCAGGGATGCGGGCAACAACGTCCAGCCCTACGCGGAGACGGTGGTTCGGTGCGAGAAGGAGGGTGAAAACGTCACCACCTACGGCGCGACCAAGTATATCTACAATGCCGACTGGACAGTCCAGGAGGTCAAAGACGGCCCCGATCTGGACCATCTCTCTACCGCGCAGCAGTTCACCTACTACACGAGCGGCGGCAGGAAGGCCATGCTGAAGGACGAGACGGTTCCCGGCGTAGGCGGCGGGGATATGGTGACCGCTTATGACTACACGGACACAGGGGACAAAGTGCGCACCTCCCCCACGCTGATAACCTATAAATGGTTCAACCCTGCGACGTCGCAGTACGAGGACGTGTCTATCAACCACCACTACGACGACCTCAGCAGGCTGATCTCCGAGACGGATGCGAGGAGCAACACCACGACTACCGACTACAGCTACCAGGACGGCCAGCGGGTTGTCACGACTACCTTCCCGCTGACTCCGCCGGATTCCACACAGAAGACGCGGGTGGAGAAATACGGCTGCTGCGGACTCAGCGAGGCCAAGGACGAGAACGATAACTATACCTACTATGGATACAGCGCCGGGCGGCTGAGCAAGATGTGGACGAACTTCGACGGCCAAAGCTCCGACACGCCCCTCGTTACTTACGGGTACGACGAGTTCGGCAATACGGCAAGGGTGACCTCATACAAGGACGCCCTCACCGGCCGCGAGACCATCTACACCTATGACAAACTGAACAGGGTGGTGGAGACATACCATCCCGGCGGCCTGAGCACGGAGAGGTTCCAGTACAACGCGGTAGGCAGCCTTCGGGCGAAGATGGACGGCAGCGGCGCGGTCACCGTGTACGAGTACGACACCCTGAACAGGGTGTCGAAAGTCCAGTACAACTACACCGGTGACTGGCCGGTTCCCGACGAGTTTACCATTGGCACGCCGGATGTGACCTACACTTACCGCTACAACACCGGGCTGGTGAAGACGATGGTTGACTCGACCGGCGCTACGAGCTATGATTACGACCACCGGGGCAGGCTGATCGGCTACACGCCGCCCGTGCCGTCCGGCTATGGCACTGTAGAGTACGCGTACGACAACGCGAACAACAAGACTTCCGCCACGATGCCGGACATAACGGTAGGGTATGAGTACTTCAAGAACGGGTGGCTCAAGCTCTTGTCCGACAACGTCGCCGACATCTCGATCGGCTATCAATACGACAAGACGGGCAACAGAACCCAGATTGTGCGGGGCGCTCAGAACAGCAGCGGGTTCGAATACGACCCGCGCGACCGCATATCCGGCATAACGCACACTGTCGGGGGAACGCCGGCCGCGAGTGTTGCCTACACGCGGGACGGCGTCGGCAGCCCGCTCACGGCAGGCTGGACGAACGGCGGCCAGCCCTGGAATGTCGGGTACGGCTATGACGCGATGAACCGGCTGACCAGCGAGACGCACTCTCTGCAGGGCCAGCGCACATGGACATACGACTGGGTGGGCAACAGGCTGGACTCCGGGTTCGTCTACGATGACCCGACGGACGAGCTGGTGGAGGGGCCGGCCGAGACGGACCGGCTGTACAATGCGACCGGCAGCATGTCGCAGAAGGACTCGGTCGCCTATGCGTACAACCCGCAGGAACTGCTGAGGCAGGTCGGGACTTCAACAACGCTCGACTGGGACGCCGAGAGCAGGCGGGTGCGGCTGACCGCGGGCAGCGATGTCTACCAGTTCGTATATGATCCCACCGCAAGCATCCCGGCGGTCGTGCAGGAGTTCGGGCCGGACGAAAGGAACATAGTCTATGTCCGAGAGCCGGATGGGAGCCTGGCTGCGAGGGTGCATCCGTCCGAGTCCAGCGCGGACTATTATTACTTCGACGACCTTGGGAGCACGGTACTCATGACCCAGGGGCTGAGTACTATCACGGACAGGTACGACTACCGCGCCTGGGGCGAGCCGCGCGTGATCCTCGGGGGTACGACCGACAACCCGTATCTCTACGTCGGCCAGCTCGGCTACTACGCGCATTGGCAGGATCCCGCCCTCGCGGATATGCTCCATCTCGGCGTGCGCTTCTATGAGCCAGGGGTTGGACGGTTTGGGCAGCTCGACCCGATCAGAGAAGGAGTAAATCGGTATACTTATGTCCATAATCGACCGTTGGGAACAGTGGATCCTTCTGGAGAGCTTGGCATCGGTGCCCTAGTGGGTATAGGCGCTAGCGCGTGGTTCATGCTATGTGGGATAGACAGTTTGGCGTCTCTGAAGCTAGTTGCGCTTCCATGGACGCCGAATAGGGATAAGCTTGCGCACTGTATCTCCGCGTGCATAATTCGGCGTTGTGGAACCATAGTCCAATCGTGCCTGTGGGGACATTTTAAGGAGCAGGCATGGGATAGGGCATTCGGCGAAGGCCCGAGCAGAACGGACTATGAGGCGAACAATAAAGGCGAATGGTGCGCAAAACAGGTAGGAGATACCGATCAGTGCGACGCGTGTTGCGCTAAGTTCTATCCTGTTAAGGGCTTTCGTCCCTACGAACCTTGGCCCGTGCGGTAAGGAAGGGTAAGGGCATGTTGATTATACACCGGGGGAATGCATTTGCTCGTCGTGATTATCTGATTGCCATACCAGTTAGCTTATGCTGGTTGCTAATGGTGTACAAGTGTGTAGTAGGGAACGAGGGCATTACAGATTGGATAGGGGGAGCCGTAGCGCTAATTTTTTTCTCAGCTATCCTCGCCTTGCCACTGGTATACAGCAGGTTAGCACTATGGATTCTGCCTACCTTTTTGTTCACAGGTCTAGCTGCTAGCTTTCTTGAGATATATGTGGGCGGCGAGACATGGTACCGTTTCCTGCCTGGGGTTGCTGCTTGGAGCATAGTAACGGCCGCGGTATGGATCCGGTACGTCGCACAGCGACGGCTTAGTCACTGGGAGAGCGACAAGCGGAAATCGCCGAGTAACTTATGACATACTTGTGCAAGATAGGCTCCCTCCCAGAGCGTGGATTTCTCATCGAGTGTGGCCACGGACCGGTACGACTACCGCGCCTGGGGCGAGCCGCGCGTGATCCTTGGCAATACAACCGACAACCCGTATCTCTACGTCGGGCAACTGGGCTACTACGCGCATTGGCAGGATCCAGCCCTCGCGGACATGCTCCACCTCGGTGTCCGGTTCTATGAACCGGGGGTCGGGAGGTTCATCTCGCGTGATCCCATTGGGTACGAGGGAGGACTCGATCTGTATGCGTATGTAGGAAACAACCCTGTTGTGTATACAGATCCGTTTGGCTTAAGGCACAAGGGCAAGGTGCGTGACCCAGAGAAACTACGCGAATGCTTGGATGATGCCTTTCATAAGTGGCGTAATTGCTGGCTGGCATTCACTGTATGTGTGAGTATTCCGTACGACATTAGCTTCTGCGGCTTAGCAGTATGTGGGCCTCCGGGCTGGGCCGGCATCGTTATTATTACGCCAATATACGAGGGGGTTGAATTGGTGGGCACCGTAGCCTGTGCACTTGAGTACAGGAGGGAGAGAAAGGAATGTTATAGGATGTATAACCCATGAGCAGACAACGTATGGCTGAGTCGTGCTATACATGCGCTGTACAGTAGCGGCCAAGTTGGTCTGTAGGAACAGTAGAGGAGGTAACGGTGGAGGACTTATTGATCACCATGTCGGTCCCGTTGTTGTTACTATCGGTAGCGACTATAGCATTGCTGTTCTTTCGACTGCCCGATGGGAAATACCGATGGTTGAAATGGGCGCTGTTTTTCTGGCCAGGTTCGTTTGGGTTGTGTGCGGGCTTCTATGGGCTGATGCTGAAGCATTCTCGATCCTACGCTCTTCGTATAGCTGACTGGGTTTTTGTGGTATGCGTGGGTGCCTATCTAACCCATCTCGCGCTGATAATCACGTTCTTTGCACGTCGCTCTAGGACGTAGATAGGAAGTGAGGTTCTAGCTGGCGGAATATCCTGGCTCGAGCGCCCAGAGCTTCGGCTACGCAGGCCAGGATCGCTATGACTACCGCGCGTGGGGCGAGCCGCGCGTGATCCTTGGAGGCACGACCGACAACCCGTACCTCTACGTCGGGCAGCTCGGCTACTAGGCCCATTGGTAAAGAGCGGCAGGCAAATCCGCAATCCGAAATGCCTTTACCTCAGCGCTTTCTTCACCGCCGAGCAAATCTCGCCGGTGATCTCTTGCAGCTCCGCCAGGTCGGGGCCTTCGGCCATCACGCGGATCAAACGTTCCGTGCCCGATGCGCGGACGAATACCCTTCCCCGCCCGGATAGGCGTTCCTCGCCGGTTTTCACTGCTGAGAGTATCTCCGGAACGGCGTCCCATCCGTCCTTTTTCTTCACGGGCACATTGATGAGCAGCTGCGGGAACTCCTCCATCTGCGCCGCCAGCTCGGAAAGCGGCTTCCCCGTCTCCAACATGACATCGAGCATCTGAAGCGCGGTCACCATGCCATCGCCGGTCGTGGCATGCTCGGCGAATATGATGTGGCCGGACTTCTCGCCGCCGATGATGGCTCCCGTCCGCCGCATTTCATCCGATACATACCGGTCGCCGACCTGCGTGCGCAGAAGGGTTATGTTGTCCTGCACGAGGGCCAGCTCCAGCCCGATGTTGCTCATGACGGTAGCGGCCACGGCCCTGCCGGGAAGGCGATCCTTGGCGGCAAGGTGTTTGGCGCATACAGCCATCACGTGGTCGCCGTCCACCAGCTTTCCCTTTTCGTCAACGAGGATCGCGCGGTCGCCGTCTCCATCGAACGCCATGCCGATCTGCGCGCCATTCCGCACGACCAATTCCCGAAGCGCTTCAGGATGAAGCGATCCGCAGTTCGCATTTATGTTCGTGCCGTCGGGCTGGTTATTAATAGCGGTGATGTGCGCTCCGAGTTCGGAGAACAGCCTGGGGGCAAGCTCGTACACTGCTCCGTTGGCGCAGTCGAGGATTACCTTCATCCCGTCCAGGCGGTGCGGGAAGATCCGCCTGAGGTGATCGAGATAGCTGTCCACGAGATGCTGGGCGCGGTACATTCTGCCGACACCGGCTCCCTCAGGGCGCGGAAGCTTATTGAACTTACGGACCTGCTCCTCTATTTCCGCCTCGATCTCGTCGGGGAGCTTGTAGCCGTCGCTGCCGAAGAACTTGATGCCGTTGTCCCGCATCGGGTTATGCGAAGCTGAGATCACGATGCCCGCATCCGCGTGCATCATCTGGCTGAGGAAGGCCACACCGGGAGTTGGGACGACCCCCGCAAGGTATACATCCACGCCCAGTGAGCATATCCCGGAGGCCATGGCGCTTTCAAGGATATCGCCGGAGATGCGGGGATCGCGCCCGATCAGCATCTTCGCGCCCTCGTGCTTCTGGCGCAGTACGTATGCTGACGCAGATCCCAATTTCAAAGCCAGGAGGGCACTCAGCTCGGTATTCGCAGTCCCCCTCACGCCGTCGGTGCCGAACAGTTTGTCCACGTGTCCTACTCCAAAGAATGCGAAATTCGCCGAATGGCAGCCACGGAAAACTGTACCGCTTCTCCGAAGCATTTGTCAACTCGACCGATTCACGCAGTGGTGTATTCTGTGAGTGTGTAAATTTGAGAAAGGGAGTATCCTTTCAGTTGAAGATAAAGCGCTTGGGCGCAAAAAGAAAGGAGACTCCCCTATGGCAATCTTATCACTTGAGAGGATGTTTAG
>Ga0315289_10001994_pt1 | contig 31680 bp, 39 predicted proteins | sample YL17G11_40_MG_FD_203452 | JGI IMG/M metagenome (GOLD analysis project Ga0315289, IMG submission 203452) | Sediment microbial communities from Yellowstone Lake, YNP, Wyoming, USA - YL17G11_40 | ecosystem: Environmental > Aquatic > Freshwater > Lake > Sediment | place: USA: Wyoming | collected... | reverse complement strand
GCATACAGAAGACAGCCACTATTACCTTGGTTGCGTCCAAGCACGTGTAAACTAGACTGAAGTAGTGGTACGAAAACCATCGCTTGGGTTTGAAAGTCGGTACACCGAATAGACCTGATAAAAGGATGTTATGAAGAAAAAGGTAATAATTGTGGTGCTGGTAGTGGCGTTGGCTGCCGCCGGATACCTTATAGCCGACCACTTCAAAGTTCATGTGCCGCAACTAGAGCAGGGATTCGGCATCTGGGAATCTGAAATGGACATTATCGCCAACCCGGGGGGGAACAATACCGCAACATTGACCATTATCAACGGCAAGGACCAGGACAGGTCATTCTATGTCACCCTAGCCCAACCGAACCCTGCTAAGGTGCCCTATGGCTACGACGTATTGCCAGAGGAGTGTTACGATTGGTTTACTGTGCCGGAGTCGGCAATCAACATTACAGCAGGCCACTACTACCAGCTTCAAATTCCAATCTCAGTACCATATAACGCAACCTACTTGAACAGGAACGCCGAACTCAGGGTGCAGGTGACGGCATTTGACACAACCGGCCTGATACAACTGGCAGTACAATCGAGGTGGTATATCGTCGTGACAGCCACAGAAGAGTAATAGAATTTTATGTAAGGAAATGAAAGGCACTAAGTTGCTAATTCTGGGGGTTCTGATTATAGCCCTCTTAACGATAGGGTTTGTTACCACGGTGATGGCGGCAGACCCTTCAATTACTATTACCGTTACCAAGTGGAACGTACCACCGCTTGCCCCTACCAACCTTGAGATAGAGCAAACGGGAGCCTCTAGCATCAACATTACCTGGACGAAAGGTACCGCGGCCAACATAACGATAATCCGCGGCAGTACGGGCGGCTACCCGTTCAGTATATTCGATGGCGACGACATTTACAGTGGCAATGGCACCTATGTCGAGGTGGGCGGCCTCGCTCTAAGCACCTACACCTACTACTACCGGGCATGGTGCCAAAACGAATACGGGACATCAACAGGCTACACCCAGGCAAGTATCGGTGTTGAGGCTGAAGCTGGCACCGATGTTTCAGCTCTAATTGCCATGATACTCTCGCTCATCGAAGGACCACTGGGCATTATCAATATGATCTTCGCCGTGGCCCTCATGGGTTTTGGCTTTTGGAAGAAGTCATGGGTCCGGGTGATACTATCACTGGCGCTCATTATCTGGGGCGTGTTCGCCATGCCATACGATATTAAGATAGCGGCCCCGTTCATCGGCATAGGAGCCATCCTGTTCATAATGGGCATATCCCAAATCATTACAGGTTCCAGGGAGGCAAGCGCTGAAGTATGACTGACTGGAGCCCTTTAGGGATACCGCAGATGATAGTGATACTGGCATTAATGTGGGGTGCTCTGTGGAAACAGGGCTGGCTCAGGGTGGTCACAAGCCTGTGTCTGATTATCTGGGGTGTTTTTGCATTATCGTATGACATCAAGATCGCGGCACCACTGGTTGGAATAGGCACCGTGCTGTTTATTGTGGCGATTACGGCTCTCATAAGTCAGATGAGAGAAGAAAGAGAACAAGCATAAAGAGGTAGTACGCTAATCTTCCTTATCCTGTCTACCCATTCTCCTCATCCATCTCCGGGCTATGTAGGCTATGAATAATAACACCAGGCCACCAGATGCCACGCCGAGCCAAAAGCCAAAGAAGTGCCCCACTACGAGACCGATGCCGATGGGTAAACCAAACAGGAAGGCGCTGCCGATGACGATGATCTGAGTCTGTGTCAGGTTTGTTCCCTTCATGTGTTCCTCCCAAATTCGTATCTGAAAACCCAGGGATTGCTTTCCCAGGGATAGTCTTTGTTGATGGAGTCCCAGAGAACTTGGAAACAGCCCAATCTACCCAGATTACGAGCACCCACAAAGTCATTCCCCCGTGTATAGGGCAAGGCAAGTGGCATACCCTCTGCCTTGGCGTCCTCAAGGGTTATCTCCTGCAATCTCTCTGCCCTGACATCTTTTATCTCGATGAAGTAGCGGGCTGCCCATTCGGGCATAAAGAGAGGGGAACGCCATTTCGCATTATGGAATTGCCCATCAGGGTATTGCCCTGCTTGCGTTCTTGCTAAGATTTCACCACCTAGTTTGTATTCCACCGCAGGGGCAGAATAATGCTCAGTGGCTTTCCAGCTAGGTCTCCACGCCTCTTTGATATAGACAGTCTCGCCTACTTCGTAGGGGGCTTTAAGATTTTTGAGTCGTTTCTCCGTGCCGTCAAGCAAGGCAAACACATTGGGGTTCATTGTCGTAGTGATAAATTGCCTACCTATTGGCTGTGGCTTAATCACCCTTCTGGTAACCGTCTTTCTGCCCTCTACTATCGCCTGTACCATCTCTGGCTTAAATAAGATTCCGTTCATTATTGTTTTACCCTCCTTTTATCGTGCATGAGATAGACTATACCCGCAACGCACACCACGGCACCGGCTATGATTAGCAGCACTATTATCAGGTTCGGTGACACGGGAATATCATCCCCGCCAGTCCCCGGCGTGGCCTCACAAGTGTACGTATAGCAGTAACTACCCTCCTCGGCCTCGCCTATATCGTGCCACTGGCCCCGATAGTTGGTGTACGATTCTCCGGTTATCTTGTTCCCAGTATAGTAAGCACCCTGGCAATAGTCGGTGGAGTTACCGCCAGTGTATTCCACGCAAAGCCTCACCTCCTGGTTTATCCTTATAGGTGTGACCAGCGTCACCTCGCAATACCCGGACGACCCCGACTCCGGTAAGGCGCTGGCATCGCCCCAGACCTTGCTGAATAGTGTCTCGTCTGTGTCCACATCCCGAATTGACAGGGTGACGTTGCCGGTAGGGGACCCCACCCTGCGGACATGATAACCTATACTGAGTACCGTCCTACCCTGTATCATCAACCTTTGCCCGAGTCGCGTCCATGGGTTCACCCCCGGAAGTGTGACATTCTCGCCACCTAGCGGATCATAGCCCGAGGCTGGCATCTGGACCCGGCACGTGTCGGCCAACACGCAAGTATTCAACAGAACCAATAAAGCTACACCAATAGTTATAATTAAAAGCACTCTACTCTTCATTGCCATCACTCCCTACTGTTTGCCCTTCATGGACTGGTGTAGGGCATACCTTTCGTTATTCTCCGCATTAACCTTAAATACATCTTCGGGCGATAACTCCCGCCTTTTCTTTGCCTTTTGCCTCTCCCGGTAAGGCTTTTGCCTGTCGTACTCGGTGAATTGGTAGTCGTCAAAATGAATCAAAAAGACACCATGCCCATTTTCGTAGATACTTTCATCCTGTTTCCCTTTTTCCAGTGTTGATTCCAAAATTTCCATAGGGCAACAGGCTTGATGGGCAAGGTAGTCATGTGGCATCGCCCTAAAATCATTGTCTGAAATCAGGCCAGGTACTGGGCCGAACTCATCAGCCATAACTATCAACTTTGAGAACACCGCAATCTCTTCCAGAGTCATGCGGTAGTTTATGGAACTTGTGAGCCAGGTTTTCCGCAACACGACCCAGCCCCTCTTCTTGGCATTACGCTCCTTGGATTCCATAATCTTCTTCTCAATAACAGCTTCCCAATTATTGTTCATATCGCGTCCTTTATAGGTATTTGTAACATTAGGTTACACTTTCTTGTAACCTTTTCTTGTAACCACTTCTATTCCTTTCTATTCTATTATGTTCTCTTCTTTTCTATTCCTTTTCTGGGGTTAGGGATTGTCAAGGGGAAGGGGTATCGGCCAACCCTAATGCCAGTGCGGTTTGCTTATTGGTCATCTGCCGGGATGCTTCCCTACTTGGGATGCCGGCCTGGCGCATCCGATGGTAGTTGGCCAGTCTGGTTTCAATGGATCGCCTATAACTCGGCCATTGCGTCTTGTGGTTGGCATCCCGGTGTCAACAAACTTTACATATTGCTGATAACAGCTCTCCTGAAATGGGCAATCGGGGTTGTCGGCGCAGCACTTAATTACCCGGCGCTCCATGGCCTTGGCTCCCCAGAATCCCTCATCCATTAGTTTTAGCGTTGCCTTGGGTTTAACCATTGTCTTTTTGCCTCGCATGCTTCTTGCTACCTTCCTTAACACACGGCACACAAGTCCATAATTCGTAGTCCCTGTGTGCCGTCGTAACCTCTATCTTCTGCATAGGTCTACCACAAAGCGGGCAAACTCTGGGTGTAACCACTTGGTAGTGCATTTTGCCCCTCTAGCCATTCAGTACCGGCCACACCTCGACATAGACAAAGGTAGCGTTATAGGCACTGCCCAACCCTGAGAAGATTATGTCAATGGCTGTCTCATTATTTGCTGTCAAGGCAAAGGTGCCGATGTTAAACCACACCTGGCTCACTTGCCACGCGGTGCTGTTGTATGTCGGTGTTGGCACATACGCTTTCACTGCTGGGGCAGTCCAGTTGATGCTTCCATAGAATGTAGTCAGGGCATCCTCATAGGTAGTGTTGCCCACTGTCACCGCCGGCACATACACCAGATGCACATTGGCGGTAAAGTTCCCGGCCTCGTTGCACTTGGCGTGGAGGGTATAGTTGCCAAGGGTGCCGGTCAGGTAACCCTCGGGCGGGCTGTTCTGGGATTCCAGCGCCATGATCCTGGGGTCGGCTAGGTCCTTCCAACTCTGGAGTATTTCGGTGTCGCCGCTGATGGCATCAATCTGGTTGGCGAATCCCTCGGTATCACCCTCCAGGGTATCCATTCGGGTATTAAGGTTGGTCCCGAGCGTGTTGATGCTGGCGCTTGCCTGTGCCATGTCGGCCTGTAGCCCGGTGATGGCGGCGTTATAGACACCCTTGCCCGGAGCCAGAGCTGGTATCATAAGGGCACTGACGATTACAGCTATCGCCACCACTACGATGGCCTGGATGATGGGGGTCTTGTGTTCCCTGATTCTGTCTAGAAATGATTCTCGCATTTCGCCTCCTATTTGTTTTGTATTTTCTGTATCTGTTTCAGCCACAACTTCACTTTCTTGCTGTGGCATTGATTTGGTTTCTGCCTGCAGGTCAGGTTGTTCCTGCCGTGCTTGCAGGTCCCGCACGTCTGGATTACTTGTCTTACGAGTTCGTTTTCTTCGTCGTTCACTCATTTGTACCTACTATCACTTTAATAATCTCAAAAGCTACCTGCGGCACGATTGCATTTCCTAGGCATTTAAGTCTGTCCACCCTGGCGGGAATCCCATGAGCCACTCGACCCAGTTCGGGTTCAACTGCCCACCAATTACACCCGGCAGTTTCCGCTTCCGTGCTGACTTCTCGTAATTTGTGTTCGGCCCATTGTCTTTGTAATCCCTTTCTTGTGGTGTCGGCAATAGAGATTTCTTGACTTCCCCTGCCAGAATCTTCCCGCCCTTCTGGTTCGGCCTGCTCCCTGGATTCCCTGCCCTGGGCGATGGCCACATCTTGACTGCTGCCCCCAATCTCAATACCTGTTGGCCATTTGATATTTGATACCCCTCTTGATTCAACGCTTCGGGAGTTGGCCACAATCCACACTCTGTCTCGTCTATGCCAGGCGTTGACGGCGCAAGCTGGAATAATAAGCGTTTCATAGGCGTAGCCCGCACCTTCCAGGTCAGATAGCACAGTGTCGAGTGCCAGGTTGATGATTCCAGTAACATTTTCAAGCAGAATCCAGGAAGGCTTGACGGCTTTAATAACTGCGAGAGTTTCAGGCCAGAGGTAGCGGTCATCTTCCGTGCTTCCTCGCTTCCCGGCAACACTGAAAGGCTGGCAAGGGAATCCGGCGGTAACAAGGATGGCTGGCTGGTCATGTTCGGTGCGGACAAAACCGGTATCTTGACTGCCGTTCTTAGGTCGAGCCCCCCATCGCCGTGTATCCCAGCTCCCTGCCCATCTGTCTGTTTCGGTGTTGGGAACATCCTCTTGAGTTTGGTTTGCCAGTTTCCGTTCTCTTTGCCGTGTGCTGCCGGATTCTCCGAGAATCCTAGTGGGGTCGGCAATAGCTTTGATTTGTTCGACATCTCTAATATCCTCTACTATCGGCACATCTGGAAAGCGTTTTCTCAAAACCTTCTGGCAATACTTGTCTATTTCGACAAAGCCTATTGTTTCTATCCCTGCCCACTGACAAGCAAGGGCAAAACCGCCAATACCTGAAAACAAATCTAGGTGCAACATTCATCCTATTTCCGTATTACTAGGTGCCATTTCCAAAGCCAACTGCGTTTGCCTATTGCTGCTCGACATAAGGTTGGCCTGCTTTGGCTCAATTCCTAAATTACGCAGGAGCTGGTAGTTTTCCCGCTTCTGTGCTTTGTAGTCCTCATAGGTGGAAGAGTAGACATTATGGTGTCGGATCGCTTGGGATAACACCTCGGGATTCTTGGGCTCGTAATGCTGGGGATGTGCGAATAGGTAGCAATACACATTATCGCACTCATAGGCGTAGTAGGCGGAATTGCCATCTATTCGTAGAAGTTCTTGTTCGCAGTTTCTACGCAGCATTATGTAACCTCACCATCTAAGTCGGGTTCAAAGAACCCCAGTTTGCCCTTGCATCGTATCGGTATTTCATAGGCTTTGGGATTAGCCAAGCAAAAGCCAAATGTGCCAGTAAACCAAGGTGATTTGCTCTCGCTAACACAATCTACAATATCTACTTCTCCGATGATGTAGCCTTTGGGCGAATACTTCTGGGAATATAGAATCATGCAGGCCATGGGTGCTAGCCCTATGTGTTCACCTAGCCATCGCATAGTCTTTTCAAAGTTGTCTTCTTTTGAGGGAGCATGGACATAAACTCGCCCTCTGTATTTGGTAGCCCACCATCTGTTCTCAATGTCCTTGAAAACAAGTCCAGCAAACTCGACATGAGTGCTGCCATTCCCATTGTCCACTGACTTAAAAACTGGAGCTCCTTTCACTATTAAACTTGCCCAAGGTTGCTTAATACTTAATGCCTTCATACTTTCACCTCGCTGGGAGGCGAGGCCGGTGAGACTTTCCGGCCCCGCCTAACGCAAAAGAAAGGAGGATAAAGAAAAGAATGGTAGTAGTCATAAAGTAAGCCTCAGCCGCAACGATTGACATTTTTTGCCCTATCCCTCCATATAATCAGGTGATTTGGCAAGTCTTTTAGCTTTATATAACAAGCATGAGTCAAGCCATCGTTATTTGGTTGTGCATAATGCAGTTGGGGGTCGCGGAGGCACGTCAAAATATCTGTGGCGGTAGCAAATACCCAACAATCAACAAACTCGAAGATATACAACCTCGCCTTCGCCTTGCCTGCTAGTATCTTAGACATCTCTGTTTCAGCACCGGATTCCCTCTTGAACCTAATAGAGATTTCGTTGTATTGGGCTATCGAAATACGCCGCCTTCTATAAGCTACTCTAAGTTTGCCAATAAAATAATCAGTGTTGGCCTTCATGTCGTCATCAGGTGTGGTGACGAGCATCGCTAGTTGCCCATAGGCCATATCACGCTTTACTGAATCGGTTTGGTTCATTGCCGTATTGTTCAAATCCTTCATGGGGCTCGCGGCTAAACCAGTCTAGCCTTGGCTCAGGGCTTACCTCTCTCACTAGGTCGTAAAACTCATCAGGCTTTCGTGAGTGCTCGCGGACCTTGGCATGGAAATCAAGTCGCTTACCTAGTTTTAATAAGGGCAAGGTTCCGTAGTGTCCAAATAAGCAATGCTCGGTTGAATACATGAAGCTGAAAGGAGTAAACCCGACATTCTTAACCCAGGTCATCAGGCACTGGTATTCAACGCCCCAGTCACGGAAAAGTTCGTAGGCTATCGGTAGGTACTTTTGGGTTGTCCATAAATACACATGGCAACCTGATTCATCTGCGGTTTGCCTAACTGGTAGTGCCCGAATCTCACCTATTTCCATTGTGGGGTAGTCAAACTCAGTTTGATTTGGGCGCTCATCCCGCAATATCTTTTCCATAGGCCAAGGCGGGTCAACTACAATGGTTTTGTATATAGTGCCATTCCTACTAATCTTGCCAATGTCTGCCTTCTTGCCCTCAGCGATGATGGTTAAGCACGCTCTGGGTGCGAGGTATGGGCGCCTTACAAGGTGTTCTGTAGCCTGGTCACCAAGTTGCATATTGCGCCTAAACACTCGTAACTCCTCAGCCCCCCCAATCGTTAGAACAAATTTATTACATCGGTATAATTGGTAGTAGGGCTTACCATTTTTGCCGGTGTTACGGATGTCCAACCTATTCTTGCCCATAATTTACATAGCCCCTTATCTCTGTGATTCTATGTAATTTACATAGCCCCTTATCTCTGTGATTCTATGTAATCCTTTTTGCCTCCAGCCTCTGCTGGACTTCGGCGACAAATTCCGCTTGTTTCTCTAGGGATAGGCTTTGTATGGCCTGCCCTAGCGTGGCCCCCTTAGCCTCGGGATACTTGCCTTTTACATAAGATGCGATGGCATCCCATTTCAGTGTCTTAACTGAGTCATTAAGCCAGGCCATGTTTATGGGAGTTGGGTCGTTAAACAGCGGCTCGTAGTCCGCATCCATAGGCTGGGGCCAAGCCTCGGTTGCCCGGGATTCCTTTTCCTTATTCACCAGCATCTCCACCAGCATGAGCCAGATTTGTTCCAAGGTTTTCCCTTGCTCTATTAACTGCTTTACGGATTCCACGCCCAAGAGGGTATGGACTTGTGCCTCTGTCAGCTCTAGTTCGTTTTGTACCCTTACCCAGAATTGAGCCCACGCCGGGTCGTCACCATTCTGGAATGCCGGGGGTAACTCGCCTTCAATATCGGATGTAATCTCCGCGGTGGCGAGCGTGCCGGCAAAGAGTGACGGGAATGCCTCTACTAAGGCGCGTTTCAGGGCTGACTTGCGCAACATCCATGGCTGCTTCGGTTCACTCCAGAACTGGGTTGGCTTGCCCTCCCGGGTGAGCTTGATACACTCGTTTTTGTTGACTGCCACATAAGTCGGGCGGCTCCGGTCCTTGCGGTACACCTTGGCCCAGCCGCCGGCAAGCCTGAGCCTATCTTCTTCTAAGAGGAAAGCGCCTTCTCTAAACTCTAACTTACCGCCGCTATCCTTTAGCACTATGCCAGCCTCACAACCGTCATACTCATGGTTTACCTCAGCCGCCTTCAGGTATGAGTCTATTGCGATAACGAATGCCGCCTTGTCCTTTGTGTCGTACTTAATAAGAAAGCACTCATTGGCGAATGGATTGAGCTGTAGGCTCTGACATGTCTTTAGAAATACAGCCACTTCTTGATCGCTGGCCAGCGGGCAAACTAGGCTCTTAACGTCCTGGAAGGTGATAGTGATAGGCTCGCCCTTCCACTGGACGACTGCCTTAGTCTCCTGTGGTTTTATCGCGGTTGCTACTGCACCATCATTTACCATCTATACCTCCATCGCGGTTGCCACACACCTGTCGGCGTATTCTTTGCATCCCATATTGCCTGGCGTGGCATTCTGGCTGTATTTGTCCTTACCCCAGCGGCAGAGCCAGCAGTTGCCTCGGAACTCGGCTGTGTAGTGCCAGTGGACGCAGTTCCGGCAATGCCTTGGGCCGCCTACGTTCTGCATAATCTCCTGCCAGTGTTCCTGTGCATCTGTTATGACTTCGCCCATATCTACCTTGGTCTGGTTGTAGTCGTTCATGAAAGCCTGCTTATAGTAGAGTGCAACGGCTACATCACCATCTACGTCTCTGAGGTTGTAACCCCTACTTTGGAGTTCAACCCATCTTGGGTCTATTTCTGTCCTGGTTGCCATTTCTCACCTCCCTAGTTCACGAATTTTCAGATATTCCGCTATCGTCTCGGTATCTGGTAAGTCTCTACTTCCCGCTTCCCATTGGTCAGCAACATAATCTATGAATTTATCCTCCTCTTGGCGCTCAATGGTGGCCGCCATGATGTATAGAATGACGGCGGTTGCCATTAAGACCCCACCAACAACGAGGATAGCCACTATATATGATGGTACTGGCGTCTCAGCCCCATCACTGGCGATTAGCCCAATAACGATTAATACCATGCCTAGCCCCATGGTGATTGCTGATACCGTGGAGTGGATAGCCGTACTTGGCGACATTTTGTGTTTATAGTAGTGCCGCCACCATCCCTGTGCTAACCATTGAATGTCCGTTGGTCTGATTTCTTTGTGCATTTCTGTTACCTCCCTAATTCTTGATTGTTATTTCGTCCTGCCCTGCAAACATCATCCGGTAATACCTGTGCGCCTGCTCTTGCCCAGCCTTGTATCCCACATTGACGGCGATACTTATAACTGTCGCCAGTGTTTCCGGGCGCTGGCACATGGCTGTCAGCTTGTCAAGCGGGACCCGGAATACGTCCACCTGTTCTTGCTTGCCTTCTTGCTGTATAATGTTCATGGGGTTTTATACCTCCGTCCTTTCTGGCAGGGGTTGCTCGGTTGGTTTTCTGAGCGGTCCGGGGTGACTTGCTCCCATAGTGTTTCTACCATCGTTGTTTGCCCTGACATGCCACTGAGAAGCCCTACAATGCCCCTTAATGCCACTTACCCTACTGATTACACCCCCTGGCCGATTTGCTACCCTTGTTTTGGACAGGGTTTTTCGACAAGTTCTTTGGTGAAGGTTTCTTGGTGTCATTTTCTGTATTTTTAAATGTCCTACCCATCATTTCTCTTTTTGGTTGTTATTCCCCTGGCGCACCCTCTTATTTCGCAGCGTGTCCCAGTATGGTGATTTACAGGCCGGGCAGACCTTTGGTTTCTGTGGCCGGTGCGGATACCACTTATGGCGACAGCGCAAACACTCTAGTTCGGGTATTTCGGTGATGTCCATAGCACCTAGAGTATCATAGTGAAGGTAAGTTCACCAAGACTACGGTTTACATAATACAGAAAAACTTTGGTACTAGGACTTTTGGGATGGTAGAAAGGCTTTGCCGGGTCCATCTTGGTGGCAGAGGCTATTTGGTAGAAGAAGTGGATGATAGGAGGCTATAAAAAGCCTCGAGAGATTTTCTTACTACCATGGTCACAAAGGAAGAGTGAACTTTACCACCATAAACATATTATACCATAATGTTTAGACTTCTGATATAATGATGATAAATGGGCGAAGATATTAGCTTGGTGGTGGGGCCATCGGTGCCAGCAATCCTAAACAAAAGTGTCCAACAGTCAGGTTATGGCAGAGCCGCCGCCATTGCCAGAGCCCAGGCTTCCACGGGTAATTATGTCCCTCATATCGGCATGGAGGAGGTACAGAGGCTATGCCGTGCGGTTGAATCCTCTAGCCGTCCCAAGTTCAAGGAACGCAATGTGCTGATGATACAGACATTGTTTGACAGTTGTATCCGTGTCTCGGAGTTGCTTACCCTGAGGCCGCAGGATATTGGGCAGGCTGATTATGGCTGGCATCTTAGATTATGGAGCTCAAAGGTGGATCGCTGGGAAACGTGCAGTATTTCGGCAACTCTGGCTGCCAAATTGCAGAGCTATGCTTACCGGCAACAGATAGTACCTGGTAGTAAGCTATTCCCAGTAAATCGCACCCGGGTGTTTCAGATCATAGATGGGGCCTTCAAGATGGCGGGGCTGGCCAAGCCTGATGGTGTCGGCACAGTCCATATTATGCGGCATTCGGGAGCCCTGGAGAGACTCCAAAGGACAAAGAATCCCCAGGCAGTACAGGAACAGCTCAGGCATAAGTCTATAAGGATGACGTTGCGATACATGAAAACCCTGGCTCACGAGGAGGCTATCGCTATTCAGGACCAGGTAGATTTGCAGTGGTAGTTATACCCTGCTCATTAGTGGAAACCCGGAGATACAATGCTGTTTTCATAATGGGCAATCAGGCGGCCCCTGTTTCTCTGCCTGCCTGCGCTCTTTTAACTGTTCCCAACCGTCACTACCTATGGCCATGAGGATTATGCCAACCATAACCATCAACACCGACATAGCAGGCACTATGTTCTCTAGCCTGTACATCGCGGCCAGCATTATGGCAGTCGGCCAGGCGATAATGCAGGAGAGCCCGACCTGCATAAACCGCATACACCTCCGTTTCTCGGGGTCTATTGGATGGCTGCGATTTTCTCTTTCCATTCCTGCCACAATTCTTGCTCCTCTACCCTCTCAATGATGTGCAACCTAGCTATAACCAGGGCGATGCAACCGATTGTGAAAGCGAGGGCGAATGCGAATTGTAGTGTCATCCATACTTCCATAGTTGCCTCCTATTAATAGATTCTCTTCCAGCCCCGGCGGCGCTTCCTTGTTATCCTTCGGCTGCCCTTGTCGGCATAGACACCATGGCTAACAATCCTGCCCCTGCGCGGCTTGGCGGATACACTCTCGATTCTCGGCCTGGTCAGTTGCCCTCTCAGTATCTTATTGTTTGCCAATGACACCCCCTTTGTAGTGCTTATGATTCGGGTCCCGACATCGGTCTTCTGACCGCCTCCGGTAAACTCGATTTTCCTTGCCTTCACGTCTATAAATCCATCCGTCACGCCCAGGTCAAATGACACGTTCCCGAAAGGCACCTTGCCACCGATGAAGGTTAGTGTTTCCTGGGGCGTTCCCTTCGTCTTTGTCATACCTTTGGGCGGGTATCTTGAGCTTATGGGCTTGAGCATGGTGTAGGGCGGCGGGATTATCTTGTATTCCTCGCCCCTCTTTGTCTCGCCCATCTTCCAGACAATGGTGCCGTCGGGATACTTCTGGCGGTCTTTCTCCCCATCCTTATCGTCGGGCCGCTTGGTGGTTAGCTTTTTATTTATCTTCATTTCCGCCGTAGCTGTAGCCACCTTAGTTGCCACCTTCGCCGCTGTAGTTGCTATAGTCTTGGCCTCCGTCTGTGTCATAATCTTTTGGTCAACATAAGTCTTTGTGATAGACTTAGTGGCATCAAGCGCCCGAACCTCTATCTCATTATCTGTTAGGCCCTCCAGCGCCGCTTTCAGTGATTCTTCTAGTGCCGCCTTAGTAATAGCGACGACTTCTGGCGTGGTTACGCCTTCAATCTTCGGCAGAGTTTTGGCTATTTCTCTGGCTGCCTCAATCACCTCCGGCGTACTTACTCCCTTTGACTCATCCCAATTCTCTAGCCCGGCATTGATGACAATGGCAGCTATCCCAGCTTCGGCTGATATGCCTGTTGCGGTAGGTCTACCAAGTGCCGGCTCCGTGCCGGTTGTCGGCAACCAGGGCTTGGTTCGTGTGTCTATTGCCACCTTACCGCCGCTAGACCTCCCTAACTGTCCCCATTCAGCATCCATAGAATTAAGCGCCCGTGCTAAGTCCTTTTCAAGCTGTGCAGCCTTCGCCGTCTGCCCCTTGCTTCGTGCCTTCAAGAGTTCCTTGTATATCTCTGTCACCGATCCCGCCTTGGCCTGTGCTAACTTGCCTTCAGCTTTGGTGAGGTTGTACATTAAATCTACCCACTTTGATGGGTCTGTAGGGTGGTTTGCCTGTGCTGCCTTCAATGCCCTCCCAGCATTAACTACAGCTCGCGTTAGTCCTTTGACATTCCCCGGCTTGACTTCCAATGCCCTGATAGCTGCCTTACTATTTTGCACCATCTCATTCGGCAAGCTACGCATAAGTGCCTTGACTTCGGCACTATCAAACCGTACTGGGATATTCTTGATTCCCTTGATACTGGAATTGGCCATATTCAACTTGTCCACGAAGGTTGTAGCCTTCCCCCGTAGGTTCAATTCAGCCTTGGAGACTGCCAGCTTCAATTTGGCTGACACATTGCCGCCTTTAGCTGTTATGTCTGCGACCCTAGCTAGTTGCTTTGTAAAGTTGCCCTGTGCCTTTACCATATTGGTATAGGATTTTGCCAACCCACGATTATTGATAGTCACCCCAGGGAGCTTACCCGCTTCGGCATAAGCCCGCGACAAGGTTTTAGCCATGTCCTTACTGGCTGCCAGTTCAGCCTTTGCTAACGTACTCGCTTGCACTTGTAATGGTGTACCTATCCCCTTGATAGCCCTGGCCGCGGCTGTTATGAAGGGCAAGACACAGGCTATATCCATCGCAATACTGATACCGCGCCACGTACCAGACATTTTGTTCCAATTTCGGATCGTCCCATAGACGGGTATCATCCCTAGCCCGGCCTCTTTTAGCTGCGTCTTTTGCTCTTGCCATAAGTCCTTGAAAAACTGCGTGTCCCCGGTTTGATATAGCAAGTATGACTGGACATAGTACCTAAGCACTTGTTGTTTCTCGTCCTCTGCTAAGTCCTCAAAGTCCTTATACTTTGTTCGTACATTCTTATTCAAAGCCCCATTAATCTGTATCTGCTTCTGGTTATCGTTTAATTCCTCCCAATGCCCCATAATCTTGTCCATTGGTAGCTCGGTCTTTGGTGCTATGTAGCTTACCTCCCCCGTTTCCTCGTCATAACCTTTGTACTCAGCCAGTGGGTGTATCCCACCAGTAGACTGTAGCTGGGCGAATGCCGCCTTGCCGTCTTTGATTTCGGTGGTTATGCTGTACTGCCCAGTATCTATAAACTCTTTTTGCTGTGTAGGCGATAGGCTATCCCACTCTGCCTTCAATACCCATACATCGGGCTGTATTTCAGCATGGCTAGCCTTGAAGTCCTGTACCTCGGCCTCCATTCTCGTGTTAAACCCATCCACGCCGGCCTTTTGAAGTAAGCCCTGGTAATCGGGTGCGAGTTGATTGAAAACATCCCTTGACACCCACTCGCCAGTATCCAGTTTTATATTCTTGGTCTCAAAGTCTGCTATTTCCTTGAGAGCCTTATCCTCCCAGGCTTTGATCCCAGAATTCAGGTTGGCTTGTTGCTTGGTGATTTCAGCCTGGGCCTGCACTAATGACTTAGCTATTTCGGCCTGGATGTCGGTTAGTTGTTTGTCTATGTCCGTTAATGCCTCCGCTTCCCATTTGTCTACCTGCTTGGCATACTCATCACGCGCCTTAGTAACGGCTATCTTGGCACTCTCACCCGCCTGGTGGGCCTGCTTGCGGGCCGTCTCCACATTGGCAACATAAGATGTAAGCCCTAAGTCTCGCGGCTTACTAACCGGCAGCACCACCTTCCGTTGCTCAATCCTTTGGGCTTGTCTTGCCCTGCCCTTGGCTGTCTCAGCTTCCCTTTCGGCCTGGCCTCGCTGTTTCCTTATCTCGGCCTGCCGGGACTCAGCTTCTCGCTGGGCCTCCGACCTGGCCGTCTGAGCCTGTCGCTCGGTTTCAGATATGGCCTGGCGGGCTTGGACTGCGGTTTGCCCTTCAGCCTGACGTGCCTGGGCCCCAGCGGCAGCACGAGCTTGTGCCGCTTGAGTGGCCAGCCGTAGCCTTTCTAATTGCGCTGCACTTCTAACTTGTGATGCTGTAGCCATCTACACCCTCTCAGTAGAATCACAGTTATCCCTAATAAACTCTTGGATAAACCCCTCTGGTTCACACCGATGGCATATCAATATGCAAGATTTGTTGCTAGTCCAACAAACTAGCGTTTTGCCCTCACCCAAACTAACAAACTTGCCACAGCTACTACACCGCATATCTCCTGAGATACTTTTAAGTATTCTGTTTGAGACAGCCATCTTAATGCGCTGCCCCCCTTCTCCCGATTAAGAATCCAATCCCAAGGGCTATAAGTGCCAGCACTATCGCTGTCACACCGAGCACATAGCCCAAGCCGATAACTCCAAACACAACCAGCCCACCCAGTATAAGTTTTCGTTTCAACTGTTTGCTCCTCCAATCACGGACAGGACAATAGATGCTATGATGCCTATGCCTACGGGCACGCAAAAGATATACCAGAGCAGCATATAGTTGCCGCTCCAGAAGTCAAACTTGAGAAATATGATGGTGAACAATGCCTGAACCCAGCCCCAGACTACGGTAATAGCCCCTATCACTGCACCTATCACAGGGATGGAAGTGCTCGGGAACTGCGGGTGCATCAGGCTATTGAGTGTCGACAGCGTTGACCCCTCAAACCATGCCTGGTCACAGACAAGGCCGAAGATGAACAAGATGATCCATGCTGTAACTATGCCGACTATCCAGCCCGTCTTCATGGTTGGCTCGTCTCCTTGTGTGTCTGACTAAGCCCTATCACAAGTATCAAGGTCATCAAGGGAATATACCAGGGCACCTGCTGGGCAAAGTATTCCAAAGCCAGTACCACCGTCAGGCATATCATGGCTATCAGAAGTTTCCGCCCGAGCAATAAGTAGCCGAAAAGCCCAGCCAGAAACGCCAGTATTATGGCCAGCCAGAACCATGCCGTGGCTCTGGGGATCCGCCCTACATCTACTGCCGCATTGATGCCGTCATAGATAAACCCCATCCCACTCATGGCGGTATAGTCGGTGGTAAACCATCTTGATGGCTGAGGAGGTACGTCCATGTCCGGTATATCGGTTGCTGACGTAGCAGAAGTGGTCATAATGAAGGTGGCAAAGTCGCTACTATACTCATTACCATCTTCACCCCACGCACTGAAGTAATAAGTTTTGCCGCTCGTTAGGTCAGTCAGTGTAAATGTATTACCAGTACCGAGGTACACGAAAACGCCATCTAAGTTCCAATTAGGATAATCCGTCTGGCTGTACCTGACCAGTGTGTTTGTCGAACCCGCTCCCTTGCTCCAGACAAGGGTTATGGACGTAGCCGTAGGATTGCCCAGGAAGTTGGTCGGCGCCGATAGCGTCATAGGAGTCTCAAAGGTAAGCTCTAGACCGACATTGGTCCCGATGTCATTGGTCGCCATCACCCTGAAGTAGTAGGTATGGCCCGGCAATAGCCCAGTAACGCCCAGGTACGGGTAGTTTCCGCTGCTGTATGTGCCTGATACAACTTGATAGCTGTCATAGGCACCGACAGCCGATGCGGAAGTGAGCCCCCAGCCAAAGGTGATTATGCAATCATCATTGCCATCTGAGGCCAGCCCGGAGTTAAGCCTTGCCGAAGTCCCTGCTACACTGCTGGCTGCAATCGTCAAGATTGACGGGTATTCCTTTGTCGCAAACGAAACCCACGAGCCGTAAGTTGTGCCTTTTGAGTTGGTGGCATATCCCCGGAACCAGTACGTGGTTTGTGGAGTTAAGCCGGTTACGGCACGTGAGTAAGCACTTGCATTGAAAGCGCCCGTCTCGTGCGAGTCCCATGTTCCCGCCTGGGTAAGCCCATATTGAACACCACGGGTAGTAACAGTTGCGCCGCCCGTGCTCGTGATGCTCGCACTTAATGTGGCCGTAGTCCTTAGAATACTGGTGGCAGCGCCAGTCGTTACACTGGGAGCCGTGATGGTCTGGGCCAAGAGTATAGATGGCACCCCTGCAAAGATGATGCAAATAACCAAAACCAGTAATAGCCTTTTCACGTTCTGCTCCAGAAAAATCTGTAAACGGTCATAATTATGGCCACGGCACCGATCGCTGCGATAAGCTGGAAGTCTATGACCCTCAAGTCGGTGACGCCCAGCAATATCGGCACACAAAGGAACGTCGCTATTATCGGGTCTGCCTTGGCCCTTACTACTAAATAGCAGATAGCCAAATAGATTATGAAGAAGATGGCCGCAATGATGTACTTGCCTGAAATGTTACCAAACACTCCGCCTAGTCCATTTGCCAGGCTTGCAACGACTGGCCCCACCTGTACTTCCCAGGTGGTAGAGGTATCAAAGTCAGTCGGCCCCGGCGTGATAATGTCGATGTCCGGTATGTAGGATATGTCCTGGAAGCATTCCGGGTCGGTGATTATTAGCGATGGGATGCCTGCCGCAAAGAGCGTGCCGCCTTCGCTGTTCAGGACTTCCTTATTCTGCACCTGGGTTGTCATGGCCGTGCCGTAGTATGTCGCCATGCTGTTGGCTGTGCTGATAACCCAAGGGCAGAGCAAGTTCAAGGCATCGCCCAGCCAGTCATCCGGCTGCAATATATAGCACGCCACCGGCCTCTCGGATGATGTTCCAGCAAGATAGATGCGGTAAGGCCAGCCGTTGGTCAAGGAGGCTGCCTGATTAGCATTCAAGTAGATACTGCCCGGCATATAGCCCCATTGCTGGCAAACCGTCTGGCTCAATACCGTGTCGCCGTTGCTGCTCCGCAACTGGAGCCAGAAGTGCAGGGACGCTACCTTATCGGGATAGTAGGGTACATAGGTATTGAGGTATGACAGGACAATTAGCGCATCGTTATCCTCCAGGTAACTATTGAACACCTTGGCCTCAAGGACCCGAATCAAAGCCCGCCCATAGATTTGAAACATGGCGTCGTTGCCCGTGTCGGCAGCCCAGATTATGCCGCCCGAGCCTGACGTTATGGCCTGCCCACCGCTATACCCGTTGCCGGTGTCTATCCGCATTGCCAGGTAGTTATCAACATCCCCGGCCTCGGCCCTCACACAAATAGCATAAGTCTCGCCGTAGGCCAGACCCGTCTCGGTAAGTGTGGTGCCATACCAGCTCCCACCCGTGCTGTTGGTGACGCTATCGCCATCGAAGGTGCCACTGGTGAGGTCATCACCTGTCGGCAAACCGTTGGTGCCAACCTCCCTGATGCTCACGGTGATGGTGGAAGGCGTACCAACTCGGTACACCAGTAGCCTAACATCTACTGCCGAATGCGCCTCGGTTGCTACTGTGAACGTCTGGCCATACCAGTTTGCGCCGTAAATCATGGCCAAATCATCGTCACCTGCCATAAGTGACTCATAAGGCTCGATGCCGGCCCACAGACAATCCGCACAGGTCTCGCCTTCCAGTGTCGTAAAGTTCCCATCTGCGCCATAGACATAGCTACCATAGCGGCAGGCGGCGCGATAATGATAGGTCGTGTTGGTCGCCAGGTTGTTTACCCACGAGCTGAAGTTGCCGGTAGCAGTGCGTAACTGCTCCCGCGTGTTAGTCCCATAACTTGTGGTGGTGCCATACTGGAAGAAGACGTAACCTTGCGTGTAATTACCCAGACTGTCAAGGCTGCCATTCAGCCATGCGCTTGACGAAGCAATATCGCTTGCGGCAAGTGTGGTAACATTCGGGGCTCCCACCGGCGGCACTTCCTCCTCCACGAAGTTGGCCGTAATCGAGTAGTCATCTACCATTAATATGGTAGTGTTGAAACTCAACGGATTGGCGACACTCTCTATATCTCCAGTCCATTCATTGAACCACCAGCCGCTATATGCCTCTGCGGTTATGGTGACAAGCGAACCGCATGGGAACGTGAAAGCGCCCTCGCCCGGAGCGGTTATCTCGCCGCCTTCCGTGGCGGCCAGCCCTAACAAAAGGCTGCACGCTTCGGTGGCCTCAAAGTTGGCCACAATGACATAATCACCGTTCATGGTGATTGTAGTATCCTCATTAACAGCATCGTCAAGGGTTCCCGTGTCTCCTGTCCAGGCGAAGAACTCATAGCCTTCGTCTGCTACTGCCAATAAGCTAACCACCACGCCGGCATCATAGACAAAGGTGCCTTCGCCGGGGTCTGTGACGTTGCCACCTACCGAGCTTATGATTCTCAGGTCGAAACTGCCCGGCATTCCAAACTCAGCGATGATAGTGTAATTGTTACTCATTGTGATGCTGGTGGTTGCGTTGTAAATATCATCAATGGTACTCACATCATCGCCTGTCCATTCAACAAACCACGCCCAGGGATTCGGCTGTGCTGTGAGATTAACAACCGTGCTGGGCGAGTATTCAAACAAGCCCTCGCCCGGGTCCAACACCTCGCCTCCATCCGTGCTGGAAACTATCAAGGCATATAAACCTGAAGTGGCAAAGTTGGCCGTGATAGCGTAGTCATCCAGCATGGTAATGGTCGTGTTACCGCTGTAGATGTCAATAATATCCTCCGTATCACCCGTCCACATCACAAAAAGGTAGCCGCCCTCGGCAGTCACCCCCAAGTCCACCACCTCGCTGGCGTTATAAGTGAACAAGCCCTCCCCAGGGTCGGTTACGTCACCTCCGTCGGTACTATCAATGTAAAGTGCCAGCTTACCTTCTGGCACAAATACGGCCATAATCTCGAAATTATCGGTCACTGTGACGGTAGTTGTGGCACTGCGAGTATCCGCAACCTCACTAATATCGCCAACCCAAAGTGCAAAACGGGAGCCCGAATCGGCTGTGGCATTCAGGCTCACTACGGTGCCATAGCTGTAATCGAAATCTCCCTCGCCCGGGTCGGTCACGTTGCCACCACTGGTGCTAGACAAGGTAAGTGTATAACCTTCCTCTGGGGGAATAGGAAGTGCCCATCGGAAATAAGGATAGCCGTCATTTATGAGAGGGTCCATTCCCCAAACGGTGTCGAAATCCCAGCCAGCATCGATAAAGGTGGAATTGGTCGTCATTTCGGCTGTAACCTTACCTGTACCGCCATTGCTAGTAAGCCAACCAGAGGTCTCTTTGTCCCAGTAGGATTTTGTTGTAGACGGAGTGCCTTGCACATATCCTATTAGACCTCCACCAAGGTGATCGGTGCCTACTAGCCCAGTTGAATAGCATCTATCAATAGTACCCAAATTGATGAAGCCACCAACTAATCCTCCAGCGAAAGCATAGCGTAGTTTTTTAGAAGCAGTAACACTACCTCTTGCATAGCAGTTTGACATATTTGAACTGGTTGACCCACCAAAGTTGCCAAAAAGACCTCCAGTATAAGCAGTCGAGTAGCTTAGACTTGCTGCAACAACTTTAACATCTGCAGCACACTGGCTAATTGATAGAGTGCTGAAAGCCTGCCCTACAAGACCTCCAACTGCGTTGTTTTGGCTTGGTGCAGATGTATCTGTGCATATGCCGGTCACATTTCCTTGGACATAGACTCGTGTAATTGTACCACCGTTCATGTACCCGACCAGTGCACCTGCGTTGACTGGTGCTGATGTTCCAGAAGTAGTAATAGTAATAGATACATCAGACATAATAAGGTCGTGTATGTAGGCTCCAATAATGTCACCAAACAGACCTCCTGCCAATCCTGGATTGCCACTCGAGCGAGCCACATAAAGACCGTTGATAGAGTGACCATTGCCATCGAGCTGTCCTGAGAAGCTTAATATAGGAGCAAAACCTTGACCACTATTCCAAGTGCTAGTAGCAGAGGCGTTTATATTACAGCCTAGCTCCCAGTAAGAACCTACATACAACTGTACAGCTTGCAGCCCATAGGCATTCCAAATGATATAGGGGTCTCCTGGAGTACCTGAGCCTGTATAGTTAGCTCCACCACCACCAGAACAGTCTGAAGGAGGCCCCTCAGGAGTTCCAAACTTCTCCCAAATGCCGTAGCCAGTCCCTTCTCCATTCGTGGCATAGGCCCTGAACCAGTATGTTAAGTTCGCACCACAGAAGTCCGTAAGGCTATAATCGCCAGTGCTGAAACTGCCATCTTCGTACACATTGCTCTCAGGTGTAATTGGATTCGTACCCCATTCAAAACCTCGCCTATGGACGGTAGAATCACCGGTGTTGGTGATAGTGCCGCTCATTGAAGCATAGAGACACGAGCCGTAACCGTAAACATAAGCCGCACCAGTTGTAACTATAGGCACGCCCGTGCCAGTCGAGAAGGACTCCCAGGAGCCATAACTGGTGCCGTAGGTGTTCGTGGCGTATGCCCTGAAGTAGTAACTTGAATCGGGGATGAGACTTGTAAGATTAAGCGAATAGTCTCCCGCCCCGAAACTCCCGTTTTCATGGGTGTCCCATGTATCTGTCTGGCCTAAACCATACTTGAAGCCCCTGATGGTCGGTGTATCAGTGCCTTCGCTGATAATTTTGCCGTAGCATATAGCTGAGTCGTAGGTAACATTATCGGCGCCGATAGTGCCGACAGTTGGGGCCGAAGGCGGCGTGTAACTGATAATCAAACGAGGTCGATAAGTTGCATCCGCATACTCACGCGAGTGAAACTGGAGCACGGTGCCTTGCGTCTCCAGGCCCGGTGCCGCTATCCGGAAGGCTATATCGACGTCGGCGGTCTGGGCTGCCTCAACTTGATCGGTGACATCCCAATGCACCCAGCCGTAAGATGCAGGCACAGCCGTACTGGCCTGGCCAGTAGAGCTATAGTCCGTGCCACTGCCAGCAGCGCCAGCAACCGCCCAGTTATCACCATATATGTACCTGTTCCAATTAGCGTGCGTCTCCAGCCAAGGGTCAGGGCCTGTTCTCAATAACCTTTGAACGATTATGCTCTCACCAGTCGGGTCGGGCATAGCAGAACTAGCCTTGTCATAGGAATAGTAGTACAACGCCAGATATACATGCGTGATTGTAGAGTCGTCCGGGATAGTAGAACCCCAGGGTGCCTCAAATTCAACTAGGGAACGCTCTCTCTCTTGATAATGTGTGAAAAACCCGTATGTCCATGTTCCGACAAGTAAATCCGTGGCCGTGCCGTGGTTCGTACTTTCTGAGGGACTGCCGGAGATGTAGGTGTCTTTGCTTGGAGTCAGGGTAGTAGAACTGGCATAGACATCCTGCGGCCCGACAAAAGATGGCAGGAAGGATAAGGCAATCATTATGACGAGCAGCCCTGCCAATATCTTCTGTTTCAACTGAGTACCCTCGTTACAATAAGAGAAATTAAGTTGAATACAACAATCAATGTCATACCTACGTTCAGAAACTTGAATAATGATTCTCTGTGCCTATAGACCAAAAAGCCAAGCAACCCAGCAATGGCCATCTTAATAACTAAGACAGCCCAAATAGGCATAGCACCCAACAGGAAATTGTACCAATTAACCTCAGATGCACCCATAAACACACCTTGCCATGTTATCATGCTATCGGCTATGTTCAACGCCAAGAAACAAGACAACCTTAAATGATTAGGCTTGCTCCTAATTGCTTCCATGCTATATGCCAATTCATAGGTTTCTTAACATAATGTCTAAGTTCACTTCGTCGAATTGGTAGCTTCCTCTTTGGCTGGTAAGGATTCAGTACCTGGTACATAGATAAGGCAGGGGTCGGCCTCGCATTGCTTGATGAGTTCCTTAGTGGCTTTAGCCTGAGCCTTGTTGTACCGAATGATCCCCACAACCATTAGCCCCATGATTAGGACTATACCAGCGACCGCTGGCCCCTGGTTGTCAGAAAAGAGATATGTAAGGCCAAGGGTGGTTGCTATCAACGCAGCCATGCCACCGAACAATAGAGCATACCAATACTTCGTATTTTTCTTATTGAACCGAGACCAGGCGACGTGTTCAATGTCTTCCTTAGTTAAGTGCATAGTTATTTACCTCCTTAATACATAGAAGCGGCGATCTGGGCTTGGGTTCTAAACTCTATCGGCTTGCCTTCCTCTACCCATTGGATCACGCGCTTCGCTGTGCCCCGTGTCACGGGGAAAGTCTTTGTTTCCTTCCAATAAAGTATTGTGCGTTCATTAACATCTAACGCCCTGGCTAGTTTTCGTATATCAGAACGGCTTAGCATTTGGCACGCTTCATAGAATTTTTCATATAACTCTTTGTCAGGGTCGGACCTGAAGTCAATGGCTGCCATGCAAATAGGGCGTCCCCTAGTATTTACTGCCATTGCCTTAATAATACCATACAGAAAATATAATAATAGTGAAAACAAATTTCTTTATTAATTCGGTTTGTTGTGTGCTTATACTTTTATATAGATGAACAAAATTCTCATCGGTATCGTTGGGCTGATACTGGTACTCATTTTAGCCGGCACGGTATTGCCTGACGTTATAGATACCACGGCATCTGATGACTATTCCGAACCTTTTGCCGTGACCACAGGGAGTGGTGTAACAACCACCAACGAAACGCTGTCTTACGACAACTACTACACCGACCTCACAGGACTGACTGTTGAATCCGATAATGTGGCTGATACTCCCATTGTTATGTCCTACGACGTGGACGCAAATGAGGTGGGCATATCAGGACTCGCCGCATCGGATACCAGGACGCTGACTATAGGATACTACCGTGAGGCTGGAACTCAGTTTTATGGGTTCGGGGGCTTTATGAGGTTGCTCCCGTTTCTAATTATCGTGGCAGGCATTTGTGCTTGTATTCTTGGAATCTACTCGGGCGTTAAGAATCGCGGGTAGAAGCCAATGGACAAGCCCTGTGGTCGGTCAGGGATAACTGAATAAATCTCGGAGGTAAGTAAGAATATGCCAAATAGAAAAACGGGTGGAAGTGCAGGTGGGCTCGGCGTTGTTGGTAGCGGGGCAAACCTCCAGACCATTATCCTTGGAGCGATCACAATCGTCCTGGCCCTTATCGGCCTGGGGATAGCGATCGACACCATTGCACCGTACCTAACTGGCGGCGGATCAGCCTTGAACTGGACTCGCTACCCGGGTGGCGAATCCATGCTCAAATTGTTCCCTCTCATTATGATGATAGGGCTCATAGTGTTTGGAGCTCTACTCGTATGGCTGGGGACTACGGGCAAGGCTACGAGCATCAAGAGTACGGTCTTCACGGTCATAGTGGTCGTAGTGGCCGTAATACTCTTGCCCATTGTAATGGACGCCGCTGACGTGGTCTACGATAACGCGAACATCGGCGACTTTACCGGCCTGACCTCGTTCTTGGGCCTTATCCCACTACTCTACACTGTCGGCCTGATGGCCATAAGTGGATTACTGGGGTTCAAGGGTGTCAAGGGCGCGATGAACGATTAGTCAGGGAAGGGGTTGAGTATTTAGCATAGATACCCGGCTCTGGACAGTTTGCAAACTGGAACCAGGGTCGGGTATCCGACTTTAAGGAGTAAATTATGGGACTTTTTAGCCCGAACAGAAAACAGCAAAAGGTAGTCTTTTTGAATTGTCTTTGCATCGGAGAGGATAAAGTTGCCCCCTGGCGCAAGGAAGAGAGTACGGGAACGTATCTTCTGGACCGCGATAACCGCCTGTCCTATAACTCATGTCCTGATGCTGTTGTGCCCTTAACCATTCACCACAATGGGAAGGTAAAATACAAGGGGCAGTGTACCATTCTGTACGAGGGTATGGCCAGGCCGTTCAATTTCAAGACTCTGACCTGGGCTGAGGACGAGGGGAAGAAGGATACCATTCTTGGCACCGCCGTCAGTGAGGGATGCTCAATGGCCGTTCAGCAGATAGTGGACGAAAACCGATTCAACAAGACGGCGACCATACTCATGCTGGCACTCGGGATTTTAGGAATTATGGGGTTCTTGGCAGCATGGAATGGCGGAGTGTTTGCCAACATTGGTCAGTTCTTTGGGAAATAAAATGGCAACGACAGTACGGGAAAAGAGGAGAACCCACAGGGCAAAGGCAGTAGAGAAGCCTGGGGGAATAGCCGCTGTGGCAGAAAGGGTAGAGACACCCGGTCAGAAGGTGGAGGAGCCCATACAAGAGGGAAGCTTGCCTGCACTCAAGATAGATGGAGTCTATCTGATAAGCAAGGCCGGGCTCGATGTTTATTTAGGGACTGATGCCGAGGAGATGATAAAGCAAATACAAAGCGGCAAAGACGACACACCTTATATGTTCTATAACCCAAAGCCATTCTACCTGGCAGTCAAGAATGGCACGATTCAGCCGTTGATATTCCCGGACTCGAATAAATTTGGCACCACATCGGCAAATCTGTTTGCCATGGCAGTGACTTGCGCAGATGCCATATCTGAGTTCATAAGATTGAAAATTAGGGGGAAGCAGGGCCTGGCAAGCCAGCTAAGGCAGCTCGGTATGCTCGGTATGCCTCTCGTCATAGCTATATTCCTGATATTCATATTGGCAGTCTATATCGGAGGCGGCGGATAATGCAACAAGGCAACTTTAACCCGAACTGGAGGCAGGACAAGCTCGGCGTCAGCGCGCCGATGGCCGGATCCGGCGACGAAAGGGAACTTCTCCGCTCGGGCAAGGACTCAGTCGAATCGCATGTGCGTTCCAGGTTTGATGAGAAGTCGTCCTTTCTACTAATGATAATTAGGCAAATCGGCGGCGGCACCAAAGTAATAGACGATTTCGTTATGAACATGGACGTAGGCTCGCAGGCGATAGACGGCCTGGCCAGGGCTGAGTACATCATGGCCCGTGCCAACATGATAGCTACGGAATCAATGCCGTTTGGGCTTGGCCGGGGCTACCCAGGTAACGGCAAGAAGCACTCAGGATGGAATAAGCAGAAGGCAAGGAGTGATGATGGCGAGTGATGAGATTGAGGTTCATGCGGATGAGGCCATGCCTGAATACGATAATCCAGAGGACTTACTGGACGCCGTGGCAGGCGAGTACCCTGGTATGCCCGGCGTGCTGGATTACTTCCCGACGGAGTACGTTGTTTACTACACCGGCGTCAGGGGGAGCAGCAAAACATTACAGCTCGCTCGCCATTCGCTGAAGGGCCTTGCCAACGGGGAAAAGGTTTTCACCAACATTGAGCTATACCCCGAGAAGCTAGGCATAGAGAATAAGGCCAACCCGGTAGGGTTAGAGTTCTTGCTTACATTCGATGAATCCCTGACGGATGCCATTATTGTAATTTCTGAGATCGACACATGGTTTGACCGGATGCGTGAGACATCTACCGGCAACCGCCTGGGCGGCAAGTTCCTCCAGCAGCTTAGAAAGAAGGGCCTCCGCATATTCTTCGACACGCAGGACTATCTACCCGGCGTATTGATGCGACAGGTAGACAAGTTGGTCTACTGCAACGACTTCTGCTTCAGCCAGTGGGGCAGGGACCGTAACCTGCCGAAAGGCACTACTTTTTGGTATGACTGCTACGACTACAGTGGCATCTTCACCGGCTGGCGTGGCTACCACTGGCGGGAAGCGCTCTACCACGCCGAGCGGGTCTGGCCGCTGTTCAACACATACCAGATATACGACCCGCTGCAATTCGCACGGAAGATTAAGGTAGTAGGCGGCGAAATGGAATACGACCAGGACACCAAGCAACTTTACGCACCAGGGGAACGGGTACAGCACATAAAAGATGCCAGAGAAGACGAAGGCCGAGCATTCTCAACAGAATGGCTTACCAGAGCGACAGGGTGTGGCTTCCGTGAAAAGTTAGAAGAACACAATGCCATACACCCTCATCCGATTAAGCCAGGCTGGCTGCGTATCTCAACAAGCGATGCAAAGAAGTCCCTTAATAACTTAACTGGGGCAGACCGTGACGTGGCCGAGAACCTATATGAGAGCTTGTACGCCGAAACACGGAATAACCGGGTAGTTGTACTTACCGGCGGTGGTAAGTATATCGATATCCACACACCATTCACAGAGGGGGAGGAGGCAAATGATAACCAAGATAACTAACAATGTACGCCGCCTTAACTCGCTTAAACTCTGGTCGGCAATAACAGGGGTAGCTTTAACTGTTGCTCTTGTGCTTACTTTCCTGCCGATGCAGGTCAGTGTCAATACCGGGGGGTTGCTGAGTATTGGGCTTAGACAGACATCAGCTAATCCTGATTGGCTTTCAGGTTGGGGGCAGAGAGTCAAAGTCAGTGCCGATGCCGATGATGTATCTAGTAACCTAACTGACTTCCCAATTCTGCTTCATCTCTCCACAACGTCTGGCTATAACGCGGACGATATTTCCTTCATCTTTGATGAGCTTCAGAGCAATGCCAACAGATTCAAAATTGCAGTTACAAAAAGCGATGAAATTACCGAGTGTTACGTTGAGATAGAGAAATGGGATGATGCCAATGAAAAGGCAGACCTATGGGTAAAAGCCCCCACGGTATCAAACTTGAGCGATACTGACTTTTGGCTCTACTTCGATGGCGACCATGCCGACAACACGGCCTATGTAGGCGACGTTGGTTCTACTATTGCACAGAATGTTTGGGATACCAACTTCAAACTTGTTAATCATTTGGCAGACTGGAACTTGGAAGCCTACAAATCGAGAGTATATGTATCCGTAGGTGGGGAGGATTACTATTCGGCAGAACCAATGGTTATCTATAGGGCAGGGCAGGCACATCCCTTTCAAATGTGGTTAACTGTTCTCTATCCTGCTCCCAGAGTTTACAATTACTATTCGGATGACGGAAGTGCATGGACATCCAATGGTCTAGCATCACCAGCTAGTTTTTATCTTCAACAGTATGTTTTGTGGAATCCCGAAGGCGACAATAAATACTGGATGTATGCTGCTGATACCTTTGGCGACCATTTTGACCTTCTCACAAGCTCTAGTGAGACAGGTTTCACTGTGGATACGGCTGACATCTTACTCAAGAGTGGCAATGCCGCAAAGTTTGATGAGACTGCCGTTTACAACCCTACAATCTGGTATGAAGAACCAGACTCCACTGCTAATCTGGCCACTAGCATGGACAACTCCACTACTGAGTGCGATGTTACCGACACTTCTAAATTCGCTGCTACTCAATACATTAAGGTGGAATCTGAGTGGATGCTAGTTACGGCAGTTATAAATGCAACTCATTGTCATGTTACAAGGGCAAGATTTGGTACAAGTGCCGTTGCTCATACGCAACCTCAAGATGTTTACAAGAGACAGTGGTATATGGCTTATGATGGCGCTGGGACCCCAAATGGTGGCTTGATTCTTGTTGGCTTAGCCATGAGTTACGATGGGAGGGCTTGGACTAAGCAATATAATGGGTCTGGGGCAGGTGGTAGTTGGTCATTGGTTGGTGAGGCAGGTTCAGACGCAGGAACTATCTATAAGGTGAGTGGGGTTTACTATCACTGTGGGCATGGTGGGCTTACAGGCCAAACTAATACGGGCACTGATATTCAGGGATGGTCTTATTCTACCGACTTAGCCTCATGGAGTCCACTCGGGGGAACGGGATTTCAGTTGTTTATTCCCCGTACCCAGACATGGGAAGGGAGTGACCACACCACTGGGCAGACAGCAGACCTTTGTGGATTGGCAGATAACAATGCCAACCCTGTAACTGTAGGTGGATATTCATTTTTCTACTATACGGCTTGGATACAAACAGCGTTTGGTTCATCCCATCCTTTAAGCGTAGGACTGGTTAAACCACTAGGCACATTTAATGAAGTGGTTATCAATAGCCCTACCTCGATGTGCGATTCCACAAGCCTCAATAATGATCCTGACCAGATGTCATGGACTATGCCTGCTACTGGGCAAGTAGCCAATGGCAAGAGTTGGCGTAATGATGTCACAGGCAAGGCATGGGTCAGATTTCCAGATTCAGCAAGCCACGACTTAGGAAGTAGCTTTACTTTTGAGGCAAATGTTTATTTGGATGCCTATGTGACTGGTCCAGATATTATTTTCAATAAAGATGCTGTTGGTGCTGCTGGAACACGACAATTTCTTGTTTATTTGGATGCAGCCGAAGATAATACCAAAAAGCCTGCAATTTACTATTGGGACACGGATAACCATGCAGTCCAATGGTTCGCCAATTCAGCCCATGCTGTGACTACAGGGTGGCATACTATAGCCTGGGTTCGTAGTGGTAGTTCAGCCTATATTTACATAGATGGTTCATCCGTAGCGGTTACTGCTGGAACACTCGATGCTGCTATGCAATCAACAACGCAGCCACTATATATAGGCTACCGTCCATCTGATGCTGTTGGAATGGATGGCAAGTTAGACGAACTAAGAATGTTAAACAAGGCATATTCCGCAGCTGAGGCAAAGGCTAGTTATGAAACTCAAAGAGACCATTTATTAGATTGGGGAAGTGAGGAAGGGGCATCACCAGCGATAACAAACACTCCAGATAACTATGGCTTCGGGATATTAGCTACAAGCACTAATGGCAGCACAACAATAAACTACTTTACATTGAACAACACGGGCAACTGCCCTGTGGACATAACGATTCAGGGGACGAATCTTGCTGGCGGTGACGACACGTGGACATTATCTGGTACGGCAACTCCCGGCGAGAATATCTACGGCTTGTACGCCGGGTTAGACGATGCCGATGATAACTTTGATATAGTAGTGAACGCAACAGCAAATGCTTTTGTTGGTGATTTACCAGAGGCCACAACCCAAGCCTGGGGATTAAGGCTCTGTATGCCCACTTCCTTAAGCGGATATAATGCACAACAAATGGCAGGAACGGTAACATTGATAGCAAGTGCAGCATGAGTATGAGTAATATCTTTGGCGAGTTTGGTTTAGCCTATAGGTTGGTGGCTGGTATGTCCTCCATTTACTTACACCTGCCTATAAGACCGGGCTACAGCCTACTAAGGAAGGCCAATAGAACCTACAGGGCATGGTACAGTAAATCACAGGCCAAACAGAGACAACGTATCGTGACTGCTAACGTGGATGGGATCAACTATGAACTGGACCTAATCGAACTTATAGACAGTTCTCTTTACCATAGGGGCTGTTTTGAACCGCATACCACAGCCACTATCACCAAATATGTCCAGCCAGGTATGACTGCCCTTGATGTCGGGGCGAACATCGGTTGTCATACATTACGGCTTGCGCGGTTAGTCGGGGAAACTGGGAGGGTCATCGCTTTTGAACCTACCCCCTGGGGATTCGCCAAGCTACAAAAGAATATCAGCCTCAATGAGTCCCACAACATAACCCTTGAGAAGTTGGCTCTATCAGACAGTAACGGCGATGATTCTGTGTTCTTGAGGTCAAGCTGGCACCTCGATGGGACAACTGGGGATGAGGGTAAGAAACCCGTGACGTTTATCCGGTTAGACGACTACGTGAGCCAAATGGGGCTAACACAAATTGACTTCATCAAGCTAGATGTTGATGGCTATGAGTCAAGGGTGTTGCGCGGAGCGTTGGCAACAATCAGCAGATTCCGTCCCATGATAATTGTCGAGTGCAGCACTAAGCCTGATGCCGTCAACGCTAATGTAGTGGACACGATTGATACTCTTGATTCGCTTGGGTACGGCTTCTATTCGGAAAGAAAACTCAAGAAGTATAAAAGCAAGGATGCATTATTCCACAGTGTTTTGAAGAACAGTAGTGAGAACATTGTAGCATTTCCCGCCGACGGTCGATGTAGGCTTTTAAGAAAATAAAGTAAAAGGAGGTGACAAAGTGAAAAACTTTAGAAGAATAGGTTTAAGCCTAGTGCTGGCTGTGCTGCTGACTCTCGGGCTTGTCGTGCCTGCGTTGGCCACTAATCCTACCGTAGCGATTACCGTTACGGCTCAGGTGGTTTCAATCACCAACTCCCAGAATGCATGGGGGATGAGTACCATTGACGTAAGTGCTACCGTGTACTTCAGCGCCAACAACCTTGAAGACATTGATTACTCCCTGATCACCAACACCGGCAGTGTGAACGCAGACGTTGAGATACAGGGCACGATTATCGAGGGTGGCACCTATGACTGGACTTGGGATACCACGCCCGGAGACCAGATATTCAGCCTCTATGCCTACAACGTGACCGCGGCAGGTTACACTATCCCAGTTAAGACAAGCAGTTTCGTAGACATAGTAGTGGACTTGCCTGCTACTGGCAGTGACACCTATGCTTGGTCCATGAAGTTCATGGGGCCGACAGCTTTCAATGCTGCGGATGACGGCATACAGAAGACAGCCACTATTACCTTGGTTGCGTCCAAGCACGTGTAAACTAGACTGAAGTAGTGGTACGAAAACCATCGCTTGGGTTTGAAAGTCGGTACACCGAATAGACCTGATAAAAGGAT
>Ga0315289_10001992_pt1 | contig 31691 bp, 31 predicted proteins | sample YL17G11_40_MG_FD_203452 | JGI IMG/M metagenome (GOLD analysis project Ga0315289, IMG submission 203452) | Sediment microbial communities from Yellowstone Lake, YNP, Wyoming, USA - YL17G11_40 | ecosystem: Environmental > Aquatic > Freshwater > Lake > Sediment | place: USA: Wyoming | collected... | reverse complement strand
TAATCTCTATACACGCCTTCTTAAAAACCTCGTTAAGATGTCGGAAATAGCAAGTCATAATCGATTCCTTAAATCTCAGTCTGCCAGCGCTTAGTAAACCTTATGCTGGGGTATTATCCTGTTCAAGGCTATCCGCTTTTTATTTTGTCTCTATATTTCGAGTTCATAAGAATTATTGGCTAAACTACTGCAAATTAAATGGCAATGTCAAGCCTCAGAAAATCACTAGCTTGTTTTCTAATTATCTTAGCTGTGCTTATTGTTTTCGCTGGGTTAGCTGAGGCAACAACAACTTATTTTACAGTACAGAGCGGAAAGGAAACGACCCACCAAATTAAACTCTTCGAAGAAGACCGCGTCTTGATAAAATTCACAGTTGTTGGACAAACCGCTCACATTCTGCGTTTTTACTTGGTGTTTCCAAACGCGACTGAAAGAGACTTTGGAGAAGTGGGCGACTTCAGCTACAACTTCATCTGTAAGGCTGAAGGGGAATACACGCTGCGATTTGCAAATAATGACTCAACGGAAAACAAGCTTGTAACCTTAGATTACGAGGTTGACCACTACATTCTTGGTATGCCCCAAATGCTCTTTTTGACTTTAGTAATCGTGCTAGTCTGTCTAATCATGGTTGCTACCTACGTGTTGTTGGGAAAAACCTCATAGCTTCTATGCACTTCGCATGGTGCTTACAAGTTCAAAAGTGAAGGCAAGCTTGACCTTGAAAGGTTAAAACTCATTAGCGAAGCAGTAAGCATTCCGCTGGTTTTGCATGGCGCCTCAAGCGTGCCAGATTGGCTTATTGAAAAAGCCACCAAGTATGGCGCATCTCTCAGCGGAGCAAAGGGCATACCGGAAGAGCAAATCAAAAAAGCCATTTCATTGGGCATCGCCAAAATCAACATTGATACAGACTTGCGCCTTGCTTTTACGGCAACGGTACGTGAAGTCCTAACAAACTCGCCTAAAGAATTTGATCCCCGAAAGATTTTGGGTCCAGCGAAAGAAGCTATGAAAGAGGTTGCCAAAAGCAAAATGCGGTTATTTGGAAGTTCAGGAAAAGCATAGAAGAACGCGCGCAAAATGAAAGTCGGCACACTAATTGTAGTCGGCTGTCATTCTTGCTATTTTCTCAACAGTTCCATGAGTTTGGGCATCAGCTCGCAACCGCGATCTAAAACTCCCAGACTGCCGTTTTTGCACTCTCTTTCAGAGAATTTAGAAACTTTGTCAGCCTTGATTTTGTCGCCTGATATGAGCACTGGAACTGGAGTGTCGCTGTGCACCTTCAAACGGCAGGGCGTTGCATGATCCGAGGTAACGCAAATAACACAGTCCTTCAGCGCTATCTCTTGCAGTAGTCTTCCGAAGAAGTGCTCATCGATAGCAGAAATTACTTCGGTTTTGCGGTTACAGTTGCCATCGTGACCAGGTTCATCGGGACCTTTGAGGTGAATGTAAAAACAATCATAAAGCGGCAACAAACCAAGTAACTTCATTACTCTTAGTTCACAGTCTTTCTCGAGATCGCCCGACGGAGGAGGAAGAAGAGATGCCTGCATACCTGCAAGTTCCGCTATTCCCTTCTCAGCGGTCATGTCTGCAAGGGCAGCGAATTTAACGTTGTATTTTTCGTTGATGTTAAAAAGTTTCGGTAAAAGATGCCCCGCATCTCGTGTGAGCACTACGTTCGCCTTAAGCTTTCCTGCTGCCGCGCGTTTCCTATTTACTTCGTGGTTTTCCCAGAGCGTGTGGGTTTTTTCAATGAACTCGTTAACGAGTTTCGCCGAGTTTTGCGCTTCTTCCGTGTCATCGGTTGCCTTGCACTTTTTGAGAACCATTTCCACGTTGGGCGTGGCTACTCCTATGCCGTTAATTATGGAGTAAGCAGGGTCGCTGTTCGTTATGTTGCTGGAAAGACATTTTCCTTTGCTCTTCATAACGAGAACGGCGCGGTGACCAAAAGTGTTCTTGAATTCAAAAGTAGCGGGGCACGATTCAAGTTTTACTTCAGTGTTAGCGGCTTCGCTAAGTTCCGTTGCTTCTTCTGTAGTTAAGGTTCTTCGCACTCGTCTGTCAATAATCTTGTTCCCTTGACCCAAAGTTGCAAAGTTGCATCTCAGCGCCAAGTCGCCATCCTTCACGTTGATGCCTGCGCCTACCGCTTCGATGATTCCTCGTCCCGTGCTGTACTTGAAAGGATCGTAACCCAAAAGGGAAATGACAGCAACATCACTTTCAGGTGCCACGCCTTTTCTCACCGAATACATTAATCCCGTTTTGCCATTTTTGGCAAGAAGGTCCATGTTAGGGGTCTTAGCCGCTTCTAAAGGCGTTTTGCCTCCGAGCTCGCTAATTGGTAAATCGCCCATACCATCTATTACAACGTAGAGCAGCTTCAATGTTGGAGATTTCCTCCGTTAAGATAGAGTTTATTCTGTTCCGACGCTTTATTTCTTTTTTGTGTATCAACTCTATTTTTTCACAGAAAGGATATTTCGAATTTCCATCTGTGTCGCCTGCGGCGTTCCAGTGGTGTTCACGAGGTAAACGTCCGTTTGTTCGAAGTATCTTCGGAAAAACTCTTTTCTAAGCTCGATTTTTCTGCTGTCTCTAACAAGTTGATGAGGGTTGCAGAAATCATGCGCCAACATGTATTGTAACGCTTCATTCGTGCTCAGATTGGTCACTATGGTAGGGTCTTGAGGCTCCCTTTTCAGCAAGATTATTTTTCTCATGGTTGCAATTGGAATGACGCCGCCGCTTCCCACGATCCAACGCACATTCACTACTGCTCTGCCTTTTTGGTCAAATTTTGCCTTATCAACGAGGCGTTCATATTCGTTCCAGATTTTGCCGATGTCGGCTTCGATGTAACAGTTTTTTTCTGAACCGAACGCTAAAGGTTCATGGCTGGAAAGCCTGACGAAGTACCAGTCATCAGAAACCAATCGGGCATTTTCCAGACGAAGCAATCCCCATGAATGAGTTGTCTTGCCTGTTCCAGAAGGAGCGATAATAGAAACGCCTAAGCAGCCTACATCTATGGCAGCGCCGTGAACTGAATAAATCCTATGCTCATCTTCCAAGACATCTCCCGCTACTGCCAGTGCTATGCTCTTTATCCACCCATAATAGTCTACGTTAACTAGGAAAGCGGTTTTCGTGTAAGGATCGTATTTGACGGTTGTTGGTTGACTGGGTTCTTCAAGCACGATAAGTCTTCCGTGAGATCGAGTGTTTTCACTCATTGTATAGAAGTTGTCTTCCCACTGGTTTTTCACATGCTCTATTTCGGTTAGCAGTTTCATGCAGCAGCCGTATATTTCGGCTTTGTTCGTGTAGAGGAATCTGTCTTCATAACTCTGGTAAAGCCTGTCTTTTTCTTCAGGAGATATTAGTTGCACAGAGTAACTCACTGGTAACACTTCTCCAAGAAAGGAATAATCTACTCAGAAATAAACCCCAAACAAAAGATAAGGTTTTCGAGAAACCAGATGCCGTATTCGATTAAGTTTTGAGCAAAAAAATTTTAGCCTTTCACCCAAGCACAAGCCTTCCTAGAAACTTCTCTGAGAATACTGCTTTGCTGCTCAAAGTGTCTTGGTTCACTGCAACTTGTGATCCCGAATAATTTACGGTGAAGCCTGAGCCGTCGAAATAAAGAGGCGAAACCGTTACTAGTTGCACGTCCTGACTGGTATACATTACGAGTTGGTTGTGGGGAAAACTGCTAACCGTTCCAGTGCTGTTTTCTATGGTTGCGCTGCAGGTTGAGAATGTTACGCTTCCAAAATCTGCCAAAGTGCTGATGTTGTCGTTAACGGTTGGTCTCTCAATAATCCATTCAGCCGATAACCGAGAAGAATTGTAAAAGAAGGTCTCTTTGAAACTCGCGCCCCAAGTAACATCATTAATAGCTATTAACCAAGTGTTCGCGGCTTTGTCGATGAGGTTTATAGAAGCAGTAATCGTGTCGCCAGGTCGAATGCGCATGTTTAATATGCGGACCACATGATCAGGTATAAGCTCATACCAAGCAAAATAGGATACTCGACCGTTTACGCACTGTTGGTCCGTGCCTGTTTGAATTAGAGTTTTGTCCCCGTATCCGCCTATGCCTATCCACGCTGCTGATTCCGTGTCATTTTCTGAAGCTCTGACCTCTGGCACTGTCCAAGAAGCTCTGATACTGCTTACTACTGGTTGCCGATTTTGAAGGTTTGAAGCTACCATGTAGCCTGCTCATTGCGTAGTTCTTGCAAGACTGGAAGAAGAGGGACTTTGACTCGCTAAATACCGGCTTATTGAATAATAAGCTACGACAGCGCCAACGGCAATCATAACTACAGTGATTATCGCATGAAGTTTCGAATTATTGGTTTTGGAAAGAACAGTCTGCCACCTTTTTTATGGAAAGAAACGTGAGCATATAAAAAATTTGCTGTTTGCTTTAGAGTTTTGAGTTAAAGTGCGAATAATGCGGGTTTCAATGTAACCGCAAAGCCAAAAAATATGGAGAGAGGCATTTTACACAGGCAACAAAAGGTGAATGGAACGCAATGTTGTTCATAAGCTTTGGATAAATCCTGATATGACATCCTTAATAGACTGGATTAATGGGTAGCGTATTTTCACGGGAGTTTCAAGTTTCTCCAGGCGATTGACTCTAAAGTATATGGGTGGATGTGGGTCGAAACCTACCCATTCTTGAACGCGGAAGGATGGCGTCCTTTCATATAGCAGTCTTTGGAAGCCGATTTTTTCGAGAGAATCAGCCAAAACTCCAGGCTGCCCTATCATGATGGCGGATATGAGGTCAGCTCGAGCCTCGAAGAATTTGGCTATAAAGAATATGATGACCATCACAGCCCAAAAGTAAACAAAAAACAAGAAAGAGGAGAAGATAAAAGGAAACAACGGAAATAGTACGTAAAACCTGAAGAGAAACTCTGCAGAAGTCAACCCATAAAGAAGAAGCGGATCCCGCCCTTTAAGGTGACCGAACTCATGCCCCAAAATACTCTCAATTTCGCTTTCGTCGAGTTGAACAAGAAGTCCCGTTGTTATCAAAACTATGCCACGGCTCGGACTAGGACCAGAAGCCGCAGCGTTCGGGAGCATAGTGTTTGAAACCACGATTTTAGGCATTGGAAAACCGAATTTATCCGCGATTTTTTTCACAAGCTCGTAAACATTCACTTTTTTAGCCGACAGATTCTCCGATTGACATGCCACGCCATATTTTGCGAAAACCTTCTGAGCAGCTTCACAGTCAATTTCTCCCCGCTTAGCCAGTACCTCGTCGTAGACTTCTTTCTTTATTGTAACTAGCTGGTCTTTTGAATATACTTGCTTAAAGTCATCATGTTCTCCTATTGGTAAGTGATACTCTAGAAAGTGTATGATTGGATTGGCTTCAGTGATGCGCCAATCAGCTGCCCTCTCAATGAACTTGGTGGAATAGAAGACGAAAACAAACTGCACTGCTATGAGCGCTAATGGCGCGATCCAGAACGCGTCTGGAAATAATGCGGCAATGATTATGAAAAGAAATACGCCAAGGCCTAAGAATACGAGGAAAAAGAGAACCTGAGTTTCAAGAAACAAGCGACTGAGAGGCTTTTCCTGCTTTTTGATCGCTTCTGGAACTATTTCTTCGCCTTCTCTCCACGCAAAATACAATGTTGCTTTCCTAGCGTTCTCCTCGAAAATCTGCATTGCGATAACGACATCTTGTTTTGCCTCCTCTATTATCGTGTTGGACACTTGCCCGTCAAGTGGGGTTATTTTCAATTCTATCGGCTTAGTGCCTTTGACTTCGACTTGGAGAAGTTGCTTTCCCTGCGAATCAAGAATCGCGTACGCCAAGTAAGTGCCGTTCTCTGTTGTTTCTCTGGAAAAGTTCGCGAACCGTTGTTTCTGGGGAAGGAGGTACTGCTTGTGAATGAAGTCTAATAGTTTTTCCATGTAGCTGGCGGGAACTTCTGTGTCAATCTTGTAAAAAACAGGTTCAGTCATTTGTCTCAAATAATCCATGAATCAAGTTTCCTTTTATTAACTCTATGGGTAAAAGAGTTTTTGAATAGCAGTGCATAAAAATCCGAAAAGTTACATACACAGGTGTTTTCTCAAAATCATTCCGTCATAGAAACGATGGAACTTGCGCTTCGTGCCTTTCCCCTTTAGAGAAGTTATAAATACGATTTCAGAACTAGTTTGAGAGTAAGGTGAGAATTTTGAGAATCGGTTTTTTCGTTTGGGAATACCCGCCTGCTCTTGTTGGTGGTCTTGGCACTTACGCAGAATACTTGACTCATGAATTCGTTGACATAGGACATGACGTTTCGGTTTTCACGCTTAATGGGGGCGATTTAAAAACCAGAGAGATTCTACAAGGCGTAGAGGTTCATCGACCTCTAATCGCGGACGCAAGTAACATCTGGCCATTTTTCGTGGTTGATGACCTGAAAAAATGGGGCACAAACATTAAACTTTTCAACGATATTTTCATTTATAACATTCTCAGCGCCACAAAGTTCCTCAACGGATTGATAAAAAAAGAAAAATACAATTTCGACGTAGTGTGCGTTCACGATTGGTTAAGCAGCATTGCAGGCCTCGTGATTAAAAATGAAACAAAAATTCCAGTAGTCTTTCACACTCACAGTACAGAATGGGGAAGAAGCGGCGGCCAAGGCTCTGAAGTGGTGTCGCACTTTGAAGGTGCTATGGCTCAAAACGCAGACAGAATAATAACCGTTAGTTACGCCATGCAGCAAGACCTGACAAAGCATGGTTGGCCGCAATCAAAAATCAGCGTGGTTTGGAATGGCGTGGACCCTGACCGTTACAACTCGCGCAAGTGTGAACAGAAAGATATAGAGAAAACTCGAGAAAAATATGGTGTCCCCAAAGACTGGAACATGCTTCTTTTTGTGGGAAGGCTCACTTGGGTGAAAGGCGTAAGAAACCTATTACAAGCAATGCCCACCGTTTTGAAGGAATACCCAAACACTAAACTCGTGATTCTAGGCAAGGGAGAACAGCAAACTGACATTGTGGAAACGGCGGATAGAATGGGCATGAGAGATAAAATCGTTTACCGCTTTGATTTTGTCCCCGAAAATGAGAGAATTCTGCATTACGCCGCCTCAGACATGTGCATCTTTCCATCAACTTACGAACCCTTCGGCATAGTCAGCTTAGAAGCCATGGCCATGGAAAAACCTGTCGTCGTAGGCGCACGCGGCGTCGTAGGGTTCAAAGAACAGGTGATAAGCTCTGGTCCAGACCAAAACGGAGTACACGTCAATGCTGAAGACCCAGCAGACATAGCTTGGGGAATAAAAGAAGTACTTCGGAACCCTGAAAAAGCGAGAAACTGGGGCGAGAATGGACGCAAAAGAGTAATAGAATACTTTACATGGCGGAAAGCTGCTGAAGAAACACTGAAAATCTATGAAACACTGGTCTGAAAAGTGTAAGGTCAATAATTTAACCCATGAGAGTTTTCCTTCAACTAACAGAAAACTGAAAAGTCAGGATATGACTAAGGCAGCTATATCGCTAACATATCCGCCAGTTTCAGCAAACTCAAATCTAAAGGCTTCGTCATTTTGCACGACTTTTCTAACTCGGTGCTTGTTATTGCGCCATTTTGCAGCCCGACTACTCTATTTCCTTGTTTTAGACATAGTAAATCCACGGCTTTTTCAGCGAAAAGGCTAGCTAAAAGCCGACTTCTCGCCGTCGGACTGCCACCCCGTTGAGCATAGCCCAGAATCGATAACCTAACTTCTGAACCACTGCGCGCTTCAATTCCCTTTGCAATTTCGTTGGTGTCTCCGACGCCTTCAGCGGCAACTATTATTCCTGCCCTTTTCCCTTTACGGGTATTTTCTTTTATTATCCAAAGAATCTCGTCCAGTTTGAATTCGTTCTCAGGAATCAGGATAACTTCAGCGCCGACGGTGATTCCCACATACAGCGCTAGGAAACCTCTTTTTCTGCCCATGACTTCAACAATGAAAATTCTTTCATGAGATATTGCCGTGTCTCTGATTTTGTCAATTTCAGTTACCGCCGTGTTTACAGCAGTGTCGAAACCCACGGTTTCATCAGTCCCGAAAACGTCATTGTCGATGGTGGCGGGAATCCCTACCATCAAAGCGCTGCTTTTTCTGCCAAGTTCCAAAGCTCCTCTAAATGAGCCCTCGCCGCCTATCACTACCAAGCCATCCACACCATTTGAAGATAGGGTTTCCGCGGCCTTTTCAAGACCTTCGGTGGTTTTGAATTCGGGGCATCTTAAAGTGTGCAGCATCGTGCCGCCTAGTTGTATTATCCCGCCTACGGAGCGGGGAGTTAAGTGCTTAAAGCTGTTTGTCAGCAGTCCTTCCCAGCCTCTTTCAAAACCTAAAACTTCAAGGTTTCTCGAATGGGCAATCCGTGCAACGGCTCGGATAGCAGCATTCATTCCCGGCGCATCACCGCCAGAAGTTACTACACCGATAGTTTTCAACGGCAAACACTCCCTTTACTTTAATCACAGTTATACAGACGTTATGGCTAATCGGAAAATAAAGTTGACGCTTTTTCAAAGCTCGTTCATTGCGCTGCAAAAGCTTTTTAGTTAATGAAACCTTAGCATCCAGTAGCGTTTTGTGTCGCGGTGAAGCCTTTGGAGAACGCTTACGTTATCGTGATGGTTACAACGCCTAGCAAGCTGGAAGCCGAAAGAATAGCGCAGCACTTGCTTGAGGAAAGACTGATCGCGTGCGCTAACATAATTGGCCCCGTTTCCTCACTTTTTCACTGGTCTGGGAAGATGGAGAAGACCGAGGAATATTTGACGCTTATGAAGTCGCGCAAGGATTTGTTTGAAAAGCTGTCAGAAGCTGTTAAGGCTTTACATAGTTATGAAGTGCCAGAAATTCTTGCCTTTCCTATCGTTGAGGGTTCAAAAGGCTATTTGGATTGGTTGGGTAGCTGCTTGCGGTAAGGTGTTTAGTCGGTTAATGTACATTTATGTACTCAAAAGCCTTAAATAAGACGTTAAGGTAAGCTTCAGAACCTTAAGGAGTGCTGCAACATGGGGAATCGCCTTTGGCTACGAAACATCAACTGCACACGCGTTAATCGAAGAAAATAATAAACTAAAGTTTAAAAAATTCCTTTTTACGCGCTCACCTCTCGAAATCTTCTCAAAACTCCACAAGCAGTATGAAACAGCCTACATTCTCGAATCCATAGAAGGCCCAAAGAAGCTGGCGCAGTACTCATTCATAGGATTTGATCCGAGGTTAACCATCAAAATAAAGAATGGAGAAGCGGTAATCAGCAATGAAAGAACTGGAGAAGAAAACAGAGAAAAAACCAGTGACCCCTTGCACATCATTAAGAAACTCGTTGAAGGCAGAGCAGTTCACAATAAAGAGCTCAGATTTGTCGGAGGAGCTGTTGGATATATCTCTTATGACGCAGTTCGCTACTGGGAAAAACTCCCTCAAATGGTCAGCGATGACCTGGACTTCCCTGATGTGCAGCTAGGAGTTTTTGACGACGGAATCGTGTTTGACCACAGGCAGAGACGTGCATTCTACTATTATTCAAACGACAGCCGCCTTCCCGAGGTTGATAGACTTATTAAACAACCCGACGATTTCGAGGCTTTATCGTACAAGCAGCCAAAAGTGAACGTTGCAAAAGAATACTTCGAAAAAGCTGTGGAAAAGGCCAAAGAATACGTAGCCTCTGGAGACATTTTTCAAGTTGTCCTTTCCAAACGCTACGGACTCCGCATCAAAGGCGACTTAATAGAGTTCTACCGCGCGCTACGTCGGATAAATCCGTCACCTTACATGTACTTCTTTAAAGCTGGCACCAGGCAAATTGTCGGTTCCAGCCCAGAAATGCTCGTTAGAGTTGACAACAGAGTTGTTGAGACTTTCCCAATAGCTGGAACAAGGCCAAACGTAGAAAACCCCGTTGAGAACAGGCGATTAGCGAAGGAACTGTTGGCAGACCCTAAAGAGCGCGCTGAACACGTTATGCTGGTAGATCTAGCAAGGAACGATGTTGGAAAAATCTCGAAGTTTGGAAGCGTTCGTGTTCCAGAATTTATGGAAGTTCATCGATACAGCCATGTGCAACACATCGTTTCACGAGTGACAGGTACTCTCAAAGAAAACTGTGAATGTTACGACGCGTTAAGAGCTGTTTTTCCAGCTGGTACGGTTTCAGGGGCACCCAAAGTTAGGGCAATGGAAATCATTGAAGAACTTGAGCCGAGCAGAAGAGGACCGTACGCGGGAGCTGTGGGCTATTTCTCCTATAATGGGAACGCGGATTTCGCCATAACCATCAGAACCCTAGTTGCGGACAAAGATAAAGCCTACATCCAAGTAGGCGCCGGCATAGTGGCAGATTCCGTTCCAGAAAGAGAATGGTTCGAAACCGACCATAAGGCTGAAGCCCTAATGAAAGCCCTGAAAATCTCTGGAGGCGAAAAAGCATGAAAGTTCTTGTCATCGACAACTACGATTCCTTCGTCTACAACCTTGTTCAATATATTGGAGAGCTCGGAGGAGACGCCATGGTCTATAGAAACGACCAAGTGACCTTGAAACAGATTATGGAATTTGAACCCCACAGAATAGTGATTTCCCCAGGTCCAGGCACTCCTGAAGAGACACGATACTTCGGTGTTTCCTCACAGATTTTGCGATCCCTCAGTTGCGAAGTCCCAACCTTGGGAGTATGCCTAGGCCATCAGGGAATAATCCATGCCTTCGGCGGAAAAATCGTCTCTGCAAAGCGGCTTATGCATGGAAAAACCAGCTCGATAAAACACGATGGGAAGGGCATTTTCAAGGGTGTCCAGAACCCGTTCACTGCGACACGCTACCATTCACTGGTCGGAGATAAGCTTTCTATTCCTTCATGCCTTGAAGTGACCGCGGAGTCCATTGATGACGGAGAAGTCATGGGTGTTCGCCACGTGAAGTATCCCATTGAAGGAGTGCAGTTTCACCCTGAATCCATATTGTGCGAGGAGGGGAAACTCATCATAAAAAACTTCCTTGAAGGCAGATGACGAAAAGTGATCAGAGAAAGCATACAAAAACTGATTGACAAGACAAGCCTCACTTACGAAGAATCACGAGAAGCCATGAAAGAAATAATGACGGGAGAAGCAACAAACGCGCAAATAGCCGCGTTTTTGACGGCTTTACGGATGAAAGGAGAAACTGTCGAAGAGATCATAGCCTTCGCAGAAGTTATGAAAGAATGCTGCTGCCGAATTCACCCTCGCATGGAGGGTCGGCTCATCGACACTTGCGGCACTGGCGGAGACAAGATAAAAACCTTCAATATCAGCACCACTGCGGCTTTTGTGGTTGCAGGCGCTGGCGTGGCTATCGCGAAGCATGGAAACCGAGCGGTTACCAGCCAGAGTGGCAGCGCCGACGTGTTGGAGAGACTTGGGCTCAACCTTAACATGGACCCCACGACGGTGCAGAACGCTATCGAGCAGGTGGGGATAGGTTTCATGTTCGCTCCAGCTTTTCACCCAGCAATGAAGTATGCCATTGGCCCAAGGAAAGAGATAGGTATCCGAACAATATTCAACGTACTCGGTCCCCTGACTAATCCAGCTTGCGCGAACGCGCAATTGCTCGGTGTTTACGACCGAAAACTAACAGACCCCTTAGCTCACGTGTTGAAGAATCTTGAGTGCGAAGAGGCTATGGTTGTCCATGGATTAGATGAACTGGATGAAATTTCCACGGTAGGCAAGACAGCTATATCATGGTTAAAAGAAGACGAGGTTACAACCTTGGAAACTGTTCCAAGGGACTTCGGCGTCAAACTTGCCAGAATAGAGGAGATAAGAGGAACGACACCTGATGAAAGCGCTGAGGTTCTCTTCAAAATTCTGAGTGGCAACTGCGTTGCTGATGACCCGAAGAGAGAAATAGTGCTTGTTAACGCGGCTGCTGGAATCATCGTGGGCGGAAAAGCTGAAGACTTTAGTTATGGAATGGAATTAGCCCGCGAATCAATCGGCAGCGGAACCGCCTACGAAAAACTCAAAGCGCTAATCAAAGCGTCCGATGGAAATCTGTCAAAACTTGAGGAGTTAGAGTCAAAGTATGGCTGACTTTCTTGACGTGCTGGCACGGGACGCAAGAGAAACTATCAGTAAGGGCTACTACGAAAGTTTAGCCCAGACCAAGATGTCTCACATTAGCTTAAAAGAGGCGATTCTCGAAAGCACAACTGTCGCGGTCATCACTGAGATCAAAGCGGCTTCGCCATCCGCAGGCACAATCAGAAAAACGTTAGAGGCAGGGAATCTTGCCGAGGCTATGTGTAAAGGCGGAGCCGTGGGCATATCCGTTCTGACCGAACCAAAACATTTCAAAGGTTCCTTGAATTCGCTAGTCGAAGCTCGGAAGGCAGTAAAACTTCCGATTCTCATGAAAGACATAATCCTAAACCCTGTCCAACTGGAAGCAGCTTCAAAAGTCGGCGCAAATGCTGCGCTGCTAATCCAAGCCCTTTTTGAGAGAGGATACTGCGAATGTGGCATTAGCGAAATGATTGCGGAAGCGCACTCAAAGAAACTCGAAGTTTTATTGGAAACCCATACTGAAAACGAGTTTCGCCTTGCATTGGACAGCGATACGGATTTGATAGGGATTAACAATCGGAACCTTGGAACGTTAAAGGTGGACCTAAACGTAACTAAGGAAATCCTAGAAAAAAATGATCCAGACGGAAAAATTGTCGTGAGCGAAAGTGGAATTAAAACGCTTGCCGATCTCCGTTTTCTGCGGGAATGTGGCGCCCAAGCATTCCTTATCGGTTCAGCCGTAATGTTAGCCGATAATGTTGAAGAAAAAGTTAAGGAGTTCGTGTTGGCTTTATGAGAACGGTTAGGGTAAAAATCTGCGGAATCACTCGAAAAGAGGATTTGGATGCTGCCACGGCGGCTGGAGCGGATGCCGTTGGATTCGTAGTTGGAACAACCGCTTCGCCAAGAAACATCTCACTGGAAAAAGCTGAAAAACTGATTAGGCAAGTTCCACCCTTCGTAAAAAGCGTTCTGGTTACTGTGCCAAAAAGCATCGACGAATTAAGGATTTACGAAAAGTTGAATCCAGATGTCATTCAAATTCATGGCGGAAACTTGCCTTTCGCCGCAGTCATCCGAAAGAACATTCCGAACATTCCCTTGATAAGAGCGGTAAACGCAAATCTCACTTGCGCACTTGACACCGCATCAGAAGCGTCAAAAATGTTCGACGCCGTTCTCCTCGATTCCTCTGCCAAAGGCAGGTACGGTGGAACTGGTGTAGTTCACGATTGGGAATTGAGCAAACTTGTCAGGCAAGTTATTCATCCAAAGCCGCTGATTCTGGCTGGGGGATTAAACCCTGAAAACGTCACAGATGCGGTGCGTGTTGTTCAGCCCTACGCTGTGGATGTTTCCAGCGGCGTTGAACTGCAACCAGGAATTAAGGATAATCAGAAAATGGTGGATTTCGTTAAAAACGCGAAGGATGTTAGAATATGAAAAAACTAAGCAGTTATCCTGTTGACGGAAAATACGGAAAATACGGTGGACGCTTTGTTCCAGAAACGCTGATGGCGGCGATTAGAGAATTAGAGGACGCGTACGAGCAAGCCAAAGCAGATTCGGACTTCAAGAAAGAGCTGGATTATTACTTGTCAGAGTACGCGGGAAGACCAACGCCTCTTTATTATGCGGAGAATTTGACTAAGAGGCTTGGCGGAGCGAAGATTTACCTGAAACGAGAGGATTTGGCGCATGGAGGCGCCCACAAAATTAACAATACGCTTGGGCAGGCTCTGCTGGCAAAAAGGATGGGGAAGAAACGAGTCATCGCTGAAACAGGAGCAGGTCAACACGGAGTTGCCACGGCTATGGCTTGCGCTGCCTTAGGGTTAAAGGCTGAAGTGTACATGGGCGTTGAAGACATGAAGCGACAGCGGCTTAACGTTTTCAGAATGAAACTGCTAAACGCTGAAGTGCACCCAGTGGAATCGGGTTCCAAGACATTAAAGGACTCCATAAACGAAGCGTTAAGAGACTGGGTGACTAACCTTCAAACAACTTATTACCTCATAGGGTCAGTTGTAGGTCCCCACCCATATCCAATGATGGTCAGGGATTTCCAAAGCGTCATCGGCTGCGAACTTAAGGAACAAATTTCCAAGAAAGAGAAACGCTTTCCAGACGCGCTGGTGGCTTGCGTCGGCGGAGGCAGCAACGCCATAGGCACGTTCTATCCCTTTGAGGACTATCCGCAAGTGAAGATGTACGGCGTTGAAGCCGCAGGCAAAGGAATAGACTCAGGTAAGCACGCCGCGTCTCTTAGTGCCGGAGCGGAAGGCGTTTTTCACGGCATGTTAAGCTATGTTCTCCAAGACAAAGATGGACAGATACAAAATACACATAGCATATCTGCAGGCTTAGATTATCCGGGAGTCGGGCCGGAGCATTCTTTTCTGAAGACACTTCAAAGAGTCCAGTACGTTGCTGCGACGGATGAAGAAGCAGTGAATGCTTTCTGTGCACTGTCTAAGGAGGAAGGCATAATCCCAGCGTTGGAACCTTCGCACGCGCTTGCGTTTACCATGAAGTTGGCTCGGGAAATGAAGCGGGAGGAAACAATTGTTGTTACCTTATCTGGACGCGGAGACAAGGACGTTGAAGTTATAGCTGATTACCTTGGGGCGAAGATATGAGCGATATAGCAAAGGTTTTCCAAAAATTAAAGGCTCAGGGAGAAGGTGCACTTATAGGCTACGTGACGGGAGGGGATCCAGAGCCAAAATGCACTTTATTGATTGCTGAAGCACTAATCCGCGGCGGCGTAGACATTCTGGAGCTTGGGATACCCTTCTCTGATCCGATAGCAGATGGACCGACAATTCAGGCTGCCAGCGCACGCGCTTTGAAATCGGGAACAACACCGACGATGGTGCTAGGAATGGTCCGAGAAATCAAGAAGAAGCACAGCGTACCCGTTGTGATCTTAACTTATTATAATCCAGTGTTCAGGATGGGGCTTGAGAAGTTTTTCAGGTTAGCGAAAAACTGCGAAGTTGATGGGGTGATAGTCGTTGACCTTCCAGTGGAGGAGGCGGAGGATTACAAGAAGGTCGCGGAAACCTATGGGATAGACACGATTTTCCTTGCGGCGCCTTCCACTTCCCTGCAAAGGCTAAGTAAAATCGTTGAGTGCACTTCTGGCTTCCTTTACCTCGTTTCTCATTTTGGTGTAACAGGGGAAAAGGACGCCATAGAAGAGTCAACAATCCAGCTAATCAAGAAGGTTCTGCCGTACACGAGGGGGCGAATCCCGTTAGCGGTTGGGTTTGGAGTTTCAAAGCCTCAGCATGCCAAAACTATAATTGAAAATGGCGCTGACGGCGTTATTGTGGGAAGCGCCTTCGTCAACATTGTCCATAGAAATCAGGGTAATTTGAGCAGGATGCTTGAGGAAATCGAGGAGACCGCACGTAAACTGAAAGACGCCACAAAGCAGTCGCTCAAAAGTTCTTAAGCAGTACCATTTGAAGTGCCGATACAGAACCATGCCAAGACAAATAGACATCAGCAATGTTAAACATCCAGAGCATAGTAAATACATGAATGACATCCTGAATAGGTTAGAAGAGCAGGATAAATTTGTGCCTTTAGACCTTTAGAATAACGTAAGCCATAAGCCTATACGCAGAGAGAGACAGAGACACAAAAACTAAAAAAGTAAGCCAAAATTATGGATATTGTGGAACTTTATGACAACAACTGCCAATACTAATGATGAACGCTACGATTTTTTCATATCATACTATTCAGCAACTGGTTTCCATTATGCTAAACATCTCAAAGCGCATGCTAAAGATTTTCATCGTACCGCTTTTCTTGATAAAGAAGACATTCATAGCGACATAAAAGGGGAGACAGATGAATGGCGTTTTCAAATTGACCAAGGAATAGCGAGAAGCAAAAACTTCATTTTAGTAATGACGCTTGGATTTAAAGATAGACCTGAGATTAAACGAGAGTGGAAAATAGCAAACAACAAAGGAATTAGATGTTTTCTATTTAAAAAAGATGGTTTGGGCAATCAGGAATTAATCATGGAAACGGACGAAGGCAAGATTGATTTTTCAAAATGGGATTATACCCCATTCAATAATGAATACGACTTATTGGAGAGTGTTGAGGACAGACTTAGAGGAAAGCCCAGTCCACAAAAAAAATCATTATTCATGAAAGAAGCAGAGGATTTAATCGCAAACGAGGGTTTAGATATCAAACAAACAAATCAACCACTTCTTGAAATTGCTGTCGGCCAAAGCAATTCCAGCGAAGAATGGTTGACTACTGGAAAAAACAATGAAAATGAAGACTTGCTCAATGTAAGTCCGTATTATTCCCAAGACTTTAAAATGACAGCAAGAAGAAATTACTATGAGGTTGAATCAGCAAGAAAGAAGTATTATTTGGTTGAGCCATCAGCAGATGATACAAAAATTGATTTTTTCCTGAAAGTAACCACAAATGGTCTTTTTCATTTGGTTGAACCCCTACGTCCTTACAAAGGGCACCATTATCTTGAGTCTATTTTCAAGCAAATCTTTGACATGCTGTTGTACACAATACAAATGATGAAATATCAGCAAATTAAAAGCGGTGAATCATTTATGATAATTCTAAAGAATGTTCAAGGTCTTGAGCTAATGGCAGTGGAAGATTTTCCATTACCCAGATACTTTTTTCCAAAGAACGACCCAGAACCGTTTCTTGGAGAGTTTAATCCCACAAGTCCTTGGAAAGAAATCGGATTTATTATGAAGAAAATTTTCAGAGATGTTTGTCAAGAATTGAATTACACACCAAATGATGAAATAGTCAATCAAAGACTCAACGACATATTAAGGTCCAATTTTTACGTAAAATACAGTCATAATTTTATAGGAAGTCGGAAGCATATTTTTCTCCAAAATATTGTCATTTCCGAATTCGGTTTTGTTGAGGAAAAGAAAAAATAGACAAGTCACTCCAAGAAATACTCCCCTACCCTTTCAGATTTTTCCTATTTTCTAAAAGCCATGAATTTTTCTGATAATTGGCTATAAAACTCCAATATTCTTTTATTATCGACTTAATTCTTACTTACATGGTTAGGCTGTGGTGCAAGATTTTAGAAATGAGCAATCGTTCTTAAATCTCATGCTTATCCCAACCACAGCTTAACCATCTCTCAGATTCTGTTTTTATCCAAAACAATTTAATCAAAATTATCCCTTATGTGCATTTTCCATTTCTTTGACGTTTGTAAACCCTTTTCCCGAAGGGTCAAAAGTCTTTTAAGTTGTCCAACTAAACACAGCTATTCGGGATAGTCTTGGAAAAAACCGTCAACCTAAAACTGAAGGATGTTGAATTCAGCAAAAGCAGATTCAAAACCTATTTTGGCAATATAGGGGAAATGATAACTGAAGCCATCCTTTTGAAAGAGGGATTTAGAGTCTGCAAATGGCGACCATACGCAACAAGTGCTACTTCTCCAGAATCAATATTAAGTCAAGGTCTCTGGCGTTGCTTGAACTGTTTATACCCGCTAAAACCTGACGAAATTATTGAAATAGCAGGTCAGACACTTAATGTGACTCACGAGCGACCACCAGATTACGAGACAATAATTGGGGAATTCCAAGAGTTCTTTGGCGACAAATTAATAGATTTCAAGAATTATGTTGAAAGCTTGGGAATATTCAGCGAATCTGGCAAACGTATCTATACTCCCGATTTGGTAGTCAAGAAGGGCAAAGAAATCTATATAGTTGAAGTTAAGACTAATAGCGGTAACATTTACCTCAAACCAGAGAAAGTTCAAGGGTTACTATCAGCAAGAAAATTCGGTTTTATTCCTTTAATTGTACACATAAACATAAGCATAAATGCATCCGATTTTTCAATGCAAGAATTAAGTTAGCCAATAGAATTATTCTCCATTTTCTTTTTAAGCAAATTTCAGCGTCATTTAACCTGAAGCAGACTTAATGCAGAAAAGAGGTTCGGAAAAGTCTTCCGATGTTATTTAGAGGTGGGGAAAAGTCTGTAAGGAGCAGTTGAAGCTCAACAGGCAAAAGTCAAGCTTCAGTTCTACTTTGGTTTCAGTCCTTTATATAAGGGGGCTATAGTCTTATGAGAGCGCTAGTGCCGCTAGCTTTTAGCAATAATCATTAAATAACACTGGAAGTCAATAGTGTTTGAAAGACATGACGATTGAAGTTGACTTGAAAGAAATAAAGAACCTGCTCTCGGAATTAAACAAGAAGATCGATGTACTAATCGAAGAAAAAGAAACCTTAGCACTTACGGCTCTGGCAGAGAAGTCGCTTAAGGATTTCCTCGAAAAAGAACCAGACATCTACACAATCAAAGACATAAAAGCAAAGGTAAACTGCGGTTAGTTCTGGGTATAGTGCACTTCTGGTTGAATCTATTTATAGAGGGGTATAAGTTTTTCCACGCACTAGAGACAACAGCTGTTTAAAACAACTTGAAAGCTTTTCAGTGAAGTTGTTTACGTGATTAAAGCGCATCTCTAGCGATTTCGCAACGGGATTGTGCAGCTTGAGACTGGTTCTCTTTCTTTGTATCGAAAAACAATTCTAAACCACTAACCATAATAGCTTGGATTACCACGTTCTTATGAGGTTAAGAGCAGCATAATGCTTCGAGACGTGGTTTGCAGCGTGATTCTTGGCGAAAAAAAGGCTGAAATCACTATAAAAGCGAGAACTGATATTCTTACAGTTTGACCTCGCGAAAGAGACTTGATGGAGAAGGTAAAAAGATAGTGCGTAGCAAACTTTACCCTAGCGAATACTTGGCGCTTCTCTCGATAAAGTATGAAGTTGACGCTGACAAGTTTTTCAATGCGCTGATTTCGTCGGTAAAAAACCGAAAATCAGAATGCGGAGACCTTTCCATAGAATGCCGAAGCAAACAGAACCACAAGATAATCCTTCTGATAACACGGGGTTCGAAGGTTGTCGCGCAGTTCCAGATTCCTGAAGAGTTCTTGTCAAAACAGCATAATCCGATCAAAGAAGTTAAGAACGCCTATTTGGCTGATAGGCACTCGCTCAAAAAGTGTAGAGGACCGCAGTCGTTTCAAATTAAGGATTTACAGGTTGGAATGAAGAAGGTAAGCCTTAAAGCTAAAGTTCTGGAAGTTTCAAAACCGACGTTCGTCGTTACAAGATTTGGAAACTACGCCAGCGTGGCTAATGCGATGGTTTCGGACGACACGGGAAAAATCAAACTGTGCCTCTGGAACGACCAGATAAACTCGGTGGCGGTAGGCGACACGGTTCAAATTGAGAACGCAAGAATATCGGCGTTTAGAAATGAAAGACAATTGAGAGTGGGAAAAAAAGGCACGCTCCGCATCGCGGAGGTCGCCATAGCCTCAAACGGTGGCGAAATCTCCCTAAAATAGAACTCTTTGTCCGTTAGGCTTTCTCAAAGAGTAAATCACAACTTGCTTAAGATGTAAAGTCAAAACTTGTGGAGCAAAGTTTTATAGTTTTGTTGACTTCTGAATACTTGGCGGTGGGTCTTAGGCGGGGGGATAGAGGTCCCTTGTACCGTAAACCCTCTATATGACGGGCTGACAGCTGAGGATGAGGCGTCAAAGGCCGCTGAGACCTTCCTTTCCGAACCAGTGACTATCCGTCCTTTGGGGCTGGCGGTCTCTGAGCGGTTTCCGTAGGGAAATCGTCTTCAGGGTTCACCAGGCGAACCCGGCTAGGCTCGGGAGAGAGCAACCTAAGTCTGGACGTTCAGCGCTCAAGGGAGTGCGGGTAATAGGCTAGGGCTTGAGGGCTCCCGGCGGAGTCTAGGCGTCGAACCCCAGTGACCCACCGCTACTTGCACTATATGTTCTGACGAGCAAGGGCGAATTTACTAGCTTCGAAAGAATTCTTGAGCATAGTAAGTGGTTAGATAGTGAGATAGAACGATTAGAAAAGCTGATAGTTTTAAGGAATTAGACGTTTAGAATAGCGTAAGCCGTGGAGCTTTTTTTATCTTTATATCCACTGTTCCTTGATGATTTTCATAGTTTTTCCAAAAGCTCTCCATTTTGGAATATTTCTCATTTGATTTGTGATTTCTTGGATTTGTATAATCGGGCTGACATTTGCACCTTGCCTTTTTTGAAGCTCTCCTTGAGTAAGAGAAATGGAAACCCATATACAGTTATCCCTAAGGGATAAACTAACTTTGCACTCATAAAGTTCCATTCCGAAGGATTTCTCATAGTTTTGGAGTGTAGTTTGCTCTGGTTGAATAATTCCCAATTCTGCAAAAACATGTATCCCTGTTTTTATTACACTTTCCCACTTGCCTAAATTGTTGTTTATCTCGTCCTTTATGAATTCTGAATCTTCTTGAGTAGCATAAGAAGAGTTGTTGTTTGTCGCTTTGAAACACACAGTACTGGAATTCGAAATAGTGAAATCAGAAAACTTGTAATTTCCTAAGACTATTTCTTCAGGCATTTCAATCACTCAAAACAACAGTTAGGTAGTTTTGTTTTTTAAATTTTTGCTAATAGTGAAAGACCTAAAAAAGGAATAAGTCTTAACTGTATAGCGTAGAAAAAGAACTAAACCCGAATTGTTAAGAGGTGAAAAGGTTGGAAAGAACAAGTGTGAAAGATACCCGAGATGATAGGCAATGTCCTAAATGTAAGGAATGGGAATTAAACGATATGGGAATTTGTAACCATTGTGGTTATAGAGAACCTTCTAAATAGCTCTCAGAACGCAAAACCATAATAGTTGAACCGAAAGAACTAATCAGAATAGTGAAGGGGGAGAAATTGAAATTCTTTATCCCTCATGCTAAAAGCGAAGAGGAAGAAACAAAGGTTTACGAAGCGATTAAGGAGTTCGCTAAAACGAATACTTCATGGGAAATAAAAGAGAGAAGAATATTTAGCATAGAATATACCCATGATGGCAAACGAATTTATGCAGAAGTAGGAAAAAAAGAGAACTTGATAGGTGAAGAAGTAATAGCCATTCTCGAATCTGGTTATTTGAATGTTTCAGTTTATTTGGTTTGTACGCCTAATCGTGGCGTTATCAGAGGTATGCCGATACTGGTAGGCGAAAATGCGGTTTATATAGTAGATTTTGACAAATAGAAACTCCCCTACCCCTTCAGATTTTTTATTTTCCGTAAGGCACTCCTAAAAAAATAGCTCGCTCTTTCCGTAGTCGTTATAGAAGGGGGGCTTAGTTTTTTTGAGCAACAAAGAACTCCTGAGTCGACTTCTGGTTGAATCTATTTATAGAGGGGGTATAGACTTTTTTTCACGCGTTAGAACCTAACATTCCAAAACTACCCAATCCTAAGGCTATCCACTTCAGCCTTACTTGGAACAGACACAACCACCGACTTACCCAAGCTTTCCTTGCCAAAGTTCACGGTGACTTTGTCACTTTTCGCATCTGAATAGAACGCAGTTAATCCCGCAGCTGCTCTAATCGACTTTGCCGTTTTGGGTCCCTGAAGAATAGTAATTGGACCGCCAACATCAGGAACCTCAAAGTAATAATCGCTTCGGCTCTTCTTCGCCGTTAAGACGTTGTTTTCTGTTTCGTTTCTTCCAACAATTATCTTGTTTTCTCCAAATCTGAAATGCCTACCCACTTTCAGAAGAGCCATATCAGCCATGGAACATCGCTTTTTGTGTATGAAAAGGTCCCGTAGTTTGTTGGCAAACTCTTTGCACGTGAGCAAGCATCCGCCTGCTGGACAAGGATAATCCCTTATGCTGAACGCTTCAGCAAGCTTGATCTGTGGCTTCCTGGACCTACCGCGAATGTTCAACAGTTTGTCTCGTTTCACCAAGCCTTTTTTCTCTATAATCGTTTCAGGCAGCAATCTTGCTGACAGAGGTCTCAGCAGTCTGCCTTTCAGCCCAGAACCCTCTTCCACCATCTGCATAGCCCTAAAATGCTGGGACATAGGCCTTTCATCAAGAACCTCGCCAGTAAAAATAAAGGACGCACCAATCTCCTTTGCATACTTTTTCGCCTGCTTAATCATGAAAATCCTGCAGTCAATGCACGGATTCATGTTTCTTCCGTACCCATGCTTAGGCTTTCGCACCATCTTCAAATACTCATTTCCAACACTTACCACTTTTAGAGGAACGCCCAGCTTTTTTGCAGCTTCCGGTGCTCCGCATCCGCCCTTTTTGCATAAACAAAAGGGACTCACAAAGTTTATGGCTTCAACATCAATCCCCTGATTAAGAATCAATTCAGTGGCAAGAATACTATCCAAACCGCCAGAAAGCAAACCTAAAGCCTTAATTTTAGACATATCGCAGTAAGCTATCCTTCCCTCAAATATGAATTTACCTATGGCGCGCATTCAATTTCTTGACAAGCTTTCTTCATCACAGCCGAAAGAGCATCCACACATAAAACGCACAAACAAAAGATTTACTTTAATACTTCAGCCGCCTTCAAGGAAGAACATGATTGGCTCCGCTTTGGCATTGCTTTCAGCACTAGCTTCAGGCATATCAGTTGTTCTAGTAAGCAAATACTCCAAAAAATCAAACGCCTTCAACATCAGCCTAATAATATCCTGCATAGGCATGGTAATTCTCTGGCCCCTCGCAGTTCTCCTAACAAACCTCAATGCCGCCAACCTTGAAGGTCTCACATTCTTTGCCATCGGCGGAATTCTAACACCCGGATTAGTAAGGCTTTTCTATTACAGCGGTTTGAAAAAATTAGGAGCCCCAGTGAACTCATCTGTCTTCTCAATATACCCGCTTTACAGTTCCATTCTCGCTGTCCTCTTGCTCAGCGAAATATTATCATTGGAAAACTGGGTTGGAATTCTATGCGTCGTTTTCGGCGTCATTTTCGTAGAAACTAGTTCCCGCGAAATCACCGCCAGCGATAGAACTTCTCGAAAAAGCTTGATTTTTCCCGTGCTTGGAGGCTTAACCCTAGGCATATCTAATATAATCAGAAAGTACGCCTTAGACCTTTACGATGCACCGATTCTGGGTGTCGCTGTAGCTTACACTTTCTCGCTTCTCCCATACCTTTTGCTCATAGCGCTTTCTACGTCAACACGGAAAGAATTATCCCTGAAACGAGATTTCCGTTTCTTTTGGATAGCCGGAATAGGGCAAGCGCTGTCATGGATTTTGAGTTTTTACGCGTTAAGCTACGCGGAAGTTTCAACAATCACGCCGTTGCTCTCGATTGAACCGTTATTTGTAGCTTTCTTCGCGTATTTTTACCTCAGAGAATTGGAGCGAGTTCCACCAAAACTCGTTGCAAGCATAATTCTCACAGTTTTCGGAGTCGTGCTTGTCATAACATAACAAGAGTGGAGCAGTTGCAATATTCTACTTTTTAAAAGGGTTTTCAGACTTTACGTATAGGCGGAAATTGTTGAATCCAAGGTCTTTGATTAAGAACGAAAACCCTAACGTAATTCTTGAAATACATGGAGTACATATCCATTTTACCGCAGCTGCTAATTCTTCTAACAGATGTGTACGATACTGCTTTTTTGTTAACTACACACTTTCCCACTCTTCCCATTTTCCGAGACAAAGTTATGTCTTCAGCAACCGCCAAGTCTTCATCGAATCCACCTACTTCCTCGAAAGCTGATTTTCTGCAACCGCAACAAACCGACGGAAAAAGCGGAAAGCCCAAATGCGCTGTGAATGTCGCCAATTTATTTAGGAACCCATAATGAGAGATTGCAAATAGACTATCTAACACGTTTAGTTTCTCCAAGCTTTTCAAAATACCAGAGACACAGACAACCCGCGAATCAGTAAAGGTTCCGTACATTTCAGCTACAAAATCAGAGTCCAAAAAGGTGTCAGCATCTACGAAAAGCAGAATTTGGCTTTGAGCCATTCTTGCCCCTGCATTTCGGGCTTTGCCAACGCCTCGTTCCTTTAAGTCAATAACCTTGTCTGCCCATTTCTTGGCAACTGCCCTTGTGCCGTCTGGGCTGTGACTGTCAACAACTATGCTCTCGATTCTACCGTTTTCAAATTCCTGATTCCCAATGCTTTTTAGGCATCCTTCGATGGTTTCCTCCTCACAGTAAGTAGGAATTATCACAGATACAACAGGATTCAAGTTTGCCAGTTCCAATTTCCTCTTTTCTCAAACGAATCGAGCGTATCACAGGATATCATTAATAACTTTTCCGCATAAAAAGCCATTATGCCCATACGCGAAAACGTACAAAAATGCGATTGTTCATTCAAACTGTGATTCTCAAGAACAATGCAGCCGTTAGCTGGAACACCTGAACCTCGACAAAAATGCCCCTTAATCATATCAGCCCTTTTTAAGTGCACATTTCGATAGGTAAAATTATATCTTGAACATTTAATTATGAAGTCTCACACATGGGTCCGTGGCGCAGCACGGATAGCGCGTCAGCCTTCTAACGCTTAGGCTGAAGAAAGCTGAAAGTCCTGGGTTCAAATCCCAGCGGACCCGCTCCCATTTGGGGTCAAGTCCCTGTAGACTGCACCCCGGATCGGGTCTGGTCCAAATGAAATCTGTTCGATTCTTTACTTTAACTGCACTCTGCCCTGCGCGGGCTAGTAGTTTCCTCGTTCGTCTTTTAAGATGCATTGCAGAAATCCAGTTCGGAGTTTGCGAGCCTTGCTTTCCCCAGAAAACGAGCACCCACTTCCTGCTAGTCCCCTCGATATCCCTTCTTGTTTTTCTGAGCGGAAAGCAAGCCACTACCAAACTCGCCCTTTTTTTTCTACGCGGTGAGCGATGGTTGAACGTGGAAGACGTTTCCTGCTCTAAGAATAGGATGAAAATCTCGAAGCTGCTTTTTCAGTATGGCTAGCTGAACAATTCAGCGATAATGGCTAGGCTAGGAGGTAATTATGAGAATACGCTGGAACATCTTGAATTATTAGAGCCGGAAAGGATATTTTAGTACAGTCACAGCGGCAAAACCAGTCAGCTAACATCTTAGAAGGTTCAAGCAACTCTCAGGCTGTTGAAAGAATGGGAGAAAAACCAGCTAGCGATTGCGTTTCCTGTAGTAGAATAGTAGACCTGCGCCAACAGCGGCCACTGACACGACAGCCGCAATAATTCATTCTACTGGGAAAGGCTCTATGCTGAAGCAGACTGTTTGGGAGGCTCCGCTGCTTCCGTACAGGTCTGTGGCGTAGACGGTTATGTTGTGCGAACCGCTGATAAGCCAGACTTCACAGTCGCATGCACGCAGCACTATTTAATATTCAAATAAGAGAATTGGATGTGGGTAAGTTAAGCATTGATTTGAGGAAGCGGGTATATCATGGGAAGAGAATCGTTTGATGTTGAGAAAACTGCAATAGAATTGGCCATGAGCGATAATGTAACGAAAAAGAGACAATTGGCCAAAAAGATCTTTGACGTTGCATACGAAGAGGGGGTTTATCCCTCGAGCATCCATGAATTTTATATGGCTCGCGGCAGGGGCGAATTCAGCGGTTTCACAGTCCCTGCGATAAACCTGAGGAGCATGACTTATGATCTGGCTCGCGCGATGTTTAGAGTGGCAGAGAAAAATGATTCTAGCTCTTTTGTCTTTGAGATTGCCAGGTCTGAGATCGGTTACACCGATCAGCCGCCGATTGAATACGCAAGCATGGTTATGGCAGCAGCGATAAGAGAAAGCTATTCCGGTCCAGTCTTTATCCAAGGAGACCATTTTCAGGTCAACGCCGCCAAGTTTAAAGAGAATCCTGATAAGGAAATTGAAGGTTTGCAGGCTTTAATCGGGGATGCGATTAGTTCGAGTTTCTATAATATCGATATTGACTCATCAACGCTTGTCGATGTGTCCAAACCGGATTTGAAAGAACAACAGCTTCTGAATTATGATGTCTGCGGAAGGCTCACACAGTTTATCCGCCGTGTTGAGCCGAGAGGGATTACGATTTCGGTGGGTGGAGAGATTGGCGAGATTGGGCATCAGAATTCGACGCCTGAAGACCTGCACGCATTTATGGCCGGCCTCGGAGACAAGCTGGGCAAGGGTTTGGCTGGCACAAGTAAGATTTCAGTTCAGACGGGGACAACTCATGGCGGCGTTGTCCTGCCTGACGGGTCAATCGCGCAGATCAAACTTGATTTTAACACGTTGAAAACTCTTTCTGAGATTGCCCGCAGAGAATATGGGCTGGCTGGAGCTGTGCAGCATGGAGCGTCGACCCTGCCTCCTGAGGCATTCCACAAGTTTGTCGAATGCGAGACTGCTGAAGTGCATTTGGCCACGGAGTTCCAGAACATGATTTATGAATCAGAGCACTTTCCGGCTGATCTAAAGAAGAGAATTTACGAATGGCTTAAAGTCAATGCCGCAAGCGAGGCTAAACAAGGCGAAACTGAAGAACAATTCCTCTACAAGACCCGAAAAAAAGCGTTGGGCCCCTTCAAGAAAAAAATTATGAAACTGCCACAACAGACGCGCGATACGATTGCAGCTGAAATCGAAAACAAATTTGATTTCCTCTTCAAGCAGCTCAACGTTATAAACAAAAGAGACTTGGTGAATAAATACACCGTGCGCAAGTAAACTAAAGTCTCTTCAGATCGATCGCCAAAAAACATAAAAATGTGTGCTTCTACGTCAATTCTCTATATATGGGATGCCCTTTGAACCTTAGGGTAGTTTCTAATTTTTCAAAAGTTCCACTTGGAAGCCTAGTGCATATGGAGTTAACAATCGCGCCGTTCGGAATAAATCGAACACCGTCAAGCAACTCTCCTTTAGTTATGCCGGAGGCAGCGAAGGCGAGTTCATTTCCTCTTGCCAACTCAGTTTCGGTATAGGTTTTATCTACTTCAACGCCTTCAGTCTCGAGTCTTTGAAGTCGGTTCGGATCGTCCTTTTTATCCTTCCAAACCTTAACCAGCATTGCTCCGCCGAGACACTTGACAGCTGCCGCAGCGATTGTTGCTTCTGCACCTGCTCCAGCACCCAAAAGCAAATCGATGCCCGAGTTGGGTACGCAAGTTACAACAGAACCCGCAATATCACCGTCAGCAATCAAAATTATTCTTACTCCCATTTTTCTAAGTCTTGAAAGCAAGTCCTGATGTCTCTCGCGCTCAAGCATGATCACCGTAAAATTCTCAAGGAGCAAATCTTTCTGAAAAGCCACGGTTTGGACGATTTCCTCAATAGACATATCCAGAGATATCTTGCCTTTCGATTGGCCATCGGTTGCCACTTTAAAATAGTATCCATCGTCGGGAAGAACCTGCAGACAACCCGCTGGAGCACAGGCTAAAGCAGAGATAGCATCCTTCTTTCCCTTAGAAGTGGCCGTTGTACCATCAACTTGATCGATGACAAATTCCACTTTGGGACCACTACATGTGCCGACTTTTTCTCTACGACTAAACGCTGGAGCATTGTCTTTGGGCCCCTCGCAACAGATCACCTCACCATCGATTTCAGTCTGATTTAGCACCGCACGCGAAAAATCCAGCGCAGTTTGATCAACGATATTTGAATCGCCCTTACCGATATGGAGCGCCGCGCCCACAGCCGCAGCTATGGTGATTCTTGTCAATGATGGTGATAAAGCTCTTAATGAAACCATTTTTATCGCCTTTTCCTATTCATTAAGACGCGCGGGCTATTATATGAAAAGTATGAATAATTAAGAGTTATGTAATGCAGGCATTCGCGCCTAAACGGCTTTGCTATCGTCTCAGTTTTCCTGCTCCATCACATTTTGGGCATCGTTTTCTGGAAACCCCTTTACCTATCGCACCCTCACCATGACATTCAGGACAGGTGACCATCCAATCTTCATCACGCTCGTAATACCTTCTGGGCATGAAATTCACCTTGTTTAATAGTCCTATGGAACCAGCACTTTCCAGTTTCTCTTTATCTATTTCCTAATATTTAGATATTGCCGCGCGCTTTCTCATGCGTAAAAATACGACAAACATGGTCTACTGATTGAGCACCAGAGTTACTTGCAAAGAGCAAAGCACGGTCCCTAAATGCATAAGCACACCTTGATAGGTGACTATGGATATTGTATTGTTAGGTAGAGTTCTGATAAAGGATATCGCTCTTGAACCGTTTGTCTTTTGTCATCTCCTCTGCTTAAACATGAGGCTAAAAGTATGAAACTCAACAATGAAGCAAGGGCATTTAAAATGAGAATGCTGGAAAATGAAATACTCAACTTGGTCGGTGAAAGGCGAGAAGAAGCTATGAAGGCTTATCGAAGACTTCTATCTTACTCTTCGGACGAACTTATTTATCTGATGAGATCATAGCAGAGTAATTAATTACAGGTCTCCGGTTACCTCTTACAAATGCTGAAGTCACGTTCAGGCTTCATTTTCTTGAAAAGACTATTGCCTGATTGATAGTTCCTTGAAGCAGAATAGGTTCTATCTTTGTTCTTTCTGCATTAGCAATCTCTTCCGAGATGCTTTAGAAATCTTTTCAAAACCTTTAGTTAACTCGTCACTGCCAGTCCCGTCTGACGGATAAAACTTCATCTTGATCTATGAGCACAAGCTCCAGCTTCCTATCCGTCGTTGTTTCACCTCCTCAAGGGTCTGTTATATACTCAAGCATCTGAATGGAAAATTCATGTTCTTGTTCGCGTTTCATGATGTCGGAAGCACAACGCCCGAAGTATTTGAAAGCCGCGTCGTGTCTTTCTAGGCATCGCAAGACCGTCAATTATATTCCCCTAAATTGATTCAATCACCCCGTTTCCGGTCTTTCGATTCAACTATACCATTCTCGGAAAAACTCAGAAGCAGAAGACAAGCTATATTTAGACAACTACTTAGATAAGCCATTTGTAATCAGGTGACTCTTATGTCATGGCTTCCAATAGGCTTCGTGATACTAGTTATTCTCATGATGATAGTGCTTGGTTACTACTTGACCAGGAGCTTCCTAAGGGAATACACTTATGATGTGCCCTCTAAAACACAATCAATATGCGCGCTGTTTTTGACGCCCAATACTTCACATTTTGTTCAGCGGCGATCTCCATATTCATCATTTTTGGTCAAGAGCTCCTTTCTTAGAGTTCTACACAAACAAGTCGGATAACATCATAGCATGAGAAGCTGCACAAAGGAATATCGCGTAAGGATACAATGTTGGCAGCCATCAGTTCATAATTTTCAATAAAGAAGAATTGGAAAGCTCATATAGCCCTTCCGGAAACGCTGAATCAGCTGAAGAAAAAATGAGGCAACAATATTAGGAACAGTGCCACTAATCCTCGGTGGCTCTTGATAAAATTCAGGCGCTACTTATGGTAGAACACTGCTTTTTTTCGGGTGCCGATTCACGGGCTTAGGCTTCTTGGTTTTTACCTTATAAATGGTCCCGTGGGTATTTTGATAAAGTTTTCTACCTCTATGCGTCATTTTCCTCTTGTGCGTCATTATCGATAGTTCCTCACATGTTTTTCTATGTTGAAAAATCCAACAACACGCAATAGAATAACTTGCACTAGCACTATATATAGGCTGCATAAGCGGCGATTGTTATGTTTGCTGAAGGTTAGAATGTAGAAATACGTGGAAGATTGAGGCATTTATAGAGAATTAATCGCTTGCCCATATCTGTGGAGCAGAATAAACGACCAAAGAAAAAGATGGAAAAACCAAACCAAAAGAGTCCATCAATGAAAACAAAGATATTTTACGAGTTGCTAACATAACATGAGTCCAACTAATACCCGATCTGACCTACCCAACAAGGCTGCATGGCGTCTCTCAAATATGAAACGCTGAGGGGAAAAGGCTTGGAGACCAATTGCAGTTTTGCCGCAACCAGGACACTTAATCTCGAACATACCTTTTTGGATCGTGACAATTATCTCTAGCAGCCTTAAGTCATTATACATGCAGAAGAAAGATACAGCCTCAACAAACGTTTTCAGTTATGGTCGATTGGAAACAGAAAAAGAAGAAGAAAAAGGTGCATTCTTAGGTTACAAAAGTCTTGTTGTCTCTTCCCTTGGGAAGGCTAACATCGTTTCTGTAGCAACCAGTTCCGCGGCGTCGATAGCTATTTCCATCGCGTCCTTTTCGCTTGGAGCATTAAAAATTAGGACAGTGTCATAGCGACCCAGCGTCCAATAGAAACCTAGAAGTTGGATTCCGTTCCTTTTCATATCGTCAAGCATTTTGGTGGCTTGGGCAGACATTTCTGAAGTGTGTTTCTTTCTGAATCTACCTAGACTTATGAAAATCAAGCAAAACGATTCCAAGAAGTAGACATGAAACAAAGATATTTACGCTTGTTTAAACGGAAAAAGAAAAGCGAGGTTCACTTGGGTTTCTTGAACAGCTTACAAATTGAGCGTGAAGGGTCAGTTTGCCAGAGCAATCTTATTTTCGTTTCACAACGTTTACACTGTATCAAAGCACCCTTATGTTCATCATATCCAAACTCAGAGTAGCTATCTGGATTGTCTGGTGAAAGGAGACTGCCACATTTTGGGCAGTCAAATGAGTTGGCTTCTCTTGAAATAGGAGAGATCTTAATCTTGCCTTCCGCTTTCAGCTCGTCTATAACTATCACGAAATCTACTACGGGTTGTTTCATGACTCAAGCCTCATAGTAACATAACAACGAAGGTTATTTTTGGTTTTCTGAACATGACTGTGTATTGAAGAAACATTCTAACAGTTACTGTTCTGTCTCTTAGGTCCAGAAGCAGAAGCACGCGCCAAATTTTTCTCAACTTTTTATTAGACTAATGGCTTTCTTTGCAAGTTACCGAAATACGAATCCTATAAAACTGAAATGCGCGCTTGCAAGATATTTCGATTTGTTCAGGGCTTCTGAAAAAAAGTTAAATTACTAGTATGTTAAAGCAGAATAAGGTGTTTAGATTAAGGGTCTTGAAAGCTGATTGATCCGCCTGCTAAGAAGCGATCCGTACCTCGCGCCGTTTTCGGATCAGATTCGACATCGGTTGGAGTGTATCGAAGAGACAGAGCAGCGTCTCACACAGGGGAAAATGAGCATAGCAGAGTTTGCGTCCGGCCACGAATATTTCGGACTACATTTCCAAAGAGGCGAATGGGTTTTTCGTGAATGGGCGCCAAATGCAACTGCGATTTACCTGATAGGGGACATGAGCGAGTGGAAAACACAAAGAGAATTTGAACTGGAAAAGATCCGCGACCATGGTGTCTGGGAAATTCGCCTGACTGCTGACAAACTGGCGCATGGTGATCTGTATCGACTCCGTACTCACTGGCAGGGGGGCGAAGGCGATCGCATTCCGGCATATGCTCGGCGGGTGGTGCAAGATCCAAAAACTTTGATTTTCAACGCCCAAGTATGGTCACCGCCAGAGACGCATCGTTGGAAAGAACCTGATTTCAAACGACCTCAAGAGCCCCCTCTCATCTATGAAGCGCATATCGGTATGGCACAGGAAGAAGAAAAAATCGGATCCTTCCGTGAATTTACTCGCGGGGTGCTTCCGCGAATCGTCGACGCGGGTTACAACACGTTACAGTTAATGGCTATC
>Ga0315289_10001991_pt1 | contig 31692 bp, 26 predicted proteins | sample YL17G11_40_MG_FD_203452 | JGI IMG/M metagenome (GOLD analysis project Ga0315289, IMG submission 203452) | Sediment microbial communities from Yellowstone Lake, YNP, Wyoming, USA - YL17G11_40 | ecosystem: Environmental > Aquatic > Freshwater > Lake > Sediment | place: USA: Wyoming | collected... | reverse complement strand
GAACTCCCTGGGTCCGCTGTCCCTGAGCATTTTATGATCCTCTCGTCAATAGGGTCCATTAATTGACTGTAAAGGTGAATACGGATTTAAAACCATTTTAGACCAATATCGGGACAAGCCAACGCGCAGGCCGGTGACCATAGCCGTGGACGCCTCCGGCGTAAAGGTCTCTGACAGGGGGGAGTGGATGCGAGCTAAGTGGAGGCGGCGCAGGGGCTTCCTCAAGATCCACATAGCCGAAATAACAAAAGACTTATAATCTTGCTCTTAAAAACCTCTTAAGATGCTGTTGTTATGTCAGAAATTTATTGCACAGAAATGAATAAAAGAATAAAAGATGAGTCAAAAAAGAGAAGGAATGTTATTAGACTTATAAACAAAAGAATCTTAAAGCTCAGGGAAGAGAGCATTAGTACCGAGGTAAAGGTCTCTGTTGAGAGAGCGAAGCTTATAACTGACTTCTATAAAAGTGAAGAGGTTAAGGGAAAATCCACTCCTGTGCAACGTGTACTTGTATTTAAATACCTGTTGGACTGCGTCAGTCTCCCTGTCGAAACTGGTCAGCTCATAGTGGGCATAAGAGGCACAGGACCGAAAGAGGTCCCCACTTATCCGGAAATATGTACACACACCTTGGAGGATCTAGAAGTCTTAAATTCAAGGGAGGATATGCCCTATAAAGTAGACGAGAAAACTAAAGAGATCTACAAGAAGGAGATCCTCCCTTTCTGGAAAAACAGAACAATGAGAGACTTGGTATTTAATCATCTATCCCAAGAATGGAAAGAAGCATACGAAGCTGGCATTTTCACGGAGTTTATGGAACAGAGAGCTCCAGGGCATACTGCTGGAGGAGAGAGAATCTTCAAGGTGGGCCTTCTAGATATAAATGATGAGATTGAAGGAAAAATGAAGAAACTGAACACGAGCGATCCGGAATATTATGATAAAATGGAAGAACTGAAAGCAATGAGTATAGCAGTGGATGCCATGATAATATATGCAAAACGTTATGCTGAGAAATTAGAGCAAATGGCAGAGGAAGAAAAAGATCCATGTAGAAAGGAAGAGCTAAAGCAGATGGCAGAAATATGCTGTTGGGTTCCTGCTCATGCACCAAGAACATTTTGGGAAGCTCTTCAGCATTATTGGTTCATCCATGTTGGTGTAACCTATGAAACGAATCCGTGGGATTCATTTACTCCAGGACGTTTGGATCAGCATCTCTACCCCTTCTATAAACGAGACTTGGAAGGAGGAAGACTAACGAGGGAAAAAGCAAAAGAACTTCTGGAGGCATTTTGGATTAAATTCAACAACCAACCCGCGGTTCCCAAAGTTGGTGTAACCTTTGAAGAGAGTTTCACATATACTGATTTCTCCAAAATTAACCTTGGGGGGCTGAAGGAAGATGGTTCTGACGCGATTAACGAACTTTCATACTTAATCTTAGAGGTATTAAATGAGATCAGAACTATGCAGCCCAATACAGCTGTCCTTATAAGCAGTAAGCATCCTGACCGCTTTCTCATAGAAGCTCTAAAAGTTGTAGCTTCAGGGTTTGGAGAACCACCCCTTTTCAATTTTGATGGAGCTTTAATAAAAATGCTGAGGAACGGGAAATCTTTAGAGGATGCCCGTAAATGTGGAGTCAGCGGGTGCGTAGAAACGGGGGCATTTGGAAAGGAAGCGTATCTACTGACCGGATATTTAAATTTGCCGAAGATTTTAGAGATCACGTTGAACAATGGCATCGACCCAAGAACTGGGAAAAAGATAGGTATAGAAACTGGAGATCCGAGACACTTTACAACCTTCGATGAATTATTCGAGGCGTTTATAAAGCAGTTGAAGCATTTCATTGAGATAAAAACTAAAGGAAACGACATTATAGAAGCACTATATGCAAAATATTTACCAGTACCATTCTTATCCCTCTGGATTGAGGATTGCGTAGAAAAAATGAAAGACTACAATTTGGGGGGAGCAAGATATAACACTAGCTATATCCAAGTTGTTGGATTGGGGACTCTTACGGATTCTCTTGCGTCCCTAAAATACAACATATTCGAGAAAAAGCTTTTCAGGATGGAGAAGTTCCTCAATGCCTTAAGGAAGGATTACGAAGGATATGAAATATTGAGACAAATGTTCCTAAATAAGACACCAAAATATGGAAATGATGACGATTACGTTGACGAAATCGCAAAGAAAATAGTAGATGTTACAGTTGAAATAATAGAGAGTTATCCTCCGACTCCTACTAGAAGAGCTTCCCGCAGGGCTTACTTCCTTCCAACTACCGCCCATGTGTACTTCGGAAAGGTTACCGGGGCAACCTCTGACGGAAGAAGGGCAGGTAAGCCCCTGTCTGAGGGGATATCACCAGTACAAGGAATGGATAGAAGAGGCATAGCTGCGGTTTTCAGATCAACTGCAAAAATTGATTGGGACAAAACAGGCGGTGCGCTACTTAATCAAAAACTTACCCCTGACCTGTTAACTAGCGAAGAAAACACCAAGAAAATGGCTCAGCTAATAAGGGCGTTTTTCATAATGGGAGGTCATCATGTTCAATTCAATGTTGTAAGTATTGAATTGCTTCGTGAAGCTCAAAAATGCCCTCAAGACTTCCAAGACTTGATGATTAGAGTTGCCGGATACAGCGATTACTTCGTTAACCTACCTAAAGGACTCCAGGAGGAGATAATTGCTAGAACTGAGCAAAAAGAGCTTTAGTATCGGACGCAACCTGCTGGAAATTGAGGTTATTACGCAGCACTAGCCCCCTATTTTGACATACAGTCCAATTCCCTCAAGCTTTTCTTTAATATATCTCAGTTTCTCCTCGGATGGAGTTGTGTGAACTTTCATTTTGTATTCCATTCCACATCTATTATATTTTTCACTTATATCATGGTAGGGCAGTATATCGATTTCGTTTACTCCTTTCAAGCGAGGAACAAAGCTCAAAAGCTCGTTGATATTCCTTTCTGTGTCAGTTATTCCAGGAATGACTGGAAAGCGGAGGATCACATCTTTCCCTCTTCCCTTCTTTATAAGGGTTATCAGGTTTTTTTTAATTATTTTATTTGAGACTCCTGTATACTTCTGGTGTTCTTCGTCGTCTATAATCTTTAGATCATAGAGAAACAAATCAACATGCCCGATAACTGATTCCCATATATTTGGAGAGGTATATCCAGAAGTGTCCAAAGCTGTGTGGATATTCTTCATTTTACATTGTCTTAGAGATTCTTTTAAAAAAAGTGGCTGACACAGCGGTTCTCCTCCTGAATAAGTAACTCCCCCTCCCGATAAATCGTACAACAAAACGTCTTTCTCGATTCCCTCCATTAATTCTTCTACATCAATTTCACGTCCTACAAGATTCAAGGCTCCTGTAGGACAGTTCTCAGCGCATTTTTCGCACTTCACACAAGCTTCTCGATTAATGTTGATTCTTTCTCCCTCAAAGATAATAGCGTTAATGGGACAGGCACGAACGCAGGTCTTGCAGCGAATGCATTTATAATCAAAATACATCAGATTCTTTGAACACGATATTCCTTCTGGGTTGTGACACCACCAGCATGAAAGAGGACATCCCTTGAGGAATGCTGTAGTGCGTATGCCTGGGCCGTCATGTATGGCAAACCTTATAATGTCAAAGATCAAGCCGATAATCCTTTTAGACAAATTTGTCAACTCAGCCCCAACACCCACTTACCCTTTTGTCCTTAAAGCAGTTATAATCGTCCGTTAAACCGTAGTCTTTCATATGAATATGTGAGGATTCGTATTAACTTTGTTTTCTCTTGGCTATGGTGCTATGGAGGCTAAATAGTCCATTGGGCGAGGAAACGAACAGACGAGAACGCCCCGAGACGCATCAAGTCCACCCGTCAGCCACCCCCTCATGACTCCTGAAACCCACAAACCGGCCTGCATTACCCGGCCTCTCATACTCTCAGATTCCAATCTCCCCCACGGGATCGATAGCTCGTGCTATGAGCATACCCCTCAACCGGAGGAGGTCGAAGCAGAGGAGACCGAACACCAATAGAACCCTGACTCGATCCACGGTAGTCACCAGCATGTGGCTGGCGTCGAACACTCTCTTAAGCACCGCGAACGCGCGCGCATCCCGTGAAACGTTTCTCATAGGAGGAGCGCGCGCTTTAATTCACAATTTACCAGATCGTAATAGAAGCCTCATTTCTATGTGTATTAGGGGATAAGTGGCAATTAGTTTATTTTACCTCAACGAAATAAGCGTAACCCCTAATAAAATCAAGGCTATGCCAAGCCAACTCGTCGCGTCCACAGGTTCATTGAGAAATATTTTTGCGAAAAATGTAGTCCAAATATAAGATGTTGCGATAATAGGGTAGATGACTGAGAGTCGACCTTCACGCAGGATATAAATATAGATTAAAGTTGAAAAAGCATATAGTAGGAATCCAATAAGCAAATGATAATTTGCTAGAAGAGAAGTAAGATTGAATCCAAACGTTTCAGACCCCCTTTTAAATTCGAGTTGTCCAATACTTCCAATAAAGGCAGATAAAACTGCGAATAAAATAAGTTTTAATTCCATTCTAAACATCTAATACGATATAAACGAGGGAATAATATAATTTTTTTTGGGCACGACATCGAATAGAGGTAATTCTCCGGAACATGCTCGTTCTCAACATTTTTCTTAATTATGGAAAGTCTAAAAGTTTAGAAATGCAGGAGGCCTATCAAATTCATTCCAAGTTTATTGAAATTGCCTGTATCGATAATCTTGATGGAAGGCGCGTGCGATTCAAAACACTTTTCTCAAAAGAGTTAATAAATAAGTTACAGGGGAGTTGCTATACCTGCCTTCACCATAAGGAATGAAACTAAATTAGCGGTTGGAATCTTCCTATCTTCATTAGTGATAAGAATCCTTTTATCCCCTGTTCAAGGATACACATTAGATCTAGCTACTTTTGCCGCTTGGTTTCAAAAAGTAGCAGAGGATGGTCCTTATCTATTTTATGAAACTTGGTGCGATTACCCGCCATTTAACGTTTATATCTTCTGGGTTTTCGGCTCATTGGCGAAGCACCTCTCACTTTTTGGAACGAGTTCTTTAGTATACGTTCTCAAGCTGCCTTCAAACATTTTTGATGTAGTAACTGCGGTCTTGATATATGTCTTTCTGAGGGGACGATTGAATTTTAAAACCTCCATCTTGACTGCGTCCTTCTACACATTTAACCCTGCAATCATCTTTAACACTTCAATATGGGGCCAGTTCGATGCTATCTATACGTTCTTTCTCGTACTATCGCTTATGCTTATCATTAACTCCAAACTCGAGTTATCAGTTATGGTCTTCGCCATTGGAGTTCTATCTAAACCGCAGAGTGTTGCTTTAGCGCCTCTAATCGCATTTTTAATATTGTTAAGAAATGGCTGGAAGAGTGTAATGACTTCGGCTCTCGTTTCAGCCGCTACAATATTAATTTTGATTATTCCCTTCAAGTGGAGTAATCCAGTGGGCTTCTTAATTAACATCTATGTCAAAGGTTATGGGGGTTATCCTTTCACATCCTTAAATGCGTTTAATCTCTGGGCATTTCATGGTTTCTGGAAGCCTGACAATGGGACTTTCATGTTTTTGGATTTTTTCACGATTGGGTGGACAATGTTTGGGGCTCTTACGTTTTATTCACTTTATCGTCTCTATAGAGAAATAGACTATTCGCAAGAGGCTAAGATATTTTTTACAGCCTTCATCCTCTTATTCGGTTTTTTCATGCTTCCAACAAGGATTCATGAAAGATACCTTTTCCCAGTTTTCAGCGTCTTAACGCTGATACTACCATTTATCAAAAACATGAGGGTAATCTATGGGGTTTTAACTTTCACATATTTTTCAAATCAAGTTTATGTCCTCGCCTTTCTCAATAGTGGTAAATATATACCTGATTGGGACCCCACTGTGATGATTATCACCATGATTAATCTGGCTACCTTTCTGTATATATTGTTCTATATGACGCACGCTACAAGTTGGAGAAGGGCGACATGGTTAACCTGCGAACCGGCGGTGGCGGAGGCTATGGCGACCCTAAAACAAGAAATATTGAACTGTTACGGTGGGATGTCCTCAACGATGCATCACGATAGAGCAGGCAAGAGAAATCTACGGAGTTCACATCGACCCAGACACAAAGGTGATAGACATTCATAAAACAGAACTTCTAAGAATTAGGAGCGCGCGAAATAGGAGAAACACATCAGAGTAATCCTAAACAGTTGTTTACGAATGTGTCAATTTTATTCTCCACCACAAAGAAAGAGCTTTGAACCCCATTTTAAACGAATCATGAAATAGTTTAACCTTAGTTGCCCTCCTTTCCTCACGCCAAGTGATTGGAATTTCTCTAATACTGTATCCATGGATGGTCGCGAGGGCTAAAACCTCGGTGTCCCAGAACCAATGCCCATCTTCGACCTCATCGATAATCATGAGTAACTTTTCGCGATTAAAGGCTTTGAATCCACACTGATGATCTCTGACTGATGTTTTAAAGAGCAACTGAACCAGAGCGTTGTAAGCCCAAGATGTGAAAATTCGCGTTCTTGACCTTTTCACCAGGCTCCTGGGAAGCATTCTGGAACCTGTCACTATGTCCCATCCATATCTAATGGAATCGATGAGGGGTAGAAGGTACCCAGGCTCTGTTGAGAGATCGACATCCATATAAACCAAAATAGAGCCTTTTGATTGTTTGAATGCCCTATTCAGAGCTCTTCCTCTTCCAAGCCTCTGGTCACTATGGAGACGTCGGACTGAACCAAATCTTTTGGAGAGGTTTTCAGCAATTTTATCTGTACCGTCACTACTTCCATCCTCCGCGATTATTACCTCGAACGAATCGGTGATCTTGGTTAGTTCCTCCATGGCTTTTATAACGGCTTTCTCTATACACCCTGATTCGTTAAACGCTGGAAGAACAATGGATACTTCGACATCATCGCCACTGGTCAATCAAGAACGCCCCTTTTAGAAGACCCAACCCCCAAACAATCTTAGATGTTCTTTATACCAGATTGGGATAGGGAAGCCAGATATCACTGGATAAAAGATAACAAAAAAGGCGGCGACAGCGACTATGAATGTTATTACATATTTTTTTTCGTTCAGATTTGTCCATGACCTGCTCATTATCCCCGCAGTAGCCAACGCCAATATGGGCACATTCGGATAATAATGGTAGATGAATAGGCTTCTAGAAATAAACGCGTAAGGAAACCACTGGAACATGTAGATTACTCCGATGAAGAGTAGAGACCATTCCTTATTTTTGATTCCTCGCCAGAGGGCTAGCAAGATTATTGGTAGCCCAAACCACCATATCATGGGGTTTCCCATGGCTGTGATCGTTGAAACTTCCCCTAGGGGTAATTGTTTATTGTATAGCCAAAGCGGTTTCATGATGGCTGGCCAACTCCACCAGTCCGAGGAGAAGGGGTGGGTGGCCTTCAATTCTGAGTGATAGGAAAACATCGCCCATTGAACGTTGTATATATCCTTCAAATCATGTCCTATCATCGTGTATGGAATAAAAGTTGCAAAGTAAACAGAGCTTCCTACCAAAAGGAAACTCAAAATTACTAGTAAGGGCTTTAAAAACGATTTAAATGTGGTAATAAGATCTTTCATAGATCCAAGGGAACCAGTGAAGGCTGCAGATAAAATCAGAATTAACTGGCCGATTAGACCGTATACAGCGGTCCATTTTACCGAGAAGGCTAGATAGAAAAACAGAATGCCTAGAAATATGAATTTAAAATTTGGTTTAGATTTCATATGCATGGTTTCGAAGTTTAAATAGAAAAAAAAGGAAGATACAAGCATAAAATAAACTAAATAGGTGTCTATTGTGCTAATCCTACCCATTGTAAAATGCATGAAGTCAAACGCAATGAGATAGGCAGATAAAGTAGCGGCGAATCTTGTTTTGAACATCATCAATCCAAAAATGTAAATTATGGGTATCATCAAGGTGGAGAAAATTACTCCAGGTAGGCGCCACCCAAATGGGCTGAACGAGAACAGCTGGATCCCCGCCGCGATGATCAATTTTCCTAAGGGAGGATGAGTCCACTCCGTGGGCTCTCTTAAGCTCAAATATTCCTGCGCGGTCCTTACGTAGTATATCTCATCGAAGTAGGTCTCAGATTGGAAAGTAGGAGGGTTCTCAAAATACTTCTGCTCATCTATCAAGTTACTTATGTTTTGATCATTGCTGTTTGGACTCTGTATTTGTGTAAAATTGATTCTATTGTTTAATTCATCTATAGCAATTATTTCATAGACATCACCTGCATTATTATCGAAATTTAGTTCAATTTTATCTGTGGTTGTTTTGACTTCGAAGTTAAACCATTGATAATACCCGCTGTTATTTAATAAGCCAAGATTGATCCATTCGCCGGACTCCCATGCGGAGATATTTACCCTGATACTATCCTCGCTACTGACTAGGAAATAAAGTGAATTTACGAACCTAACCGTGTCGAAAGTTATTGAAACCGTCGCTTTCTTTGTACTCCAGTAAGTTATTGGCGTTCTTTTTAAACCGAGGTTCCAAGAGGTAACAGAGAAGAAAATAACTGATATTAACGTGATGATGATTATGTCATTTTTTTCTAGTTTCACCGCATCAACCTTTTACACTGTTTAATGGTTGAAATATATAATAATGCTTTTTCATCAAGAAGATGCGCACGCGCGATCTGCCACAGCTCGTCAGACGCCTTCGCCCTGAAGAATCTCCAGCGTTTGTAGTTGCGCGGGTACCCGTTCAATCCGTGCCGTGTGAGGACGTTGTTTATGGATTCCCTGGACAGGCGGATCCCCTGCACGCAGCGCACCGCCTCCGTGACGAAGCCTGGAAGGTTGAAGAGGCCCTGCTGTATGCGCGCGGTTCCCCATTTGAAGGTGTTTCTCAGTGCCAGGATTGAGACTTCAACCTCCTCCGTGATCTTGCCCTGTTTCGGTTCTCTTGGTTTGTCTTTGTAGTATTCTCTGCCGACGTGTCTGGCCCGTTTCAGCTATCGGTGCACGGTCTGCCTGGTGGTGTCGAACAGCTCCGCGATGTGGGTCACTGTGAGCACTTTCTTGGCAAGCTTCCCGAAGAGTCCCCTTATGCTGGGGTCCAGCTTCATGTTGCCACCCGGTAAATAATTTTGAGTTTCACCTATAGAAAAGCGTAACATTAGAAAGTTGACTTTACACGGGAGTAAAAATTAAAAAGTATTAAAAATATAAGTTGAATGGGGTTTCAAAGATGCCCAAGCTATATGAATACGAATTAGGAAGAGCTGCTGAGATTTTAACCCGGGAGCTCTTCAAGCTCAAGCCCGGCGAGACCATCGTAATAACGGCCGACACCGAGTCCGACGAGAGAGTCGTCGACGCAACGGCTAGGGCCGCCTTCGCCTGCGGCGCGAAGCCGATGGTCGTCTGGCTCGCCTCTCCGCTGGGGGTGGGGAAGGCCGCTGACCCGATGTTCCCGACGGAGTCCCTGTACGGGGCTCTGATGGGCGCCGACGCATGGGTCGAGTACAACAACCAGTGGATCTTCTACTCCAACGTCTACGACAGGGTGATGAAGGACAACAAGAAGCTCAGGTACTCATGCCTCGTCGGCATGAACGTCGACATGATGGTCCGCACCATAGGCAGGATCGACTACCCCGCCCTCGAGAAGTTCATGGCGAGGATCACCGACCTGACGAAGAACGCGAACGAGGTCAGGATAACGACTCCGGCAGGCATGGACGTCACCTTCAAGAACACCCCAGAGCACAGGGGCGCCTACTCCCTCGGCTACTGCGACACCCCAGGCGCCCATATGATGGCCGGCCAGATTTACTGGGCTATCGACCTGAACACCCTTAACGGGAAGATCGTCTTCGACGGATCCATCAACCCGCCCCTCAGGCTCGTCAAGGAGCCCGTCGTCCTCCACATAAAGAACGGCGACATCGTCAAGTTCGAGGATGGCAAGGATGCCGTAGAGTACGAGGCGTGGCTACGCAGCTTCAACGACCCGAACATGCTGAAGATCGCCCACATCTGTTACGGCTTCAACCCGGGAGCGAAGCTGACAGGCGACGTCGTCGAGGACGAGCGCGTATGGGGCGCCATAGAGTGGGGCATAGGCAACATGGTCTGGAGGCCCGCGGCATCCCACAGCGACGGCATCTGCCTCAACGTCTCCGTCTGGCTAGACGGCAAACAGATCCTGGACAAGGGGAAGAGCGTAGACAAGGAGCTCTCGAGGCTCGCCAATAAGCTCGGTAAGCAGTAAATACTCTATTTTTTTCTTTATTATTTAATAACACAATAAATAAGTTTCAAAAATTGATGTCAATAAGTGATTAAAAATCCTGATTGCAAGTTTTATATAGACAAAATTAATTTAAAGTGAGGAGATAGAAGTATGTCTTTTTCTTCGAAAGGATGGTTCGAGTTCAGTACTGAGAGACAGTACCCAACATACAAATGGATGGAGCTAGCCCGCTCCGCCGACTACCTGTGCAGGAAGATACTGGGGATCGTACCTGGTGAAAACGTAGTGATCTACGCCGACACGGCGACTGACCCAAGAGTCGTCCAGGCCACCTCCGCCGCGGCTCACAACATAGGGGCTAAGGTCACGGTGCTCTGGTACGAGACGAAGGGTGACATTGACCTACCGCCACCCGAGCCCGTCGAGGCAGCTGTCATGGTCGCCGACATGGTGATAGAGTTCGCCGTCGCGTACCTAGTCCACTCCGCGATGTGGGCCAAGGCCAGGGAGAAGGGGATAGACCTAAAGTGCCTGACGGGGATGAACGCGGACATGATGATAAGGACCATAGACCCCGATCTGGAGGGAAAGATGGCTGAGTTCGGGGCAGCCTACAGGGATACCGTCATGGCCGGCAAAAAGACAGGCAGGGTCGCAAACGCCGCGGGGACGGATTTCACATACAAGTTCTTCATCCCCGAGGAACTCGAGGAGATGGCGAAGACAAGACCCCCGCAGAAGAGGGGCGGGATGCTCGGAGGCCAGGGCGGCCTGAACGCGAACCCTGCGACCATAAACGGCAAGATAGTGGTCGACGGGGCCTTCTGGCCCCCCTCGGAGCTAGGGCTGCTGAGTAAGCCCATCGAGATGACCTGCAAGGACGGCAGGATAGAGATCGTCTCAGACCACCACGAGGCGAGGATAGCGAAGAACTGGTTCGCCCACTTCAAGGATGACAGGGTCTACGGCGTCCTACACGTCTCCACGGGGTTCAACCCAGGCGTCAAGAGGCTGACGGGGGACATAGTGGAGGACGAGAGGCTGTTCGGCTGCGTCGAGTTCGGCGTTGGGAGGGCGACCCCCACGTTGCCGTGCCACACGGACTGCATACTCGTGAACCCCTCCATCTGGATCGACGGCAAGCTCATAGAGAAGGACGGGATCTTCGTAGAGCCGAAGCTGAAGAAGCTGGCAAAGGAGCTAGGCATGCAGCTATGGGCCGATTAACGACCACTTCCTCTATTTTCTTAAAAAAAATAATCACTTAGCTTGTGAATTTATGTAATAATAAAAAAAAATTTCTTAATAATTTAAGCCAAAAATTTTTTAGATTTGTTCGCTATTTAACAGATGAGAATCACCATGGAGACCCGTATCTTATTTTTAGCTGGCCGAAAAGAATGGCTACAAGAAAATGCAGAACCATTCACGAAAGTGGATGTAATGGAGCGAGCGTTTGATACCCCGCATCTTGAATATGAGTTCTATGAACATTTGTTCATTCATAGGATCATTAAAAGAGTTGTAGAAGCAGAAAAGGAAGGTTATGACGCTGTGGTCATTCCTTGCTTCTACGATCCTGGCTTAAAGGAAACACGAGAACTTGTAGAGATACCTATTGTTGGTGTCTGCGAAGCAAGCCTTCACGTAGCATCGATGATCACAGCAGGGAAATTTTCAATATTAGTAGGAAGAAGGAAATGGATACCAAAGATGTCTGAAAATGCTAGAAACTATGGATTTGAATCTAAAATTGCTTCTTGGCGGGTGCTAAATCTTACCGTCCCAGAAATGATAGACAAGAAAAAAACTCAAGAAGCAATTCTGCGTGAGACAAAAAGAGCAAAAGAGGATGATTTAGCCGAGTGTGTAGTGCTTGGCTGTACTGGAATGGCTGGACAGGCAGCATATGTCCAATCACAGTTGGGCGTGCCAGTGCTAGATCCAGTTCTGATGGGTTTAAAAGTAGCAGAGCTACGAGCAAATCTCTGGAAGAAATTTAAGATCTCTCAGAGCAAAGTTGGTGGTTATGAAGCCCCTCCGCGGGAAGAGTTACGTCCAATCTATGAAAAGGCTTACGGTAGTGCATATCCAGAGTGAGATCAACTAACTCCATTCAAAAAAATAATGTCTCTTTTTTATTGTTATGGCATGAGAGTTGATATAATAAATATTTTATTTGACCATCGTTAAGACGAAAGAATCGCTATAAAAAAGCATTAAGGTCGTATACTTATGTGATAGTGAGGATTTTGATTAACCTCGTCTCGGGTTGTTAGCGTATTTAAGCCCTTATAAAGGAAGGCCCATCTTAAACCGGATTTTATGGTTTAATCCGAATTCTCTTAATTATATTAAAAATCAAAATCAATTTTCAAGCGAGAAATTTTATTTCGAGCATATCTAAGTAATCACGCTTAGTTAGATCGAAGAATAAATTATCGCACGCGCGCACGACGGACACACCAACGATTAAATTCTTGTGAAAGCTTAAACTAGTACAAATAATACTTTACATTCAATCCAATGAAGTATTCGCGCGCGCTTTTTTTAAAGAGAAATAATGAAATGTAGAACATTAATTTTCAAATATAATTTAACATTTAGAGTCAAAGACTGCTAGAATCAAGAGTTTAAGGTATTTAAAAAAAAAGGTTATAAGTATTAAATAGCAATATTAGGAACGATCATTAAAATGCCAAAGTTATATGAGTATGAGTTAATTAAAGCAGCTGACGTCTTAGTACGGGAGCTATTCAAACTGAAAAAAGATGAAATCTTTGTCATTACTGCCGACACTGAATCTAATGAGAGGGTAGTAGAAGCTACTGCTGGTGCCGCCTTCTCTGCTGGGGCAAAACCCATGGTCATCTGGAACGCGTCTCCACTGGGCGTAGGCAAAGCCGCCGATCCTATGTTGCCTAATGAAGCTCTCATAGGCGCCCTTACTGCAGCTGACGCTTGGGTCGAGTTCAATAACGAGTGGATCTTCTATTCGACCGCCTATGAAACGATAATGGCGAAAAATAAGAAATTAAGATACTTGAACCTAGTTGGAATGAATCCGAGCATGATGGTTAGATGCATAGGGAGAGTCGACATCAAACTGCTGGAAAAGTTCCTCGCCAGGATCTCGAGTTTAACGGTAGCGGCGAAAATAGTTCGCATGACAACCCCCGCAGGTAGCGACATTACATTCGAGAACACACCAGATCAGGAGCCTCGTTATGCCTTGGGCTATGCCGATAAGCCAGGTGTTCATATGCTTGGAGGGCAAATTTACTGGCGCATCAAAAATGAGGCTCTCAACGGCAAGATTGTCTACGACGGCTCCGTCAACCCTCCCCTAGGGCTCCTAAAGGAACCAATAGAAATGACCATAGAGAAGGGGGACATAGTAAAGATAGAAGGCGGGTCTGAAGCCGTACAATTTGAAACCTGGCTAAGGAGCTTCAAAGATCCAAATATGCTCAAAATGGCACACGTATGCTACGGTTTCAACCCAGGAGCCAAGCTTACGGGAGATGTCGTTGAAGATGAACGCATATGGGGAGGCACCGAGTGGGGCATTGGGCACCAAGCATGGAGACCCGCCGCCTCACACACGGATGGCATCTGCTTGAACACTTCAGTTTGGCTCGATGGCAAGCAAGTCTTGGACAAAGGAAAAAGTATCGACCCAGAACTAGCTGAAATTGCGCGCGCGCTCGGAAAGCAGTAATTTCCTTTTTCTTTCTATGGAATATATTGAAGAAAATAAACTAATCCCCTTGTTTAGGATATTTCATGAATCTTATACTTGCCAACGAAATATATACTGATCTTAGGGACATGATTGTTTGAGAAATATCATGATGGAATTTCAATATATTGATTAAATTCATTGTGGATGTATTTGTTTAAAAAAAATAGATGAGTATTTTTTCGAAATAATCTACTTCCAGACACCTTTTATGACGCGCAGGAAGTTACCGCCCAAGATCTTCTCGATCTCTTGATCCGAGTAGCCCCTAGCCATCAATGACTTCGTTAGATTAGGCAGTTTACTCACATCTTCCAATCCTTTGGCCACCATCGAGACTCCATCGAAGTCTGATCCAAGTCCAATATTATCTGTGCTTCCTGTAATCTCTACTATATGATCAATATGATCGACCACTGTTTCAACAGTGGCTTTTTCAGCCTTCTTTAATTCTTCTTTATTTTTTGCACTTATTTTTTGCATATCCAAGTTTATGAGGAAACCAGGAACATAGTTTACCCCCTGAACCCCACCTTTCTCCGCCAGAGCCTTTATCATTTCGTCGGTAAGATTCCTCATACTTGAACAAAGGGCACGGCAGTTTGAGTGAGAGGCTATTACGGGATCCTTGCTAACTCCGATTGTATCCCAGAAACCTGCGTCTGTGATATGAGAAACGTCAACAAGGATACCTAGTTTGTTGCATTCCTCGACCACCGATACGCCAAACTCGGTCAACCCGCCTCTGGATTTCTGCCAGCGCACTCCATCAGCTATTGCGTTTCTGTTGCTCCAGCATAGTGTAAGTCTTCTTAACCCCAATCTATGAAATATTCTCAGGTGTCGCAGGTCTTGCTCGATAGCTTCTCCACCCTCAAACCCGATTATGAAGGAAATTGTTTTCCCGTTATTTTTTATTATTTCATCGTATTTCGTCACTAAACTTAATTTGCCTGGTTTCTCGATTTCAGAGAACGAGTATGACAAGATTTGAAGCATTCTCTCGGGTGCGATTCGAAGGTAAGGAGGCTCCACCCAGTGGGAGAAGACCTGACAATCGACGCCTCCCTCTAAGAGCCTTGGAATATCGACATGGCCTTTGGCCGACCTTTCTGAAAGAGTACGCACGTCACTCGACGAAGCATGGTAAGCCGAATCAGGTAAAGTGGCACCAATTGCATCATTGTGGAAATCAACAACAAGAGCTTTCTTGTGCAACGCAAGCGCGTGTTCTTCTTGATCTTTAGATATTTGTACCATTTTGATCGTTAATTATACCCCAATATCATTTTTAACTATTGGGTTACAAAATTTTGGAGTGTGGCTTGACGATGGCAAATTGAGCATTTTATCAACTGTGAGAAGGGCTTTAAATGATCTCTATTAAGGTGCGGGATAAATCTCAGTTCTGCGGTAAAACTTGATGATACAACAAGTGAGATAAAATGAAGAGGTTTCTAATTAACCTCCAAAATGACGATGTTTCTCTTAATTTACTTATAAACTGTTATTAGTCAATGACCCTAATCTGGGGATTATTCAAAATCCTCTAAATATATTTAGTTGAGAACAGAGAGTATAGCGTGGCGATAGGTTAAAAATTAGGCGTTATTCGGTCTTTTTAGATTAACCATTAGATCTTCGTGCGCGTGGCCCGTTAGAATGTCATCTTGATGGATCGTATCTACATCGATCCGTTACAAGAATACACTTTTAAAAAAATTGGATGGGTCTAATCGACCCAGAGCTGCATACCCATTTCCTTGGCGAGCTTCTTCAGCGTAGGCTCTACGTAGATTCCTTCTTTTTCGATGAGCGTGTCGTCGACCCAGATGGAAGGGGTAAGTATTATACCGTCGGTGTGACAGGGCTTAGGGCTGTTACCGAGACCGATCTCAACGCAGCCGAAGACCCTCTCATCCTCGACTATGTCACCGGTTGCTCGCTTCACGCCTGGGTTGAAGCCCGTCGAGATGTGCAGTATTTTGTAAACGTCGAGGTCGTTGAAGTGAGCGAACCAGTTCTTCAGAATATTCGCCTCGAATCCTCCGGTAATATCCGAGATTCGTCCGTTCTTTACCTTCATCGTTATAGGCTCTTTTATTTTTTGAATCTCCGCAGGAGGCCAAATGGCTCCTTCTAAGGCAATAGTGCCGTTCTCGGTGCCGTTGACAGACGGAATACTTCCTTGTCCAACCAGCATCCCGCCTCTCGGTTTCTTGCCAGGCACTATACCGCGCGCTCGATCGCGTTCTGCCCGCTGTTCTGGGGTCATGGCCTTCATGGTTAGGTCGGTGCCGGCGGGGCTTGTTATTCTGTACGATGATTTCGCCTTATTTAGTACATTCCTGTAGGCCTCACCAAACTCCACAATCTTATAGTAGAGTTCAGGGTCTAAAGTCCTAACCATCATGTCGGCGTTCATCCCGACATAGCAAACCATTGCGATACCTTTCTCCCTCGCTTCATACCATTGTGGCGAGTGGACGTAACCACAAGCAGATAATTCGATACAGACATCCGAGTTCATGATTGCGCCCCTAACGGCCTTGGGCATTGGAAGGTCTATGTCTTTCTGCGTGTTCCATCTTACGATTACAGGAATCGCCCCAACGGTGTGGACTGCCGCTGCAGTTGCATTCACAACTCTCATGTCGCTGCCACTGTCGCAGTACAAGACGACGTTTTCTCCTGGCTTGATCTCTAAGACATTTTTGCAGAGAAAATCTGCGGCCCGAGCCAACTCCATAAACTTGTAGTCCGGGTATTGTTTCTCCGTGGCCCACTGATGCCAGCCTGCAGAAGAAAAAGGCGTATAGTAATCCATTCTTTTTTACCTCACTCTTTCTGTTACTGAATAATATATAAGATTTTGCAGTGTATAGCTCTGCAGAACCTACTATTTTCCATGGAAGGTTATGCAGCATATACCCACATAGTATATAGGATTTAATTATACATACATTTATTCCCAACAAAATTGAGACTTAAATCAGAAATAGAAAATAATATACACTTAACTCACCAGAATGGCTAATTAATGTTACGCTCGATACTGCTTTTTGTTTTTCTTCGCGCGCGCGATTAACAGTAAAATGTCCCATTGGAGCCATAGTTAACCTGAACTTCATATTCAGGAAAGTGCTCAAACTGAGACTTTATCGTTGAAAACCTGTCATGTCAAGTTTCTAACGTTACACTCATACAAGTCCGCAGGTAGCGCCTTTATGCCTCTGTGGAAGCGTGAGTGGTTGAACCACTCCCTGTATTCCCGCAGTTTCCCCTTCAGCCATCCAGGGAACTCCCTGAGATGGTTAACGAACTCCCGGTTCAGGTTCTGAATGCACCGCTCCACCTTACCCTTATCCTGAGGATAAGACGGGTGAGCGTAATGCGCCTCAACCCCATTTTCCCGGCACCACCTCTTCCACGTCTCTCTAAACTGTGAGCCGTGATCGGACAGGATCGCCTTCGGATGCCTCCTCTGCCTCCCCAGCAGAGCCGTCACCTCCCCCGTCGTCGGCTCGTGGTCGAACTGCTTAGCCAGCACCAGGAACCGGCTGTAGTCGTCGATGCACACGAGGAACCAGTACCTCCTGCCCTGCCCCGTGAACGGGCCCTTGAAGTCAATCTGCCACAGCTCATCGGGCTCCTTCGCCCTGAAGAATCTCCAGCGTTTGTATTCGCGCGGGTACCCGTTCAAGCCGTGCCTCGCGAGGACGTTGTTAATGGATTCCCTGGACAGGCAGATCCCCTGCACGCAGCGCACCGCCTCCGTGATGAAGCCTGGGAGCCTGTGGAGGCCCTGCTGGATGCGCGCGGTTCCCCACTTGAACGTGTTCCTCAGCGCGAGGATGGATAATTCAACCTCGTCTGTTACCTTGCCTGTTTTCGGTTCTCTTGTTTTGTCTTTGAAGTATTCTCTGCCCACGTGCTTGGCGCGTTTAAGCCATCGGTGCACGGTCTGCCTCGTGGTGTCGAACAGTTCCGCGATTCGGGTCACCGTGAGCCCTTTCTTGACAAACTTCCCGAAGAGTCCCCTGATGCTGGGGTCCAGCCTCACGTTGCCACCCTGCAAACAATTTTGAGTTTCACCTATAGAAAAGTGTAACATTAGAAAGTTGACTTTACAAAACCATAAGTTTTATAAACGTCTTTTAAAGTTCAAAACTGGTGATTCCTGAATATGCAATATAAGATACTCCTTTCAGGAGGAAAAAAAGAATGGATCCAAGAATTTGCTGAACCCACAACGATAGTGGATATAGCCCCCACAGATCCAAAAAGATCGCTACTGCCAGACTTAGATTATCAATTTTATGAACATATTCACATAAATGGAATAATTAGAACAGCTGTCAAAGCCGAGAAGGATGGGTATGACGCTTTTGTCATAGGATGCTTCTATGATCCAGGGCTTAAGGAGGCACGTGAGATGGTAGATATGCCTGTAGTGGGAGTCTGCGAAGCGAGTCTCAGTATAGCTTCCATGATTTCTGCCGGCAAGTTCTCAATAATAGTTGGCTCGAGAAAAAATGTGCCCCAAATGTCTGATAACGCAAGAAACTATGGCTTCGAATCCAGGATAGCTTCTTGGCGGATGCTTAATATCCCCCCACGAGAGATGAACGACAAGGAGAGGTTACAGGCCGCGATTTTAAGAGAGGCGAAAGCTGCTGTAGAGGAAGATCTCGCTGAGTGTGTGGTACTCGGCTGCACGGGAATGTGGGGGCAAGCGAAGAAAGCACAGGAAGAATTGGGTATACCTATTCTAGATCCGGTCATAATGGGTCTCAAGGTAGCGGAGTTAAGGGCTATGATCTGGAAAAAGTTACACATCTCTCAGAGTAAGATTGGAGGATATAGAGCACCTCCATTAGAAGAGCTAGAACCAATATACAAGAAGGTTTATGGTAGTTACCCATAACTAGAACCATCGATTTTTTTTATTAATCACATCTTCCTCACTTAAGTCTCACATTTTACTGAAAAATCTTTTACATCTCTTTTGTACCGTTTATTCCCCTTCCCTTTATGCCATGTTTAGCGGCGTAAATCGACGTCCTTAGTATAATGGAAGACGCGCGCGCTTCGAGTGGTTATGGCTCTTTATTGAAAAGATGACAATGGACAAAGTGCTCGGACTCGACTTCGATCATTGTCGGCTCCATCGTCTTGCAGATTTCCATGCATTCATTGCATCTGGGATGAAATGTACATCCCGTTGGCATATTAACAGGGCTTGGGATCTCGCCTCTTGAAATTACTTTCTTAGGCTTTAGGTCCTCTTCCGCCTTCGTAATTACAGGGATAGATGAAATAAGCATCTTGGTGTATGGATGTAAAGGCTTCTGGAAAAATTCAGAAGAGGGAGCAATTTCTACAAGTCTTCCCAGATACATTATGCCAATATTTGAAGCGACGTTACGCATTAGACTCAAATTGTGTGTGATGAAAAGATACGCAAGATTTAATTCTTTTTGAATACGTATTAATGTGTTTATTATCCTTGCTTGCATTGAAACATCTAGAGCTGAAGTAGGTTCATCTAGTGCTATAAAGGAACATTCTGTAGCAAGGGATCTAGCCACAGCGACCAGTTGTTTCTCACCACCCCCTATGGCTCTAGGATACCTATTCACAAATTCCGTGGGCAGCCCGACCATCCTGAGCAACTCTTCGACCCTCTCCCTCTCCCTTCCAACGTGCAACTGATGGATTTTCAATGGTTGCTGTATGATCTCTTTGATATTTTTCCTGGGGTTAAGTGAGGAGCCTGGATCTTGGAAAACCATCTGCATGTCTTTCTTTAATTCTTTGGTACGCTTAATACCGAGAGGCTTGCCCTTGAAGGATATCTCTCCCTCTGTTTGTGCATATACCCCCATTATTGTGAAGGCCGTGGTGCTCTTTCCAGATCCAGATTCCCCCACTAATCCTAGAGTCTCACCAGAATTAATCGAGAAGCTGACTCCATCAACTGCTTTAACCACTCCCAGATCAGTTTTAAAGTATTTTTTTAGATCTTTCACGACGAGGATCTTCTCACTCATGATTCCACCACCTACTTGAAGAGGTAACACATTACCTCGTGTCCTTTGCCCGTATTTGTGAATTCGGGCATTTCCGTACTGCATATGGGCATGACGTGTTCACATCTCGGGGCGAATCTACACCCTTTCGGCGGATTGAGGTAATCCGGGATTCTACCTTTAATCGCTTCTGGGATTCCCCCCCCAGTTATTTTAGGAACTGTTTTGAAGAGGCCAACGGTATATGGATGCAGCGGTTCGGAGAAAAGTTCCTCTGTAGTTGCACCCTCGATTATGTTCCCCGCGTACATGACATATACTTTATCAACTAAGCCCTTTACGGCCCCAAGTGCGTGGCTGATCAAAATGACAGACGTACCCCTATCCTTAACCAATTGCCCTAGTAGACGTAATATTTGATCCTCTATCGTGACATCCAAACTCGTGCCGGGTTCATCCGCTATCAGGAGTTCGGTGGCAGATACTAGAGCAAATGCGATGCAGATCCTCTGCCTCATTCCTCCGCTCAACATGATGGGATAGTTCTCTAAGATTCTCTCAGGATCCGGCAGAGCCACATCTTTCAATGCTTTCATGGCGCGCTCCATCGTCTCTTGTTTAGTTAATTTCTCTGCACTTGAGTATTTGATTACGTCAAAAAGTTGGTCCTTGACTGTAAAAACTGGGTTAAGAGCTGCGGTCGGATCTTGGAAAATCATCGATATATTCTTTCTCCGGATTGTCTGCATTTCCTTCTCCGACATGTTGAGGATGTCCTTTCCCTTATAGAATATGCTCCCCTTAGTGATTTCTGCGTTGTTTGCTTGAATCCTCGTTATAGCCCTGACTGTTGTAGTCTTTCCAGAACCTGATTCTCCTATCAGGCCTATTTTCTCCCCTTTGCTGATTTTTAATTGCACTCCGTTTAATACCTGGAGGGTTCCCTCGTAGATTTCATAATTCAGATATAGATCATTTATTTCTATTAGGGGTTCAGACATTTCGAACTACAGCTCCTCTACGGCTAGCATATCTCTAATTCCATCGCCTACGAGATTGAAGCTCATTATCGTAAAAGCGATAGCGAGAGCGGGAAAGATGGCCATCCACCAGTAGTCGGGCATATACCTCGATCCCGACGCAACCATGTTGCCCAGAGACGGCAATGGTTCCTGGATACCAAGTCCTACAAAGCTCAACGTCGAAGTCCATAAGATCACCCACCCCACATCTAAAGATACTTTTGTGAGGATGGGGGAGAAAAAGTTAGGCAGAATTTCTTGAAACATGATTCGAAAGGGGTTTTCTCCCATAAGTTCCGCGGCCTGAACGAAGTATTCGTTTCGGATGGAGCATGTAAGACCGTAAGACAGCCTACTATACCATGGCCACCATATGGAAGCAATCGCCATCATGCTATTGAACAAGGTTGGCGGAAGTAGAGTGGCGATGGCTAAAGCAAGAACAATACCCGGTATGGCTAGAACTATATCCGCAACTCGCATGATGACTGTGTCCAACCAACTCCCTTTGAAGTATCCAGCTATCAATCCCAAGATGGTTCCCGGGATAACATCTATCGATAGGCACCCGATCACTATCAACAAGTCCCACCTAAGCGCGTACATTATTCTGCTTAGGATGTCCCTGCCAAAGATATCAGTGCCAAATAGATAATCCCAGGTAGGTGGTTTGCTTGCATTAGCGAAATCGACAAATGGCTGCCAGCTTTGTTTATAGGGGGCTAACCAAGGGGATACAATTGCTATAATTATGACTAAGATAACACTTGTTAGTCCAATAACCGATAGGCGGTTTCCTGCAAATTTACTCCAACTTTTTTTAATACTTTCTCGTTGGTACTCGTCTAAGCGGATTATACTTCCCATCTCATACACCTTCTTTTAAGTGGCTTTCTCCATCACACGAATTCTAGGATCGAGATAGGCAACAATAATGTCGACGAGTATATTAACAAATGCACAGGATGCGCCGATCAGCATGACTGATGCCACAATCGGATTAACATCTTTCATTAACATGGCCTTCATTCCATATTTTCCAAACCCAGGCCAATTGAAGACAGTCTCGATTATGAAGGACCCCCCTATGGATTGTGCAACTTCCATGCCCATGATTGAGACCATGGGTATAAGCGAGGGCTTGAGAAGGTATTTCATCGTTATCGTTTGGTCAGGTATGCCGTATGATGTTGCTGCAAGTATATAGTCTTTCTTGAGATTCTCGACCATTCCTGATCGAAGGATTTTTGAGTCCTGTGCGATTCTTGCTATGGACATAACAGCGGATGGAAGAATAATGTGATGTAAATGGTTAGCGAATGCAAGCCAGTTACCTGCGATGGCTGCATCGACTAACATTATGCCCGTCACTAGTGGGGGACGAATTACGCCTGTATCAAGTTGACCGGATATCGGAAACACGTTCCATACAAATCCGAATAGGAATAAGCCTATAATTGCCCATACAAAAGCCGGAACTGCTATGCCAAAGTATGAGAGCACTCGGAATGCATTATCAGCGAGGCTGTTTGCTCTTCTACCAGTATAGGCGCCTATAATTATAGATAATGATATGGTGATAATAGTGGAAAAGATTACGAGCTCCAATGTGGCAGGGAAGTATTGCACGAAATCATCTATAACAGCGCGTCTAGAGGTTATGGATTCCCCAAAGTCGCCATGTAGCGCGTTCGTAAGCCATATATAATATTGAACAGGTAATGGTTCATTCAAATGTAACTTTTCTCTGTATGCATCAACTACCCATTGTGGAGCCTCTGGACCTAAAGCTAATCTCGCCACGTCGCCAGGAACCAGCCTAGAGATGGTGAATATTAATATTGATAGGCCTAATAACACGAATATTGATGAAAAGAGTCTCCTTAACACGAAACCTCGCATTTTCATATTGATTCTAATCATATTTCTATGAATGTATTTGAAACTTGTGGTTTTAATGTAGTATTAAGATTCGGGTTAACCCGCGGGGGAATTTAATAAATGGTTAAAAATGGTCTTTATTCTTCTTTCGGTATTTGGGGGCAGTTTTAGCCTTTATGTCTCCTCTTCATCTTCTTGTACATTCGCTGGGTTTTAATAGAGCATCTCTTCGGCGTAATGGTCCTCGTGCCCCTTCATCACGCAGTCATCGCACAACAATACGTCTCGTCCCTCCTCGTTGGAACAGTCAACGCAAATCCATGTAGCAACAATCTTCCTGCCCAGCCCCTCGCATACCTCACAGTATCTATACTTAGGCTTGTTCTGGGAGACGATGCGGGGATATTTAGCGGTCTCATCCGCCTCCATAACCTTCTCCAAGGTGATAATATGCTGGACGTCGTCGCCGAAGTCATAGACATACTCCATCTTGTCTCCTTCTGAGAGGCCTAATCTGTCGATTCGCTTTCTATCTCCGCTGCCCCCTCCACCGGGATGGATTTCACCTAAACCCTCAGAACGCCAAACTCTCCCCCGGAAAAACTCGCTTAGATGGTCCCACATGTCGTATTTGAACGCCTCACGTATGATGCGGTCGAGTTCGCCAAGTGTCTGGGAGCCCTTGACCTCGATGCGGCGCCAGAGTCTCTTTCGAAGCTTCAAAGCAACCTTGAACCGATAAACCTGCTCCATATCAGCCTTCTCACATTTTTTATGAGCCAAAAACATATTATGTTTACTCCAGGATTTAAACCGTTTCCGTGGAAAACAAGATCGAATAACCTAAAAACAAGCATAAATGGCAAAAAGACGAATAAAAACCATTTTACACCAATTATTGAACTCACCCGCGCGCGCAAGATGGGTCTTCCTTTATAAGAGCTTTAATACACTGACAACCCGAGACGAGGCTAACCAATATCCTTAATTTAAAAAAAGGGGGCCCGTTAAAAAAATTATTGATACGGAATCGATTTGTTAACTTGCCAGAGTCTGTATTCGGCGTAACCTCCGGCCTGAGCCGTAGGCAAATAGATCTTCCCCAGAGCAGAAGTTCCAACGACTTTATTGTTAGTCCAATCAGGTACAACGTAATCTTGTAACCCATAGTAGGAGCAAGCTGCGTACAACCAGATGGTTGGACACATATTCACTATGTCACGTGTTATAAGTTTGTACTTTGCCATTCTCGAATTGTAGTCCACGGTCGCTAGGGCATCGTTTATCTGCGCATCAAGTGTTGTATTAAGCAGCCATTCAACTTGCGTCCATGTGCCGGTGGTCACTGAGGAGTATCTAGTCGCGAAGTAGGAACCCGCTTCGGGGAAGGCACCTCCTGCGCCAATGTAAGCCATATGGGGACTCGTCTCCTGCGTCGCAACATCGTGAACGACTTTCGTCCACGGCGTTCTGAGCGCGTTTATTTTTACCCCATACTTGGCAACTTCTGCCATTAGCATCAAGCATACCTTCTCTTGATCTGGAACGTCGGCAGACCAGTAAAGATCGAGTGTATATTTAGTGATGTTACTAGCGTACTTAGATAGAGCTAATTCCTGTGCTGCTTTTACAGGGTCGTATGTGTATTTGTATGTAGTTGGATCGAAGCCAGCCATTGCTTGATTAATTGGCCCCTGACACTGAACTGTGCCGGGGAACAGCGTATTAGTAACCGTGTTGTAATCCATACTGTATGCCAGGAATTTTCTGAAGTGCACATCGTCCATCGGCGGTTTTTTAGTGTTTAGCATGAGCTGATAGTTACCTGTAATAGCCACAAATGCAGCGATATACACATTTGGAATAGTTTTTATTGACAGTAAATTATCATATGGTTGGTATGGGTCGGTGGCCTCCTGTTGCCTGTTCGCCATGCTTAGCCTAACGGTGATCGGCTCACATCCACATATGATCTCTACGATCTCTGGAGCGTTTGCCGCAAAGCCTGCATGATAAGCATCGAACTTCTCCATTACGAGCTTCTCTTCCAGAAATATGTACTTTACCTTGTAAGCTCCAGAGCCAACGTCGTGAGTTAGAAGCCATAATTTTCCAAAGTCCTTATTTTCACCATACTCTCCAGCGACGTAATGTTGTGTTAGGATGTCCGCATTTAGGATGTACCAACCGTTCAAAGCGGCCAAGAACGGCCCGTATTGATGCTTCAACCATACTCGAACTTTATCTCCTTCAACGGCTGTAGCATTTTTGTAAAGGTGTGCATCTAGTACATAAGCCCTGCCTTGGCCCATGAGGAGGTGTCTGTTAATGGAATAGGCGACATCTTTCGCCTCCAATTCAGTGCCATCGTGGAACTTGACCCCTTTCTTTATGGTGAAAGTCCACACCAAACCATTTGGTGAGGTCGTCCAAGATGTGGCAATCCAAGGAAGGACTGTCCCGTTCACGCCCAGCTTTATGAGTGGGTCATAGAGATTAACTGCGACAGTACTACCCGTATCATCGGTACCAATGCAAGGATCGAGCATCCTTAGCCCAGACTTGGTGACTCTCAGAACCCTTTTCATTCCCGTTGGAGTAGGGCTCGGCGACGGAGAAGGCGACGGAGAAGGCTTGGGAGTAGGCGAGGGAGAAGGTGAAGGCGAGGGAGAAGGTGAAGGCTGTGATGTCATATAATAGGCACCAAACGCCACTACTAGTACTACTGCGATGATTATGATAGTCTGTATTTGGGTTAACGCTTTTTTCGAGCAAAACATTTTTCATACCTTTCCTAAGGCGTGGAAAATATAGTTCTCTAAGTTTAAAAAATTATTGTCGACTCTAAACTGTTATTGAATTAAAATTGTTATAATAGATTACAAGAGGATTCGGATTAACCCATAAAATCCGGTTTAAGACGGGCCTTCCTTTATAAGGGCTTAAATACACTGACAACCCGAGACGAGGTTAATCAAAATCCTCTACATTTTATTCTGACCCGAAGTTATGTTCTACAATGTTTTGGATCTTAGAACATTTGGTTCCATGGAGCTTAGGCGCTACATCTGATCTATAAAACGATACTTTTATTTATCCCAAAGTAAAAAGAATTTGAACTACAGTGAAAATCAAGAGAATACATTTGATTGTATCACTCTTCCTTTTAATAGAAATCTTTCTGGGATTTTACAATGCAAATTATACCTTCAGAACAAAGCGGCAAGATTTGACCTATCGAAGCGAAGACGAAATTACATGTATTAGCATTAACCCTACAGGAACACTGTTAGGTATTGGGGGTAAGAATGGTTCGGTAACTTTATTTAAAAGTGGAATATCCACCCTCCTGTGGAGGTATCACGGAAATTTCAGTATACTTTCAATTAAATTAGCAGATGAAAGCGACTACCTCGTCGTCCAAGACATTAACGACACTATCTCCCTATTCTCGAAAAGCCCTAATTTACATGAAGGTAAAATTTACCCCCTATGGGAACGTTCTATACTAGCCTGTAAGATAGGAGGCATCTATTCATCAGGGGGAATCCTCCCTGAGGTCTATATTGTAGTTTCAGTTGGAGGAAGCATACGTCTCCTCTCAAAAACAGGCGAGACCCTTTGGATGTATCATACAGGATCAGATGGAGTGGCTACCACCATCTCGAAAGACGGCGAATGGATAGCAGGAGGGGACTTAAATGGTAATACTTACCTATTTAAAACAACATCCGCGAAACCTCGTTGGATCTATCCAACTGGGATAAAAATAACATCAATAGCGATATCGTATCAAACTGAATATATAGCGGTAGGAGGAGAAACTAAAGATGGGAAAGGTCATATATATCTATTATCTGTTAGAAATGGTACATCAATTTATGATTGGGAAGTCGATCGCCCCATCCGGACTGTTTATATCTCTTACGATGGAAAAAACGTAGTCGCGGATATGGATGATGGCACTGTAGCCGTTATTTATTACGACAATGGCAAAATTTTTGAGAATTCCCTCGATATCCAAAAAAGAATTCAATCGATAATGCCTTCAGTTTTTGGCTCCTATATCGTTGCATCCAGCCCCGATGGAGAAGTTTATTTCGTATATCTCCCTCGCCCTGCACCATTATGGAGGTTTAACGCCCAAGAAGGGGGGTCTCTATTAGCCATAACTCAAGAAGCAGAATCTGTTTTCGTCTCCAACTCTCATACGATCTACCTCCTCTCCAACACAAAATTCAGTGAATTAATTCCAGGATCGAGAATCGGTTGGGCCGCTGTCTTTTTCCTAGGAGTCGGCGTAGCTTTGGTTCTCATCGTTTTTAAGGATGGGGCGATCAATTTAATTAACATTGAAAAGGGCGACTATTTGAGCTCCATAATTGGGTTTTCGATGGGCGTGGCTATAGGTTTACTAACAAGTAAGAATATGGGTACAGCAGTCCTTATTTGCGGTGTAGGTACAGGTGTAGGAAGTTTAATTTGTTGGAGAAATAGGAGTATTCTCTCCTTTCTCTCTGGCTGCTACTTAGGTTTCTTCGGGTCAGGAGCAGCAGGATGTTTGTTAGGCCTCATAATCTGGTTTAGTGGTGATGAAAGAAACATTTTCCAATTAATACTTGGTAACATGTTCAGCGGTTTGGAAATTGGGGTATTATTTGGCCCTCTCGGAGCAATCATTGGCACCTTTGTTACGGGTTTATTTATTCAAAAATTCACGCGCTCCTATAAGAACGCTTGAGAAGCTGCCGTGTCCGGGTAGCATTCCCTTTTGGTTCCGCAAACCGTTTAACGCCTTCATTCCTATGCTCTCAAATTTTTTTCCTGGTCAACCCCCTGTTTACGCCTCTATAAGGCTCATTTCTCTTCGGTATGAAGTAGACGATCCTTGCCATCTCATAGGCGACGGCTACAATCGCCTTCTCCATGCACTTCCGCCTCGAGCGCAGCTCGTGAAAGTATATTTTTAGGCTGTTTATTGGGCTCTTAACTTGGACATTTACCCACTTATAGTACCCACCTTAATTCAAATGACCTACATTGATCCATCCTACGGTCTTCGGAGCGAATATGCTGGTTGTTCGTGCGCGCACTATTTTTCATCAGGAGCATGTGGTTTTAGAGACAGCGCTGATGGGGTTATTGCTAATCCCCCAAGGGCAGTGCATCGAAGTTCCGGGGGTAGCATATTTCCAACTGATATAACCGCATCGATTGTCTCGTCAAGGGGTATAGGATTGTAGTAACCCCCTAGAATGAGATCTGCGCATACAAACGCTGATGAAGCGGCCAATGCATTTCGTGTGTGGCATGGGATCTCGACCATCCCCTGCACCAAGTCACAAACCGAGCCCATTGTGTTCTGGAATGATATCGCTGCTGCGTCACAGGCTTGTTGAGCGGTTCCCCCGGCAACTTCAACCACCGCTGCCGCAGACATGGCCCCAGCGGCGCCTATCTCCACTTGGCATCCGGCAACCTCCGCTGCAAAAGTGCCTCTAATTGCCAAGATTAGGCCTATTGCTGAAGCTGCACACATTGCTAAGACTATCTGCCTTTCATTGAGGCTCTTCTCCTCGGCAAGAGTCGTTATGACTCCAGGTATCGTTCCTGCTGACCCTCCTGTAGGCGCGGCACATACAACTCCCATGCTGCTGTTGACATGCATAACCGACAATGCCCTTGCAGCGGCTCGGGTGTGTATTCCTCCAATTGCGACTTTCCCTTTTTTTTCCGAGTCGATGATCGACCCCGCTGTCGGTTCGAGTAGCTGCATTCCTCGCAGGTTTTTATCCAAGCCTTTGAGCATCGCTGTTTTCATGATTTCGTAACGGCGCCACATTTCCTGCGTCACTTCTTCTTCGGATATGCCGAGTAGTTTTGCTTCGTAGGCGAGAGCAAGTCTTCCTAATGTATAACCATTTTTTCCAGCTAAATCGACCATCTCTTTTCCGCTATTGAAAAGCGGTTCTCCTGGCTGAGAGAAGAAGATAGGACTCGTTGTCCAGACCTCCTTAATGCCTAGCATAGATCGTACTTGACTCAATTTTCGCTCATCTAAAGGACGCAGCCTTTTGAAGTGGAGTAGCGTGCCCCCTCCTTGTGTCTGAGTTAAGGGCTGCTCAAGGTTTTCGGGCTCGTTTCCAAGTAATTGAACTACAGCTTGTCTTGCTTCATTTTTAATTTCGATAAGAACCTCATATGCGTCTCCAGTAAGTCGAACCTGCCAACCATTAAATTGAGTGATATCAACGGCGCCGCCCCCAATCGATCTCGCGATTGCACTTATGTGACGGCCACTTTTCGAGGTCCCGCGGATCTCGATAGCGTTAGGGTGGTCATCTGCCTTCAAGATGCCGACTTTAAAATTGATCTTTAGACCCAATTTTTTAGTCTCTTTGAGTGCTTCAAGGAATCTTTCATCTATTATTTTCCAGCCTAGGAGTCCCGTCGCGAAGCCTAGATCGCTTCCTTGTTGATGATAGACCGCGGCGTAGGAGCCATTTTTTGCGAAGATGATGTCGACAGAAGAAGGTTCATCATCTAGTAAATTTCTAATTAACCGACCGATATGGTAAGAAGCTGCAGTATGTGAACTGGAAGGTCCACGCATAATCGGTCCGATTACTTCATTGAAAATACTAATCTTTCTCACTCATAGTCCTCCTCTTCATGTACATTAAATACATTTATTAAGGTTCTTATAATAATATTGGAGAGAGAAGTTTTTAGATTTTTAATAAGAATTGGGATAAAATCGAGGCGAGAGAAGAGGATTATGGAATGTTTATCTTTAGAGATTATTTCGAAGATAAACAAGATCTTGAAGATGGATTAAATTGGGGAATATCTTGAATAACTAGGCACTGATAATACTAGCTGGCAATATGCCTCTTTATTATAGAAAGAATGTTGAGGAGGCATAACTCGTTTTATAAGGCGGAGGTATTGTGAAAGTTAGAGAGAAATCACTCACTAGGCGTTCAGGAAATTTGGGTTTAACTGTTAAATCTGTTTCTACATTATAGTTATGTAATGGACCTCTTTATCGATACCAAATTAAATGTGCTCACTGACGGTAGACCCAAGTACTTTAAATCTTCACATGAGTGGATATTCCTACATCATCATATAGTTTCCACTCGCGCGCGAGAGTGTTTTCAGTTGGGTTAAATAGGTTTTTCTCGTTTGTTTTGGCTGCTATTTTAGTGTCTGGGGTGGGTTTTAGCTGTGATTGCATGTTTTTCATGTTTCAATGTGGCTTGATGCGTAGCTGATTCAAAGAAACAGAAGAACCGGAGTGAATGCGAATCCTCTATATACTAATTTCTACTTATAAGGTAGCGTGAATTATTTGCCAACGAAAGATAGTCAGGATAAGATGCTCAATCTGGGTGTCGCGCAGCCGCTCTTTACCACTGCGTTTCCACCGGATGAATTCGCGGCCCGCCGCGCGCATGTCATGGACCAGATCGGCTCGGATGCGATCACTGTGCTCCAAGGCGCAGGAGAGTATCCGGTATATATGAAGTTCCGTCAGAGCAACAACTTCTTCTACCTCACAGGAGTCGAGGTGCCGCGCGCCATGCTGCTGCTCGACGGCCGCATGAAGACAGCGACGCTCTTCTTGGCGCCGCGCGACGAACGCTTGGAGCGGTGGGACGGACCATATCTCGTACCGGGCGACGAGGCCGCCAAACTGACAGGGATCGCGAGAGTCCTCTCACGCGACCGGTTCGGTGAGGTGTTATTGCAAGTGGGGCGCGAGCGGAAGACTGTCTACACACCCGTGCGTCGGGAGAGCCTCAACTCGGCTGCGCCAGAGGATACCTTGGGGCACATAGCCTCGACCATTGACGACTCGTGGGACGGCCGGCCATCACGTGAGGCCGCATTTATCCAGAAACTGCGGGCGCTGCTACCTCATATCGAGGTTCGGCCCCTTGACCCGATCTTCGACGCGATGCGCGTGATCAAGAGTCCTCGCGAGATCGCCATAATGCGGGAAGCGAATCGTATCGCGGGGCGTGCCCTCATGGAGATGATGCGATCGACGGCACCGGGGATCTACGAGTACGAGTTGGAAGCCATCGGTCAGTACTTCTATCACGCAGCCAATGGGCTACAGGGTTATTATGCGCAGGTCCTGGGAGGTAATAACCATATCTTCTTACGGTACCATAAGAACGAGGCCGAGCTGAAGGACGGTGATCTGGTGACCGTGGACTTTGGCCCGGACTATAAATATTATGTAGCGGATGTCAAGCGGCTGTGGCCAGTAAATGGCAAGTTCAACCCCTTGCAATGCGAGCTCTATACAGCTTTCCTGCGCTGCTGGGAGGCGATGGAACAGTCGATCAAACCAAATATGAAGCCACGGGATGTCATCCATGATGCGGTCTTGAAGATGGATCAGGTGCAGGCGACCTTCAAGTTCACCAATCCGAAGGTTAAGGAGGCGGTCGCCAATATGGTTGACCGACTGCGAGCGTTGACCGGCAATAGCTTCGGGCACTCAGTCGGGATGGAACCCCACGACCAGGCGATGGGCGAACCGCCATTCGATGTGCTCAAGCCGGGGATGGTGTTCGCCATAGAGTTCGGCTTGAATCTGCGCCTTCCGGAAGAAGGCGCGTACGCGATGATGGAGGACAATTACGTCGTGACGG
>Ga0315289_10001990_pt1 | contig 31710 bp, 26 predicted proteins | sample YL17G11_40_MG_FD_203452 | JGI IMG/M metagenome (GOLD analysis project Ga0315289, IMG submission 203452) | Sediment microbial communities from Yellowstone Lake, YNP, Wyoming, USA - YL17G11_40 | ecosystem: Environmental > Aquatic > Freshwater > Lake > Sediment | place: USA: Wyoming | collected... | reverse complement strand
ATGCTCGGCCACATCGAAGCCATCATTGGCCAGATGGACGTGATGACGATTCTTGTGCTCAAGTCTGCGCCGGCGCCGGAGGTGGTTGAAAAGCTCGTGCGGCTTGCTGGCGCCCGCGGCAAGCCGGTCCTGGGCGGTGCAGCGGCGGTTGCAGCGGAAGGCCGGGGCGGCGCGTTTGCGCTGCCGCCGTGTGATGTGGCGGTGCTGGGGCCGCCCGAGCGCGATGAGGCCCCCGCCCCAGATGATGTGGTGCGTGATCTGATGACCAGGGTAGGGCACAAGGCCCTGATTGCTATCTCCCCGGATTGGGGCGTCAGCCTGCACAAGGAAGAGGCGCTTGAGGGCGAGTTGGTAGTCAAGCCAAAGCGCACCGGTCGCGGGGCATGGCAGAGCTTCATGGCGGGGGCTGCAATCGGGATGGCGTTGGGCGCGAATTCGCTTGCGGCAGCGCGAATCGGCGCAGCCGCGGCGACAGCCGCCGCTGCATCGTGTGGTTTCGTGACCTTGGACGACATCAGGCGAGAGCTCGCTTCAGGCGCACCAGAAGCGCCCTGACTTGGCAGCAATCCGCGTGACATTATCTCAGACATCGGCTGGGGGCATCATCTTCCGCACCCGGGAGCGCAAGACCGAGCTGTGCCTGATCCGCGATAGCTACGGCTTCTGGACCTTTCCCAAGGGCAAGGTGGAGGCGGGCGAGACGGACGAGCAGGCGGCGCTGCGCGAGGTGCGAGAGGAGGTCGGGATTACCCGCGTTCGCGTGGTGGCGCAGGCAGGAGCCAGCAGGTATCGCTTCGCGGTCGGCGACCGCATTTGCGACAAGACCGTGCGCTGGTTCTTGATGGAAGCGCCGGCCGATGTTGAATGCACGCCCATGCTGGCGGAGCGGGTACAGGACGCCGGTTGGTTTACCCCCGAGCAGGCGCTCTCGACCATCGGGTATCGCAACTTGCGGCCGGTGCTGCGCCGAGCGCTGCGCAGGCTAGCGTAGGGCACTGTCTTGGGCAAGTCGAGCACAAGCCTCGTCCGGGAAGAATCCGGGCATTCTCCGGTAATGCCCAAGACTCCATGACGCGCTATTTGGCGGCGAAGTTCTGGGCATTTGCAGGGGACAGCCGGCCGGCTGTCCCCCGCGGCCTGTTTCTCTGGTTTAATGTGCAGGGCGGTGACATTCCTAGCCAAATGAGGAATATAGAGCCTGGTCGGTGCGGCGGCGCTCCCGCCTCGCGAGGGATCGCTGCCTGCCTCAGCGGCATAGGGGGACATGGGCGGCGCTAAGCGGCGCCCCTTCCGTGTTGGCGGGGAGGCAGCGGTGGAGGATAAGAAACTCGTACTCGTGGCCGACGACGAGCCGTACATCGTGCGCGCCTTGTCCTTTGTTCTGGGCAAGGCGGGGTTCCGCGTCGTCACCGCCGGCGATGGCGCCGAGGCGCTGGAGCGCATCCGCGCCCTGCATCCGCACCTGGCGTTTCTCGACCTGATGATGCCCAAGCTCGACGGCTACGAAGTCTGCCGCCGCGTGAAGTCGGATCCCGCGTTGTCCGATACATACATCATTATCCTCACCGCCAAAGGGCAGCAGGCCGACAAGGTTTGCGGCATGGCCCTGGGCGCCGACGAGTACATCACCAAGCCCTTCAGCCCCACCGCCATCGTGAAACAAGTCCGGCGAGCACTTGGGGAATGAGAGGCTCGGTGGGGCGCTGCAACGTGGATGACCCCGAAGAACAACAGGACACACTGGCGCGCGTCCACTGGGCGGGGCGCAGCGGCAGCGTCACCACCTTTGGCCTGGTGTGCGTCGGCACCTTGCTTCGCCTTGTCTGGCGGGTGTCCATACCATTGACTTTGTTTGGGGCCGGACTCGCGTTACTTGCCGGCGACGTCTGGCTCAGCCGCCTGGCGCCCCCAGGCATCTAAAGAGGTTCTTGTATTGTGGGAGGGCCGGAAAACGGCCATTTCGTGCTCATTTTCGGCCCCTTGAGGCCCTCCCCTAATACCCAAAGCTCTTTAAGCGCAGCCTGGATCGCGTCACTCTCTTGCACCAGCTCTTCGACATCTGCGCCGTCGCCGATGCCTTCGATGCCATCACCTCGGACCGCTCCTACCGCAAGGCGGCTTCGGTGGGCGACGCCATGACCATCCTCGAATCCGCCGCCGGCACCGAGTATGACTCCGAGGTGGTCAGCGCATTTCTGACCGCGGCCGAAAGCGGCAAAATCACCAAGTAGAAGGCTACCCGCAGGCCCTCGCCCTCGCCTTCGACCTCATGCGTGCGTTCGCTGCCAAGGGCGTCCGGGTGTGACCTGTTTTTGTGGGTGCGCGGGACGCGCATCACCATGTGGCACAACTTGTCCTGAGCCTGTCGAAGGAGCCGCCCCCGGCTGTGGCGGCGCCGCGAGAGCGGCGCCGGGGATGACAGGCGAGGCCTGCCCCTTCTCTGCGCTCAGGGCAGGCTCTGAGCCGCGCCGAAGGGTAGGTCTCCGCCTTGTGGCTAGGCCACGATGTGGCCGCCACCCCGGCTCGAAGAGCGTAGGGGCTGCTCGTTATCTGCGTCTGCGCCATTCTCCGCCTCGCTATCAAACATGCGTTTGCGTCCTCACTCACATTCATGCCTGCTTTGACCGGAAAGTCAAGGTCCAACTGAGTGGTTTCTTGGCGAGGTAGGGCGGAAAGAAAGACCCCGCCGCGGCTGAGCGGGGCCTGTCTGCCCTCAGAAGCGCGCAAAACGGCCTACTCCGTCGTGGTGTCCAGCCCCCAGACGAAGACTGGCAAACCCTCGGTGAAGCGTGCCTGCCCGTCACGAAGGAGCCGGGCATCCAGCCCCAACCGATCTGCGGTGACTCAGCGCCCGCGCCGTCTGCCCGTTGCGCGCCCTACATGGAGGAAGATGAGCCCGAGGATCAGGAAGATGGCGCAGGGGGCTCCGCGCTCAAGCAGCCATCCCGGCTCAGGACGGATAACCCAGGGTATGGAGGTCAAAGCTGCGAGGACGGCCAGTCCAATCAGGATTGATCCAACGAGCGTAGTGGAAGCGGAGGCTTTGTCAACGACCTCCTGCTTCGATTCCTGCGGGAGTTGAATAGACCAGACGTCCCAGGGCTTCGGGACGCGGAGGACGAAGTTCCAGAATGGCAGCGAGACTGCTATGGCAATGATGTAGATCAGCGCAACCAAACCGGGGGCTACATCTCGGCCGCTGTCGGTGCCTCCTGCAATGATGAGGGGTAACGAAACGACTATCCCAGGGGCCAGGACTACCCATAGACTCAACAGTATGCACAGCGCGAGCACAAAGGCATCGGCGAGAACGATCCGTTTCGCCTCCGGCCTATCTCCGAAGCGCGCGCGGATGTATCTCTGCCCAGCGTACTTCCACGCCCACCCGAAGACAATACGGGCACCCCTCATAGCCGGACCTCCCTTCGGGGTCTCATCCGCGGTCCCGTCGCGAATTGGCATTCGTCATTCCAAGCGGTTTCTCCTCCTCTTCCTCGGGCGTTCTCAGAAGGCTTGGCGGAAGAAAACACGCCGGCGCAGCAGACCCCGCTACCCGTGATTCGAGGCGAAAGTGTCCTACTCGGTCAGCGCGTCCAGCCCCCAGACGAAGACGGGCGGGCCCGTCCTGCTTCGCAGAGTAGCATCGGTGAAGCGCGGCCTACTTCGCCCGCCTTCGCCAAGGCTTCGGCGGGCTACGAAGGCTGAACCTGCTCCTCGGGCAATAGCAAGGCCCTCGCGCGCGTCGTCACCTACTACAACGCCGAGCGCCCTCACCAAGCGCTGGGGTATCTGGACCTCGCAGGAGTCCCGCGCCCAGCAGGAGCTTCGGGCTTCGCAGGGAACTCTCCAAAAAGAAGCGGCTTGAGTGTGTTGACAAGAGGGGAGGATTACGTGTTGAGAAGAGAGGAGCATTACGCAGGGGTGTTATGCTGAGGCCGTCAGGAGGTGTATTCCCATGGGCTTCTTTCAGAGGCTGATAAGGAAGTTGTTCAGAGCACCCTCGAAAGGTCCGGAGCGCGCGGGTGGGGCTAGGTGCGTACAGTGCGGCAAGACGCTGACAGTTTTGCACACGTCGGGCAAAATATGCGTTGGTGGTGATGAGTTAAGACGTGCAGAGCTACGCTGCGACCGTTGCCTGATCTCGTTCTGTATGGAATGCGCCGGGAGGCAGGACATGAAGACTAGCTGCCCGCGATGTCGTACGGTCAGTAACCCTCCGATGTTTGTACCGCCAGGGCTTTGACCCCGTGTCCGGCTTTCGGGGACGCACCGTTGCGGAGTGCACCCCAGGAGGAGTGTCATGTCTAGTTCACCCCAGTCTTTCACTAACGCGAGGGACGGCTACGAGATGATCCTGGTACCAGCGGGGGAGGCCGTCTTCGGGTCGCGGGAAGACGAGCCGTATTCGGAGTGGGAGGGCAAGCCACAGTTACGCGCCTACCTCCCCGATTACTATCTTGGCAAGTACCCGGTGCGCAACCGGGAATACGCCCGTTTTCTGGACGAGGTGCGCCCTGGACAGGCCGACATGGCGAAGTGGATAGTGCTTGATGCAGGGGCCGAACTGATTGATTCGTACTGCCATGTAGTGAGACTGGGGGAACGCTGGCGGGTGCGCGGGGAGGAGGACAAGCCGCCCGCCGAGACCGGGGAGACGGAATGGCACGAGAAGGGCTGGGCTGACCACCCGGTGGTGCAGGTATCCTGGTATGGGGCGGTCGCCTACTGCGAGTGGGCGGGCTTGCGGTTGCCGACGGAACTGGAATGGGAGAAGGCGGCGCGCGGCACCGAAGGGCGGACCTATCCGTGGGGGAACGAATGGGACCCGAACAAGTGCCGGCACTCCGGCAATTGTGGCAGCGAACTCACATGCGTCGTATGGGAATACTCCGAGGGGTGCAGCCGTTGGGGCCACTACCAGATGTCAGGGAACGTGTTCGAGTGGTGCGCGGACTGGTATGATTGGCATGCTTACAAGCGGCACGCGAGCGGAGATCTAACGCCTCCGGCCAGTGGAACCCAAAAGGTGCTTCGGGGCGGCTCCTGGTACGGCGCTGATCTGATGGACTTCCGCTGCGCCTTCCGCTTCAAGATGTACCCCGACCTCCGCCTCGCCTTCCGTAACATTGGCCTCGGCGGGTTTCGTTGCGCGCGCGATGCGACACCTTGAAAGGAACGGCGATCTTGAGGATAAGGAGTTACCATGAGCGCTCTACCTTCCTCCCTGAAGAATCCCAAGGACGGCTATGAGATGATCCTGGTACCAGGGGGCGAGGCCATCTTCGGCTCGCGGCAGGAGGATGGCGACGCGGACGATGATGAGAAGCCGCAGTTCCCCGCCCACCTGCCCGAGTATTACCTGGGCAAATACCCGCTGCGCAACAGGGAATACGCGCAGTTTCTCGAGGAGGTGCAGCCCTGGCAGAGCGACCTGGAGGAGTGGATACTGCTAGATGCGTATTGCCACGTGGTGAAAGTCGCGGAAGTCCCCTGGCTCCCGCGCTACCGGGTCCGGGGCGAGGAGGACATTCCCGTGGTGCAGGTGTCGTGGTACGGGGCGCAGGCGTATTGTGAGTGGGCTGGGTTGCGGTTGCCGACGGAGCTGGAGTGGGAAAAAGGCGCTCGGGGAATCGACGGGCGAATCTACCCGTGGGGGAACGAATGGGACCCGAACAAGTGCCGGAACGCCAGCAGCAACGGGAAGGAAGGCACTTGCGCTGTCTGGCAGTATCGGGAAGGGTGCAGTCCTTCGGGACATTACCAGATGGTGGGGAACGTGTGGGAGTGGTGCGCGGACTGGTATGACAGCGATGCCTATAAGCGGTACGCCAAAGGAGACCTTACGCCCCCCGGGAGCGGAAAGAACAAGGTGCTTCGGGGCGCCTCCTGGTACTTCGTCGATCGAGCGGACTTCCGCTGCGCCAAGCGCTTCGAGGGCCTCCGCGGCCTCCGCACCGGCATCCTGGGGTTTCGTTGCGCCCGCGATGCGACGCCTTAGTACAACCTGAGGAGGGCTTTGCCATGGGGATCTGGCAGACTGTCTACCGGTGGTTATTCCCGTCAAAGCGAAGACACCAACCATCCAAGGGGCCGCCGGGCATTGGCTACACATCCGACGCCACGCCCGAGGGCCCACTACCAACTCCCAGTGTCAGTGCACCACCTGATTCTGCCTTGGAGCAAACGTTCAGCCGCGGCGTCACGTACTTCAACGCTCGGCAACACGAACAGGCCCTGCCAGAATTCGATTGGCTAATAACAAATGCTCCAGAGGACCTGAATGTATACAAGGCCCGATTCATGCGGGCCCGGTGTTTGGAGCGCCTTGGCCGATACGAGCAGGCTCTGTCTTCCTACGACGAGGTCATCAGCGAACTCCGCAACCGTCGCCCTGACGTCGGCGACCGTCTGATCGGTGCTCCCGGCGAGTACCTGGACGATGCGCTGTATAACCGAGGTGTCGTCTTATACAAGATGAGACGCTGGGCGGAGGCTGAGGACGCCTTCCGGAGGCTGGCGGACTTGCCGGTCGGGAGGAGCAGCCACAGGGGGAGCGCGGCGTCCATGCTCGGGGTGATAGCGGAGGCGAAGGCTAAGGCTAAGGAGCATCCATCGCAGGAGCAGGAGCTCGTGTCTGGTCATGGGCGGCATCCAGAGGTCCAATGTCAGGATCCAAACGCCGAGCGCGGCGTGAATGGTCCATGGGGCACGCCAGAAACGTATCTTCGTGACTGCCTGGAACCTCGATTCAAGGAAGAACTAGAATCGAGAACACCCGACAGTGACCCTGTATTCCGTGACGTTCTCGATCCCCTCAACGCGGGCGATAATGCGAAGGCTTGTAGTGCGGCCGAGGCGGTTGTGGCAAAATTCAGCGATTTCGCCGACCCATACTGTTGGTGGGGCCACGCGCTATTGGAGATGCGTTCCTTTGACAAGGCACGTGAGGTCTTGAAGGAAGGTATTGGCAAGGCGAAAAGCAAGTATCCGCTGTGCGAGCTCCTTGGCGAGGTAGAGTGGCGGTGCCGCAATATCAAAGACGCCGTCTACTGGTGGGCGCAAGCGTTGCACTGTCACGAGTCCCTCGGCACTCGCGGTCATGGCTATACAGCATATTTGTATCTGCACTATGTTGCTGAGGGTTTGGGCCTTTCCGACTGCACTCGTGCGTTCCTCATGAGGGTGGATCAGATGGCGAGCGGGCAGATCCGCTTGAACGCCGAGACGGCAGATGATCTCACTGGTCTTGCTCGGACTACTAAGAACTCGCCAGTCCCGGAAGTCTTACGGCGACTGGTCGTCAGATACATTGTCCCTGAGAAGAAAGGCACAATACGAGCAGACCCAGAGGAAGTTGACCGGTTGATTCGCCAGTTGGAAGAGACAGACGAACGTGATTGGCGAGCCAAGATGAATGCCGATGTCGGGGCCACAGAGAAACTGGGCGAATTGGGTGATCCTCGTGCCCTAGAGTCACTGACAAGGACTACGCGCAGCCCGCACTGGGACCTTGCCCGGGCTGCTGAGGATGCCATTAGGCGAATCAAAGAAGCGAACCGGTGAGGACCCGGCCCGCAGGGCAGACGAAGGGCAGCGATGCGGCCGGCTTCGCAAAGGCGAAATCGAATTCCATCTGCGCTCTGGCGGTTTGGCTGTCCACTCCGAGACAGCACCGGTGCGCTTGCTCTGCGTGCTAATGGAGGGAAGCGCATGGCAGATGAATGGAGTTGAACGAGCATGGCAAGGGGAGCGGTTCTTGTTGGCTGCGGGTTCGTGCCTAGCGAGGCCGACGTGCAGGCCGCCGCAAATCTGGTGCGCGAGAAAGGGAGGTTCGAGGTCGTTGATGTTATCACTACCATAGGCTATCCGGCGGGCTCGCAACTCAACGCCCACGACGCGGTTGCGATTTATTTCGGTACTTGGGATGACAAAGGCTGGGAGGGCTCCGTCGATGATGTAGGCTTCGTACAAATGAGGATTCGGGGACGGATTGTCTGGTACGTAGGCCTGGGAAAGCAGCCGAAGTAAGATACCCTCGTCAAGTAAGGTTACTGCGGAGGGAGGTGACACGCGCGTGCTCCTCAGGCGAGAGCCGGCCCAGCTTCACCCGCTCGCCAGAGGCGAGCAAGCCTCAGGCGGCCAAGCTTCTGAATCCCTGGCTCCCCCAGGCTTGCCCTGAGCCCTTCGACTTTGCTCAGGGTAAACTCCGCCGAAGGGTTCTCCCACAGCGTGCCCAGCCGAATGCGAAAATCGTCCGGCCCGGCAGAGCCAGTCGCGGGTCCCAGCCGGGGGCGGCTGGGCCACATCTGCACCCCAACTCGTCGCCTTACCTGCCGCCGTCAGAAATGGTCCGAACGCCACATGTACGCATAGCCGCGCGGGAACAGCGCCTCGATGAGTTCCACCGGAGCGCCGCGCAGTGAGGCCCCGCCCGCCGGCAGCGCCTCCGCCGCCCTGCGATAGCCAAAGATCAACTGCGTTAGCAGCGCCTGCCCCACTTCGAGCCGGGCATCGGCCGCGCCGCCGCCCTCCTCGCAGTTGATCGCGCTCTTCTCGATTCGCAGAGTCACCTCGCCGATGTCGCTCTTGATAGCTAATCTGCCGCGCCAATCGAACCGGCTCGCTCTCAGCCGTCGCGTCAGCTCCGGCGCCAGCCGGGTGAAGCAGGTTTGCAGGTTGATGATCCGCGCCATGGCGCCGCCGCTGCGATTGTATTGCAGCATCAGGCGGCACCCCAACTGCTGGCAGAACTCGACGAAGGGGTGGTCCGCCGGCGCCAGCACCTGTATCTGTTCCGCGTGCACCCTGCGCGCCTGCCGGGCCGCAATCGCCAGCAGCGACCCGAACACCTCCTCGCTGCGGTAGCCGACCTCGCACACAATCGCCTCTGCCGGCGAGCGGTCGAGCACCGCGTATCCCATCAACCGGTCGCGGGAGTCGAAGGCCCCGTATGTGTTGGTGGGCCAGCGATACCGGCTGCCGTGGCGAAAGCCAGCCCAGCGGTCGCGCCGCCGCACGACGGTGCCGGTGCGCAGGGCGTTGTTGCGCCGGTAGAGCTCAAGGGTCGCGGCCAGCTCATCGCGGCCCAGTCGCCGCAGCGGATAGGCCGGTTGCGCGCGGCCGGCATCCTTGGTCGCGATGATGAGCCTGGTTTCGGGGAACACCGACGCGTACCCCCACCGCGGGTAGAAATCGGAGATGCCGAACAGCGCCGAGATGTCGTAACCTTCCTGGCGCATGAGCGCCACCGCCCGCTCCAGCACCTGCCGCACGTAGCCGCGCCGGCGGCAGTGCTCCTTGGTCTCGACATCGGCAATGCCGCCCGAGCGCAGCACCGCGCCGCCCACGCGCATGCGCAAATCCTTGACGAAAAGCCGGCTGACCTGCTCGCCGGCGAGAATGTATTCGACAGCATAGGCGCCTTCGGTGGCGCGCGTCTGGACGCTCAAGTCTCTCTCCCGTCAGTCGCTGGATTCTCCGCCGCGAGTGGCTGAAACTAAGGCCATTGGGATTCTGCGGCTTCGCGCCCGATCCCTGCCCTGGTGCTCAAGCCGGCCTCCGCCCCAGGTGGGGTGTGAACTCCGAGCGTTGGTCTTTGCTTGTGGCAGGTGGCCGGCTACCCAGGAATGGAGCGGCAGGCGCCTCGCCTGCCAAACTCCACGGACACAGCCGAGGGCGGCTGTGCTCCATGAGAGTGCACGCTCGAAACCAATGAAACTCGTTCACACCCCGCCAGGTGGGTGCCCACCACAGACCGCGCCCACTGCGGAGCGCGTGGTGAAGGTATGCGGCGCGCCGGGGGCGTATATAGCCGCTGTGGTGGGGAGCGGCGCGCCTGCGCGGCGGGCAACCGGCGCCGGTCGCCAGGATCAAGAACCGCTCTCCGATTGGAGCATCCGATGAAGCGTTTCGTCCGAGCATTCGTTATCGCGGCGCTGGTCGCGGCTGCGCTGGCAGCGGTTTCCTCCTGCGCCAGAAAAGAGCCTGCGATCAGCGCCAAGCGCCTGGTGGGGGTGAGCCTGCTGACCAGGTCTCACGAGTTCTACCAGGACCTGGAAGAGGCGATGCGCCAGACCGCCGATAGCTTCGGCCTCCAGCTCATGGTGCAGTCCGCGGATTTCAAGGTCGAGAACCAGACGAGCCAGGTCGAGGATTTCATCAACTCGCGCGTCAGCGCCATCGTCATCTGTCCTGCTGACTCCAAGGCCATCGTGGGCGCGGTCAAGCGCGCCAATCAGGCGAAAATCCCCGTCTTCACCGCCGACATCGCAGCGCTCGGGGGTGATGTCGTGTGCCACATCGCCTCCGATAATGTCCAGGGCGGCCGCGTCATCGGCGACTACCTGGCGAAGCTGCTGAAGGGCAAGGGCAAGGTGGTCGTCATAGACCACCCGATCGTGACCTCAGTGCAGGAGCGGGTGCGCGGCTTTCTCCAGGCGATGGCTAACTATCCGGGCATCAAGGTCGTCGCCCGGCCGTCAGCCGAGGGGCAGCGCACCAAGGCGGTCGAGGTTGCGGAGACCATGCTGGAGGCCTATCCGGATCTCGCCGCGTTCTGGGGGATTAACGACGACAGCGCCCTGGGCGCGCTCCAGGCGGTGGAGCAGGCCGGACGCGGCAAGCGCATCATCGTCGTGGGCTACGACGCTACCGCCGAGGCGCGCAAGCAGATCCTGGCGGGATCGCCGCTGAAAGCGGATGCCGTGCAGTACCCGAAGAAGATCGGGCAGGTCACGATCGAGACCATTGATAAGTATCTGCGCGGCGAGCAAGTGCCCAAGGTCATCCCGATCGAGGTCGGTATCGCGGACCGCGAGTCATTGCTGGGCGAGCAGTCAGGCGCCGCCAAATAGCGGAGAGTGGTGATGAGCATGGCGGAATCAGCGAGCGCGGCGACCTCTGAAGCCGAAGCGCCGGTGCTGGTGATGGATCGCATCACCAAGGACTTCCCCGGGGTGCGGGCTCTCGACGGCGTAACGCTGGAGGTGCGCCGGGGCGAGGTGCATGCGCTGGTTGGCGAGAATGGAGCGGGCAAATCCACGCTGGTAAAGATCCTCTCCGGGGCGGTGGTGCGCGAGGGGGGCGAGATTCGCATTGACGGCCGCTCGGTGGAGATCACGTCACCGCACAGCGCGCAGCAGCTTGGGGTCAGCATGATCTACCAGGAGTTCAACCTGGTGCCCCATCTGACGGTGGCGGAGAACATCTTCCTCGGCCGCGAGCCGCAGCTGCTCCCCGGTGTCATAGATTGGGGGCGCATGTACCGCGAAGCGGCGGCGGTCCTCGACCGCCTGGGGGTGAGCATTGACGTGCGCGCGCCGGTGAGCCGCCTCAGCGTCGCGCAGAAGCAGATGGTGGAGATCGCCAAGGCCATCTCCGCGCAGGCCAAGCTCATCGTCATGGACGAGCCCTCGGCCACGCTCACCGAGCGCGAGCTCGCCCGCCTGTTCGAGCTCATCCGTCAACTGCGCGCCGAGGGCGTTTCCATCATCTATATCTCGCACCGCCTGGAGGAGATCTTCGAGATCGCGGACCGCGTGACCGTGCTGCGCGACGGCCAGCTTATCGGCACCCACTTGGTGCGCGATGTGACCAAGGATGATATTATCCGCATGATGGTCGGGCGCCAGCTTACCGCTCAGATCCCGAAGCGCGACGTCGAGATCGGCCAGCAGGCGCTGCGCGTCGAGGGCCTGAGCGGAGGCATCGTTCGCGATGTGAGCTTGGTGGTGCGCGCGGGCGAGATCGTGTGCCTCACCGGCCTGGTGGGCGCCGGGCGCACCGAGGTGGCGCGGCTGATCTTCGGCGCCGAGCCGAAGTTGACCGGTCGCGTCTTCGTGCGGGGCCGGGAACTCCGCATCCGCAATCCGCGCGACGCCATCCGCTACGGCATCGGCTTCGTCACCGAGGACCGCAAGGAGCAGGGGCTGGTGCTGGGGCTGACCGTGCGCGAGAACGTCACCCTGGCGCACCTTGACCTGCTGTCTTATTGCGGCTTCATCCGCCGCCAGCAGGAACGCGCCGCCGCCGGGCGATTCATCCACCGCCTGCGCATCCGCACCCCGAGCCCGGAGCAGCTCACCCGCAACTTGAGCGGCGGCAATCAACAGAAGGTGGTGCTTGCCAAGTGGCTGCTCACTGAAAGCCGCGTGCTGCTATTCGATGAGCCCACCCGCGGGATTGATGTCGGGGCCAAGGCCGAGATCTACCAGCTCATGGGCGAGCTGGCCGCCAGCGGCGTCGCCATGCTCATGATCACCTCCGAGCTGCCCGAGGTCATCGGCATGGCCGATCGCATCCTGGTGATGCACGAGGGGCGCATCGCCGCCGAGATCCCTCGCGCCGGGGCCACCCAGGAGAAGATCATGTTCTACGCGACGGGTGGCAGATGAGTATTGGCCCCCCGGCAGTTACTCCGACGCCGGCGGAGCGGCTGCCGCTGCTGGGCCCTGTGCGCAACTACCTGATCTACCTCGTCTTCGTTGGCATCTGCCTCGTGCTGGCCCTCGCCACCCCCAACTTCTTCACCACCAGCAATCTTATCAACATCGTCCGTCAAAGCTCATTTCGCACCATCGTCGCCGTCGGCATGACCTTTGTCATTATCACTGCTGGCATTGACCTCTCCGTCGGCGGCATCATCGCCCTTTCTGGCGTCGTCGGCTGCCTCGTCCTGGTGCATCCGGGAATCGCCCCCGCGTGGGCCCTGCCCTTGGGCATCCTGGCCGGCACCGCGGTCGGCACCGCCATTGGCGCGGTTAACGGCATCGCCATCACCCGCTTCAACCTCCCGCCATTCATCGCCACCCTCGCCATGTGGTTTATCGCCGGCCGCGACGGCGGCCTCGCCTTTCTGGTCAACCACGGCCAGCCCGTCTTCAACCTCCCTGCTTCCTTCGTCTTCTTGGGCGCCGGCGACGTCGGCGGCGTGCCCATCCCCATTATCTTCATGGTCCTTGCCGTCATCTGCGGGCACCTCGTCCTCACCAGCACCACCTTCGGCCGCTACGTCTATGCCGTGGGCGGCAACGAGGAGGCGGCCTGGCTCTCGGGCATCAATGTCTCGCGCGTGAAGCTGGCGGTCTATATCATCTCCGGCCTGCTTTCGGGCTTGACGGGCATGGTGCTCGCCGCGCGCCTGGCCAGCGGTGACCCCAAGACTGGCGTCGGCCAGGAGCTGGATGTCATCGCTGCGGTCGTCGTGGGCGGCACCAGTCTTTTCGGCGGCAGAGGCACCATCCTCGGCACGCTCGTCGGCGCCCTCATCATCGGGGTCCTTAACAACGGACTCAACCTGCTCAATATCTCTTCCTATTGGCAGCCGGTGGTCAAGGGCGGGGTCATCCTGCTCGCGGTGCTGATAGACCAGGTAACCAAGAAGTGAATGATGGCGCGCCTTTGCTTGTCACCGAAGCGCTTGTCCGATGGCATTCGGAGGGCTTCGCTGTGTCATTCTGAGCCCTTCGCCTGGCTCAGGGTGAACTCCGCGAAGAATCTCGGATGAACTTGTGAGGCATCACCCATGCCTGTCACGGCTGGCGAAATAGTCGGAGCGCTCTTCGCCCACGCGCCCTGTGAGCTCGCGGAATCCTGGGATAACGTCGGTCTCATCGTGGGCGATCCGCGGGCGCGGGTGGGCCGCGTGCTGCTGTGCGTTGACGCAACAGAGGAGATCATCGCTGAGGCGCGGGCGGTCTCGGCTCAGCTTGTCGTCGCCCATCACCCGCCTTTCATCGAGCCGCTCAAACATATTCGCGCGGATGAGATGGACTCTGCGGTCGCCTATTATGCGGCCCGCGCCGGCGTCAGCATCTGCGCCATGCACACCAACCTCGACTATGCCCCCGAGGGGCTCTGCGTTGAGCTCGCGCGCCTGGTGGGGCTGCAAGATATCCAGCCCCTCTCGGCGGCGGGCGCATCCTCCCTCGTCAAGCTGACGGTCTTTGTTCCCGCGAGCCACGCTGAGTCGGTTCGGGCCGCCATCGCATCGGCTGGCGGCGGGCGCATCGGCCGCTACCAGGAGTGCAGCTTCGCGGTCGCGGGCGAGGGGACCTACCGGCCGCTGCCAGGGGCGCGCCCCCATGCGGGCACTGTGGGGCGGCTCGAACGTGCGGCCGAGGTGCGCCTCGAAATGCTGGTTCCGCGGTCGGCTTTGAGCCGAGCGCTGCCGGCGATGGAGGCGGCCCATCCGTACCAGGAAGTGGCTTACGATCTGTACCCGCTGGCGAACACATGGCCTGACTCTGCGCGAGGAGCGCTGGGCAAGCTCCCGCGTGCGACGACCATGGGCCGGTTTGCCGCGCGGGTGAAAGATGCATTGGGCGCTTCCGGGGTGCGCGTCGGCGGCGGCGACCGCCGGCGCGTGCGCACGGTGGCGGTGGCAAGTGGCAGCGGCGGACACGTGGTCGGGGATGCCATTGCCGCCGGGGCGGAGGCTCTTCTGTTGGGCGAAATCCGCCACCATGACGCCCTGCGGGCGCGGGCCCGCGGCCTGGGGTTGATCGAGGCCGGCCATTTTGCGACCGAGCGCCCCGCGGTGGACTTGATGCGCCGCTGGCTGGAGGAGGATCTTGGGGGGCGCATCGAGGTCGCCATCAGTCACATGGAAACCGATCCCCTGCCCCGCTGGCAGGGTGGGGGCCGGGTGCGAAGGAAGTAGAACCCCGGTAGGTCAGCTCGTAGGGCAGGAACTAGCCTCCTGCCCAAACCGACGGGTGAGCGAGGAACGATTTGTCAAGCGATCTGGCGACGCTGTACGAGGTGCAGAAGATTGACACCCGCATTCACGAGCTAGAGCGTGAGCGGGAAGCGCTGGACTCCGGCGCCGAGCTAGGCGCCCAGGTTGAGGCGCTGCGCGCGCAAGCGCAGCAGGCCCACGAGGAGCTGCGTAAGCTCGAGACCGAACTGCGCGACACCGAGTTGCAGATGAAGTCGCGCGAGGCCAAGAAGAAGGATTTCGAGGATAAGCTGTACAGCGGCCGCGTGCGCAATCCCAAGGAACTCGATGACATGCAGCGCGAGGTGCAGATGCTGGGCGAGCAGATTGACAAGCTGGAGGACAAGGCGCTCAACATGATGGAGGACCTCGAGCAGCGGCGCTCCGCAGCCGCCGACCAGGATTCGAGCCGGCGTGACCAGGAGGCGCGCTTGGCGCAACTCCAGGCCCATTACGCGAGCGAAAACACGCGCATCGCGGACGAGCTCTCCGCCCTCGAATCACAGCGCGCGGGACTTACCTCAGCGATCCCGCCGGAGCTGCTGCGCCGCTACGACGACATTCGCTCCAAGCGCGGGAACCTGGGTATCGTGAAAATGACCTCGGAGATTTGCCCCGGCTGCCGCATCGCCATCTCGCTCGACATCACGCGCCAACTGAAGCGCGGCGCCCGCGTGTTCTGCGAGTCCTGCGGCCGCCTCCTGTATCGGGAACAGACGGAGCCGGCGGCATGAGCAAGATCGGGCGCGGAGGCTTGTTGGGCTCGAGAACGGCGTACCTTCGGGGGCTCTGAGTGAGGCCGTAGTCGGCCCCGCGCCGCAGGCACCTAATATTACTCCGTTATGTTGATCTAGGGAGATCCGCTGACCTCACAGGGGGCACCATTCCGGAAAACACATATTTGCCCACTGCCCCTCAATAGTGCTCAGGAGCAGCGTGAAGTGCAATCAGACGTTTGCTATTTGCCGCGAGAAATTGAGTCGTTTTACTGCTAACAACGTAAGCTAACGGAGTAATACTAATGATGTTCGGATATTACAGGAGGGCCCAAAAGCCCCGAAAACGAGTTCAAAGTGGGCGGTCTGTCGCCCTCCGCTAATACCCGAAGCTCTTTAGGCCAGCGATTCGACGGCATCGCCGCGCAGGACTCTGCTGCTCGTCATTCCCAGCCCGTCAGCGAGAGGGCGGTGTCGAGCGGAATGGCCAGGATGTGGGCGAGGTCGCTGACCCAGAACTCGTGCTGACGGCCGCGCGCGGAGATGATGAGGGTGGTGGGGTCGAAGTAGATGAGGCTGCCGACGTAGGTCGCGCCGCCCTTCAGGTGAAGGATAAGGCGCACCCCCGCGCGGCTCTGTGACGAACGCTCGTGCAGGCGCTGCCACAGCACTGATCCCGAATCAACATTATGATCGAAGACCAGGCTTGGCGGCGCTGACGGCCTCGGAGCAGGACCACGCGCCTCCACCGTTGCTACTCCTCTCGGAGCGTTCATGATTCATAGTAAGCGCAAACGCCCGTCTTGTCAAGAGCGCGCGAGGGGCTGTTATCCGGGGGGCTGCGCGGGTGCGCATGTTGGGCAAGAGATGCAGCGCGCTTCCCCGCCGGAGGTGTGGCGCCGCGCCCGACGAATATTCCCTGGTGGCGTTGCTCGCAAGACCAAGCACGGCGATGAATCTCTCCTACCACGATGACTGGGAAAGCGCCCGCCGCCACCTGGAGGCGTGGTGGGCTAATGACGCCCTCGATCGCGCCGCCATCGGCGTCACCGCCCCCAGGGAGCATCCCCTTGGCCGCGGCGCCTCGCCTCCCACGCCGCCGGGTGATCTTCTCGATCGCTGGCTTGACGCCGAATACCGCGTCGCTGCCGCCGATTATGCCATGTGCCGCACGTTCTTCGGTGGCGAGTCCTTGCCGCTTTTCTGGCCCAACCTCGGCCCCGGCATCGCCGCCGCCTACCTGGGCGTGGAGCCTAGGTTCGCCGAAGATACTGTCTGGTTCAGCCAGCACCCGGGCGGCTGGGGCGAGATCAACCCGCGCTTCGACCCCCACAACAAATGGTGGCAGGCGACGTTGAACCTCATCCGCGTCGCCGTCGAGGCGAGTGACGGCAACTTCTTCGTGGGCCTCACCGACATCGGGGGCTTGACCGATATCGAGGCGAGCCTGCGCGGCACTTGCGTTCTGCTGACAGACCTCGCGGATTCTCCGCATGAGGTCAAGCGCGCGCGAGATCAGCTTCGGCCGCTGTGGTGCCGCTGGTACCAGGAGCAGGAGCGCGTGATCCACCTCCGCCTGGAGGGCACTTCCTGCTGGCTCGGCGTTTGGGCGCCGGGCCGCACCTACAACATACAATGCGACTTTAGCTGCATGATTTCGCCCGCTCATTTCAACGACTTCGTCGCGCCGGAGTTGGAAGCGCTCTGCTCCTGGCTCGATCACGTCACCTATCACCTCGATGGCCCCGGGGCGCTGCAACATCTCGACCGATTGCTCGCCATGCCCGATCTCGACGGCATCCAGTGGACGCCGGGCGCCGGCGCCCCTTCCGCAGTTCATTGGCTGCCGATGTTGAAGAAGGTTCAGCAGGCGGGCAAGATCCTGCATCTGCACGACGACATGGCCAACGCCGAGACTATCCTGCGCGAGCTCTCGCCCAGGGGCCTCATGCTCAGCGTCAGCGGCTGCCGCAGCGAAGCGGAGGCGCGCCAACTGCTCGGCCAGGCAAAACGGTGGGCCGGACGATGATGATCCTGAACGCGAGACTTCTGCTCTTGGCTACGATGACTATGCTGGCTCTGTGCTGCGGCGGCGTCGCAGCGAAATCGGGGCGCACGCTGCATACCGACCAGCAAGTGGCGGCCCTGGGCAGCGATCCGGCTAGCGCTGCCAACATCTCAAGCCTGCGCGCGGCCTGCGATTACCTGCTGCGGATGAGCGATGAGGAGCTTTGGGAGTTCGTGCCCCCGCCGGACCTGCCGCGGGCCCTCAATGTTCACTTCGGAGTAGACTGCCCGGTGCACGGGGCCGAGGTCTTCAAGGCGGGCGGACACTATCCGTGGCTCCTCGACCCCTCCCGCCCTTTCAAGGTCACCTGCCCTGTGGGCGGCGAGAGTTACCCGACGAATGATTTCGCGGCCTACTACAAGGCTGGCCGCAGGGACAAGCTCGACACCACGCAACCGTATGTGGATGACGGCTACGGCTGGGTCAACGACAAGGGCGAGCGCTTCTGGTTTGTCGGCTACTATGTCTTCTGGCAGCGGTGGCGTAACGAGGTGATACCGGGGATTTCGAACCTCGCCCGTCTATACCTTCTCACCGCCGACCCGGCGGTGGCGCACAAGGCTTGCATCATGCTCGCGCGCCTGGCTCAGGTTTATCCCGACATGGACTATCGCGCTCAAGCGTATCACAACGGACGCTGGCCGGCCGGCATCGGGGGCAAGATCCTCGACTACGTCTGGGAGAACAGCACCGCCAGAGCCTTCGCTGCCGCAGTGGATGACCTGTGGCCCGCGCTTGCCCCCGCCGATGACCCGGCGCTGGCAGCCTGGCTGCGCGATCGCGGCATCGAGAACTTGCAGCGCTATGCCCTCGCCCGCCTGGTCAATGAAGCGGAAAAAGCGGTAATCGAGGGCAATATCCGCGGCAACATGATCTTCCAAGAGACCTTGCTTCACTGCGCCCTGGTGCATGACAATCACGACCCGGCGCAGGGGGTCACGACGGGGCAAGCCCTCGATTGGATCATGTGGGGCGGGGGCGAGATGGGCACCATGCTTGCCAACGGCGTCACCCGCGACGGCGCCGGCTGCGAGAGCAGCCCCGGCTACAACGGTATGTGGATGACAAGCTTCTATTCGCTCGCCGACAAGCTCACGCCCTTCGGCGTGGACCTCTTCGCTTTCGGCGGCGGCAAGCTCAAGAAGATGGTGGACTACTACCTCGACATCACCGTCGCCGCCAAATACATGCCTAGCATCGGCGATATCAACGGCACTACCACGCCGCAGGCCCGGATATGGGACACCGGCATCTTCCGCCGCGCCTTTGATATCTATCGCGACCGCCGCCACGCTCGCGCCCTGATCCAGTTGGGGACGCCAGCGAAGGAGCTCTACCCCGATGCCAGTGAGGATGAACTGAAGCGCATCGAGGCGCCGGCTCCCGATCTCGGGCTGGTGACGCGCAGCCTTGGTGGTTATGGTCTGGCAGTGCTGGAATCGGGCGCCGCCGACAACCGACGCGCAGTTGCCATGTACTACGGCTCGCAAGGGGCCTGGCACGGTCATAAGGATCGCCTCAACCTCGAATATGTCGCTCACGATCGCACCTACATGATGGAGATGGGCTACCCGGCGCACTGGGGCGACAAGGCGGATGAGTGGACGATGGGCACCGCGAGCCACTACGTTGTCCTGGTTGACGAGGAGGGGCAGCGCGGCAAGCCGGCAGGGGAACTTCATGCATTGGCGGATTCGCCAATGGTCAAGCTGATGGACGCCTCCGCCGAGCGGGTCTATCCGGGGATCGCGTCCCTCTACCGTCGGGCGGTGGCGATGATTGATGTCGGCCGCCGGGATTCATACCTGGTGGACGTCTTCCGCGTGCGTGGTGGCAGCCAGCACGACTACGATTTCCACGGGCTGCCCGACGGCAAGCTGTCGCTCGACGGCGTGGAGCTCGACGCGCCGCATCCGGGCACGGTGGCCGGCGACAACGTGCCCTTCGGCACGCCGCCCGAGAACTACAAGGGCAGCGGCTACTACTACCTGCGCAACGCGCAGTACGGCAAGCCGGCGGGGGCGTGGCGCGCAGCATGGCAGCAGCCTGACGGCAATGGCCTGCGGCTGTGGATGCTCGATGGCTCGTGCCAGGAGGTCGTGGTGGCGGACTGCGAGCCGGAGTTCAGGCCCGACGCGCCCAAAGAGATCAAGTATCTCCTCGCGCGCAACCGCGGCACGAATCTGGCGAGCACGTTCGCCGGGGTCATCGAGCCTTACCTGCGGCGGCCATTGATTGACTCCGTGGAGCGGTTGGGCATCGCGGAGTGCGATAGTCCCGGGGACGTTGTGGCGCTGCGCGTGAAACTTGGGCGGCGAACTGATGAGATCGTGAACGCTTTGGGTGGCTGCGGGTGCAGATTGGAGGATGGCTTGCGAGCCGAGGCTGAATTCGCCGCCGTGAGCTTCGATCATGCGGGGCTGACGTTCGCGGTCATCGCCAATGGGCGCGCGCTGTCGCACCACGGCGTTGCGATCACCTGCGGCGGGCCGATCGAGCGTCACATTGCGGCGATAGATTATGCTCGCAATGAGATCGCGCTGGATGGGCCGCTGCCCGCCGGCGCCGCGTTAATCGGCAGCGTGGCGACAATCGGCGACGCCAACCGCAGCACTAACTACACCATCCGCTCGATCCGCCAGGAGACCGACCGAGCGGTGCTGGGTTTCGGCGACGAGTCACCGCTGATCGGCCTTGGCATTGTGGGGGAGATCAATGCCCGCCAGGGCACGCTGGCGACGCCGACCGATCTGTGGGGTTATGGCGGGAAATTCAAGGCGCTCTCGATGCCGGGGATGGCGCTACTGAATGAGGCGAAGACGGCAGCATTCCCGATCGTGGCGCACGAGGGTCACACCTTCACCGTCGCCAATCGCCGCGGCCTGCGGGCTGCGATGGTTGACGCTGATGGCGATGGCCGCGCGATGTTCCACGTCTGTGATTTCAAGGTCGGCGACACGGTGCGCATCCCGGCGAACGTCAGCGTGACGCGCAAGCGCATCGCGGAATACGAGGTGCGCGCCAACGTGCCCGCGAGGATCAGGCTGGCGCTTGCCACGGCTGCGGCCTACCTCGCGCTGCCAAGCGGCGAGCGGCGACCTCTGCCTCCGGCGGCCGGCCCCGATGGCGTGTCACTAAGGATAACCCCCGGCCTGCTGCGTTAGACGGGCCGGCTGATTGGCCGCCAGCAACCGCGCGGGGAAAGGCGCGCTCGGCGACGGGCATTCCGAGCCGAAATTGTCCCTTTATCCCGTCGGCCGCTTCAGCGCCTCGCCCAGGTCGAACATCACATATGGCCGGTCGAAGGCCGGCGAGGCCGGCCCCTCCGCGTTCGCCACCCACAGCTTGAGGCCCGTCACGTCGAATGCCACCGCATGCAGGTCCCCGGTGCCGACTTCCTTCATGATCTTGCGGCCGGTTTCAGCAGTCAGATTGCCGTAGTTCTCAGCGAGGCGCTTCTGCATCTTTGCGTTCCAGTCGGAATCCACACCCATCGAGGTATAGATTACGTCTTCCAGCGCCGGGGCGGCATGCGGCGGCTTGCGCCAGTCGTAAACTTTGAAGAGCGTCTTGCCGGTTGTCACCTGCCGCGCGTCACGCAGCTTACCGTCGCCGATGAGGTAATCGTAACTGCTGGGGCGCACCGAATTGCGTACTACTGCCACGGCGTCGTCGAGATTATCTGTGTATTGCAGCACCCGCCGCGCCATGAACACCCACGGTTCAGCGTCGAGTTGCTTTTGGTCATCGCCGAAGCCGTCGCCGATTTCGCTGATGGCAATGCTTTCTGCGTTCATGCCGGAGACGACGCCGATGAAACCGATCCAGCTTGCGCTAACGAATGGATGCCCCTTGGCTGGCCGCCACAGGATAATCGCGGGTTTGTCCTGCACGTGAGCCTCGGTCCAATAGTCGAGGGCGCGTATCTGGTACAGGTGATCGTCGGGCACCGCCTTGCCCCACGCCGCGTAGTAGCTGCACTGGATCCAGCTCAGATCCGGGATGATGTGCATCCAATGCACCCAGCGCTCGGGCACATTCGCTCCCGCGGCGAGCCCCCGCATCTCCTCCTTGAACTCCTCCGGGAGGTGCCGCGACATCACCTCCCACGCTTGATCGAGCTGCTCGTCGCTGACGTTCATCGTGCCCTTGATGATGCCAAAGAACGTGGCGTAGTAGTCCTTCAGTTCCTCCCTCACCAGGTAGCCGTGGGCATATCCCATCTCATAGGGAGCGCCCCACACCTCGATCACGCGCACGGCGTCAGCGCCTTCGCCGAGCATGTAAGTGCGCCCGTTGACCTGTTGCGCCCATGCGCCGCCGGCGGCGGTGAGCAGGGCGATCGCTGCCGCAGTCAATAGCGCTCGTTGAACTCTCCGGTCAGTCATCTCGCCACCTCATTTCTGTAGGCCGTCAGTCCTAGCTATGGTTTCCGCGCCTGACGGTGCTTTTCCCTCCGCTTTGCTGCCGCGGAGGCTTTGGCGCGATCAACACTGCGCTGGCCCGAGCGGGCGCGGGCCGCCCTCGCCGGTGCGGCGGGTGTGTTCGGTTTCAGTGGGTGTGGGACGCAGCCGCGCGCTCGAATCGGGCGCGGCTTCCCGCCTGCGGCGGGCAAGCGCTGAAGTTGACTCGCCTCTGGCGAGCCGCGAATCGCGGGGTCAGCCTGCCCGCCATAGCCGTCGCGGCGACGGCGGGGCGACCCCGCGCCCAGTGCACTCCTCGGTCGGCGTTGAGCACGGAGTTGAACTGCGATACCCACTCTCCGCGAACACACGCCGCCCACACCTTGCCTTCCCAGGCGGCGGCCGGGGATGGTAGAATCTCTCCTCCGCAGCGCGGCACAACTCGGTGACTATCGGGTTGCCGCCCGGTCGACAGGAACAGGCGAGTTTGGGTATAATGAAGCTAGATTGGGAAGCGGTTGGGGTTCGCTCGCCTTGGCATGGCCGGCCGCGTAGGCGCTTGGCGCGCTGTCGCCAGCGCACCGCGGGGCGTGCCGATAACACCCGAGCCCGATCTCCACGGCTTCGCGAGAACGGAGGTTCGATGATTGCGCCGCATGGCGGCAGACTGATTGACCGCATCGTCGTCGGCAAGGAACGGGAGGCGCTCGAGCGCCGCGCGTCCGATCTGCCCCGGCTGGTGCTCAACAGCCGCGAGCAGAGCGACCTGGAGATGATCGCTACCGGCGCCATGAGCCCGCTGGAGGGGTTCATGTGCCTGGCGGACTATACGAGTGTGCTCGACAACATGCGCCTGGCCAAGGGCCTGCCATGGACGATACCCATCACTCTCGCGGTCAAGGAGGGCAGGGGCGGGGAATACGAAGAGGGCTCCGATGTCGCCCTCTACAATGAGGAGGGGCGCTTCCTCGCCGTGCTTCACCTGGAGGAGAAGTACGAGGTGGATAAGGAGCACGAGGCCAAGATGGTGCTGCAAACCGCGGACCCGGCCCATCCCGGGGTGCAGTACCTTAGCACCGTGGGCGATGTCTATCTTGGCGGCACCATCAGTGTCGTGAATCGCCCGCGCCACGCCGACTTCAACGATCATCGCCTGGACCCGAAGGAAACGCGGGTGCTTTTCAAGGTGCGGGGGTGGCACACGGTGGCGGCGTTCCAGACGCGCAACCCCATCCACCGCGCCCACGAGTACCTGCAAAAGTGCGCGCTGGAAATCGTGGATGCGCTGCTGATTCATCCGCTGATGGGGGAGACCAAGAAAGACGACATTCCGGCCGAGGTGCGCATGCGCTGCTACCTGGCGCTGCTCGAGAATTACTACCCGGCGGACCGGGTAGCGATTTCGGTGTTCCCGGCGGCGATGCGCTACGCGGGTCCGCGCGAGGCGATCTTCCATGCGCTGGCGCGCAAGAACTACGGCTGCACCCATTTCATCGTCGGGCGCGACCACGCCGGCGTCGGCGCCTACTACGGCACCTATGACGCGCACTACATCTTCCGCGAATTCGACCCGGCTGAGATCGGCGTCACGCCGTTGTTCTTCGACCACGCCTTTTACTGCAAGCGCTGCGGCAACATGGCCTCGACCAAGACCTGCCCCCACGGTGAGGAGCACCGGGTGACCCTCAGCGGCACCCAGGTGCGGCAGATGCTGGCGCGGGGCGATATGCCGCCCGCCGAGTTCACCCGCCCCGAGGTCGCCGCGGTTCTCATGGACGCTGCCGGGGACCGATCGGAGCCGGCCCGGTGAGCGGCGCCGAGCCCAGGTTGCTGGTAATCGGCCTCGACTGCGCCGCGCCCCAGCTCGTCTTCGACCAGTGGCGCCACGAGCTGCCCACGCTCAACTCGCTGATGGAGCAGGGCGTGTGGGGCAAGCTGCGCTCGACCGTGCCCCCGATCACCGTGCCCGCCTGGACCTGCATGATGACCTCGCAGGACCCCGGCATGCTCGGCATCTACGGTTTTCGCAACCGCAAGAGCTACGGCTACGAGGACCTCTATACCGCCAACGCCAATTACGTCAAGGCCAAGACGGTCTGGAATCACCTGTCGCGCCACCGCATGCCGTCGCTGATCTTCGGCGTCCCCCAGACCTATCCGCCCAAGCCCCTTAATGGCATTCTCGTCGCCTGCTTCATGACCCCCAGCAAGGAGGTCCAGTTCACCTATCCCGACGAGGTCAGGGCCGAGCTCGATCGCGTCGCCGACGGCGACTACATCATTGATGTTGACGATTTTCGCACCGATGACAAGGAGCAACTGCTCGCCGACATCTATCGCATGACCGAGCGCAGATTCAAGGCCTTCCGCCACTTCCTGGGCCAGGACGACTTCCGCCTCGCGATGGTGGTCGAGATGGGCGTGGACCGCATCCATCACGGCTTCTGGCGCTTCTTCGACCCCACCCATCGCTTGTACGAGCGCGGCAATCCCTACCAGCACGTCATCCGCGATTATTACCGCGCCCTGGACCGCGAGGTGGGCGAGACCATCGAAGCCGCGGGCGAAGGGTGGTCGGTGATGGTGGTCTCCGATCACGGGGCGAAGACGATGCACGGGGCGATATGCATTAACGAGTGGCTCCAGCGGCGCGGCTACCTGGCGCTGCGCGAGCAGCCGCAGAAGCAGACGCGCCTGAGCATGGATATGATAGACTGGGGGCGCACCCGCGCCTGGGGCGAGGGCGGATACTACTCGCGCGTTTTTCTTAACGTTGAGGGGCGCGAGCCGCAGGGGATCATCCCGCCCGCCGACTACGAGGCCTTCCGCGACGAGTTGAAGGCGGGGCTCGAGGCCCTCACTGACGAAGAAGGGCGCAACATCAACACCCGATGCTTCAAGCCGCAGGACATTTATCGCGAGGTCAACAACCTCCCGCCAGATCTGATCGTTTATCTGGGTGACCTCGACTGGCGCTCCGCGGGCTCCGTGGGCATCGGCTCCATCTACCTCTACGAGAACGACACCGGGCCTGATGACGCCAATCACTCCGAGGACGGCATCTTCATCTGGCGCCCGCCGGGGGGCATGCAGCCGCGGCGGCAGGAGACCTATTCCATCTACGACATCGCCCCCACCATCCTGCGCTGCCTGGGGCTGGAGGCGCCGCCGGAGATGATCGGGGAATCAATTATCTGACTCGCGCCAGGTCCCGATCCATCGGGACTGCGCCGAGCAGCAAAGGAAAAGGAGTTTGCTCTGTGAGCAAGGGCTTTACGCTGTGGTTCACGGGCCTGTCCGGCTCGGGCAAGAGCACTTTGGCGCATGCGGTCGCCGAGGAGTTGTTGGAGCGCGGCCTCAAGGTTGAGATTCTCGACGGCGACGTGGTGCGCACCCATCTGAGCAAGGGCCTGGGGTTCTCCAAGGAGGACCGCGATACCAACATCCGTCGCATCGGCTTTGTCTGCCATCTTCTGGCGCGCAACGACGTGGTCGCCATCGGCGCCGCGATTTCCCCCTACCGCGATATCCGCGACGAGAACCGCAAGTTGATCGGGCGCTTCGTGGAGGTGTACTGCAAGTGTCCCCTGGAGGCGCTGCGTGAGCGCGACGTCAAGGGCCTCTACGCCAAGGCCGAGGCCGGCCAAATCCAGAACTTCACCGGCGTCTCCGACCCTTACGAGGAACCGCTGAACCCCGAGGTCGTGGCCGAGACCGACCGCGAGACGGTCGAAGAAAGCGTCGCTCGGATCATCCGCACACTGGAGCTGATGGGGTACATCCCCGCCTCGCCGGCGGAAACCGATTACACCGCCGATGAGGAGGAGAAAATCAAGGAGCGGCTCAAGGCGCTCGGATACATCTAGCGTTCGTGTGTGCAGCATTTCCCCAATGATCCGCGTTTACCCGCGTCAGTGTGCGGCTAAATACTGGACTAGTGCCAGGGCAGGGGCTCTAGGCGCCTCTCGATGCTTGCCGCCTGCCTCGGGTGCTTGAATCAAGGGGGTTTTCTCGAGTGCTCTTCGGACGACGGCGGAAGCTAAAGCGGGGCGTTTGCGTCATTGGCCTCGATGGTGTGCCTCACGATATGCTGGTTCGCCTGGCGGGCGACGGCGTCATGCCCGCAACCGCGGCAATCCTGCGCCGCGGGCATCTGAGCCGCATGACGGTCTCGCTGCCTGAGATCTCGGCCGTTAGCTGGTCCTGCTTCATGACCGGCGCCAACCCGGGCGCCCACGGCATCTTCGGCTTCACCGACCTCAAGCCCGACTCCTACGACATCCGCTTCCCCTCCTTCCGCGACCTGCGAGTTCCCACATTCTGGGATCGCCTGGGCGCGGCCGGCAAACGCTGCGTTGTCATCAACCAGCCCGCCACTTATCCCGCGCGCGAAATCGCCGGCTCGCTCATCTCCGGCTTCGTGGCGATTGATCTGCGCAAGGCCGTCTATCCTCCCACCCACCTCGCGGCGCTGGAGCGCATGGGTTATCGCATTGACGTTGACGTTACCAAGCCCGATGGCCTGTTCGATGACCTGCACGCCACCCTCGCCGCGCGCGAGCGCGCCGTGGATTACCTGTGGAGCGATGAGTGGGACTACTTCCAGGTGGTCATCACTGGCACCGATCGCCTGCATCACCTTTTCTGGGACGCCTGGGCCCAGAAGGAGCACCCGCGGCGCCAGGCGTTTTTGGACTACTATCGCGCCGTGGACGGCTTCATCGGGCGCCTTCGTGATCGGTTCGTGAAGCTGAGCGGAGGGCTCGATGGGCTGTTCCTGCTTTCGGACCACGGGTTTGCGGGCATAACTCAGGAGGTTTACCTCAACACCTGGCTGCGCGAGCAGCGCTACCTCGACTATGACAAGGACGCGCCAGAAGCCATCGCCGACATCAGCGACGAAACCATGGCCTTCGCGCTCGACCCCGGCCGCATATACATCAACCTCCGCGGCCGCTTCCCCCGGGGCGCGGTCGAACCCGGCAACGTGGCGCAGCTCAAGGCCGAGCTCCGGGCCGGGCTCAAGCGCCTGGAGTACCAGGGGCAGCCGGTGATACGCCAGGTGTTCGACAGGGCCGAGATCTATGACGGGCCGCACGCGGACCGGGGCCCCGACCTGGTGCTGCTAGCTCATCGCGGCTTCGATCTCAAGGGCTCGGTGAAACGGCCCGATGTCTTCGGCCGCAGCTCGTTTCAGGGCATGCACACCTGGGACGATGCGTTCTTCTGGTCTTCCCTGCCGGTCAAGGACGACCTCAATATCACCGACCTCGCGGAAATCGTCACCAGGCCGCTGAGCGAGGCGTAGGGCCGGGCCCGGGCCCGGGCCTGCTCTGGTGCACCCTCGGTGGGTTCGCCCGAGCCCCCGGCTGGTAGCGCAAACCCCCGGTTTTGGGTACTATTATTACGGAACGCTTGCAGGGGATGGCCTGGCTCAGATTTACCGCGGGCTGCGGATTTCAATTGTCTCATCATAGATCACTAAGAGAAGAGTTGACCGTGGTCGGCGCTTTGGCGGCCGCTTTCGGCCTCAGCGTCGCCCCCGCTCACGCCTATATCGGCCCCGGCGCCGGGTTCGCGGTTCTCGGATCCTTTCTCGTTCTCTTCGTTACCCTGGTGCTTGCCGCATTCACCCTGGCCACTTGGCCGCTGCGCTACATCGTGCGGCTTATTCGCGGCCGGCGCGCCTACTCGCGAAGCAAGGCGGGTCGCCTCATCATCGTCGGCCTCGATGGGCTCGACCCGCGCCTGGCGGAGCGCATGATGGACGAAGGCAGGCTCCCCAACTTCGCGCGCCTGCGCGAGATGGGCAGCTATTCGCGGCTCCAGACCACCACGCCGCCGCTCTCCCCGGTCGCCTGGTCGAGCTTCCAGACTGGCGTCAACCCCGCGCGCCACAATATCTACGATTTTCTGACCCGCAGCCTAAAGACATACCTCCCGGCACTCTCGTCAACTGAGATCACGCCGCCGCGCCGCCGGCTCAGGCTCGGCAAGTACCGGATTCCTTTAGGCCGCCCGGGCTTGCGATTGCTGCGCCGCAGCAAGTCGTTTTGGAGCGTGCTCTCGGAGCATGGGATCTGGTCAACCATCCTGCGCGTGCCCATAACCTTCCCGCCGGAAAAGTTCAGCGGTTTGCTCCTGTCCGCGATGTGCGTGCCCGACCTCAAGGGCAGCCAGGGCACGTTCTGCTTCTTCACCACCGGTGACCACGATCAATTGCACACCGGCGGGGTGCGGCTGCCATTGGAGCGGCGCGGCGGGCAATTCCTGGCGAGCATCCCCGGCCCGCCGAACCCTCTGTCACAGAATGGCGCCGAGTTGAGCGTGCCGTTCACCCTGACGCCGCATGACGGCGGCGCGACCCTGCGCCTATGCGGGCAGCGCATTCGGCTCAAGGTCGGCGAGTACTCGGAATGGGTGCGGCTCACCTTCAAGGCCGGGCTCGGGGTGAAGGTCTCTGGCATCTGCCGCTTCCTGCTGAGATGCACCCAGCCGCAGTGCGAGCTTTATGCCACGCCCATCAACATTGACCCCGAGCGGCCGGCAATGCCGGTGTCTCATCCGCTGACTTACGCCATCTACCTGTCGAAGCTCTTCGGCCCATTTGCCACCCTCGGCCTGGCGGAGGACACCTGGGCGCTCAACGAGCGTGTCATAGACGACCAAGCCTTCCTCGATCAGTGCTACCTGATCCACGACGAGCGCGAGCGGATGTTCTTCGATGCGCTTGCGAAAACGCGGCGCGGGGTCTGCGCGTGCGTCTTCGACGCCACCGATAGAATCCAGCACATGTTCTATCGCTATCTCGACCCGCGCCATCCCGCCAATGCGGGCAAGGACACTGAGCGCCACGCCGGCGCCATCGAGGATATCTACCGTCGGGCGGATGACTTGGTGGGACGCGTCATCGCGCGCCTGGGCGAGGGCGATGTCCTGCTCGTGATCTCCGACCACGGCTTTCGATCATTCCGCCGCGGCGTCAACCTCAACTCGTGGCTGCGCCGCGAGGGCTACCTGGCGCTCAAAGATTCCGGTTCTTCGAGCGGCGAATGGTTTGAAAGCGTGGACTGGGACCGGACGCGCGCCTTCGCCATCGGCCTCGCCGGCATCTACCTGAACCGCAAGGGGCGCGAGGAGCGCGGCATCGTGACGGCTGATGAGGCCGAGGCCTTGAGACGCGAGATCGCGCGCAAGCTCTCCGGGCTGCGCGATCCCGAGACGGACGAAGTAGCGATCAACCAGGCGTTCGACACGGCGCAGATCTACTCTGGCCCCTATGTCGGCGAGGCGCCCGATCTCATCATAGGCTACAACGACGGCTACCGCACTTCCTGGGAGGGCGCGGTGGGCAAGGTGAACGACGTTATCTTCGATGACAATACGCGCAGTTGGAGCGGCGATCACTGCATTGATCCGGCGCTGGTGCCAGGGGTGCTGTTCTGCAATCGCCCCATCGCCGCCGCGCAGCCGCGAATGGTGGACATCGCGGCGACGGCGCTGGATCTCTTCGGCGTCGAGCGACCGGCATACATGGATGGCAGATCGCTTTTCGCGGACGCGGCCGCCGAAACGTGCGACACTTCGCCTGAACAAGAGAAAGCCCAGGCCTGAAGTCTCATGAGCCAAGAAACTGATAGCAATCAGCGAGTCCAGGGCGCGAGGGATGAGCGCGGCATGAACCGCCGCGAGTTCCTGAAGCGGGCAGGCATCGCCGCCGCGGCGCTGTCTCTGCCCATGGCGGGCGTTTTTGGCGGCTGCGCGCGGCGTCGGTTGCCGTTGTCCAGGAAAACGCTGGTTCTGGGCATGGACGGCATCGAGCCGAAAATCGTCGAGCACATGATGCGGGCGGGGCGACTGCCGAACTTTCGCCGCCTGGCAGAGATGGGCAGCTTCAACCGCATCACCAGCAGCATCCCGCCCCACAGCCCCGTCGCCTGGGCCAACTTCATTAGCGGCACCAACCCCGGCGGCCACGGCATCTTCGATTTCATCGCCCGCGACTCCAATACTTATTTGCCGCACCTGTCAATCGCCAGGGTCGAGCCTGCCGCAAGGACGCTCAAGGTCGGCGAGTGGGTGCTGCCGATGTCGGGCGGAACCGTCGAGTGCCTGCGCCACGGGCCGGCCTTCTGGCAGGCGCTGGAGGAGCACGGCATCCCGACCACGATGTTTCGCATCCCCTCCGACTTCCCGCCGACGCCGACCGGCGGCCGCGCCGTGTCCGATCTCGGCACCCCTGACATCCTGGGCACCTGGGGCACGTTCTCCTTCTACACCGATAACCCGCCCCGGAATGCTAAGGAGGTGTCGGGCGGCTACGTTTACAAGGTGCGTGTGGATAATGGCGTCGTCAGGACGAAGCTCTACGGGCCGCGCAACGATTTGCGCAAGCACGGGCCCAAATGCGAGATTGACCTCACGATCTATCTCGATTCGTCGGCCCCGGTGGCGAAGATCGCCGTCGCCGGCAAGGAGGTGCTGCTGCGCGCGGGCGAGTGGAGCGAGTGGGTGCAGGTCAAGTTCCCCATGCTGTGGCGCCACGGCGTGAGCGGCATCTGCAGATTCTACCTGAAGTCGGCGCGCCCCGATTTCAAGCTCTACGTGACGCCGATACAGATTGACCCCTCCGCTCCCGCGCTGCCCATCACGACCCCGGCGAGCTACGCGCAGGAGCTGTACCGCCGCTTCGGGTTCTTCTACACCCAGGGCATGCCGGAGGACACCAAGGTTTACTCCAGCGGGCTGCTCGACGCGGACGAGTACTTGCAGATCTCGGATCACATTCTCAACGAGCGGCTTCAAATGTACGACTATGAGTTGGCCCGTTTCGATGAGGGGCTCCTCTTCTTCTATTTCTCCAACACCGACCGCCACGGCCACATGTTCTGGTGGGCGCGAGATCCCGCGCACCCTGCCTACGACCCTCAGCTTGCCCCGCGCTACGCCGACGCCATCGAGACACTGTACGAGACGATGGATGGCGTCGTGGCGAAGGCGCTGCGCAAGCTCGAGGGCGACGACCGGCTGATCGTGCTCTCCGACCACGGTTTCGCGCCATACTATCGCTCGTTTCAGCTCAATAGCTGGCTGCGCGATAACAAGTATCTCGTTACCTGGGACACCGGCGCGCCCGAGCCCGACATCTTCGCGTGCGCCGACTGGGGCCATACCAAGGCGTATGCGCTGGGCCTCAACTGCCTCTATCTCAACGTCGAGGGGCGTGAGGCGCAGGGCATCGTCCGCCCCGGCGCGGAGCGCGACGCGCTGGCGCGCGAGATCGCGCAGCGCCTGCTGGCGGTGCGCGACCCTGGCAACGGCCGCCAGGTCATCTCAAATGTCTACCTGACCAGGCGGGAGTACTCGGGGCCACTGGTGGACCAGGCGCCAGACCTCGTCATCGGCTACAATTACGGCTATCGCGGCTCGTGGCAGGCGGCGATTGGCCAATATACCAAGACCCTGATTGATGATAATGACGGCAAGTGGAGCGGTGACCATTGCATAGATTACCTGCATGTGCCGGGCGTGCTCTTCTGCAATAGGCCCGTGCGCGCGCGGAACCCGGCGCTTTGGGACATCGGCCCCACGATACTCGCCGACTTTGGGGTCGAGAAACCGAAGGAGATGACGGGGAACAACATATTGTAGTCGCGCTGTCATTCTGAACCCTTCGCTTAGGTCATTCTGAGTGGCTAGGCCCACATTACTTCGGGGCCGCCACGGCGGTCGCGGAGCGACCTAGCCGCGATAGCGAAGAATCTCGGGTGGAGAAGCGAGACTAGATGCATAGCTGCGCTCAGCATG
>Ga0315289_10001989_pt1 | contig 31715 bp, 20 predicted proteins | sample YL17G11_40_MG_FD_203452 | JGI IMG/M metagenome (GOLD analysis project Ga0315289, IMG submission 203452) | Sediment microbial communities from Yellowstone Lake, YNP, Wyoming, USA - YL17G11_40 | ecosystem: Environmental > Aquatic > Freshwater > Lake > Sediment | place: USA: Wyoming | collected... | reverse complement strand
ACCAACTCCGCCAGTCACATATACTTGATATTTCTTTCTTGTTGTGCTACCAGAAATATCCAAGTTATTGATATCAACTAATTGATTCAAATATGATTTCTGAGTTTTTACATCGTCTGCGACGAGCTCTTTAAATACGGCCATTTTTTCCTCTTCTGATTAGTAAATGTTATTGAGACTTTGTAATTTGTACTTGGAATTCTAACACAGCACCACTTTGAATGCCAGAAATTCTAACGAATGTGTTAATGATGTTCTTATTGGATGGAGCACCATAAATCTGATATTGAGATTCTGTGATTGCCTTTGTTCTGAGAGTAAAGGTCAATCTAGAACCACCAGTAGATGTTTCACCAGAGTCTCTTGTCAAAAGATAAGTTGATCTTTGATTTCCATCAATACTGTCTGGAGAGTTGTCTTCAACCTGTAAGAATAGATTTGACATCTCAACAACAAACGCCTGATCTCTCAATTCAACGTCTATTGTTGTTTCATCTTGAATTTGTTGAGAGATTGTGATACGTCTTGTCTTGATTGTGGTTGTACCAAGAGCCAAAAGATTGTTAGTAGAATCTACACCTTCACCAGTAAATGACAATGAAGGAAGTCTTATTAGATTTGGGTTTGACAAGCTAACAAGTCTATGTTTCTGTGATAGTTGACCATTAGTTAGGGCTTCAAATATTGGAGTGTTCTTTTCAATCTTCTCTTTACCAACAGTTCTACCAAACTTCTTAATGATTGTATAATCAACCTCATCGTCACCAGGAGCAAACTTAACAATAGAAAATGATCCATCGTTCTTGGCAAGCAATTCACGACCCTTGTCAGTTAGAACGGCGTCTAAAATAATATTATTCGTATCTCCTTGTAAAAATCCCATTTGATATCCTATTTATGTTTGTTGTAATTTAAGTATAGTTGCGTAAAAAAATTATGTTATCATTATAGGATGAAATTTAGATTCATGTATAGACAATGTTAGAAACGGGTATGGTTTGATATGACGAAAAAATACAATGAAAAATTAACCTTTGAGGTTGTCAAAAAACGATTTGATGAACAAGGTAGACTTGACATAGAACTTTGTGAAGATGGTTTTGTTGGTTGGAAACATAAGTGTAAATTTTATGATGCAATCCAGGGCGAGTTTTTTTTCGCTGTACCTAAAAGTGTGTTTAGTCAGATGTCATGTCACCCAAAACGTGCCATAGATAATAGATCAAAAACCAATATTGAAAAGTATGGCAATGTTTGTTCTTTACATGGTGAGCAGACCAAAAAAAAGGTTAAAAAGACAAACTTAAAAAAGTATGGGGTTGAACAAATATTTCAATCAGAGACTGTTAAAGATAAGATCAAAGAGACTCTGATCAGAAAATATGGCGTTGATAATATTTCAAAGTTAAAAGAAACGAAGGTCATCAAGCGTGAAAAAATATCTGACAGGTTTATTATAGACACTGGAGAACACTTGCAAGATTGGATTAGAAAACAAGATACAGGTGCCCCATCATACACTAGTTTAATCACTAACTTTAAAGGAAAAGATATATCCTCAAATGATTTGGCTGTTTTTTTTGAAAATTGGAAATCAAACAAAACTAAACTTGAAGTATTTTCCGAGACTTTGTTTGAAATACCACATTATAATAAAAAGCCAGAATGTTTGAGTCGAGCGCTTAGACCTGACTTCAAACTATCTGAATCAATATATGTGAATGTTGACGGATTATATTGGCATTCAGAGAAACAAAAAGATAAGTCTTACCATTTCAAAGCAAGAAAAGAATTTGAAGATAAAGGTATTAGACTCTTTCAGTTTTATGAAGATGAGGTCTATAACAAGGCTCAGATTGTAAAGTCAATAGTAAATAATGCCCTTGGTAAAACAGTTAACAAAACACAAGCAAGAAAAACATCGATAAAGCCAGTAGAACAATCTATTGCGAATGAATTTTTATACAACAACCATTTAATGGGAGCAATAAAGGCAAAACATATTGGTCTTTACGATTTGAAAACTAATGTTCTTGTTTGTCTAATGTCGTATAAAAAGAAGGGTCAAATTCTGAATGTTGAAAGGTTTTGTACAAAGACAAATCTCACAGTCGTCGGAGGTTTTTCAAAACTATTGAAACATATTGAAAGAAGCTATCCAACAGGCTCTATAACAGAGGTTCACAACTGGGTTGATCTGCGATATGGTACTGGTTTACACCTGCCTTCTAAGGGTTTTAAATTAATAAAAGATACTGCTGGTTGGCAATGGACAGATGGAGAGAATAGATATAACAGACTTAAGTGTCGAGCAAACATGGATGATAGACAACTATCTGAGAAACAACACGCAGAAGAATTATGCTGGTATAGACTATATGATGCTGGTCAGAGGTTGTTTGTTAAACAACCTATCTATTAATTCTTCTTTTTGTTCTAAACACAGTCTTTTTGTCTTTTGTCAGATTGTCCTTGGTCTTATCTTCAGTCAATCTCATGTCTTTTATGTTGATTTCGATGTTTTGCTGATCTTGAATATCAAGGTTGATCAGGTTTATCTTATACGACTCATTTAACCCAGTTTTGATAAGCCTCAAATCGTTGTTTTCGTTATCAACAACCTTAAGATATTCTGGGCTGAAGACTACCTTCACAGAGTTGTTCTTTCTGGAAGTTCTCATTACGTCTACAAAGGTGTCCATCAACAAATAATAGTTTGGGAATGGTTTAGGTGCACCAGAATGAGATACCATTTTCTTTAGCAGCTTGTTCTTAAATCTGTTAAAGGTACACTCAACCTGAATAGAATAGTTTGAAGAATGCCCATGAGCATCCACCGAACAAACTGCATAAATAAAAGTTGGATATTCTCCAGTAGATTTGTTTTTGACAAATTCATGATCAATAAAGAAAGTTTGAGGATTAACCAATTTTTCTATCAGATACGGACTTGGATATTCTGTTTGCCCATCATCAGCAACAATGGTTGAATCATTAAAGTCATAAACCTTAATCAACTGGAATGCTTCTTTAATAGAAGACCTTCTGAAGATTTGCCATTTCTTAATGTCTCTCTGAGGGTTTATTGGGAAGTTCCATTCTAATGCTAGTTGTGCTTTGTTTGCATCCCATCTTACATCAAAATCTGCTGGAGGTGGTGGTGCCACGGTTTCAATACATGGAACAACTCTTGTTATAGAACTCTTAGAAGAAAGAAGATGAGCGATGATGTACAACTCACCAGTGTCTGATTCTTCTGCTTGTGTCTCTACGTAATATATTGCTCTTATGCTATAGTAATACGTTGAACCATATTTTACCTTCAAATCAATAGTTGTAGCAATGTTTGGGTTTTCAATGATAATTGGGTCACAGGTAGTAACATTGTCATTAATGTCTTTTTCTGTTTTGTCAATAATGTAACCAAGAATTTGTTTCTTTGGAGAATAACCATTGGTTTCTACTTTTTTAGGTTCTCCGACATACTCTTGAATTTCAATGTCATAATCTTGACTTGATACAACAGAGTTATTAGATACGTTTTGAGCATTCTGTTCTATCTGCTTGTATTTGTCTTTGGCAGCAAGAACTTCATCTTCAAACACATTAAGATTCCCCTCCAAGGCAGATTTCATTATTGTCCATAAGAACTTGCTGTTTATGTGACCAAATGTTTTTACGTTGGCCATCTCTTTCAATAGAGAGTCTGTTGTGATCTTATCGTTGTTCTTATCTAAAAAGACATAGCCATCTGATTCAAGATTTATCATTGAATCACAAACAAGTGAAGGTTCAATAACATCTGATGTCTTTTCCAACATAGTTTTTACAGCATCCATTGGAGATTGTTGTATTGTAATTTCAGCTGCGTTTGGATCTTGTTGATTCTTTTGTTGTTGAAGCAACCTTTTGAAAAAATATTGCATTTTTCCATCTTTGCCAGAATCTTGAAATACCAAACTTGTATAATCTTCACCAAGGAAGTCTTGTTCAAAGTGAACCTTCTTGATGTTGTCTTTTATTGTAATATTGGCATCTTTGATGGATTCTGTTTCAAGGTTAGGTTTCCAATCAAACTGAATGTATCTGGAAGTGAAACGATTAAAGGCTTTGGAATTGACAAACTGCGCATCAAAACCTTCAGATGGTCTCTTTGTAACAAACTCTTTTGAGATCAGACCAGAATCATTTTGTCTTTCGTCTTTCTCAAAATAATTGTAGACGAATTTAGCCTTAAATGCACCAATCTCTGGTGCGTCTGCTATTACAATTTTTTTAGATGGTAGGGTAGTTGACATTAGATTATATTTTCTACTGTAACAAACAAGTCTTCAAGTATAATATCATTTTCATCTCTTTTGACAAAATATGTTCTATCTTCTACCATTCTCAATAGACCTTGACTTCTTGCTTGTTCAAGTGCAGCCTTTCCGCTAGCTGTTTTATTTGTATCTGTAACATTGACTTCAAACTTGTCAATGTTTACCTTCATGTTTAACACTTTTTCAAAAGTCTTTCGATTCAACACTTTAGAACGTACTGTACCTGGAGTATATAACTCATTACCAAAAGCCATGGTTCTTATTATGCCTTTTACATTTGAACTAACATCATTGTTTTCCAATAGGGATTCCAAGGTTGAACCATTTGGTACTTTTTCTTTCAACACTTCTGTTATATATGTTAACAATAGTGTCTCAAAATTTTTGTCAAAACGAGATGTCTGAGCTGTAAGTCTTCTTTCATTTAAACCTATGGTAGCGTCAGAATCAACCGTAAACGTCTCTTCATTCAATTTAATACCAGTCATAAGGTTTATGTACGTCTCAAGCAAATAACTCTCTACATGGTTTTTAAATAATTTTTCCTTGGACTTATCAGATATAAGATTATATTGATCAAGTTTCTTTATGTCAGTTGAATTTAGTAAATTGTTTTCAGACATAGAGATTCCAAGAACATTGAATGTTCCGTCGGAAGGATCGTAGTTAGTTAATACTATTTTTTTTAGTATGTTTGAGAAGTCATCTGTCAATGCAGGTTTTGCTGCAATGATTCCTGTTTGTAATTGGAACATACTCATGTCGAAAAGAAATGTTTGTGGTTTGAATAGAATGTCGCTATACCTTGTTTCTCTCTTGTAAACATTTACTTTGATAAGATCAGTCTGTTTATCTTTAATGAGATCTTTTTTGGTTTTAGAGATGTTTTTGTAAGTAAATCTATCAACAAGGTTTGATTTGAATCCTGCTGGAATACCAACAGACAATATTTTTACTCTTGTGTTTGCACTGTTGTTGACTTCGCTAAGGTCTTCTGACGCAAGGTAAGAATACATTGCGTTCTTAACATCTTTATGGACGACGTTCATAGCCATACTTGTTTTCTTATTACTAAGATCAAAAAGTTCATTTAGGTTTTGAATGTTTTCTGGCAGTGTAAATCTTTCCAAGATGTTAAAGTAAGAATTCACACTAAGATCAAGTTGTTGCTTGTCTTTTAATTGCTTTAATTTTTCATAGGTGTATGGATAATAAAAATGATCCATACTTGTACCGTTCAATCTTTTTCCAGTAGTTGTGTCTATCTTTCTTGCATAACTCAAATCAAGTAATGTTTGTTTGATCTTTTCATCAGTAAACATACTGTTGGCAGAGTCTTTTGCCTCTTTGGCTGCTTTAGATATAACTTCAAAAGCATCAACAATGCTAATAACTACATTGTCTTCTTCTATTAGTTTGTCTTTGTTGGCATGAATTTCGTTCAACAAGGTATATTCCAAACTGTCTTTTTTGGGAGGATTGTGATTAAATTGTGTCAGCGCACCTACAAGCAAGTCTCCAATGGTTGGATTAGTCTTCTTACTAGAACCTGGAGCTGCATCGGCAATTACTTCTTTGAATGCATCAATTACGGTTGAGTTTATTTTAGTGTCCCATGTTGCGATTAATCCAGAACCCTTTTCTAAAGGTACAAACTCAGCAGTCAGATACTTTTCTATAAAGCTGCAAAAAAGTTCAAAATTCATCAACAACATGGCTGAAGGACTAATGAAGTTGAAACGTGTTCTTCCACCACCGCCAGCACTGTCTGGTATCATAAAGGCTTTTTCAGATTGTATTGATGCTTGCTTGCTAATCTCTGTTATGAAAGAAGAAAACATCTTAATCAAACCAATAGCATCAGATGATTTGGCCAATGCAGTAGAAATTTGACCTTGAGTGATGTCTGTACCTTCAAGATGTCCATTGGCTTTTGACTTATGTTGTTTTGCCACATAAGATTGTGCATTCACCACACTGTTTACTGTTGAATTCGGCACAGAGATAACTTTCTTGTTTAAAGTAAGTTTTGCTACTCTGGCTTCAATTGCCTTTGCCAATGAATCTAGTTGTGTGCTGTAACTGTTTTTAAAGGTTAGATCTAAACTATCTGTAGAAAAAGTATCAAGGATTAGACCATTTGGATTAAAACTGTCTTGAATGAAGTTTTTTGGATCAATAGTTTTAAAGAATGGGATGTTTCTCAAATCAGCAATTTCTGTCTTTATTCCATCCCATAGATCACCACCAATAGAATCCGATTGGTTATCATTGTGTATGCCAGCTAAGATAAAATATTGGAACAACAAATGCTTAAGTTCCTTGTCTTTACTTGCAAGTTTTATTATGGAAGTTAGAATGATTGAAGATTGTTGATGTGGACTTATCGGACTTGAATTTGACAAATCTCCGAGCGCCCAAGCCATAAAAGTAAGAAGCAGGTTATACATGCCTTTTGGTCTAAGTGGAGATGGATTTATTTCATCTTGTAACTCTAACAAATTTTTAATGACAGCCGAACCAAACATTGTATTATTGGTAACTTGATCAACATAGGCATTAAGAGGAGCTAGGTTTAGACTTTCTCCGTTGGTGTTGAATATGCTGTCTATAAAATAAGAAGAACCTGGGATGTATGTTGAAGATTTATCGACAGTATCAATATACTTCTTTTCAAATGGCAACACATAGTTTTTAGCAGTTGAGTTTTTGTTGGCATTCAAACTTTTATCTACATCAATGTAAGCTAAACTAACAAGACTTGTTTCTGGTGCATTTGGTCTTTTAAAAATACTATCTTGAGGTATGCCAATAATGTTGTCAAATGGACTACCAACATCTCCAGCATTATAGAGATCTTTTATTAATTTGGAGATGTTCTTGTTGCCAAGCACCTTGGAGACTCTAAGCTCCTTACTGATCAAGGTAAGAAGAATTCTTACTCTGTTTGTAGCGTTCGTTGGCATTGAGTTCACAAACTTGTCAAAAGTAGTTTTCTCTAATGCATTAACAGATTGTTTTTGGCCATTAAGTTGTTCGATTTTGAACTTAAAATTATTTGTTGTGGAATATGTGATATCCAGTTTTGTTGGATCACTGTCTTTTTTTCTGTCTGCATCTGTAATGTTTAATAGATTGAAGCTGTAATTTTCAAGCATGTTCTTAAGATCTATTGCCATCTGCATATAGACCTTACTGTTTGTAAACATGTTGTATTGATCTGGAGTGTATCCCATCTTCTGAGTAAAGATTTCTTTGACAGTGAGATGGTTGTCAGTCTTGAATCTATAATCACTAAGACTCTTTATGTCAAACTTATCTTCCATAGCATTGAGACTATTAACGACATATATTTCATATGCCAGAATCTTCAAAAGATTCTCAAGGTTGTTTTTAGAGCTCGCAAACTGTATATCAGTTAACTTCTTTTTTGCATCATCTTCAACATTGACAGACGCAAGTGAATCTGTAAGATTTTTGAAGAATTCTATTGTTGTATCTCTATGCAGATATGAAGCCTGATGATTCAATTCAATGAATTTGCCATATGAATTTAATTGTCTTTTGCTGGAGTCACCAGAATAGATGGCATGAAAATTAAACAGAGACAATATCTCTGGTCTTAGAACAGAAATACCATCAGATGTTCCTGCTGGTTGGAACTTGTCATTTGCTATTGTAAGTTCTGAAGTATCAAAACTGTCACCGCTTGTATCAATCTTTTTGCCGTTGTTTCTTCCTCTAGAAATGGCTATTGGACCAATTGCTGATATAGCACTACGGATAAGTCCTTGAGCAACATTTGGTTTTGTCAGAACATTGGTTTTGATCAAATTGTTCTTGATCGCACTGTTCTTAACCGCAGACTGTATTTTAATCGTCGATGATGCAATACGCTGTACAGCAGGATTTATCTGAAGCTTAGTTTTTGGTCGTGTTTTTTTATTCATAATTGCATGATGATTGAATCTTAAATAAGTATCTCATCTGCAAAAACTTCTTGACCTGTTGAGTAGTCGTAATAGACTGGCGTTATACCATACTTCATTGATCCAACTTCTAAATTATCCAACAAATCAACAAACTGAAAACTATTTGATTGAGTAGTGTTGTGACATTTGCCGACAATTGTTTTATTACCAGACATATCAAGAGTAATGATGAAATGATCTATCTTGTTTGCATTGCCGCTTATAGTCCAATCAATAAGATTAAAATTGGGACCAAGATTATGTGTCTTCACTGTAGTAACAACTGGTTTTGTTTGTGTTAGATCAAGTTCAACATATTTGATGTCAACTACATTGCCAAGGGTAAACTCTGATTTGCCATAGTTTGCCTTGATAGAGTTTTCTGTGACTATATTACCACTCTTCAATGTAACCGGATGTTTCCACTTGGAAGGCTTGTAGGTGCTCGTCAGACCCCTCGTGGTGACAGTTGTTTCCATGTTTGATAGAAGAGTGTTAGTTGCTCTTGCATGGGCGTAAATCGAATATAGATATTTAATACCAGACTCAAGAGGTTTGACACTCTTAACTGAGCCAAACTTATTGTCAGAGAACATGTTTGAATCAATAACGCCAAAATCTTCTTGTTCACCAGTCTCCAAATTTGTTCTAACGATTCTAACAAAGAACAAATCCTGAAGCTTGTCTTTATTTTCGGTTATGTCAGCTTGAAATTCATCACTTAGACCTTGTTCTCTTAACATGGCTTTTATGTAGTCTGTGTTGGTAAGCACGACTTCTTTTGTTATTGCAAACTGGACATCTAAATCTTTGTCTCTTGTTGTTATTACTGGAGCACTTGTTTGGAGATGAACAACGTTGGTCAACAAATTAATATATTCGACGATAACATTATTATTAGCAACCACTTCAAAACCATCTTCATATAATAGTTTTACACTATATTCGTAGATTCTACCATCTTTAACAAAGTTATCATAAACCGTCATATCATTTTCTTTACCATCATGCAATAAAATCATGTCTGTTACATTGGTGAATTCCTTCTCATGTATAGTAAGGTCTCTTCTTTGTATCTTTAGTGCTATTGGTTCCGATGGAATGTTAGAAACGTTAAGTTCAATTCTATTGTTTACTATCTTTGTAGTTAAACAGACAAAACTTGGTCTACGTACCAATGAAGACTTTTGTGCCATCTTACTTCTAGTTTGATTCAGGACTAAACTTGCAAACTCTCCTCCAAGACTTCCATTAGAAGAGGCAGAAATTGCTCTATAAATTATTGGGTTTATACTTGCAAAGTTATCTTCTACTATAATTGGGTGTTCTCCCTTTTCTAAAGATACAGTCTTGACGAATGTATACCTGGCATTTGTTATTGCTTCATCAAGTGGGATTACTCTTCTATAAAGGTGTATGGATTGAGCATTTTCATCATTTTGTGTTAGTTCAATTAAGAACTTTCCTGGCTTGTTTATAGATGAAATTTTAATATCTGGAGCTAATGCTGGAACAAGTTTGTTAGCAACGTTGTCTTCATGCTTGACAATAACTTCTTCCTTTTGGAATAAAGCTCCCTTTGCTGATCTTACTTCAAATTTTAGTCTAAAGTCTTTTACTGTGATTAAGTCAATAGGAATATAAAGCATTTCCACTATCTCTAAGAGATGTGATTCTTCCATTATGTATATTGGAGTGCTTTTTGTTGTTGACAGATCTGTTGTCGATTTCAAATCATTGTTGGTTGTATGGCCGTGACTCTTAGCAACTATATTCTGTAATGACTTTAATTTATGTGCTGCGTGTTTGATTTTATTTAGATGTGATAATGAGGCTGCTTTTACAATAGTTTTTTGTGAGTTCTTTGCGGTAATGTTTGAAGAATTAACAAGTTTACCAAAAGACTTTTTTGTCATCAATGTACCTGAGACAGCTCTGCCTAAAGATATAACACTGTGACTTCGAGCACCGAACACTGCTGCCGGATCAAATCCACCATGGTACAATAACTGTTTTTTGATTTTCATTATTTTTCTGTCATCAAAAAGAGTTGGATTAATACCGAGTTTGACCGCTCTCAAATCAACATCTCTGTTAACATCAAGTTTTGGGTGCACCTTTTCTTTGTGTAACTCAGACACCGCAACTGTCTTACTAGACATTTTTTTGGTCAATACTATTTTTTTGTTATCAGTAAGATTGTTTGCCTTTGTTATTTCTTTTGTAAGGTTGTTAGGAATCTTTTTTGTAAAATCTGATTTGTAACTTAGAAGTATACTGTTCTCTAATTGCCTCGTTAACTCTTTTTGTTTTGAGTCATGTTGAGTAATTTCTTTTGCCCAATCTTTTTCGATATCTTCGGGCTTTATCTTTCTGTCAAATATCTTTGAAACAGAAGCAACTTGTTCAGTGCTTAATACATTCAGAACGACAGTTGATGGCATGTGTTTATTTTTGCCGTTTTTGACAAAAACCCAATGGGTTGGATCAAACAGATACTTGATTTTGTAAACATAAAACCCATCTTTAGTAATATCATGCAATATGGCAGGATCACTTGGCATGGAAATAATGTCAGTCTGTTTTGGAAGCTTGATTTTAATGGACATTGTTTGATCCTGAGAAGATTAAGGTAAACATGTGGACAAAGGTTTGCGTCTCTAAGTCGTCTATAAATACTTTACCAACGAAAAATACATGTTCTCCGCTATCTTCAAAGTTACCAAAGTCTATGACATCTAATTTTCTAACTTCTCCATTGGCTATCTCAAACATTTGACCAATCATATTGTTTTCTTGAGAAGTCTCAAGGAAGCTTATGGACTTCTCATAGTCAGTTCCATAAGTTTTCAATTCATCTTTTAGTTCTTTTAGGGTTTCTATTCTCTGTTGTTGTACGTTGATATAGTTTCCTATTGGAGTACCAACAATCTCACCTGTGCTTGGTTTATTTACTGGAGGTAAGAATTGAAAGTTTGGAATATGACTCAATCTTTTATCTTGGAAGAATGATTCAATGTGGTCTACTCTTGCTGTGCCAACCTTATTTTTCCCAATCGTATCGCTTGTAATAGTGAATTCTACATTTCCATTACTGATAACAAAGTTTATTGGTCTGTCATCAATAATTTCAGGACTTTTCAATATTAGTTGGTTTTTGAAAGCATCTATTGAACTTGATAACAATCCTCCAACAACTGTAGAGAATTGAGAACCAGTAACTGGAGAACTATTATTCTCTTGTGAACCAGAATAAACTCTGCCATTAATGAACGAGTATTTCTCAGATCCAGATATAGGAAAACCAGTAAGCAAGCCAGCATCACTAGATTCAAAGGTTATTTGATCATATGGACTATTTGCCGCTTCCAAAACAAACCTATGTGTCTCAGTAAGACTACCAGACTCTATCGTATCTCTATTGTAAATGGTAGAAGAATCAGTAAAGGAATAATAGGAAGCTCTCAAAGAGCCTTCGGCAACTTGTCTTTTACCTTCCGTGGTAAGGATTACATCAAATACCCTAGATTTGTTGTTTATTATTCCGCTCATTGTTTATTACTTTTCTATGAAAGGTTTGCCAGAAGCATATTCGTAATGATAAATACCACTGTCATTGGGATCTAATCCTAAACTACTTGTAAGAGATGCTTGAGAGTCAGCAACAAATCTAATCTTTATTGGGCTTGCTGTTGTAGTGTTCTTTTCTTCCAAAGAAAATTTTGTAAATGGTCTTTGTTCAAGCATGTCTCTCATGTGTCCAAAATGATCTCTTCTGAAGATTACTTTGTTTTTGGTTGGGATAGCACTGTACAAACCATATTTCCAACCAGCAACTTGTGCTCCAACTCCATAAATAGAACTGTTAATCAAACTTACAACTCCGTTACCAGTATCGTAATATGAATATGTCCCTGTCTTTCCAGTATATCCTGCAAAACCTGGTCCACCGTCCATGCAATAAGATCCAGTTGACTCTTGTGAAACTTGAGCGTCTGTTCTTTCAACATTTCCCATTCCAAGTCCATGAAACATTAAATTATATTTTCTACCAACACCATAATAAGTTTTATATGTATCTACTAGATCTGGTGGAACTAACAGATTTTTATTCCACAAACCAGAACCGGCCAATCCAACCAAATTTCCATTATTTATAAATTGTTTAGTGTCATTTAGAGAAAAATCGGCGTTTGTGATTGTATTAAACAAATCACTGCTAGTTGGTCTATCTGTTTTGGTGGATATTCTAAAAAGCATTCCTGAGAAAATGTTTGTACTAACAGGAGAATTTAAAACTCCATCCTGGCTAGACTTAGCTGCCCCAAACCCATAAAAATCAGTTATCCAAGATATAACACCCACAGAACCAGAATCTCCCATTTTGGCTGTATAATTTTTTGTTAATTTGTTTGACGGTTTCTTTAACCTACTAAAACCTTTGTATTTTGCTTCAAATGGGAAAAAATAAGGCCACAAAACATCTCCAATTGATAAGGTTGTTGAACCTGATACAATTAAATTTGTATTTACTTCTGCAGCAGGAGTTGCATTAAGAAACGAGTCTGGTAACCCTTTACCAACAATTGGTAAAGCAAACGCTGTGTTTGAAGAATAGTGTACTCTTCCAAATTTATCTGAATTTGGTTTTGAACCAGATTGCAATAAAATAATTTGTGCACCATTTGCTTCATGATAATCTACTGGAGCCGGGACTAAAGAATCATAGTATGTTTCTTGTACATCTTCATAACCTATAAAATTATTGTTCTTGCCAAAATATTGTGAGCTGCTCAAAGCTCCAATAATACTAGAATATAAAACATCTTGTGTCCCATTTGTCAAATCTGGTGACAATGACAATTGTTTTATTTCTATGTTTTTTAGTTGAGAAGATGCTTTCCACTGATCATAATAATATGGGGATTGATTCATTCCATCACTTTTTGAAAATTGATCATGGAATACTGTGTTTTGGTAAGAATTATCAGTTCTACTTCCAATTTTTATCTTTTGTGTTGAGTATGTTGGAACGAAAATTTTATCATAGGCTTTCTTAATTGATGTTTCATCTAATGCAGCTCCCTGATATAATCTCCAATGTGATAATGAGCCTGACCACATTAATGTATCCAAAACTGCATCAAGAGAAGGCCCAGTTTGTCCAATTCCGGCACCAGGTGTTGTGTCGGTAGGATATGTTCCAAAAATATCCAATCCTTGTGCTGCCTGAGACTCACCGTATAATGTTGTTATAGAACTTGAGATGTTCCGCAACATCCCCGGCCAACCATTTCTATTCAAGTTTGCTGTGCCTATATTAGCATGCCATGGTTTTGAATAAGGTCCAGTTTCTACTGCTGGATTACTAAAATATACTGGAGTACCATTGATTACATCTTGTGCTGCTTGTATTCTCCAAAGAACTTCTGGATTAATACCAAAAGTAATACTAGCGTATGGTGCATAATTTTGAAGTTCTGAACCAGATAATGCTATGTGACCAGCATTAATGGTCATTGGTTTGTTCTCTATTTTATCTATCAACTCACCATTGACATAAACTTTATATGAAGAGGTATCTCTTGTTATTACTACATACTGCCATTGGTCTAATAAATAAGTTTGTGGTCTTTTTGAATCAAAATCATTGACAGAACAAATAGATTTGTTGTCAGTGTAATTGTACCTGCCATCTTGAGCATTTGTTTTCCAATCACCGTCATCATATACATACCCAGTTGTTCTTGATCCATGTAATGAAGATATTGTGTTTAAGGTTGGGTGTTCTATTAAGTCGTGTCCATAACAAAAGATAGATTTTGGAAAAAACTTATTTGCTCCACCAGTAGCGTCTGTTACATCTTTATGTGTGCTTGACTTACTTGAGAATATACCAAACATTCCTCTGCTGTTTGCATCATAACTAAAACCTATATCAGCAGTAACCAAATCATACATGCTTCCAACGCCCTTGAAACCATTTCCATCCCAATCTAATCTTGGAGAATTTGAGGAGTTTGATTCCACATATCCTTCTCTAGTTCTTGACTTTGGTTTCATCAAAAACTCTATGGTAAACTGTTTTGATTTACCACCAAAAACTGTATCTGCACCAGTATCTACTGCTCCCACTTTCTTATAAAGAACTCCAGAAAGAATTGTTCTTCCATCAAAAGCATATGCTTTCATTCCGGGATGAGGTCCCGGATCATATTGGGTTGCTCCTGTACTTGATGTAAAGAAGGTAAGATTAAGACCAACAGCACGGCCTATTGGGTTACTATCAGCAATAGTGTTATCAAAGGTATAAAACACATCTGGAATTCTTGAAACACCATCAGTCCAACTATGAGTAATTTGATGCAACAACAAACCTTCACTAAGGTTTGTTTGTTTTACCATGGTTGTAACATAAATGTCATCTGTGTATGAACCAGAGTAGTCACCATTAGAAGCAAGTATATATTGATCGTTCATTAAAGCTTATCCTATGATCTCGTGAATAGCATTTGAAGTAAGAAGTTGATTAAGTGTGTCGTGGTGTTCTTTACCTTCTTTGATATAAGAACCATAAAGAGTAATCTTGGCAGGAGCATGAGCAAATGTCATTTCTGGTCCAAGTGTGTGAGCAAAATTGTAATCTACTCCGCCGACCGGAAATGAGGATGCACAAAAAAGATCAGCAACTGGCAACTGCCATCCAAATATAAGTTTGTCACTTGGCAATAACAAATATGGATTGACGATTTGTTGTTCTTTATAAGCATTAATACTCTGTGTCACACCAACTGTATGCCCATGAGTAAATGTAACCCTAGAAGTTAAATCAAAAGAACTTTTCTGTGTTTCATCTGCATTTCTAATGTTGTTTTTAAAATCTCTGCCGCTTGGTTTATTGTTAAAACCTCTTCCTGAATTGTTATTTCCAGCCATTACTCCGTGTGTAACTTTTCTAGCAGATGTTGTAGAACCTTGCCCAAAATAATAATCCCAAAGTGTTAAAACACCAGTATTTTGTTTTTTAATAGGAGCCTTACATGACATGCTAAGTTGCAGAAAACGATTCCAACCTTGATAACCAATATTTGTTATATCTGAGTTATATTGGCCACTTAAAGTTCCATCATGGCCAGCAACAGAATCAAATTCTGGATGTTTGGCTTTGTAATCAGTAATTGAGGTAAAATATGAATAAGACCCAGAATTTCCCATTTTAAATTCTCTATCTTGTGACCCAATTACTCCAGCAGCGAGTAAATTACCAAATAAAATAGCCCCAGCGACAGCAGTAAAATTATATGTGAAATTTCTACTATAATAAGTTGCAAGTCGATTTCCTGTGATTGAACCAGGGTATATGTACGCAAAACCATCTTGTACTAAATAATCTGACACAGATTCTGGGTTTGTATATGTTGCAGCATGACAAACATCTGCCCAAGTAACTAATTCTCTGGTAGAATTACTGTAAGCACTTTCGGTACTTGCTGAAAGTGTTAGTTTGCTTATTATTGATCCGCTATAAATTGTTGTTTCTCTGGAAAAGTTTTGTTTATGCCCATTTGACTGATTAAGAATGAAAAAATTACAAATTTGTACTGGTGGGGTGTAATATGGCAAAAATGATTCTGTGGGTGTACCTGTTGTCCAAAACCCAAAGGCACGATTTGATTCATATCCGCAACTAATTTCCAGGACTATTTTTTCTAAGACAAATGGTTGATCTATATATTGTGACATGTCTATCAAGTTTGAACTTGAACCAGCATATTTGTTATGGGCTGGAAACATGAAATTATCTATAGGAGCACCAGCATTTTGTGGAAAGTTACCATTATTTGTGTCAACATCTGCGATACGAAAAAGTGGAGTTGGGAATCCTCCTCCAAAACCAATGGTTTGTTCTTTAAAAAACTTCTCATAAGCATTTGTTACAATTGAAGTTGCAACAGTACCAGAAGTATAAAAATAATCTTCGTGACTAAACTCTTTGCCAGTGCCAATACCTTCCCATACCTTTAAATCATTGTTCCAATATGCCATTGGGTAGTTTCTGCTTGTAGAAACGTGATTTCTTATTGCAACAGAATGAGCAACTTTTGGTGTTAAATCAATAACAATCTTTGTTTTTGACCACAATGGAGATTCAAACCCTTCTGTACCAATCTCATCAACAGAAGAACCTGACGCATAAAAAACATTCGCACTCAATGTCTTTGTGTCTTGGTGTGAATCTTCTTTGAAAGGTTGAAACGCCTGGCCATTTGGATTGTCAAAAGATAAATGAGTATCTGCAATTCCTTTTCTTAGAAGCAATACGCCAGTCAAACTTGAAGACATATCTTGTCCAAAATTAACGTATGTTGTTGCAGAGGAACTTATTGTATTTCCACCTAAAGACCAAGTGATTAATTGTGTAAGACCAACTCCAGCACCGAGTGAGCCAGTTTGTAAAGTGAAATTTATTGTCTTTGTATCATCAAACTGGACATTAAATCTTCCAGTCCTGTTATCAGTTACAGTTCGTGATATGGTTGGGAAAGACCCCGAATGAGCATCCATTGCTTGCAATAGTGCTTTCGGTGGAAGTCCTTTAATTCTTGATCTTTTATTGCTGCGTGGCATATTGCTTTAAATAGTTGACTTTGTTTTTTGTGTCAATTACATAATATATGTTTCATGCCTTTGTTGGATAGCCTTAATTGCCTTTTATCCAACCATTAAACGCAATACTGTCTGTACCCTCTTGTCCAGCAGTTGGACCATACACAGAATATCCTGCTGTAGCAGATTTTCTATTAAGTCTTTCTCTGATATCCTCATCATAATTTATGTCACTGCCAGACAAAACAAGATTACTCATTGTAACAACAAATCTTATGTCAGTATGATTTGAACCAGAGAACAAGTTCGCAAACTTGTTTATTGTAAGATCATCGAATGGTGCAACAACCATTTTAGTCTGATTCAAGACACCATTTGCTTTAAGATAGGACGCAGTAACAAAAGTACCAGACAATATCTTTCCTGAGTTGTCTAAGAATGGTGCGATGTAGTTGCTTTCTAACGAAATAAACTGTTCTACTCGTGATGTAAATCCATTAAGAACATCATATTGTTGATTGCCATCTTCTACAGCACCTCTTATATCATGAAGACCGTCTGGATCATTACCAGCATTCTTTCCATCTCTAGACTTGATTGTGAATGGCTGGAAGTTAGCTTCTTTATTCCCAATTGGTTGATCATCTATAGTAGAATCAAACCAAACATCTTCAGAAGAACTAATATAGGTGATTGGGTCAAAGGTTTGTGTCTCTTCAAATATCTTTGTGCCTTCATAGTCAGTAAAAGATAAAGATTGACCAACGGTTCTTATGACTGTATAACCGTTAGTGTTTCCAGACCAAATCTTACCACCAGATCCTTTAAATCTGTGAGAGTTTCTGGTTATTTCGATACCTTGTCTGAATCCATCAATATCTCTGGTATCCATACCTGGATTGCTTCCAGTAGTTACAAGAGTAATATGCGCAGATAGTTTTAACTCACTTGATCTTGATTCGTCAAATGGTTTAAATTCTGTACTGTCAGAACTCGCATTCTCATCTACTGTTGAAACGCCCATTAGTATACCAACTTCCAGCCTTTATGACTTTTTCTTTTTTTTGTTATTAACAAATGAAGTTTCTGTGATGATAAATTATGATCTCTTGCAAATTTGGCCAAATTTTTGATTGGTCCAAAAACATTACCATCAGGAGATATCAATTCTATATTGAAAAGTTTTGAATTCTTTAAAGAAACAGCACTTTTTTGGTGTTCAGACTGTTTTCTACCAATGTTTCCAAGACTAATATTGTTTCTATGCTTTAAAGATAATTTTCTGCCAGTCATTAATTTTGAATGTGCTTCTTTTTGTTCTTTGGATATTTTCTTACCCTTGTGTTTATCAGAAAGTTTCTTTTTAGCAATTTCTGTATGTTTCTTTCCTTTAAAATGAGTGTTTCCGACTAGAGATTTTAGTAAGGCTAATTTTATATGTTCCGGGATTTCTTTACCAAATCTTGGATGATTTTTGCCACTCATTTTTTCTCTAAAAGTTAAATCTGTCGCCCACCTAATTTTCAACAGTTCTGATTTTTTTTGTGAATGCTCTTTTTTTTGTTTTATATCTGCCGCACTAAGTTTAGCTTTTTTGTCTAAATTGTAACAAAGCAATTGATTATCATAATATTTGTTGATATACTCTTGTTCTTTAATTTGTCGATTAGATTTATCTCCAGGTACTACTTCTAAAACTTCAAACAAGAAACATTGTTCTCCAAATTTATTAAAATCTCCTTGAAGGAATATATTATGGTGTTTATTTCTTTTAAGAGAAGAAAAATGTCCCATATATCGTTCTTTGAATCTTTTTGCAGACCCAATATAAATGCGGCCATTTTCTTTGTTGTATATTTTATATACACCACTTTTCATAAAGTTGCCCAGATAATTTGTTTCCATTGTTTATTTCCTTTTACCAACAATAATAATTTGAGGGCAGGTTGTATATTCTAAAATTAGTAAAGTCCTATTTTGCCAGTAATAAGTTGTAACAAAATCTTATCTTTTAAGCCACTTCTGATGTCTTCTCCAAGATAGATATCTTCAGAGTGATATTGTACTTTCGCCCTTTCAAGTAGATGGCTCTCTATAACAAAGTTGGTTCCAAGAAAGTCTGTCTTTCTTGGTAATAGTCTCTCAACAAATGTTCCAATGTTAGTATCAAACCACTTATAGAACTCGAAGAATCCCTTTATATTGATCTTGTCATTAAGCTTGTTAAAGTATAAGTCTCTTATTGTTTCTAAACCCTTATAATCACTAGCAAACTGTAGGTTTGGATCACCAAGGATATTGTTTAACTCCTCTAAACTAGAGAAAATTGTCATGATATCTTGATCTAATGAATCAATGATAGAGAAATCAATTGAGAGTTTGGTGCTGTCTGATGATTCTTCAAATGGATTAACTTCAGTTACTGGAGATTGATTTGCCCATGGTGAAGCTTCAACCTTACTAGCATCCTGGAATCCTCTGATTCTTACCTTGTTAGTCGTTACACCTTGATCTATCTTTGGTGACATAAAACTAAATCTATATTGTTCTGGGACAACTACAGTTGTAGAAGATAAGAAACCACTACCAGACATGCCAAGGTTGTTTTGCGTAAAGTCTGTAAGATGTAACTTGCCTGTAGAATCTGTTGTTGTATCTGGTTGATCTGTAGAAACATCAAGTCTTAATCTGTTCCATGATCCACTAACGTTTGTGCTTGCAAAGTTCCAGTTTTTACTTGGATCTCTTACACCAACAGAACGATAGTATCTAACGTGTTCTTTCCAATCAACATCATTCAGGTATTTTGACCAAAATCTGATCTGACCAACACGACCTTGTAGGAATGTAGAAGTACCAACAGAACTTGTAACAAATATTGGAGCACTTCCGGTCAATAGGTTTGGTACTTCATTACCAATCTTCAATACTATGCCATCCATACCAACAAGCTTATTATTAAACACAGAGGTTGATGATTCTAACACGTAGGAAGAAGTTGTGTATTGCTCTACTACTTGTCCACCATCATTTCTAGCAGCTCTTATGAAATAAGATGCAGAAACAACAGAATCAGATTCTGGATCATCATTTCTTTGCTTACCAAAAGAAACATACCACTTTTGACCATCAAAGATATCAACTCCAGTCAACTGTAATTTCAATTCCTGGATACTTGCAGTTGGATTAACTTGTGAGTATAGAGTGATGTTGTTGCTGGCTTTATCGGCAACAAGATTCATTAGTATAGAACCGCTCACAAGGGCCTCTGAGCCCGTCAATTGTAGTCTGGCTAGTGATTGACTATTGATATAACCAAACGCCGTAGGGAACCTGTAGGTGCCTTCAAATGTGAATGAACCAGAGGTTAGTAAACCGTTACTTTCAGCATTTGGACCAGCATATGGCCAACCAGGTTCTGTTTTTGAACCAGTTAGAAGTTCAGATACTATAAGGCCCGGACTTCCATTGGTAAATTGAGAGCCATTCAAGATATTGATACTTGAAGAGAAATTCAACATTGTAGAAGATTCTGTTCTTGTCTCTCTGTTAAACTCTATTGGGTTTTTTGTTGGTCCGCCATATTCTCTTATTCTAAAATTACTGTCTGGATCAATACCAACAGCTCTAATGAATGCCTTGACCGAATGGATTGTTCCTTTAGATCTTACTATGTCTTGAAGGTTGATAAGGATTCTTTTCCAAATCTGATTTTGTACTGATTGTAGACTGAATATGTTATAAGAGGTTGTATTATCTAGATTTTGACCTTCAATATATTGTTCAATAGAGCTACCAACGAAAAGTGGAGGCAAATCTATTCCTTCAGTTCTAGCAAACACACTTAAGAAATCATTTGGGATTGTATCTGTTTCATCATATGAGAGTTTGTTTAATGAAGAGAAGGCTTGAATGTAAAGTTTCATTTCATCAAAGAATTTTGCCCATGTGTAAAGAAGAGAAAGTAAAACTTGTGTTGAACCAAGATTGTTTTCTCTTGGATTGTCACCATTGGTATTGGAATAGATGATATCTCCTTCAAGATTCTCAAATCCTTCCATGCTTTGACCTTCATCAAAGTAATGTGGTGGAACAAGTTTTGTTATGATGTTTGGATTTTCATTATCATATCTTGATGCACTAACCAAGAGCTCTAACTTAAGATTCAAAGTGTCTGTTACATTTGGAAATAATACTGGGCTTAAACTTAATGGTTCATTAACCATTGGAGAATCACCAGATGTGAAACTTCCAGAAAGTTCTCGTACTCCAAGAGAGACGCCAGTTGTGTTTAACTTGCCATGCAATGAATTGCCAGAATAATCTAAAACAAGATTTGTTTGACTTCCTGTTGGTTCATTAAACTTGAAATAAAGTTTAAGTTTACCATTTGAATAAACTGGTTTTGTTCTATTATCTTTTTGTTCGGATGTGCTTCTAACAGAATGCCATATTCTCAATTCATCTATGGAGCCAGAGAATGTGTTGTTTGGAGTAAATGTTCCAACAGCACTACCAGAACCAACATATACTGTAGCTCCATTAGTAGTGAAAGAATCAAACTCAATCGGCATTGAACTTGAAGTTGTCAACATGCCATCTTTGTATCCAAAAATTGTTTCTATTCCTGGGGTTCTGTCCCATACCCAAGATAGGTGATGCCATGTGTTAAATTCAACCGGAATGGTTACTTTATCCTGAAGTCCATTCTGACAAACCAACATAGAAACATTTGAGGAAGCAGAAGTTGATCCAATTATTTCTGAGACAATTCCAAATCCATTGCTTCCACTAATCTTTGATAACACGTATTGGTTTCTATCACCAAGAGATTGACTTGCAACATACAAGTGCATTTCAACAGTCATGGAATCTGTTCCAGGGTCCAAAATAGTTTTACCAGAAGTAGCTCTTGAAACTGTTGGATATAAAGATCCCTCAGAGTCTTTTACTTGGACAACTGTGCCAGTGTCAGAAGAATTGGCAGAACCGGAAAAGAAAAGATAACCTTTGTTTTTTGGAAGTCTATCATATACCCACTTCTCAAAACCTGTTATCCCATCCATGAAAAGTTCTATCTCTTTTTTTGTTCCATCGAAAGGAAATTCATTGATGATCTTTTCAAATGCTATATTAGTCTTTACCTGCGCACTGTTGAAAAAAGTATGATTAGAGAAATCACTCCAATCAATATTCAATTGTTGTGTAGATACAAGTCCATCCTCTTGAATGTTATATCTGAAGGAGCCAGTAATACCAAGAGCAGTAGAACTTTGAAGTTCTGAATCAGTTTTTGAAACATAAGAATCATTGGCCGAACCATCTTTGTAATATCGGTTAACCGATGGAGAAAATAATGGTGGCTTTACTGTTCTTAGTCTCTTTGCGCTGTCATCCATTATGGAACAACCTTAAATGTAAATCCTTTATTCTGGACAACAATATCTTTACCAAGATCATTCTTGATAAGAAACTCTAACTCATAGACTTCATTTACATCCAAGTCTTGCATGAATAGATCGAAATACATGCCTTGAGTATCGGTAGACATTATTGTAGATGTAGAGAATGGAATGACTACATCATTTGAATATGCCTTTGTTAATCTCCATCTCATATCAGGTATAATAGTAGAAGTCATTCTAGATGGATATCTAGTAGCAATTTGCATGTTGTCAAGATTCTGAGCAACTACTCTAACTCTTGTTTTATCCGCATGTGTATATGATTCTTTAAGATTGACAGCATTAACAACATAATTCTTTTCATTTGAATTCTCGTAACTTCCAAGAAGTCTCTTAAACAGAAAGTAGTTTGTTGAGTAAGTTACTGTTCTGTCTAAACTAATCCAAGATGCTTTCATTGAAATTTCATTATTTGAGCCAACAAATGAACTAAGACCAGCAGTATCTACAAAATCTAACATGAAATTAGCGTCATATATTCCTGTCATGTTATTGTATTGTGAACCAGTGAATGATTGTGAGAAATACACAACACTTGTTGTTAAATGATTAATGCTTGCACTAAAGTTTGCTTGATAACTTGAAGTGGTATAACTGATACTTTTACTAGATTCCAATTTAAGCATCAAACAATCATTACCAACTATCTGATTTGAACCAGAGTTAAGATTTACCCAGTTTCCACGAACCTGGTTATACAAGAAGAAACTTTGACTAACGCCAAACTGTGGATCACCACCAGTATCACGTATTCTATCTACAACCTCTATGTTTAGTTTTGGTTGTAACGCCTTGTTGAAAGTATGTCTACTACCAAAACGCTTAACAAACCTGGTTTTATCGTCTGTTTCTTCTGATTGAATAAAAGATAGTCTAAACCCATGATTTGTAATCATTCCTGCAACTGATGCTGATACTAAGGTTGTTATGTCAAACACGCCATCTTCATCACCACGATCAAATGTTTTGAACACACCCAATGATTGCAAACCAAATCCAATGTCTCCAGAAACTATGGTATCAACAGTGTCACCAAGATTGCCAAAAGAGTTAGCTCCGGTAACAACCCAAGAAACGGTCGTAGAAGCTTTTAGGAAATTCGCTGTGTCAAGATCTCTATAGGAGACTACATCACTACCTCTTCCCTCATCAAAGGCTCTAGAGAGCGGATAGAGAGCAATTGTGAAGTTGGATGGAGTTGTCTGCCCGCCGTATACATCTTTAAGAACAAGTGAAGCGGTAAAGGTTGGGTTAGCAATATCTGACAGAGATATCTGACCATAATCAAACTTGATTAAGATTCTGGATAGTTCTGTAACAAGACTCCCAGTTTCAGAAGTTAGTGTGGTTTCACCGTATAATTTGAAAAGATCAAGAGTACCTGCTTGTCCAGTGTTTGAATCAATGGAACGAGAGTTGGCTATTACCCTGTTGGTGATGTAAGTGTCTTTTGATGCACTGAGTAAGCGATACATATGGATTTCCTTTGATTAAATATGAACCATCAGTTTTTTACTGGACTATTCCACGTATATCAAACTCACTGTATTTTATCTCAAATATGCCGCCCTTTGGTGGATAAATGATTTTAGACTTAGATACCAACTCATAACTATCACCAGAATAAGATCTGGGAGTTGAAGTTGAGGTTGGTTTATATTCACCAGAAATGTTTTTGACTTCAATTCTGCTAACTGACATGACACCAATGTTGTTATAAATTACGTTCTCTATATCATTCAACATTAGAGGTTGATCTATCTCAAAGTTTCTGGTGCTGAAATATTGTTTAATCTTTTCTATGATCAACTGTTTTACAAGTTGTTTGTTTACACCAGCTTCCGCTGTTATAGAAAAATCAATAACAAGATTTATTATTCTGGCATCAAGGATGTCAACTGCATCATTTGTCAATCTGTATTCATTGATGAAGGTTGACAGGTTCTCTTTTAGTTTATCTGGAGAGGTTGTAAGCTTTCCATCAGAGTCTCTTGATACAATAAACAATTCTGTTGCCAAAGGATTTGTAGAACTCTTATGAACTGCAGCTCGGAACACTCTACCAAAATTAGATGGCATCGTATAGATTCTAGCTAGTAAGTCTTCCTTTGTAACAATTCTTGATTGTGAAGCTTTAATTGCCGGGATTCTTCCTTTTAGTTCAGTAATTGTAGGTGCATCTTCACCACCAGCAGCTTTCTCTATGTTTACTGAATCAAGACTTGATCTTACAAACTGAGACTCGGCTGCACTTGGACTGTTTGGGAATGTTAAAGTAGCAGAAGATATGCCTCTTATGGATCTTGGTCCAGCATTATGAGATAAACCACCACCATATCTGTATTCAACTGTTATGATACTGTTTGGAGCTATTACTCCAAGAGTGGTTGTTTGCAAAAGATTATTTGGGTTTAGGGTAAATCTTGAGAAGTTTCTTTTGCCATATAATGGAATAGCAAACTCACTTGGATCTGGAATGATATCATCATCTAGTGACTCTGCACTTCCACCACCAAAAGTTAGAGTTGTTAGCCGTGTATTCAAAGACATGTTTGAAATGAATCTAAATGGAGCTGGCTTAATAGTCATTGCATCTTTAACAATGCCATTATCACTCTCTAAGTTTTTCAATCTTTCAAACACGGTATCTTGTGTAAGGTATTCTACCTCGTAATAATCATTACCTTGATTATCATAAACACGAGTTATCTCTGTAACATTCTCTTTTGAAAGAGTAATCTTCTTAAAGGCAGAAAAAGAACCGACAGAAAAAGTATCAGTTCCAGTAAACCCAGAAATACACTGTCCATTTTTAGACATAATGAAAGTAGTTGGATTGTTATTAACATCTCTATTGCCAACAGTTACTTCAGCAGTGTAATCTCCATTTGCATTCAGTTCTGTAAAATCGATATCTTCTACCAACTCAAACTGTGTCCCATTATCAGCCTTTACAGTGCATCCAGCAGAAATAATTGGTAATGCAGCAGAGTTTGGAACATATTGTTCTCCTGTAGGATTGCTTGCCTTTATTTCTATAAGAAATGTTTGATCTACAACAGCAGGAGATGCTCCAACAACTGGGACACCTGCGTTTGTAAGATGAGTCTCTATGTTTGCTGATTCTGTAGCAGTTGCAGGATTCATTTCATGAAACTGATGATCAAGATAGAAGGATTGAACGTCACCAACATAAGCTGCCAACTCTAAGAACAATCCACCAAAACTTGTTTCAGAAAAGTCTTTGATGTTGTCTGGAAAATATGTCTTTGCATATTCCAAAAGATCTTGTTTGAATCCATCAAAGTCCTTATTTAGGTACTTTCTTTGCTTGATCTTTTTAAGTAATTCTTTTTTGGAGCCGGTAGCCATAATGTTATCCTATTAAATGAGGGTTAGATCAAGTTCCATTAGTTGATTCTGTAGATTAAGTAATGGTATTGTGTATGTGATTTTAATTCTAATTTTGGTTATTCCGTCAACAGCCTGAAAAACACTTGATTCAAAGTCTGATAAACTAACGAACGACATATATTTTGAAACAGCTGTATTGATGTTCAACATAGCTTCATTGTCAAAATTGTCTTTATTGATATATTCAGACAGTAAAGGTCTAAGGTTTGCGCCAAAGTTATATTGGATTACTCTATCACCATGGTTTGTAAGAATAAGATTCTTTAGATTATCACTAATTTGATCTCCAAGATCAAAATGCATTTCTAACAACTCTGGTCCACGTTGACTAAGTTGCATTGGAGTTTTAATACCAATAGGCATCAGAGACTTGTTTTTATCAAGTACATCATTCTGTGCTGCGTCTTTTCTTACGCCTACATTTTTGAAAGATATCGCCATGTGGTTAAATAGGACCTAAACAAACTTCCTAAACTAATTTCCACCAGTTTGCGCCATCACACTTCAACCACATTGAAGCATAATCTGTAGTTAATGTCTTGGTGGTAGAACCATCTATAGTTTGTGAACCATTTCCGTCTATTGTTAAAGTATTACCACTTGCCGTATCATGAATCTTGATTATAATCTCACCATTTTTATTTGACGCAACTGTAGCATCAGGCAAATTTATAGTGAAACCACCAGCAGATATATCTGCCAAGATAACATCTCCAACAACAGCTGTGTATGTACTAGTCTTAACTGGAGTTATTATCATTGAAGATGATATTCCAACAGCTCCACCAAAATGATTTTGTATTGATATGCCATGACCAGCAACAAAAGCATTCGTACCATCAATCAATTTTTGATGTGATCCAGTTATTTGAGTTACTTTAGCATAACTTGACGTAAAGAAAGTAGTAAGTGTAGCACTTCCTGTTAATTGAGTAAAGGTGGCTTGACTTCCAGAAACATTTGTTCCACTAAGATAAGTGAATTCTCCAACGCTTGAAGTTATATTACTGGAAGTTATCTGAGAAGATATAAGGCGTGTAACAGTAAAAGGATTGATTAACAAATCAAAAGAGATGTAATCAGTAAGTTCTTTTATTACAATCTGACCAAGACCCTTGACTCTCCTGAATTCTATTATCTGACCTTGCTTAGTAATAGTTGTTTCAGCAGTGTTAGTTCCAGTTGGTCCTACACTTCTAAAAAGTCTTGGTATTAATCCATTGATTGACATTGATCATAAATATCAACCACCAAATTTAATCGAATTCTCAACAAAGATTTTATCTGAATGCTGTTCTGGCTTAGTATTCCCTTCAACAACAGCCTTTTGTTCTGGAATGGCAGCTGCTACAGCAGGACTAGCAGTGAGTATACCTGGAATTGGTGCTCCAAGATTTCCAAAGTTACCAGCAAGAAGATCTGCGAAACCTTTAGTCAAAATATCAATTTGTGCCTGTAATGCAAGGATAGTCTTCTCATAGTTCTGATACAAAACAACTGGATTCTTCTCATCTGTTGCTTTGCCTATATAGATGTTTCTACCTTCTATCTGAACTTGCCCACTATCATCTATAAAGAAATAACCAAGATCAGCATCTTCTTCTCCTTCTCTTATTAGGAGAACCGTTCCCTTAACATTCTCATTATCATCTTTTCTGGCTATCAATCTTATATGATCAGCTTTACCGACAACAAATGATTTATTGAAGGAACTTGTTTTACTAGCAGCAGGAAGCTCTGGTAGAGATAAAGAGTTATTGGAACTTAGTTGTAAACCAAAGTTTTTATCTGCATTGGTTTGCATAGAAACATAGAATCTTGCAGCATCATTGACAAGATCGGGATCTCCCTCTTTTGGATTATCTTTTCTTGTCCAACCTTGTCTGTATGGAGCCTTATCTGTTTCAATCTCACCTTTTGTGTTTCTAACAACACGAGCAGATGTAGTCTTGGAAAAATCTTCATCGGTTGGATTTCCAAGTTTTCTTCCTCTGCCAACAACTATATCAATAGTACCAGATTGACCCTTGATGTCATCAGGACTTTCCAATGGACCAATCCTATCTTCTCCAAGAGAGATAAGAGTATTGTTTGAACCTTGAATAACATAATCTCCAGGCCTTTTCTTAAAACGTGGAACAGGTTCATTTGTAGTTAAAACATTACTTTTTGACGATGCCTTTATCTGATCAAATGGATCTTGTTTCTTACTAACAGAAGTATCTGTTTGTAAGGTTACTGTCTCTGTAGTTCCACCACCATTTTGAAAGCCTGGACCTGGATAATCTGGTTTGGCAATAGAACGGTCAGCAAGATCATAGTTGTCTGGATTCATCGTTGAATCAAACATTCTATCATAATGTGTATAGTTTACATCTTCAACAGTGCCCTGAGAACTGATTCTAGTAAACCAGAAGCCCATCTTTGTTCCTGTATCAGAGTAATCCTCATAAAGGACGTAAACAGTTTCTCCAACCTTTACAGGCATCTGTACATGGCTAGAGAAGAATGGAAACAATATTGTGTTGGTAGCAGCACCTTGTCCACCAGCATTACTGGTTATCATTGCTATAACACTGTTGGCTGGAATTACACTAACAAGTTCTGGATTGTTTACTTGATCCGCAATGTTATCTTTTTCGTCTTCTGTTAAAGACATTGGATCAACAATTACTTCTATAACAACTGCCTTTTGTAAAAGCGGTGCTGCACCACGAGTCTTAACTGCATGGAGATCGTCTCCAATGCTAGTAGTTGAATCGCCACCAATTATTTCTCTTTGTACACTGCTGCTACGCATTGTTTAATGATCACTTTTTCTTGTTGGCACTTTCCATCTTTTCAAAGAAGGAATCTTGATCTGTAATGTCGTCTTCATCCATTTCAACAGCATCATCAAGGATTTCTGCAAGTCTAATCAATTGCTCATTGGACTTGTTCATTCTCTCAAGATACTTTGAAAGTGTTTGCCCATGAACAGCATGTTCGGTTGGACTTTGGTGAACCTTTTGATAAAGATCTCCAAACATGATATAGGCATTGCGTCTATCAAGAACTGCATTGGTGTATATCTGTTTCCAGAGACTCTTTTTTCTATCATGCAACGAAGATAAGGTCCCAAGAAGCTCAGCGAAGTCTTCTATATTCTTCTCAGCTTCCTTCTCTAGTTCTTTTGGAGTCTTTGGGAGAAACTCTTCACTGCTATCATCGTCATCATAAGAATCTGTCATATAATACCTTTACTGTATTATAAGTACGCTTCTCACTGATTTCTTAATATCTTTTCAAGTGTCTTTAGAGTAGTTCCAACATCTCCAGTAACATGTAGAATACCAATACCTCCGACAGATTCAATAGCCTTGATAGACTTTACCCTATCATCAATAAGGATACCAATCTTGTCTCCAGTATCTATGTTCTTGTTGTCTACCACAATAACCTTATTACCCGACAAACCAAGATGATTCTGACACCAAACCCTCTTACCTTCTGCTGACAATGTTCCTACTGGCGAAGTTAAGATGATTGGATTCATTGGGTTGATAGCTGCCCATAACTCTTTTCCACCTGGAGCCCAGTCCAAATCAACCCACCACTTCTTGTTGCTTGCGATATACCAATACATCATCTGATTAAAGGCCTTGGCGCCCGTTTCACGGCTCTCAAAATCCTTAAAGGTAAAACCCACCTTGTCAGGTCCATATTGCTCCTGTACCTTTTTAAAATATTTGTAGGCCAATGCCATTTTCTTTTGTGCTGGATCATTCTTGTCAGCATTACGATAGGCTTCTATGTTGTTTGAAATCTTGTCATACAAGAGATTTCCTGTATTGACAATGCCTCCCTCAAAATCTACAAGCACACCATCCATGTCACAATAAATTTGGAAAGGAGATTCCTCTTTGTTGTCGAGGATCTCTTCCAATAGGATATTGATTTTGTTGCGCAGCATTAATTTTGTTTGTTCGTCCATCATGATGTCGTTAATTATACACGATTTATCATGGAATTGCAAGCATAAAAGGATACGTCATTGTCTTAAACTTTTTTCAAACTAATCATTTTCCCCTAGTTTCTTCATTTCTTTGTATCTTTTTTTAAGATAACCCAACCACGGTGATTTTTTATTCTTTTATTCAACAACTTGTTTAGACCGACATTACTCAAACCGTATGTTGTTAAAAAGTCTTTGGTGATCTTATTAAGAAATATTTCATTTCCTTCTGGAGATAACAACCACACATCATATTCCTTGGTTTTCGTTTCTATGGTTCTTTGTATAGCAAGTTGTGACGGTTTCTTTCCTTTGTTAGCCAGCGATAACTTTAATCTCTTTTCTTCACTACAAGGAATGCAACCCTTACCTTTTCTTGAATCACTTATTCTTTTCTTGGTTTCATCCGATGTTGGTCCAAGTTTTTTACCTCTTCTTGATAAACCCATATTCTCTCGATGTTCTGCAGAAAAATCTTTCCCAAACATTGGATTTAACTCCCCAAGTTTTTGGTCACGAAGTTTTTGTTTTGTTTCATCAGAACGAGTTTGACCAGTACGAATTTCTCTCATGTGCTCTTGATATTCAGGGTCTTGCCATAATTCTTTAGAACGGAGCGATTGCTTATTTCGTTCTTCTTCAGGCCAACGAAATTCAGAATATTCTCGTTTCCTTTCTTCTGTCCAAGACATTTTTAGTGATTCACTAAGTTTTCTTTTGGATTCTTCTGGAGTAGAAGACCATGGGCCTTGTCTTTTAATTGTTTTTACTTTAGTGTTAAAACAATTACCAAGTTTCATTTGCTTTTTAATATATCGTTCTTCTAACAACCGTCGCTGCCGCATTGTTCCAACCGTAACTTCCACAACTTCAAACATAAAAGCATCGGGACCATGTTTGTTCCACGATGCTTGAAGATGTTTGTTATGATGTTTATTCTTTTTAAGAGAATTTAAATGATTCCTAACACGTTCTTTAAATTCTTTGGCAGAACCAATGTATACATTACCATTTACTTTATTTGTTATTTTGTATATGCCACTTTCTTTAGAGTGACCATTGAATATGAATTCCATATTAATAAGTATTGTACCCAGGGGAGGTTATGTATGAGACTTTCTTTAAAACTAATCATTTTCCCCTAGTTTCTTCATTTCTTTGTATCTTTTTTTAAGGGACGACAAAACGACTGAGAGTTGTTTACTCGAAAGTCCTGTAATTTCCCTTATATATAACAGGATTGCTCTTTTGTTTAGAATGTCAATGTCATCTAGGTTCTCAACAATCTGCTCAATGGCATTAAGACAAAGTTTTTCATTGTCTGTCTTAACCTTCTCACGCATCTTGTCAAGAGTATCTTTTAACAGTTTTCCTTGTTCATTAATAGCAATTAGTTCTTCATATGATGGAACAATGTTGTGGGATTCAAAAAGATCTAGATCGGCTTCAGTGAAGCTTTCTCTATCATCAGCACTGATATAAGTTTTTATCCTTTTTACATTCTGTTTTGATCTTATTGTTAACCAGTTCTTTGCAACAACGTTGAAGTAGGAAAAGGCCTTTGAACCTTTTTCTTCATCAAACTTTGGTACAGTCCTGTATAAGAATTCTAAACATTCTGACTTAAGATCCTTCTTTGATTCGTGTGTGATTTTGAAACCATACACATTGATAAGGTTTTCTGTGAGAGAATCAAATGCTGGGAGGACTTCCTTAACATAGATTTTCTTTTTATCTTCTTGATTATCTTCTTTTTGATATTTTACTATTGAATCTTGTGTGTCTTGACCAAAGTAATTCAAGGAAATCGTGCCGGGCTTCCTCTTTATTATTCTCTTCCTCTTTGGCTTAGCGAACTTATTCTTTTTAGTCTGTTCTTCCGACATGTAGCACGGTTCCTTGTCTTGGTTTATTAGTTACTGGCTGTGCAATATCATTATCA
>Ga0315289_10001987_pt1 | contig 31717 bp, 23 predicted proteins | sample YL17G11_40_MG_FD_203452 | JGI IMG/M metagenome (GOLD analysis project Ga0315289, IMG submission 203452) | Sediment microbial communities from Yellowstone Lake, YNP, Wyoming, USA - YL17G11_40 | ecosystem: Environmental > Aquatic > Freshwater > Lake > Sediment | place: USA: Wyoming | collected... | reverse complement strand
AAAAAGAATTACCAGCTACAGTAAAGAAGATCGATGTAGCATCTAGCTATGTGGATAAAGAAAAACTAAAAACCGCACTTAAAAAATTAGTAAAATAGATTAAAAATTTACCTTGCCACCATCGTATTCATACCCTGAATCATAAACCAATTTAAGATATTCCGAACCGAAAAACATGGGCTTAACCATCAGCCCACTACTTTGCCAGGTAGAAATACCTGTAGCATATGCGACTAAAGAATATTCCATTTGCTCTACAGTCCCATCAAGATGGGTCCAATCTGACATTTTAACTTCACAAGTAAAATCACTTGCTATGTTTATTTCAATATCGGTTATATCGTTACCTTGTGGTATTTCAACAGTTATATCTCTTGCTACACCGCCCATTAAAGTAAATTCAATAGGATCATTCGGGTAGAAAATAAAACGAATTGTGCAATCATTTGTAGCAACAAGATTTAAAATCCAGCGTAAAGGTTGTACTTCTTCTGTTTCTGTTACAGTAAAATTATATGGCAAAAAAGGAATACACTTTAGCCCTATGCAAAAAACATTTTTAAGGGGGTCTGTTCTAAAATGAATCCTGTTAGGGGAAAACCGGACAGTGCCCTCCGCTAATTCCCAAAAACCCGGAACATGTGCAGCTATTGGCCGCTTCATAACTAAATAATTTTTGTCCACGGTAACATACTTATTTTTAGTACCTAAGAGATACCCACCAGTTCGGTTCAATGTCCTGTAGGATAAATGTTCTTCGGAATCTTTTCCTTCCAAGACATTACCAGACATTGTATCCAATACAAACGGCCCCACAGGCTCGTTAGTGAAAATAGAATTTGGTACATTTATTATTTGTGAAAAATATGCAGGATAAGCTCTCATATATACTAGCGTGTTTTCTTGGAAATCCCTGGCAATAGGCTTTTCGAGGACAAGGCGATAAACAATAGTATAGTAGGTATCGAACTCATCCGGTTCTGTTCTTCTGATTGCCTCTACTATTTTTACCTCTTGCAAGGATTGTAATAGGCCATCTGTTTGTTTGTAACTAAAGACATCCCCGTTAGCTAATGGGTATTTTGTTTTAACCCAAATCTCTGTATCCCCGTGACTATACTCAAGATATGTCATCATAGGAAAAGCATATAAAATTACTTTATCTTCAAGGGTGAATTCTGCATTTATTGCCTCTACGGTTGTAATCCTACCAATACCGAGGATATCCGTAATATCGTCTACAGTGTAGGTGTCCTTGTCACCTACCTTTATAATACTGTCCGGTACAATCCATTCAGATGTTCTGGTAATGTCTATTTTATTATCCAGGCGCAAAGGGATTGTATTAAGTTTAAAAGTATTATCAGGATTTATCAGCCCCACGGTAGATCCTGTTTTTTTCCCAAAACGGATCTGGCCTCTTAAAGACGGGTCAACAAATCTCTGAATACCCCTTGGAAACAATTTCACATGGGAATAATGATTTATTGTGCTATTAATTATTTGTTCAATTTGATTTATTTTATTCATTATGCCTATTTCATGTCTGTTTCATGTCTGTTTCATTAAAATTGTACCAAAATCCTAAATAAAATTACGCTTCTATGTGTCTTTACAATAAGTGGGAAATGCCCTATTGCCAGTAAAAATAATTCATCCACCAGAGGCACACTTGGGTCTGCATCTTCTGCCCGTTCAATTACTTTAGCCCATAAACCAATTTCACCTATTCCCGCTAAAACCTCGTCCCTGGATAGTCGGCAATTTGCAATTAAGGTTGTTGGCTGTAACCTTTCAATTAATTCCACGGGCTTCTTAGAATCATCTGTAGGAAAAATTTTATCTTCCAACTCAATTGAATTGGTTAGCACCGGAGTAATATGAACTGGATTATCTTCCGCATACCCACCACGCCCAACATCAAATCCATAAACAACAAACTTTAATTCGCCTATTGTTGATCTGGCAAACATTGTTCTGCCCTGGTCAGTCAGGTTGGCTATAATAGGATCGGGGGTATCTGTAAACGGCATTTTGCTGTTCCTTTTTTAAGGCGTAAATTCTCTTGTATCACTTACTGCGGAGTATACTTGATCTGCGTTTAACCCGAAAGACATATACCCGTTCTCGTTGCAAATAAAGTATCCTGAAAATGAAACAAGCTCATTTAAAGACCCTAATTGCTTTTGTCCTAGAACGTTTGCCTTTACCTTATGATAACCATAATCTAAACCATACGCACCTATATTTTTTCTATCAGGGATTACAGAATAGGCATCGACATAACCCCCCGAATAATTACCGACCACGTTCGGAAAAGTAGATAAATCAAAACCGTCCACCTCTAATGTGAACCGCCCATAATCATTTCCCATAAAATACTGAACTTCAAAAGCAGTACCCAAGAAATAAAATTCAACGGATGCATCCAAAACATCACTGGAAACAATTCTTCCAACAAAATTTGAAAAGGTGTCGTCAACTGACCAGTCATCATTTCCCGGAACAGAATCTAAAAATGTCATGTAATGGAAAGCATTTTTGAAAACAGACCCTATTGGAAAAGCAGCACCAGCAAAATCCATATCCCATGGATAATATCTTGCTATTCTTGACATGTCTGCTACTACTGTTCGGGTGCTTTCGGTATCTGGAATTTTAGGGGAATATACATACAACTCTTTAATATACACTTCTGTAGGCAATAATATAATTACTTCATGGGACTGATACTTAGCGTTAGCAAAAATATTTATTTTTTGTAAAGAAATCGATCCAAGAGGAAGAAAATAAAAATCTGATCCATCAATACTAACACTTGCGTTAATTGGAATGGATGGCGTTAAGTTATTAAACAAAACATCAAGTCTGGTTGCTAGCACATTCATTCTTAATGTGGACGAATTAAACCCAAAACCATCTGTAGTATATTTAATATCTGTACTCGAAATAGTGGTAATCATATCCGTTGAGATAACATGTGCGTTTGCTAAAGTTGAACCAATATCTAGGGTAGAATCATTTATTAAATTTTCAGAAATTACATATGGTTTTTCTTCTTCTTCTGTAGGATAAACCATACTTGAATTAAGATTACAAATATGTCTAAGTATTATGGGTCCGATAGGCACCGCTGAATCTAAAGTTAGAATCTTATCTACGATATTCACTACTTTTCGTATTTCTATTGAACCCGCACCAATAACATAAATAAGATCATTTATATTATATAAAAGTAATTTGTCCACGCCATCCGTTATTGTTACATCTTCAGGAAAAGGTGTACCCGCTACTCCCGCAGGGGTATCTGGAATATTGTCGGTATCCTCTAGGTATCCTTTTGCAACCGAGTAACCGCCTTCGTATACTTCATACAAAAATCTACCTCCGCTACCACCTTGTATAAACGACATGGCCTCAATTGAAATATCTGATAGTGTGTCTTTTTTTACTAACCCAGCATATTCAAACGCTCTTCCACTTTCAAGCAAGGCAATAGATTCATCTACAGAACGAATCATAGAAATACCGTAAATTTCCAAATTCTTTCCAGCATCCGGATTAACCCGCATTGTAATAGTATTGGCGTGATCAATAGATAGCCCGCTAGATAAAACTATTTGCTGAAATGCAACGCCTTGTTCAATGGATACATTATTGCAAACATTATCATAAAACACAGGAACTATGTTTTCGTCTAAACCATTTATGGACACATATAAATCAGGATTAGTGATTTCTTTTTTGACTAAAAGAACAAGATCGGTAAAAAAATCAGTGACCGTTAAGGAACAATTACTGGTTGCATCACAAAATATCCCTACATTGCTACTTTGCCCTGCACCATAGAAAACAACTCTGGGGTCAAATCTACCAGAGGATTCCACAAGACCATATCCCGCCCTGCCGTCAACAAAACTAAATTCGTTTGGTATTCTTTGTATGCTTTTTGTTCTAACGTATTCATCTGCATAACTTAGCTTCAATTCTGACAAAAGAATATTTCTTGGGTTGTTATTTAATTTAATACTCCCATCAATAGTATTTACCCCGCCCACAGTTTCAGCAATAACTCTTGGCTTGATTCCAGTTACAGGGTCTACAACATCTATTGTGTTGGCAAGATCATTAACGGCAATTACCTGTAAAAATCTTCCAGCCGCATCTCTAAACCAATTACCAATCTCAACTAAAGAAAGATCCACACCCGCATCATATGTAATTTTTCCGCTGGTAAAACTATAAGTGAATCCAACTTTTCCCGTATTCTCAAAAGTGTATACGTCATCAATCCCTATGTTTTTTGTAAAATAATCACTAAGCTTGGGATCTTTTGACAACTTTTCGAAGTCTTCGTTTTCTGCTACAATATTAGTATTAAATGCAGTATCAAGATATGCCTTGACACTATCTTGAGATATTTTTAAATTTACGTTTTGCTCATCTTCAGATAGCCATGTATCAAAAGAAGTACCTTTTATATTTGAAATTGCCGATAAAAGATATCCCGCAGCGTACTCATTGTTTGGGCTTACCGCCACAGAAAAACTTTTATCCAAGTATTTAAGATATACTTTTCTCCCATACACAAGCCTATTCGCAGAGTTTACCGGGTTGCTGGTTGTGATGTAAATATATTCGCCAGTATAGTATCCATCCAATGCATCTACAGATGGATTAAGCGGCAGAGTTAATGCCTCGTTTTTATATACTCCAGTTACTTGCGCTGGATACCCTGAAGCATTTACGTAACCACGCTCCACCGTTGGATCTAAAAACATAAAATATTTATTGGCCGATCCCACCAAGCCTGTTCCAACAAAAACACCCAGGCCATGTGCCCCGTTTAAGTTAGAAACTAAATAGGTTGCTTTGTCCACGAAAGCTTCAGTGGATAGGAAAGTGGTGGGCTCTGTAAGATAGTATTCTTCTGTAATGAATTTATTATCTAATGAGGGAATACCTAAAATCCCGGTGGCTCCGGCAAGAGCATCGTTTTCATTTTGTGTGGGAACTCTAGGATCGTTTTGTGTAACATATCTATTTTCTGGAAAAGGAGTGGCTGGCTCATTACCTGGCGAGCCATACGATCCTTGCGCAGCAAGTAATTGGTAATCCGTTAAATGTTTTTCGTCTACAATCTGATTAGTTTTATGAAGATTGAATATATTTTCTGTTTTTGTAATATTTACCCAATCCCAAGAGGTATCAATATAGCTCCACGCCCAAAGGTTTAAATACCCGTATTCTGAATTAACTATATAAAAATCGCCTACATAATTAAACCTGGTATCCGTTCTTGGCAATAAAGATTCATCACCTAAATATCCGCGAAAATAGCTGCGTCCTTTTCTATCTTGCAAATCTCTTCCTGATACAGTTTCAGAAGACGGGGTGTAGCTAATAATTTCAGCCTCAATACTACCTGCATATACCTTACTAAAAACAGTATAGGTGTCTTTGTTTAAAGACCATTCTGCTTCTGTTATGGATACAAGCTCAATAGTTGGATCTTCCCCCAAAGGAACTATTGTTTGAAGGGCAATAATTTGATCCATATTTGCATGTACAGCTACTGTTTCCTCTGCGTCACTAAACACAAGTAGCCCTTTTGCCGTCTGCAAAGTAAAAGGGGACACTTTAATTTCCAGTGTATCTGGTACTATTGAAATCTCACCGCCAGTTATAACCCCTTTGGTAAATAGCGCAGAAAATCTAGTATTAAGATCAGATGTACTATCTTCATTTTGCCAGTGAAAAATTGAATAAAGTGTCATTTGTATTTTTCCTCTAGTCCCTTATGAATAAACTTATGAATAAATTATTGCTGTATAATGTAGGACATAATTTTCTGATTCAAGGGGCGTATTCCAAGCAACAGAAAAACCTGACGATGAAATCGCAGTAACCGTCAACGGTCTATATTCCGGCCAAACATCTACGGTATTACTTAGAAAAGGATTTAAAGTATAATTGTCGTTATCAAATTCTTTGGTAAAAACAACATCTATCGATGTTGACCCCATAGAAAGATTTATTTTCTGTGACCTGGTTTCATAAATAACCGTTCTGACTACAGGAACTTCCTCTTTTACAATAGCACCGGAATCAAAATTTCTTTCATCTCTCACCCAATCAAACCCTGTAACGAAATCACCAACACCCACCTTATGGCGATATCCAATGTTAGGCGAATAGCAGGTCTTATAGTCTGAGTTTACTTCATATACCGTAATCACATTAATGTACGTATCGCTACTTGCCGGGTTTTTATTTCCCGAGGGCTCCGTTGATTCTGGTAACTGTATTTTTAGTGTATGTAGAGTTTGTGATAACCCTGTAACAGAAAAACGTCTACGTTCTATATTAGGGCTATACATATCCACAACGGCACAATTAGATACGTTTTCAATTCCATTAATATCTATGTTCGGGTACTCGGATACGAAGTTTCCTTCAAATGCAAAAACCCCATTCAAGTAAACGTAAGGCCGCCCCCCAATACTATTTGCCAAATATTCTATTTCAATACCGCTTCCAAAAAACACATAAGTAAAGAAAGCTCCCTCGCGGTTTGTATTTGAGAATTTACCGAAGTACGGGTTTATAACAAAATCCATACTGCGATTCCAAGGAGCATCACCTATACCGCTACCGTCCTCAAAATACCCGCCCATAATATAAGGGTCTATTGCCACAGCACCTGTGGGTGTTGCGTATAAAACAGAATCAGAAATATCCGTGACAGGGGAATTATATTCATAAGAAGCCAACACATTTTGTGTCCCAATTAAACTTCCTTCCAATTTTTTAGGATGTGTTGGCTCATGTAGAATGATCCCCGCTAAACGTAATCCTGTAGCATTGGTTATTAAAATTTCATGGGTCTGGTACCTGGCATTTGTCCAGCCAATGCAATTAACCAGACCGTTTCCTGGAATACTCATGGGGAATAAAGGACAACCATCAATAGACACTTCTATAGGGGTATCTATTGTATTAGCCGTCATCAAATTAAGCTGGCAAGCAACAGCCCGTATTCTGATAAAAGAATCAGAATTAGCTAATTCCAGAACATTATCTATACCGTCAATGCCTGTGGTTATATACTTAACGCCTTTTGCCGCAAGTGTAGTCGTACCATCCTCTAAGGTGAAGACATGATCCGCGACAATAGCTGGTAGCGTTGTATTCGCGTTAAGATCAATTAGCAGGCGGTTTCCCATCTCTGTAACGGTATAACGATTATATTCTCGTATTGAATCAAATACCCCGCCAGAAGAACTAGCCATATGGATCAGATATCCTGTGCTGTTTCCAACCTCAGTGAAGTTTGATTCAAAGGTAACTTCATAATCGTCAACAATTTTTGTGATGGCTTGTATTCTTAAACATTCTTCTTTATGCGGAGGGGTATTTTCAAGATAGATAATCTTAACAATATCCCCAACCTTATAATACTTTCTAAACTTATCCGCCCCATTTATAAAACCAACTGTTAATTTGTTAGGAAGTGTTATGCTTCCGCTAGGGGGCAAACTCCCATCAAAATCAACAAGAGGCGTTGTTGTTGAGGTTTCCAAAAGGTTTCTACTTATATATTTTGTAAAAACAGAACCGCGTCTTCTTTGCGCCCCGATAATGATATCTGATTCAGTCAAGGTATCTTTTTTATAAAGATCACTTTGAACAAAAGCCCTACCTGGAAGAAAAAGAGCAGGATCGTTTCCCTGTATGAGTATGTTGACCAAAACTCCAGTATTATAATCCGGAACAGGACCATCTTCAGCGTCCGGACATTTTCCTGTTTTAACATCCATAACAAACATGGAATCAGCAACAACCAAGGTTACCCAAGGAGATCCTGACAACATAAATTTACCGGAACCAAAATCCAGGATATTTATAAATCTCCCGTTGATTGCATCTTCAATAGTTTCTGATAACCGGATTGTATTTTCATTAACCCTTATTACATAATACAATGAATTATTTACTAGGCCGCTTGGTGCTGTTCCATAAAGAACTGAAAACAATACATAAAATCCAGTTAAGAATCCGTGGTCATGCAATGATAACTTGTCGTACATTGGGTCAATATTTATAGGCTCAAAATATGTTAGCGAAAACGCATCTAACTTGCCTTTTGTTAACAGAGCTACTTGTTCAGGTGATCTATTACTAAAGGTTGAAACCTTTATCCCTGTTTTACCAAATACGGCTGGATCGTAAACCGAATCCTCTTCCCCAAACCTATACGAATTCCAAAACCCGCCTTGGTCACTAGAAACAGATAGTCTTTCATTTGTTACAGAATAAATTACTGCGCCAACAACCCAAGACGCTCCAACAACACTATCCCATAACCCATTAGTCTGGTTTTTATTTATCCAGGTTATTCCATAATTCAGAGAGAGATAAATTCCTTTATCTGTAGAGATACAAATTGTCGCCCCATCTACAAAAATATCATAGACCTGATTTCCAGGTAATCTGTTATCCCAAACAGGGTGGAAAACATGAGTTCCAAGACCTGTAGATGTAAGGGTAATCGCTATACCAGCATAGGCGTTCGCTAAACTGGTTGCAAATTTTACAACATGCTCATCCACCACAATTAAATAATAAGAATCCGTAAAAGTAAGTGGTGCTGGCGGATAATTTGATGATGTTATTTTAAATTTATACCCTGTGTATAGACTATGAAAAGGAATCGTAACCGAATCGTGGGCAGTTTCCATGTTTTCAACGGAAGCATATAATTTTACATCGTTTCCAGTATACAAACCATGACCAGAAATCGTAATCGTATTATCAACAAAAGAAACATCCGCGCTTACAAATATTTTATCATCCAAATACGCAACAAAATCCCCATATCCAGGATCTATAATATCAATCGGAATATTATTAGCGGCATCTTCTGAAGTTAGTGCTAATTTCAAAGTATTGTTATCTACTTTTATAACATAGTAAACGGTATTGTTAGACAAACCGCCTGGTAGAACACTACTAAGAAATCCCGATTCCGATGTATCTATAACAGAAACACCGTTATTTGACCCCACATAAATAAGCTTCCCAATTCCTCTTTCAACCGCAACAACATCATTAACCTGAGTAGACCCTAGGCCATCACTAACAGTTAGAGGCGGGTCAATAAAATCGCCGGAATTGTCAGAAATATATAAGCCATCATTAGTAGCCGCATAACGATTTAAACCAATCGCACAAGAATTACGAACCAAAGTTCCTAGAAGGTAAAAAGTGCTCCAGTCAATTAAATCCGTTGAAACAACCAAGCCATCTATTGTTGATACATACACAACATCGTCAGAGCTTATAAAAACTCCGTTTGATGGCGTGGATAATGCATGTTCCCATGTTAGACCAGAATCGTTTGATAAAAACAAGCCCTCGGAGGTTGCTGCAAATATCTTATTGCCTTTTGTAGCAATGCCGCGAATATGCCCGGTTAAATCGGTAATAAAAATCTGTGTCCAATTTACCCCCCCGTTTGTAGATAAAAATAAACCATCGTAGGAGGATACATATATTTTTGACCCGTTAACTGAAATACAACCGTCAGCAAATCTATACCAAACATAATATTCTCTATCAGTTGATCCTAAATCAAAATATCTGCTGGTTAAATCTGTTTCAATATTAGTAAAGGATATCTCGGTTGTTTCCCTTTCTGAACCAAAAGGCGTTCGGATTAGATCAAAACCATAGATGTAAAATGAATCGGAAGAATCCTGGATATTAATTTCAACGGTATGCGGAACATTTCCATCCAGGGAATCGGACAGCAAAGAAATAAATTGCTGCTGGATATCATCTGTTTCTGACATTTGTGCGAGGGCACCGCTAAACGTTATGGTGTTTTCCAAAAAACCATCTACGTTAACAAACAAAGTAGGCGGTGTTTTAAGCTTACAAATGAGAACAAGATCCGTAAAGAAACCCGTAACCATAATCTTTCCACTGCCTGTGGATAGTATTCTACTACGGTTTCCAGATCCTGTATTTTTAAACCCACCGTAAAAGCGTACACGGTCTTCCCTAAAGTACGCAGAATGTAATGGCGTTCTTATTTGAAATGCCACGTTTCTTGTTGTGGGGTGGAATTCATTATATAATGCCTCGATTTCCCGGCACTGAATCCTATCCCTGCCAGCAATAAATTGTAAAGTGGATAGGTTTATTTGCCTTGGGTTGTTATCTACTTTTACTGACCCACTTCTACTTGTATCCCTAGATGTATCGATAGTTTCTGGAACAAAACCGTTTCTCATGGAAATTCTTAATGTTGTGTTGCTATTTAACACATCATTAATAATGTACTCATTGCCCGCACCGTCAATAAAAATATGATTTTCTTGAACGTCTGGAATGCTTATCCCAAAAGTAACATCACCAAAAGCAGTTCCCGCCCCATCATCATTGTAGGTATAGGTGTATGCTGCTTTAGTTAAATTTTCAAAGATATAATTTTGAGGTATCCCAATATTTTTTTGGAAATGATTTAAAAATTCCGGTACGTTTTCAACGTTACTAAAATCACCTACAACGTGGTCGCCAATAAAAACGGAAGAAACGTATTCCTTCAAATCAACAACGTCTTTTCTTATCTCTGCGTTGTTTTCATTTTCTGGTACAAGATCATCCCATGGCCTTCCTTTTATATTAGTAACCTTTTCGATTACATCCGAAGATACCTGGGCATCCGTAATATGTCTCTTTAATAAAACGTCTATCGGCATTTTACCAAGAACCTGATATTTCCCGTATAGAAGTGTGAAGTTACTATTAACTATTGTGGAAATGTCTTGATACACCCCACATTTAATATACAGATTTTCACCCTTATAAAAGCCTAATTCATCTATGTCAGCGGGTGCAAGAGGGGATTCGCTTTCTGATTTGTAGACACCCAAAATAGCAACGGGAACCCCATTTATGTTTACATACTCCCTATTAAGCTTGAAATTTTTAGGGTCTGTACTTTGATCATAAAGAGAAGAATCCGGGTCACATTTTGGATCATAAGCATATAGTTTAAAGTTATCCCTGTAATGCTTTTCATCAAACCCTAAATAAATTCTACCATCGACCGATGTTTTTAAGGCTACGAAACTGTTTTGCGGTAAAACGGTAAAACGCTTTTCTTGCGTAATTGCAAGAGGATATTCTTCAGTAACATATGTATTTGAAGAAGACGGGTTTCCATCAGAGCCAACTAAAGCATCGTTTTCATTTTGTGTTGGTATTCTAGGATCAGCACTGTCTACAAAAGGGTTATCTTTTGATGGATCAATTGTAGATGTTCTTTTTTCCAATGGATCATATACTGCATCTTTTTCATTATCGGTAAGATGCTTTTCATTGCTATAATAATTACTTCTATGTGCTAAAAGCATTGTCCTTATGGAAACATAGTCTGTCAAACAAACCCATCTTGCACCGTCCCAACCATACATATTTGGCGGTGTGTCTGGATCTCCAAGACCATCCGCAACAACCCATATATCCCCCGGCTGGTTTACATTGGAGCCAGGAAGTAATCCGCTATTATTTACAATACCCCTGATTACATTTCTACCAACCTTGTCAACGATATCTCGGTTATTGTATTTAATATAGCTTTGGGTTATTTGTATGCTGCCTACAGGCACAACCACTTCAGCAAAAATAATGTGGTTACTTTTTTCTTCTAGGCTTAGTGCATTAAAATCGGCACTACTGTACGACACTACAGATAATTCTGGGTTCTTACTTTCATAGTAGATTGCCCTAGCTGTTATTACCGTAGTAGCATCTGCCGGGGTTGAGAAATCATGGCTATCCGATGTTTCTTCAACAATCATACCGTACTTGGTCATGAGTTTCCAAGGGGCTATTAATCTTACTTTAAGACCCCCACCCGAAACAGGGACAACTTCGCCCCCGCTAAAGATACCCGCTTCAAATAAATTTGAAAAACGATCATTGATATCTTTAGTGGAATCAATATTACGGTACTTTAATAATGCTCTTAATGCCACGGAGTGTTCCTCACATTAATAGTTTACTTGTATAAAAATAGATCTTCTTTCAGCATCTGTTTTAACAATCAACGGAAAGTTAGCTACTGCAAATAAAAAAGAAGTATCGGTACTATCTGTTGCATATAAACCAAGATTTGACAAAGGCCCTACCGAGTCCAACAAATCTAATGCAATCTGATACTGAACGCAAAAAGGGGAAATCAAAATAATATTCCCATCCGGTATTGTTTTCTTATCTGAAGTCTTATTTGGCAAATCAGTAATTGTTGGATCAGGTGTTAGGGCTACCGTTGGATTTTCCGGATCATGCCCACCAGAACCTGTGATATAGGAATCAACGGTAAATGAATTTCCCGTTTTAACCATATCCGCAAATTTTGATCTTGCCGTGTCTGTAATCGCGGCTATAATTGCCTGTGCCATAGGGATTCCTTTTATTCAATTTTATTCAATTTTATTCAATTTTATTCAATTCAATTTAACTTAATCTTCAATAAATGTTTTCTTATGCAAAGGCCGCTTACACTCATTCGGTTGAACTGTCTGAATAAGTCTAGATTTTCTATTCGCCAGCATCTCAAAAACACGGATTGGTACTGAAAGCCTTCTTGCACAATAAGCCGCATCATCTAAAGCTTCGTTTAAGTCCTTATAAGTATTGTCCCTTTGTCTAGCTTCTAATCCAAGATAATACATATTTTTCCCTTTCTTTGTTTCATATTTAAATTAATAAAATTAACCCTATTTCATTTGCAATTAAGTAGCGTAAATAAAAACATTGCCAATAGGAGCAGGATATTTACCTGTCGTATCTGACATCCCCACTTTCACCGTAACATAGGAATTCGTTGGGAGAGTAGGAATGCTAAACATTCGAAAAATAGGCCCACTTGCTATAACTCCCGTATCTAATAAAATAGTGGCCGTTGACCCATCATATACAACAAAATTAATAGATGAAAACTTAGCATCATACGGAGAAATTCCTGGGTCAAGCAGGGAGTAATCAAAACAAAAGTTTAAAGACAATGCTGATATGCCACTTGGTATTGGTACAATTGCTATTGATTTTTCATCAGGATATCCACCCGCAGGAATTTGGAAAAAACCATTTATTCCGTGGCCATCAAATTCAAAAGTTTTAACAATATTATATCCTGCCACAATAAAATCCCACACTGTGGTGCTTGTATCCCAGTAGTACAGATGAGAATTCCCTGAAACTGATGAATTACTAAGAAGACGTAAATCAACTGGCGTTGTAGCGGAAACACAAATCGCATAAAGTGTTCCAGCGGTAAGTAAAACAGGTGATTCAAAATTAATTTTACGATAGCTATTACCAGCCGTTACGGTTGTTTGTGGTTCTAGCTCCAAAGATCCTAGAGATACTGTAGTGTATGTTAAAGCAGTTGCATACCCTGGTGGATCATTAGGCAAGTTTGAATTTATATCATTGTACTTCAAAATACAAATCGTTGCCTTGTTCGTAGATAAAGGGGTATCTCCCGATGTGTCATACCACATAGGAATCGTCACAGATTTTAAAAAACCTGTACAAGTTGCTACAAATTCTTGAGCAAAATATGTATTAGTTTCACTTCCTAATAATGGTGCAGAGTAGTTACTATTAAATATGCCGTCTGTGTCTTCCACTTGTGTCCATTTACTATTAGATGTAATTACGGGTATTACCCCTCCGCCACCGCCTCCGCCGCCTGGTCCCGTTGGCCCCGGTACTCCGGTTTCGCCCAGCAATCCGGTTTCACCCTGTGATCCTGGCAGCCCAGTTTCGCCAGATAATCCTGTTTCGCCTAAACCTGGCAGCCCAGTTTCGCCCTGTGACCCGGTGCTACCAGGCAATCCAGTTTCCCCAGATAATCCTGTTTCGCCTAAACCTGGCAACCCAGTTTCGCCTTGCGAACCAGTGACCCCAGGCAATCCCGTTTCACCCATATCCCCACCGGATGGCCCTGTGGTTCCACCGATTCCGGTTTCGCCTTGTGATCCAATATCGCCTTGTATCCCTGTTTCTCCAACCGGGCCTGTTTCTCCGACCGGACCTGTTTCCCCAACTGGTCCTACAATTCCAGTTTCGCCTATCAGACCTGTGATCCCAACCAGACCTGTTACGCCCTGCGGGCCAACAACCCCTGTCTCACCAGGTGGTCCGCCCTCCGGTCCGGTAACACCGTCAACACCTGTGTCCCCCTTTACTCCCTGGACACCTGTGTTTCCCTGAACGCCTGTGTGGCCAAACGGCCCCACTATTCCGGTATTTCCTCTTGGCCCTGTTATTCCTCTCAAGCCAACGGAACCTGTTTCACCTTTAACCCCGGTGCTTCCTTTTTCTCCAACCAAACCAATTGGCCCAGTTGATCCAGGCAACCCAGTTTCTCCGCGATCACCTAGAATACCATCTCTTCCCGTTTCCCCTCGTAATCCAACAGGCCCAACTAATCCCGTTGCACCGCGCAATCCGGTTCCGCCCATCAAGCCTACCAATCCTGTTTCACCTTGAATTGAAATCCCAGTAGCACCTTGATCGCCTTTTGGTCCACCTTCTGGTCCGGTACTTCCACCTAACCCCGTTGTTCCCTGTGTACCATCGATACCAGGAACACCACGATTACCTGTGGCTCCCTTTTCACCCTGATCCCCTTTTTGGCCTGTACTTCCAGATAAACCTGTGTACCCAATTCCCGCTACTCCGGTATCGCCTTTAATTGAAATACCAGTAGCGCCTACATCACCTTTTTCTCCTCTTGGTCCGGTAACTCCCAAGCCTGTCAAGCCAACGGCACCTGTTATCCCCATTGCCCCTGTGCTGCCTTTTGGCCCGCCTAATGGGCCAGTAACACCACGATCACCTTTATCCCCTTTTGCCCCAGAAATTCCACGCGGCCCTTGAATACCTGTGGAACCACGTTGGCCATCAATACCTGTGCTGCCTTTTGCTCCAGAAACTCCGGTATGCCCACGATCACCAAGCGCACCTTGTGCCCCGGTATGCCCTCTAGGGGCACCAGCGGGACCCGTTGCTCCAACCGGGCCAGTAACTCCCATCGGTCCACCCAATGGTCCCGTAACTCCAGGAATACCAGTAGCTCCAACGGGTCCAGTATTTCCAACGATGCCGACACCAGACCCAGTTTCCCCTTGATTTCCAGGCAAAATTGTATGGGTGTTTGATCCATCAAAATATTTTAATTCAACGGTATCAACATTTAACCAAAGCTGATCAACGGTAGGAGATAAAGGATCGTCTGATCTTATTTGAATACCTTTTTCTAAAATATCTTCTTCTTGTCTACCGATATGTGTTTTTTCCGTCATGAATCCCTCTAATCTATAAATATTTTGGAAATAACAATTACGTTGTCATTTGTTATTGATACAGACCAAATCGAAGCATCGTCCGCTATAATATATAAAGTTTCTGTAAGAATTTCTCCGCCTACAGGGTCTGTTACTTGAATTACACCTTCATTCGTAATAGTAAAAATAGCCTCGGTTAAATCTGGTTTAAGAAGTTTATATGCAATTCCAGCGGGCAAATCATTATTCAAAACCGTTTTTATTGTAAGAGTTTTGCTATCAACAATCATATCCCATGAATCACCACCGGGGCTTTTTAAAATAACTGCGTTTGCCCCTTGAATGTATCCGCTAGAGGATACAGTTAAAGAAACATCCATATCAACTTTGTGGTTACAAATAACCTGGGTGTACCATCCCTCGTAGCTACAACCTTCATGCGGATATTTAGCAATAAAAGTATCTAGAGGGTGTGATCTAATTGGCATGTCTTGTTCAAATCTTCCAGTTAAGGAAAGACCAACCCACCCATCAGTAAAAGGGTCTATTGGATCACTATCAAAAAATAGTCCAGAATCAAAAGGAAAACCCCTGTCAAAAGATTTACGAAAGTTACCAATTGCGGCATCTTCAGTAACAAATAAATCAAAAGTATATGCCGCAGCACACATGGAAACAAAAACTTCACTTTCCATGAAAGCTTTAATAAAGATAGATTTAAAACATTCTGTACTGGCTTGTACTAGCAGAGAATCCGTACCAATTTTTCCAAAAGTAAATTCATGTCGTTGTATTTCACCATAGTATTTAAAAATAACTTCCGATTCGGAAATAGATAAGATTTCAAAAATATCTGGTTGATTTGAAATATAACTTAAAAAGGAAAGCCAAGATATGATGTTAATGTCTGTCATCCACACATGGGCTTCATAACCAGCGTATTGAGAAGCGGATTTTGTCCAAGGATCTAATGCAGGGAAAAGATCAAAAGTATCCTTATCCATTTTACGATATATAGGCGTACTTAGGCATAAAGCCTTAGTAATATCCTTTATACCTGTATCAGTACCAACCGAATGAATAAGCCCTCTGGCTAGAAATCTAAACGCCATTGTTTTCAATGACTGAACGCTAGGCAACAAATTTTGAAAAGAAATAAAAGGCTCCATTAGCCGTGTTGCCATAGTTGAGCTTATAGCATCGGATTGCTCATTCAAAATTTTTCCGGAAACATTATATAAAACTCTAGCGAACGCCTCCCACAAAGATACGATTGTGGTTGCGGAAACTATAAGATGTGTTTCCTCATTTTTTATTTTAGCGGTAATTAAATTCTTCCCACGACATAAATTAATGCTTGAGGTAAATTTGGCAGAAGGTACTACTGATGAATAGGTATCTGTTATTTGGCGAACATCGATGCCTGTGCCATATTCTCCAATATGGGAAACAGTAATCGAAAGAATTTCCCCTGCGTACCAAGATTCAGTTTCAATATTCAAAGACGTTTTGTTTGGTGTAAAGGGAGATATTATATCGTTAAGTAAATAAAACATTCCTTTTGGAGCAACCCACGGGGCATTATTTTTCTGCATAGAAAAAATAGTGTCATCATAAGTATTTCCATGTAAAGAAATTTTAAGCATATGTTAACCAACTACCTCTATTGAATAGTAATCTGTACTAAAAACAGATGTTTCATTTCTTCTATAAACTATAGGCTCTACAGCCATAAGTGAACCTGATGATCTTCTAAAATCAGTCATCTTAAAACTTTGAACACCACTAACCTCAGTAATAACTCTTTGTCTAATTACTTCAGGATACATGATATCTGTAAAGATTGTGAAATTAAAATTTTCCGTAAAAAAGGCTAGTACATTTTGTTCCACTTCTGTTTTTGAATACGATGAAAAACTTTGAATCTCCCCGCCAAGAATCGGGTAGACAGGAAAAGGTTGCCTTATCAAAATGTCTGTCTTAAATAAAAATGAATCGCTGCTATCAAAAACAACGGTATATACGTCTTCCAAGGATTTATTATAGTTGTAAGTTACCGTCACAACATCGTCTGAAATAAGTTGGTAAGGAATTACCTCGGGCAAAGAGGCTTTATCGCAAAGTAAAACCGAGTTAGTTGAAATTAACGAATAGCCAGTTTCTAGGGATGTATCTTGTACTAGAACAAATCCTTGCGATATAATTGTGCTTCCTCTTGAAATCATTACGCTGGTTATATCCATTACCGGAGATTTTTCTAAAACAATTGAGGTTTCTCCACCAAGGGCTACATATATTTGTGAATAAACTTGTGCCCTACTTCCCATGCAATAAATATCTAAGGCGGGTCCGGTTACATTTCTTACAAATTCTTGTTCATGTGGCTGGACAATAGAAACATCTGTAACTACTTCTGGTAAACTATTTCTGATTAAATTTTTAATTCCGCCAGGAGATCCTAAATTTATACCCAATAAAGAAGTTTTAAGGCGAGATATTTGGGAATCCCTACTTTCTGTGGGGTTACCGCCTTCAGATTTAACCCTATTTTCTGTAGCATCAATCCCCGTTATCGACATAGACATGCTAGTTATACGGTATTCCGGTAGATTATACTCGGAGCCTACACCGACCGCTTCAACTAAAAGACCTATTTCATAAGTTTTTCTTGTAGCATTATAATATGATTGATACGTGGAAGCCAAAATTGTTCCACTATTTACTACACGGTAAACTAAATTACCGCCCGCGTTACTTACCAAAGTTCCAACGGGGATCGTGATATCTACTAAAGGTTTAGTGAATCGCATAAAATATTGAATATGGCTTGCTTTTGTACCAGCACCAGGGGCACTACCATAATTTGCTAAGGAGCTTCTAACCTCATCGTCAGTGATTGCATTATCAAATTGAAAAGTAAAAAGTTGACGTAAAGATTCCGCATCCTGAGAAGCATTTGCAAGCTGACCAGATTGTGGGTTGATAAAACAATCCGGGATTGGACCCTGGCTGGTATCTAACGTCTTATCTGTAGTATTAATAGAATCTACTAATTCTTTTTTTATGTCTTCTGCCGTTTTAGCCATTAAATCTTCCTTTAAATCTTTTTTATCTGGCTTTTACTTTTTCTAAACATCGATCAAGCTACCTGAATTCAGAATATGATCTAGTTTTGTTGGCTGTATTCTCATTTGATCTACAACTGTAACTGTATCCCCGTTGTAAAATAATGTCTCAATCAAAAAAACTAAAGTTGATAGGCCGACCACCCTGGTCTTACATTGATTTATTTGATAAATCTTACCATCTATTTCCGAATCCTTTTGCTTTATAATTAAGCGATTTACAGCTTCTGTTACAAATTGTTGCACAAGAATATCGGTCATAAATGCCGATGCCCCATTATTAGTAAAATTAATTAACTCATTTCCTTCATCCAGAAAGGTATTGTATTCAATCAATAAAGCCCTGGCAACGTTCTGTGAGCCCTCTTCCATACCGGATACTGTTTCTAAAACGCCCGTTCCCTCCGCTGGTACAAAATCCCCATTTGAAACTCTTATTGTTGTCATGTCTCTTCCTCTTCTTCTTTAAAACACAGGAGTATTTAGGGCTGTACCCGGTGATTTTTTCGGCTTAGATTTTTGACCAGGATATGCCGAAACAACGGTTGTCCAAGATTTAAGTTCTTTTTGAGAATCCTCATTGCTTTGACTAGCATCCAATACATTTTTTAAAAGATTAGTTAAATTTTGCTCATGAAAAGCTTGATCCCTTTGGATTGAAATCGAGTCCACCATTCTGGATATAGATCGTATCATTTGGTTTAAATCAATAATCGAAGCGAATCGTGAGGGGTCATCATTGCCAGATAATAATTCGCCCTGAAGTTCAGAATACTTATTTAGAGTAGTGTCTAGTTCTTCAATTCTTGCTGTGGTGTCATCAATTCTTGATTTAAAATACATTTGAAGTAAAATATCGCGGTCAACATTATCGTTTTCTACTTTGACAACATTTTTTATCCACTCTAGTACCTTTTGTTTTTGATCTTTAGGCTGAAGGATTAAATACCCTTCCATATCCGTATCAATCTGGCGCATGGATTTTGATACAGGGTAATAGTAAAAGGGAGCAAGATCCCCAAGAGATTGCTTTTGTATTTTGTCTATTTCTTCTGCGCTCCAATTAACTGCCATTATACCCCAACCCCCACACCTAGATTTAAAACAGAAGCTGTCATGAAACCCGCACCAGCTTCACTCTGACAACCCGCACCACTTTGGAAAGAAGCCAATTTGTCTGGTGCCGACCAAACTTCCATTCTCAACTTAGCAATATCACCGCCTAATGCCCCTAAACAAACGTTATAAAATTGGCTAACATTTTTCATTTTAGTTAGGGCTTCCGTTAATTGATCGCCCAAGCTTACTCTAGGCAGCTTACAGACATTCGGAAGAATCATTTCAATCTGCCCTAAAAAGTTATTTATTAAATCCACAGGAAGACATAAAACTTTTTCCAAAATATCCGCAATCCATGCCTTTAGTTTTGCTAAAAAGGCAACGACTTGGCCTACAAATTTTAAAAGAAAATTTGAAAGCATTTCTAATAAATCTGTACTAAGACCAATATCCCAATTTATGGCGCATTTCAAAAGAGAGTTCTGAAAAACACCACCGCCAGTTAAAGACAAATGCTGGGAAATAAAAGCGTCTAACTTTTTCTTCATAGCGAATATAGTGTTCTGAGCCTGTTTCATAAACTGGTTTATAGCCGCCATTGCTTGATCGAAAAGACGAACAACTGCGTTTATTATATCAGCTAATGGCCCCGCAAGCTCTTTAGGATACAGTGGAAGTAATTCTTTAAATGCATCTTCCACAGCCTTCTTTTTATCTTCGTAATCAAATGTGGGCTTTGGGTCCATGTTAGCTGTTATAACACCAGCAGGGGTTGCAGCGGAGGGAACCCCGTCAATAATCTCACCAGTTTTTTGTTCTTTTTCTGAAACAGATGGAAAAGGGTGGTCCACAAAATTAGTAAGATATTCACGCATTTTTTTCAAATAAAAGGGGTTTGGTAAATCCTCAGTTTTTTGAAAGTTAAGAACGCGAATGGCATCAAATATGCAAGCGTATAAAAACAGCATATCTGATTTTGGCAAAGGATTATTTTCAATGTAGTTTACTGCGCGATTGCTAATATATGTGGAGCCTGTCGGTGCCGCGCTTACTACCTTACGTAAAAGCTTTAATAATTCCTCGTCCGTTGGGTTAAAATAAAAATCAGTAATGTCTTTTCTGTGTTTTAATAAGTATTCTATTCTTTCATCAGAATGCTTTTTTGACAAAAGTGTGTATATCTCTTTAGTAACAAAAGTCGATACTTGGAATATTGAAGTAGATATCGCTTTCCTATGTGATTTTTCCATAGCAGCCATACTGTCCACAAAAAGTTTTTTGTAGGACTGACTGGTTTTTTTAGAGAATTCGTTATACCCAAGCAAAACATAATCTATTTTTGAAATGAGATCGTATGCTACCTGCTTTTCAGAATTGATCATATTAATGACAGAATCGGCATTATAATTCGCTAAATCCTGGCCCTCTAGTATTGCCCCCAAAGAATCTCCAGAATAGCCTAAATCCGTATACCTTTCTATGGCAGTAACACTACTGTCGATATCTCCAAAATGAAAAACATTGGTAATTAAATCGTAGGCAGGTACTTTTAATACATTGACTATTTGTGATTGTGATTTGTTTTCAGCAATAAAAGATGTAGTCATGACGACGGTGCTTTGATCGTCTGTAACAACAATATCTTCTTTCGTCAAGTAATCCAGTTTAAGAATTTTTTTAATTTCAGCCAGGGTATAATTTCTACCCTTTTCCTTCGGGGGGATTACCGTCAAAACTAATCTATCATTAATAAATACTGCTTTGTCGGTGGTATTCACCATTGTCTCTTTAGTTTTCTTTAAATCTAGGCCATAAGAAAAATACATTCGCCTTAATTTACTTATATCAAAATTCTGTCCAGGCATGTACCCAACGGTATCAAATAAAAGAATTCCTGCATTGGTAACAAATTGCTCATCTTGATCTGTAGTTGAATTATTTGGAAGTAGCCCATAGGTTTCGGCAACATCTGCGGTTGATTTTAAAGACGATCCACTTTTAGTAAACAATTCCTCTAGTATAGAAAAGCCCTCATCCAGCAAAACATCCATGCCCTCTGAAATTGCCTGTGTTTCTTGGAATAAAACTTGATTGCTTTCTATTCGCGTAGCGAGTTCAGATTCTAGCTTTTTAGCTGCAAAAAGAAGATCGTTGGGGAATTTACATTTTTTGAATACATTTTCAGCCATTGTTTTGCCTTTTGACTATAGTGTACATCAAGTTAAAGTTAACCGATATATGCCATAGTCAAAAAACCAAAAACCGAAATAGTTTACTCAGGTGCAGGAGGCTCAACACCTATGCTTTTAACGTGTTGAGGCTTTTTAAGTTTTATTTTGTGTTCCGGTTCTTCTCCGAAGTTGGCAACATCCTTAATCCAATCTTCCAAAACTTCCTTATGTGGTTTCCAAATAGCGTCCCATGTAACCGAATACTTATCGATATACTCGCTTATTACTTCTTCGTTCTTAGCCGCTTCTTCATCATGGAAAGCCATATTTTTTTCAAACTGGTCAGCCCCCTCTTCTGCGGGCGATTCGTGTTCATGGCTTTCCCACATGCTTTTATGGTACAGATAAAGCTGAACTGCTTTATATAACTCATCCCAATTTACTTTATCCAGATCGATTCCATACCAAGGGGGAACAGTCCATTGAATAGGAGCTTTATATTGATCTCCGCGTTCTTCAACAACCTCAAACCCCTCTTCTTTTAAATAGGCATAAAAAGTTTTTTGAAGTTCTGAAACAGGTACAATTTCCTCTATAGGTACTGACGACAATATATCTTTTAATTTGGGATCTACATATTCACAAAATAGTAGACTAATTCTATCACGATCATCACTATCCTTTAGATCGGGGAATTGTTGAAATAAACTAAAATTTGATGTAAATATAATATTCCCGCTAGAGTCTGATTTTTTATTAAGCGGCTTACAACCCTTTTCAAGAAATTTTTCTAGTGCGTAATCTGTAGCTTTCTTTACTGCGGTAAACAATGCTTCTTTAGCTTCTTCCTTATGTGTTTTAAGCCAATTATGCCCGCTGCCAAATTTCTTTTGAAATTTTTCAAATTTACGCTCACGCTCATCGGCTAAAACTTTACGTAAAATATTCTTGATGCCTTTACTTCTATTATTTTTCATTAATATATCTCCACAACTTTACTAGCCATGTTTTCTGGAATCTCTTTTAATTGATTTTCTTTAACATAAATACGCTTCCCCACTTCCAAACCTGGGGGCAAAGTATGAACCTTGTCATTAAGGTAGACTGTATCCACTTCTTTCAATTCGGATAAATTTTCTATCCCCGTTCCTCTAATATCTAAAAAGCCTACTTCTTTTAATTCGGGGGGTAATTTTTCTATTGGTGTGTTTCTTAAAGATAAAACCCTAAAACTAACTTGAATAGGAAGCTCTTTAATTTTTGTATTGTTAATGTTTAAGGAGCTAACTTTTAAATTCCAAGGCAGTTCTTTAATTTCAGAATTTTGTAAATTTAATGAATCCGCTTGTAACCACTCAGGTAGAGTTTTAACACCTTTCGGTAGTTTTAATTCCCCGCCTACTACTAATCGTTCTGGCAATTCTGTAATGTTTGATGTACTTAAATCTAAATTGTCATCTGTAACTTTAAACCCAGTGGGAAGCTTACTTACCTTAGATATCCCCCAACAAATACTCCTGACAGAAAAACCTTCAGGTATTTCAACATTGTCTGATTCGCTTAGATCCAGATGATGTGTAACTGTAGTATCTTTTGGTATTTTCTGAACCAAGTTATTAAGATGTAAAGAGTTAACGCTTAATTTTTCAGGAAGTTCTTTAATTTTTGTTTTTGAAAGGTTTAACCCAAGTGCTGTAATAATCAAATTTTTTGGAAGTTCGGATATTTCCGAACCTGTTAAACTTAATTTGTCAAGAGAAAGATTTTCCGGAAGTTTAATATCTGGACTATTATCAAGATACAGTTCATTTATTTTAATGCCCTCGGGAAGCTCTTTCACCTTACATTCAGGGAAATTTAAAAATAATTTATTACAAGTAAGTTTGGGTATCTTTTCAACGGTAGTGTCTCGCAAATCTAAAGTACCAACTTCTATGTTTTCAGGAATTTCTTTTAAACTTTTTAAACTTTTTAATGTTTTTGAGTCAAGCTTATCTATTTTTGAATTCGCAGGTATTTCTTTAAGTGTATCGCATCTAAAAAGATGGTTATTTATTTTTATTCTTCCAGAAAAAACAGGTGTGAATTCAGGAACAGTAGATGCCACTTCTGGTGGAAGTTCATTGTGAGATTTATCTGGAACATCCCAGTACAGCTTTTTACCGTTTTCAAAAACTTGTAATGCTATTTTTTTCCACTTGTCTACATATAATGGAGGATCGCCAGCGGTGCGATCATTACTTCTTGTTTTTGATATTAAAAAATAAAAATCTGAAGGGCGATTATCACCTTTTCCTTCTGTATAATTAAGCCAGTGGCTTTCATGCTTGATACACCAGCCAGCGCCTTCTGTTAAATGCTTACTGGCATCATATTCTGAAACCTCGTAAACAAACCAATCCTTGTTTTCCGCGACTAGCTTTGCTCCTTTAATTTTCTTTTGTCGTAATTGTCGTATTTCCGTTGGCAAGTTTTGTAAGCTATCTACAAATTCTATAAGATCGGAAAAGGGTTTTTTACCCCAATTGTCAATATTCTTATCTTCTATTTCCTTTATTTTTTGACCATCTCGAAGTTCTTTAAACATTTTTAAATATTTTTTAACATCCGAAACATCTTCGCCTTGGTCAACAAATATCTTCTCAACAGAAGCAAAGTCTGCAACAACAGAACGCAAAACAGCAAATAATCTATTACGACTTATCATTGATTTACTTCCTTTTAAGTATTAATCAAAAATCAAGTTCTTTGGGGTCAACACATTCATAGTATTCTTTTGAATATTCTTTAAAGCTAACCGGAACATCCTCTGCTGTTTGTTCACGACAATCAGTACAATATTGATCGTACATTTGTTTTAGCTCTTCAGAATTCTTATTTTCCCTAAACCATTTTTCAAAAGATGCAGGCGTAGTATCCCCACGGGATTTGAACATCTTAATAACGTCTTCCCGTTTAATAAAATTTCCCTGAATTTTAATACCTAGACTAGTTAATTGTTTTTTAAGCTCTATTTTAGAAATCATTTTTTTCCTCAATAATGATTCTGCTCCAATAAATCCTCGATAACTTGCCAGCCCTTTTCAACCATAGCAGATTGGATATGATTTTCTTCTTTCACAAGAAAATCTGTACAATCCTCATCACTCCAATCAGGTCGCAACGATTTTACATCCTCCGCAACCCATACTACCTTGGCAAACTCCGTGGTGGTAGCGGCCATGGCCTCATCACCACAAGCACAAACATCATTTTCACATTCAGGACAAACTTCTTTTTCCTCTTTGTAATCTAACTTAGCTTCATCGAGTCCTGTCTTTTTTCTAAACTCATCAGCCCATTTCGCCCGGACTTTTTTCCCTTTTGTCCTAGTTAGCGTTTTGAGCATTTTAATAACATCTTCACGATTAACAAAATTTCCCTGAACCTTAATGCCAAGGTTTAACAATTGTTTTTTAAGTTCTAATTTAGAAATCATATTTTATCCTTTCTTTCTTTTCTTCTTTCTTTATTCTTCTTTAAGATAACTAAATTTTAGCTATTTTATTAAACATGGAAGTAAGAAGGTTCTTTTCGTTTATTTTATATAATTTATGTAAAACATCATTATATCCTACCAAATCCAAATACTTCCAGACAATTTCGGGCTCTTGAAATCTTTCTAGTCCTTTTACATCCTCACCGTTAGCTATTTTTTCTTTTAGTTTATCGTGGAGAGCGTATCTTCTGTTCCTAATCGACATAAAGGCAGCGGCCAACCTTTGCACTATGTTTCGGATAATGTTCTTTTCCTTTTCAATCTGATCCTGGATAATTTCTGGATACTCCGCAGTATCTAAAGCCACATACGCTTTCTTCAAAGTTTTCCAAGACCTGCGCATCTTCCCAACTTCCAAATCAATTTTCTTAGCTTTATTTTCAGCAACCTTTATAAAAGGTTTAAAATATTCTTCTGGGTTAAACTTTTTAGGCAAAATCAAAGGTGGCAATACCCACTCATCGTTTACGATATCGTAAACTGCATCTGAAACCTCTATATTCTTATCGTGCGGTGGTTTTAGAAAGAAATGTATTTCCATCCCATAGTATTCTGCTTCAACTTGCTTGAAGAACTCTTGTCGTTTTTCTATTTCCTCTTTTGTAATATTTTCCGGCCAACCTGTGGCGTATAACGAAACATCTATATCCGCAAAAGGTGACCATTGATAACTTGCGGACCCCCCGTATAGATTGCTGCCCGCTAAAGACAAGCCTACAGATTGAAGATACTTGTCGGCAATCATTAAAATTAAAGACCGCAAATCAGGCTTAAGCCGGGGAAGTTCGTTGGCAGGATCTTGATCATACCTCCAAACATCCTTGGATAATTCTTTTCTTGGAAAATCTAAAACACCTGCTAATGAAATTTTTGGCATATACAACCCCCTATTAATAGGTAAGGTTAAAAACTATTAAAAGAAACTTAACTGAAAAAAATTAATAAATACATAAACTACGACAATAATACTTATTTAATAATTGGCAGTACCATATAAAAAGTTTGCATAAAAATTAATTTTGAGTTGAAAGAAAAGGAGTACCAGTGATGCAAAATGCAGATACAGACTTTGTCCAAGAAGGAACGGCTATTATTAGAACAATGGCTAGTGGTCTTGTGGATAATGCAGAAAGCATAGAAGTTCAAATCAATAGCGAAACAAGCCATACTGTCGTATTTACCTTGAAATGCAATAAGGCGGATTTAGGTAAACTAATCGGAAAGCGCGGTAGAACCGCCACGGCTATGCGAACCATCTTGGGTGCCATTGCATCTAAATATGGTAGACGATCTATTCTGGATATCGCTGAGTGAAGCCCAATAAATTAAATGCCCTGTCAGTACAGGGCATTTAAACACCATTTATCCTCGATCTTCAGCCACGATAGCATCCATTCCTAATTTTATATACTTAAAAAATGAATACATATCAAAATTATCCATATTGGTTGATACCACTAAAGTGTCATCTCCATCTACAATATCCCACTGATCGGGGGGTAAGCAATCAGAGGGCCAAGAATAAATTAAATTTTTAACTTTTTTGTCCTTAATATTTTTCCAAAAACCCATATGGTTTACTACGGCATTAATTTGTTTTTTGGTCATCTTAGATTTAGCCAACGTGAACGAGCTAGAACTAGAATTTGAAACAAAACCAAAACGTATTTTCATTATTTTTCCGTATTAATAGTCCAGACATTTTGTGTTATTTGTTCCCCGTTAAGGACATGTTCTAAGTGGTCTTAGGGTTTAATTAGCAAGAATAACTTTAAATGGTCTGCGGGTATAATTATACACGGTATCAGATTTGACTAGAGTAAGGTTATTAGATGTTGTGTAGTAAGTATATGAAAGTGATACTGTGGCCATTTGGAGTTCAAGTTTATCCCCGCGAATAAAATAGGAGCCTACGGTATATTCACATTTTTGGGTGCGGTCGAAAGTATTGTCACTATAGAAATTGAATGTGTCTGTGCAATCACATTCAGAATTCTGAATTGTACACTCACTAATTGCTTTCGTCCAAGACCCTACTAAATTCTTTCCAGGTGCTTCTTCTTTTGCTGGTCTATCTCCACAAGAGGAAACGGCAATAACAGCCAAGGTTGCCAAGGTTGCTAACATTGCTAAAATTGTTTTCATACTTTTTCTCCTATTATTTAGCGATGGATCGTCTTCATTACCAACATATGTTTTTCGGGTTGTTTTCGCAACAATAAAACTTGCTGGCATTAAGTTCAGTATTAACTTAATATGGAAACAATCCCCCTCTTGATTAAGGAAAAAACGTGCATTCTGACCTAACTTTAATTTTTGTTGCTTTTGTATCCATTATTGTTGGGTTTTTTTCTAGAAAGCTATGGGCCAGGTTTACCGCTGCAAAAATAGTTTATGACCGTAACATTATGACTGATATAGACAGTTTGACATACCAGTACATTATTGACGCACACATTTTGGTAATTGAATTGGTAGGGCTTGATCCATTAAGAGATCCCCTTTTATTTCAAAAACATCTTTTACAAAAAATGGAATGGTTAGATATTGGGATAGAAGAATTACGCGCAAAATACATTGAATCTATTTATAAAACAGATTTTGGAAAAGTATTAGACGAATGTGATATCTGGCGGCAAAAAAGAAGTGAGTGGATTGCCAAAAAGAAAAAAAGGCTTTGTAAAAAATCTACATGGGCTTAAATGGTATCCGGCAAAGTATCTGGCAATTGTTGCCGGATACTCAACCCAACTCAACCAAGCATCATTTTAAATTGCCGCACACAATCATCCGTGCAGAAGTAATACGGCCTAATGAACTCTCTTTGCCCTTTTTTAAATGGCCCCCAAAAGCATTGAGATGTCACTTCATCACATACTATACAAGGTTTCACTTCATCGCTGCCAGTTACCTTTTCCCACTCTATTTCCTTTTTTAAATCCATCAATATGCCTTTAAAAAACAACACACCAATTAGTCGATCACCAATTCACAAATAGGTACGGCCATATAACCAGATAAGGATAGCGAGTAATCATCCCAAGCTATTTCGATATAGGGTGTACCATTAGCATCACATTTAGCGGCATAACCTAGTGCCTTATATGGTCTGCCATTATATAAAACAGTATCTCCTACTTTTGGTATCTTAGTCATTTTACGCCCTCACTTTTCGTAGATTGATTTATTCTATTTGAAGTGATTCTATTTAAAAATACGGTGCCAGTATTCAACTACAATATCTAATGCTTTTTTGAAAAAGTTTTTGAAAAAGAATAGCACGGGCAAACTAAACATCCACCAAATATCAACCAACAAATGTAATGGCCCAAGGCCGTGGGGACAATCAAACATTTCTTTCCCAAAATTTCCAAATTAGTTAAAGTCTAGGATCAAAAAATTCTTCTTTCTTTTCCTCTAAAATCATCTTCGCAAATAAGTTAACATATTCTTTGTTATCTATTGAAATATTCTTATATGGTATTTCCAGCAATCGTTTTCCATACTCGAACTCATCTATACTTGTTTGCAGCTTTCTATTAATATGTTTTTGGTTTAATAGTTTATTATACTTTTTACTATCAGTATAATTGTATCCATAAATTATATACAAGTATTCCGGATTTCTTACCTTCATAAAAGGTGCAATCCTGGGGGTATAAACCTGTCTAGGTTTGATCACAACCCCTTCCATATTGCTTGTAACGATGTTATTGAAAAACTCTTTTACTTTTACTAAAGAATCGTCCTTTTCCTCTTTTGATAAAGATACCGTTAGGCAAGCATCATAAGATACTATATTGAACAACTCGTCATTGTTCTTATCGAAAAACAAAACTTCTTCCCCGTTTGGCTTCACGCCCTTTAGTACACTAAAAGGTTTGAATTCGATGGTATCCGCTTGAGATCCATATATCTCTATTTGTCGCCTATATATTTCATAGTATTCTTTTTGCTTGCTTACAGGTATCCAGTAGAAATCTTTGTAAGATACGTAGGTTGAATACTTGTGGTGGCCAAATTGTTTGATTAATTCATCCTTCTTGACGTTGCAAGACACATCAGAAAAATTACTTTCATCATATTCCTTCTTTAGTTTTTCTAATTGGTATTCAAATCCTGTTTCTTCTAAAAAATCCAATTCAGATTTGATCCCGAAAGATACAGGCTTGTAGCTATTTTCAATTAAACCGGAGCCAAGAGCATACCAGGGCATTAGTTCTGCATCGATCATCAGCCATTCAAAATCATGTTCGTCCGCAAAAGATTTAACTTTTGCATATAGCTTTTCATACGCGGGCTCCATATCTTTCAATCGCACCAAAAAGCCACGCCTTGTTGACGTATACGATTCCTTTAAATTCTTACAGTTCAGAAAAACCTCTGACCGCGATCCCATGTACTTGGGCTGGACAACAATTTGGTCAACACCCCTACTAAAATAATATTCAAAACACTTCTCTATGGACTCAAGAGTATTTTTTTCAAAATCTCTATCTGATGGAGACATTGTTCCAGATACATAATTTATTTTGTTTTTAGCTGCTATCTTGATTCGGTGTAAATCCTCAGAATCCAACTGGCTTAAATCAACATCTGGTATAACAGCTATCGAGGCGGGTTTTCGTTTAAAGACAATAGGAAGATTTTTACCCTCTTCAGATAGAGGTGCCAAAGATGCGACTGAATCAAAATAAACCCTAGAGCCCACAACCGTAACGGAAGTAAGCCTGTTTCCTTGCCATGCCCCTGTATCAATACCTATTTTATTTCTAACCTTAAGTGCTTCTTTAAACTCGATATGCCCGAAAATATGGAAAGGCTTGTTGTTGACAGCTTCTTCTTTTAAAAAACTTAATTGCTTTTCCAATTTATCAACATACTGTTCATTTGTTTCGTTTTCCCCTTTTACCTCTCGGTAAAAAGTTCGTTGATACTTGGAGCATCTTTGAGATAATTTTCCCAAATGAACTTCATTACAAGGTGCGTGTGTTACAACAAAATTATCACCAACAAAAAAATCTTTTGATTTGTTGTATATTTCTTCAAATTTATTAAACAAGTTTTTGTCTTGCTTAAGCACATCAACGGTATCAAACCACTGCAAAACTTCTTCTTTTAATGTCCTGGAATCTACTTCACCCACCACACATTTATAAACTAAATTTTCGTGATTGCCTTTTACAAAAAGAAAATGCTCTTGGTTTTTATGTAAGAACTCAATTGTCTCTTTAACCTTATTTCCTTTGTCTACAAAATCTCCCACCAAAATAGGAACCTTGTGGCTTGGCTTAGTTACAACTTTATTTTCCTCATCGAAAGAAAAGCCATGCAATTTAAGCAAAGAAACCAATTCATCTAAGCAACCATGAACATCCCCTATAATGGGGTACTCAAGGGAAGAAGAAGGTAAAAATCGAGTGTCGTACTCCTTAGCGTCCTCAACAATAATATCAATTTTATCAAAATCATCTTTGCGCCGAATGTAAATCCAATCTTCATAATCTTTTCGCTTAAGATCCGGTAGAACTTCTCTATGTAGTCTTGCCATATGAGCAGCTAATAATTTCCCATTATAATGCTCATCATATTTCATATACTCCTCGATATTTTTATAATCGAAGATAACACAATACAAATTATAATTATTCTTATGTGCTAAGGATTTAATCCCTTCTCTAAAAGCCGAGTTAAAACCTGTGGTATCCACTATAATAGTTTCAGCATTAACGGGGTAAGAAGTAAGTAGTTCCAATTTAGTATTGAGGAGAATAAAAGCCTGTTCTGATACCGACATTAATAGTCTACTAGATTTGCCATCATGCTCGTATTCATAGTTAAAGCCTAAAATTTCTTTACGAATATCATCGGAGCTAATGCGTTGAACAATTGGATATCGAACAACATGGTTTACATATTGTTCTCTTATTTTTGGTAAAAGAAAGTTTTGGGAAAAAAAGGTCTTACCTGCACCGGAGGGGCCAATCAAAATAATAATCGAATGCGTTTTAATCTTAAATTCTTTTTTTTCCAGCTTTTCCAGCTTTTCCATTTTTTCTAATTTTTCCATTTTCCCAAAACTTTCTATAATAATTTAGTCTTTGATATCAATCTTTGATATCAATCCGTGTCACAGTTCCGGCTTTGTAAACTGAAACATATTCATCAACATCTATGTGCTTAACTTTGTTTGACCTGACTAGCTCAATAGCCTCGTCCATTTTATCCAACAGTCTTTCTTTCTTCCCCCTTTTTTCAACTTCTTTTTCGTCCACTTTCAATCTTAAAAATTCACTAAACATCTTATAGGACGGGAAAGTAGATGAAATCTGAGAAAGTAGTTGGGGAACGGTTACATTATGCATTTTTTGCATATAGGTAAACCCATCAACATCTGTCAGGGTCTTAAATTGACAAACAGGACATTCCGAAATAGGTACGTGATATTCATCATCG